>FUFK010049852.1_pt1 | contig 36028 bp, 33 predicted proteins | sample 1021851 | NCBI WGS metagenome assembly FUFK01 (sample SAMEA51879418, study PRJEB19060) | metagenome | reverse complement strand
GCCGCTCGTCCTCCTCGCGCTTGCGCTTCTCCTCCTCCTTTTTGCGATGCATCTCGAGCCGATGCAACCGTTCCTCCTCGCGCTTGCGCGCCTGCTCCTCCGCAGCAAGCCGCGCTGCCTCGCGCTCGTCGGCCATCACCACGTCGGCCTTGATCTGGACGCACGCGGCGACTCGCTCATCGATCGGGAGCTCATCGAGGCGGCCCCCGCCGAGGAAGTGATACTTCGCGATCTCACCGACGCCACACTGGAATTCCCGGTGCGGAAGCGTCTCGAGCGTTTCGGTGTCACAGATCACCGCCGAGGGCTGCCAGAACGCACCGACGAGGTTCTTGCCCTCGGGAAGGTTCACGCCGGTCTTGCCGCCGATCGCGGCATCGACCTGGCCCAGAAGGGTGGTCGACACCGATACGAACCGGATGCCCCGGTGATACACCGATGCGACGAACCCGCCGACATCGGTCACGACACCGCCACCGACCGCGACGATCGCGTCGGCCCGAGTGAACCCGGCCCCCGCAAGCTGACGACACACGTCCTCCACGACCGAGAGCGACTTGGCCGCTTCACCATCCGGGAGTTCGATCCGGATCGAGCCGACCCCCGGGTCGACCGGCCACGGGATGCCGGCCTGGGTGAGGACGGCGACGCGCTTCACGCCGGCGGGGATGAGGGCGCTCAGCTCAGAGCGAGCGCCACGGCCCACAAGGACGGGGTAGCTGCGGTCGCCGAGATCGACGGTGATCGTGGTGGTCACGCTGTCCAGGCTAGGGCGCCACGGCCAGCACGGCGTCGGGATACAGCACCACCATCCATGTACCGACAATCAGGCCTGGTCCCAACGGGACCGCCGCCCGGTGCAACGGGGTGGCTTCGTCTGGGTCGTCAAGCGGATCCGGAAGGATGTCCGCGCTCACAAAGCGGCGCAGCGTGGTGACGACGAGCGAGAACGCAAGGAAGACGAACATGCCAGCGAGCAAGGCCCCGAAGGTGAGCCGGAATGCCGTCCGGGTGTCGTCGAAGAAGGCGGTTCCGACCCAGCCGGTGTGCAACCCGAGCACGAGGGCCAGTTTCACGTCGCCGAATCCCATCGCCGCCGGTTTGAGGAAGTGGAAAGCGAAGAGAAAGAGCGAATACCCGACAGCACTGCCAACTGCGCCAAACAGCGCCTCCGGCCGCTCCAGCTCGAGGATCGACAGCACCGCCATCGCGACGAGCGACAGCCAGAAGGTCGGGAACACCAGCCGATCGGGCAGGCGGTATGCCGTGAGGTCAGTGACCGAGAGGGCNACGCCGGCNACGACCAGNANGAGCGGGATCACGACCAAGGTGTCGCCCTGGTCGTAGCGGAGCACCACCCAAACGAACAGCACGGCGGTCACTACCTCGGCGATCGGGTCGCCAACGGTGACCGACACCCCGCAGCCACGACACGAGCCACCGAGACGGAACCAACTGAGCACCGGAAGCGTTTCGGCGAACGAGAGCGATGCTCCGCACGCCGTGCAACGAGAACGCAGCCCGAGCGGGGTGCCGCTGAGCGTCCGATCGGCAAGCATCGTGACAAACCCGCCAGCGAGCAGACCGACCGGGATTGCGAGGATCGCCCGAAGTGTCGGCATCAACGACCTCTCCCACGGACCTCTCGAGCACAACCGTCAGGGCGACTCCGGGCGCTGCGGAGCAGAGGGACAGAGAAGGGGGCGATGACATCCCGTCGCAGCACACCACCCCATCGGCACCCGTCACCGACAACGTGAGGGCGCTGCGGGATTTCGCGTAGAAGGCCCGCAGGACGTTCAGCCGATGACGTCGACGACGCTGTCTCGCATGGCGTCGATCGGGGCGTCGATCCCGGTCCACAACTCGAGTTGGATCGCCGCCTGGTGCAGCAACATCCCGACCCCGTTCACGGCTTTGGCGCCGGCGTCACGAGCAGCGGTGAGCCACGGGGTCGACAGCGGGCGGTAGATCAGGTCGACGACGGTCTGTGATGCGGTGAACGATCCACCTGGTGATGGCGACGACACCCCGTCCATCCCGACCGACGTGGCGTTGATCACGATGTCGGCCTCGCCGATTGCGTCGACTGATCCGACTCGCCCGACGGGGCCAGCGAGCGCAGCAGCGCTNTCGGCGCGGGCCTGGGTGCGATTCACGACCACCACGTCGGCTGCNCCCGCCCGACCGAGCGCCTCGATCACCGAACGCGCTGCGCCACCGGCACCGAGCACAACCACTCGAGCGCCCGACGGATCGGTGTCATTCTCGACCCGAAGGCTGCGAACCAGGCCATCACCGTCGGTGTTGTGGGCGGTGACCACGCTGTCGTCGTTGATCAGACAGTTCGCGGCCGCCAACGCCTCGGCCTGCACGGCACGCCGGTCGGCGGCGGCAAGCACCGCCTCTTTGTGGGGCATCGTGACCGACAGGCCTCTCATGCCCAGGGCCCGCATCGCGTCGACCGCTGCCGGCCCGTCACCGTCGGCGACGGGGAACGCGAGCGACCGCGCGTCGACACCGAGCGCGTCGAACGCAGCGTTGTGCAGGGTCGGCGAAAGCGAGTGGCGGACAGGATCGCCGATCACCCCAACCGTGACCGTGGCGCCGGTGACGGGGATCATCCGCAGTAACCGAGCTCGCGGCAGCGGGCGACAGCCTCGTTGTGCTGAGCGAGCGTGGCCGAGAACGCGTGGGCGCCGACGATCCCGTTCTCGTCCGTGCGAGCCCAGAAAATCATCTCACCTTCGGCCGGGGCCAACGCTGCCCGCAGGGCCGCCTCACCAGGAGCGGCAATCGGCGTCGGAGGGATGCCGGGCGTGGTGTAGGTGTTCCACGGCGACTCGGCATCGAGATCGCTCTGGAAGAGTGTTTCGGTGAACGACTTGCCGGCGGCGAAGTAGACGGTGGCGTCGATCTGCAGCGGCGTGCCCTGGGCGAGACGGTTGTAGATCGCCCGGGCCATGAGGGGCCGGTCGACATCGACACGAGCCTCGCGTTCGATCATCGACGCGACCACGATCACCTCGTAGTCGGAGAGGCCGAGTTCGAGGATCGCCGGGTCGCGGCCCACCTCGCCGAGAAGGTTCTCGTAGCGCTGGTCGAAGGTGTCGGCCATTCGCTGAAGGAACCTGGCCTCGTCGGCGACGTCCTCTTCTGCAACGTCGTAGGTCGCCGGGAAGAGCGTGCCTTCGAGACGGAGGTCGGTCGGCACGGTCGGGTCGGCGTACGCCGAGACAAGACTGGGATTGCGAAGTGCGTCGAGCAGATCGGCACGATCGAAGTTGGAATTCACGGCCAGCAACCGCTCGACCAGCTCGCTCAGGCGCAGACCCTCAGGGATGGTGAAGTCGACAAAGATCTCCGGAATCGGACCCTGGTCGAGCACGGCGACGGCATCTGCGAACGCGAGATTTGTCGGAATCTCGTAGTCACCGGCCTGGAACGAGCGCTCGGCGTCGCAGCCGAGGAATCCGGTGATCGACAGNTCGCCCTCACAGCGCAGCCAGTACCGGAACACTGTGGCGTTGGAGATCACCCCTTCGTTCTCGAGCAGGGTTGCGACATTGTTGGTCGAGGCACCCGACGGGATCGTGAGCTCGATGAGATCGCCGGGTTCGCCGCCGGGTTCGACCTGGGCATCGACCCAGCCGTAGATCCGGCCTCGGGCCGTCGTCACCACCCAGATGATGGCGAGGACGAAGATGACGAGCCGGAGAAAGCCGCCCCAGCTGGTGCGGTAGCGCACCCAGTTCTTGTCGTCGACGTCGTATCGGGGGTCGACCATGGGAAGGGCGTGCGGGTCGTCCTCGAGCACATACTCGACGCCCTGCTCGTCGACTCCGGCGACCAGCACTGCACCAGGCGGCGCCTGATGGTCGGGCAAGGCCATTGGAACGACGGGTTGACCGGTTGGGTCGGTGAGCTGCGGCGGGGCCGCCGCCGGCGGCGGTGCTGCCGACACCGGTCGCGCCACACGGGTGACGGGACGTCGTGTGCGCGCCGGCGGATACAGGGGCGCGCCGCTGACACTCGAGGGAGGGGTCGGTGGTGGCGTGGGTTCGTCATCGACCGCTCCGGTGAGGAAGGTGCCGAGCGACCGCTTCTTCTTCGGAGGCTGCTGATCGTTCACGACTCGTTCCCCGCCCCGAGTCCGCGACCGTCCTGCGGCATGCCTGCNTCGAGCCACGACTGCANCATCACCGACGCNGCGACCTTGTCGACGACCTGGCGGCGNTCCTGGGTGTTCATGTTCTGATCCATCAGGGCTCGCTCTGCAGAGACGGTCGTCAGCCGCTCATCGTAGAGAACGACAGGCACCGGGAGGGTGTCACCCAGCACCTTGGCCTCGGCCGCGTACTTCTTGGCCATAGGTCCGGCCGAACCGTCCATGTTGTAGGGCAGGCCAACCACCACGATCTCGGCCTCCCACTCCTCGACCAGTTCGGCGATCGCCCGGTGTTCTCGGGGGCGATCACCCAGCCGCGACAACACCTCGATCGGCATCGCGAGTGCGCCGGCGCTGTCGCTCACGGCGACACCAACCCGTTTCTGACCGAGATCGAGCCCGAGGGCCCGCATCAGGCGATCCCAGCGGCCGCCCGGACCTGATCGAGTGCGGTGTCGATCTGCTCGACATGCTTGCCGCCTGCGACCGCAAGGTCGTCGGCCGGTTTGCCGCCGCCACCGACGGTCTTCTTGGCATCGTCGATGAGCGCGCCGGCATTGAGCGGCGAGTCGGGCGTGACAGCAGAAACGAGTGCGACCCCGGACCCCCCGGCGAGCGCACCAGCCAGCACCACGGCGTGCACGCCTTCCTGGTCGCGGATCGACACGGCGAGATCGCGAAGACTGTCGCGCTCAAGATCATCGACGCGAGCGACGACGACCCCGTCGACGGCCTGCGCCGCCAGCTGCGGCGCCTGACCGACCGCGATCTGCTGCTTGATCTGCGCGAGTTCAATCTTGAGCGAGGAGATCTCGGCCATTCGAGACTCGGCCATCTCCAAGAGTTCGTTCTTGTTCTTGATGCCAAGCTTCTCGGCCGCCTGGGCGACCGTCTGCTCGGCCTCACGGGCGAGTTCGAGGCTGGCGGTGCCGGTGAGCGCCTCGATCCGACGAATGTTCGAACCGATCGAACCCTCGCTGACGATCCGGAACTGGCCGATGTCGCCCAGCGCTCGAACATGCGTGCCGCCACACAGTTCGACCGAGTTGCGGCCCGCCTCCAGCACCCGCACGACATCACCGTACTTATCGCCGAAGAAGGCGATCGCACCGAGTTGCTCGGCGGTCTCCATCGTGGTCTCGAAATGGCGACAGGCACCGTTGTCGAGCACCTCGGCATTGACGCGATCCTCGATCTCAGCGATCTGTTCCGGGGTGAGGCCTTCGTAGTGGCTGAAGTCGAAGCGAAGTCGGTCGGGACCGACATAGGAACCCTGCTGCTTCACGTGCTCGCCCAGCACCTCACGCAGCGCGTGGTGAAGGATGTGGGTGGCGGTGTGGTTGCGCCGGATCGCCGAACGTCGGTCGTCGTCGATGGTGGCGGTGACGACCTGGCCCGCCTCGAGGCCGCCGGAGCCGGAGATCTCGTGGACGTGGAGTCCCGGTACGCCATACCGGGTGTCGGTGACGTCGATCGTGACGCCACCGACGGTGACCGTGCCCGTGTCGCCGATCTGGCCACCGGACTCCGCGTAGAACGGGGTGCGGTCAAGCACGAGGGTGTCGTCGTCGACATGNAGGACGGTGGCCTCAGTGGAGGTCTCGTCGCGGCCGGTGAAGTCGGTCTCGCCGTGCTCGTCGACGAGTGCTGTGAGGTGACCGGTATCGCCGGCGGTTGCGACCTTGCGAGCCTCCTTGGCGAGGCGCTGCTGTTCGGCCATCGCGGCTCGGAAGCCGTCTTCGTCGACCTCGACACCGCGTTCGCCAGTGATCTCCTGGGTGACCTCGAGCGGGAAACCGTAGGTGTCGTGCAGCAAGAAGGCGACGTCGCCGGGGAGTGCCGCACCGTCGGCAAGAGCGTCGAGTTGTTCGTCGAGGATCGACTGCCCCTTGCGAAGGGTCTCGCGGAAGCGAACTTCTTCGCGATCGATGACCTCGCGCACGAACTGGTGGTTGGCGGCGAGATCCGGGTAATCGGCACCCATGATCTCAATCACGGCATCGACCATGCCGCCCATGACCGCAGACTCGACCCCGAGGATGTACGCATGGCGCACGGCGCGACGGAGGATGCGGCGCAGCACATAGCCCCGTGCCTCGTTCGACGGGAACACGCCGTCGCTGACAAGCAGTGACGTGGAGCGGGCGTGATCGGCGAGGATGCGCAGCGAGACGAGTTGTTCGAACTCGGCGGTGGCCGGATCGACGCCGGTCAGCTTCGCCGCCGCGTCCTGCAGCGCGAAGAGTTCGTCGGTGTCCCACACCGAGTCGACACCCTGGAGCACCGAGACGGTGCGCTCGAGACCCATGCCGGTGTCGATCGACGGCTTCGGCAACGGCACTTTCGAACCGTCGGCCTGCTGGTCGAACTGCATGAACACGAGATTCCAGATCTCGATGAAGCGGTCCTCGTCGCCATGCTCGGGGCCGCCGTCGGCGCCGAACGCAGGACCCTTGTCCCAGAAGATTTCCGAGCACGGGCCGCAAGGGCCGACGTCGCCCATCTTCCAGTAGTTGTCCTCGTCGAGGCGCTGAATGCGGTCGGCTGGAACACCCACCTGGTTCTCCCAGATGTCGGCGGCCTCATCGTCGGTGAGGTGGACGGTGACCCAGAGACGATCGGCGGGCAACCCGATGACCCCGGTGACGAACTCCCACGCCCAGGCACAGGCGTCTTCCTTGAAGTAATCGCCGAAGGAAAAGTTGCCCATCATCTCGAAGAACGTCAGATGCCGCTTCGTGCGCCCGATCTCGTCGAGGTCGTTGTGCTTGCCGCCGGCACGGACACACTTCTGCACGGTCACGGCGCGCGAGAACGGCGGCGTCTCCTCTCCGGTGAAGTAGGTCTTGAACGGCACCATCCCAGCGACGGTGAAGAGCAGCGTCGGGTCGTGCGGGATCAACGACGCAGAAGGCTGGTGGCTGTGGGCGCGCTCGACGAAGAAGTCGGTGAANGCCTTGCGGACCTCATTCGCCTTCATCGGAGTGGGCTGCGTACTCATGAGGCAATCAGCCTATCGGCGGCCCCCTGCCGGAAGACCGGATTCAGTCGCTGCGGGAGCNGTGGCGAGGACGGAAGCTCTGCGTCGCCNGACCAGGACGGCCCATCCGACGAGCNGGNCCGGTGTGCAGCGCCTCGTCGCCGGCGAACTCNGCGAGGAGATCGGCCTTCTCGGCTCGCATTGCCGTCAGCCCCTCGTTGGCTGCGTCGCGAATGTCGGCCATCGCATCACGGGCCTTGCCCGCTGCGCGGCGGCTGCGATCAGCAACATCGGCGCGAACCTGCTCCGGCGCGACCCGTTCGACGGTCTTCTTGACCCGCTTCTGCACATACAGGCTGGTGCCCAGACCGGCCGTGTACCCGGCCACGGCCCAGAAGGTGCGTTTCATCGGAGTTCTCCTCGTGGGCTTGACCGGCGGGTACTGCGGACCTCGATCGCACCCGAACGGCGTCGGGGACGGGCGATGACCCGGCCGGCTCGGCCGGCGCCAGCGAGCACCGACATCGCTCGAATCACGCCCGGGGCGAACGCTCGATACGCAAGCCTCGACGCCACGTCAGCGGTGGCGGTGACGCGTTCGGCGCGATCGATCACACCATCGACGCGGTCGAGTTCGTCGCTTGCTCGATTGACCGTGGAATGAAGGTCGTCGACCATCGGGAGCGTGTTCGCACGCAGGTCGTCGACCGTGCGCCGCAGCTCACGAAGCGTGCGGACCAGCGCCTGCACGGCCAACACGAGCACGACGACGACGGCAAGACAGACGATCGTGACGATGACAGCGGCGAGGTCGGTGGCGCTCATCAGTGCTCAGTCAATCACACGTCTCGGTCGCCGGGGTCTCCAACGTCGCGATGGCCAGGCCACCACTGCCGAAGTCGTCCCTCGCGCCCGTGAACCGTGGGGTCGTAGAACACCCGACCGACCATCTCGTCGGGCAGATACTGCTGCTCGACGTGACCCGACGGGTCGTCATGGGGATACCGGTAGTCGGTGCCGTGACCGAGCGACGCCGCCCCCGAGTAATGCGCATCACGCAGGTGCGGCGGCACCTCACCGGTACCGGCCTCACGAGCCGCGGCCTTGGCCTCAAAGATCGCCTGGGTGACCCGGTTCGACTTCGGTGAGGTCGCCAGGTGGATCGCTGCCTGGGCCAGATTGAGCTGTGCCTCGGGCAGACCGACGAACTCGACCGCCTGTGCCGCTGCGGTCGCAACNAGCAGCGCTTGTGGGTCNGCCATACCGATGTCCTCGGACGCGTGGATCACCATGCGTCGAGCGATAAAACGGGGGTCCTCCCCTGCCTCGAGCATGCGGGCGAGCCAGTACACGGCGGCGTCGGCGTCCGAGCCACGGATGCTCTTGATGAAGGCACTGATGACGTCGTAGTGGCCGTCGCGGCCGTAGCGGACCGCCTTGGCGTCGACGGCTCCCTCGGCATCGTCGAGCGTGACATGGATCGGACGCCCCCGGGCTGCGGCCAAGGCGACGGCGACCTCGGTGCTGGTGAGCGCATGGCGGCCGTCGCCGCCCGCCCGGCCGGCGAGATGCTCGATGGCGTCGGCGTCGGCGCTCGCCCCCTCGACCTCGAGCCCCCGTCGCACGAGCTCGGCGATGTCGGTCTCGTCGAGGGCATGGAGACGAAACAGGGTCGATCGCGACATCAGCGGCGGGTTGACCTCGAAGTGCGGATTTTCGGTGGTGGCACCAATCAGCACGATCAACCCCTCCTCGACGGCGGGCAGCAGCGTGTCCTGTTGGGCCTTGTTGAACCGGTGCACCTCGTCGAGGAACAGGATCGTTCCAGTGCCGCGCTCGCCGAGTCGGTGACGAGCCGACGCAATCTCTTCCCGCACGTCCTTCACCGACGCCGTGACCGCCGACAGTTCGACGAACACCTTCTCGGTCGTCGACGCGATCAGACGCGACAGGCTCGTCTTCCCGGTTCCGGGTGGGCCCCAGAAGATCACCGACGACAATCGATCGCCCTCGATCAGGGCCCGCAACGGACGCCCAGGGGCAAGCAGGTGGCGCTGGCCGACCACATCGTCGAGGTTGCGCGGCCGCAGCCGGGCCGCGAGCGGAGAGCGTCCCGACAAGCGCTCTTCGGCGGCGGCGGCAAACAGGTCGTCAGCCATCGCCGGGACCCTATCCTCGGCGACCTCCAGACCGCAGGTGTACCGAAACCCGGAGGTCAGGTCGCAGGCGGCAGGACCCGAATCCCGAGTTCCTCAAGGTGCCCGTCGTCGATCGGCGACGGCGCATTGGTCAGCGGATCGGCGCCCGACTGTGTCTTCGGGAACGCGATGACCTCACGGATGTTGGTCTCACCCGCNAGAAGCGCCGTGAGGCGATCGAGCCCGAACGCGAAACCACCGTGAGGCGGGGCGCCGTAGCGGAACGCATCGATGAAGAAGCCGAACTTCGCCTGCCGCTCCTCCTCGCCGATGCCGAGGAGTTCGAAGATGCGATTCTGCACGTCGGAGCGGTTGATCCGGATCGAACCCGAACCGAGCTCCCAGCCGTTGAGCACGAGGTCGTAGGCCTGCGAGCGGACCTTCAGCAGGTCCTCGCCCGAACCGTCGAGCAGATCCCAGTCGTCCTCGTGCGGCATCGTGAACGGGTGGTGCGCCGGGATCGGCTTGCCGTTGTCGGCGATCGTCTCGAACAGCGGGAAGTCGACGACCCAGAGGAAGTTGAGTCCCCCTTCGTTCACCGGCGGCTTGCCGAGTTCGAGACGCAGCAGGCCGAGCACGTGGCGTACGAGACGACGCTCGTCAGCGATGAGGAAGACCATGTCGCCGGGTTGGGCCTCGAGTGCGGCGATGACCTGTGATGACTCGTCAGCCGACAGGAACTTGGCGACGCCGGCATCGAGGGCCGGCCCCGACTCGCCGTCAATGACCTTCATCCACGCAAGACCCTTCGCGCCCCAGCGCTGGCAGGTCTCGACCAGGGCGTCGATCTGGTTGCGGCTGAGTGCGTCGACGCCGCCCTCCATGCGGATGCCCTTCACACAGGGGGCCTGGAACACGCGGGCCTCGGTGCCTTCGAAGATCGGGGTGAGCTCGACGAGCTCCATCCCGAACCGGGTGTCGGGCTTGTCCGATCCGTACCGCTCCTGCGCCTCGAGCCAGGTCATGCGTGCGAATTCGGTGGGTCGCTCGCCGGTGACCGCCTCGGCGGCGTTGGCAACCGCGTGACCGATCGCGGTGAAGACATCTTCTTGATCGACGAAGCTCATCTCGGCGTCGAGCTGCATGAATTCGAACTGGCGGTCGGCACGCAGGTCCTCGTCGCGCAAACAGCGAGCGATCTGGTAGTAGCGGTCGACGCCGCCGACCATGCAGAGCTGCTTGAACAGCTGCGGGCTCTGGGGCAGGGCGTAGAACGAGCCCGGCTCCTTGCGGGAGGGCACGACGAAGTCGCGCGCCCCTTCGGGGGTGGACGCAATCAACATCGGGGTCTCGACCTCGACGAACCCCTGCTCCTCCATACCGCGGCGCACGGCGGAGTTCACGGCGGCGCGGGTGCGAAGGTTTTTTTGCATGCGCTGCTTGCGCAGGTCGACGTACCGGTGACGCAGACGGATGGTCTCATCGACCTCGGTGCGCTCGTCGAGGGGGAACGGGGGTGGCTCAGCCTCGGCCAGAATCTCGATCTCGCCCACCTCGATCTCGATCTCGCCCGTAGCGAGATCACGGTTTGCAGTGTCGTCGGGCCGCAGGCGCACCTCGCCGGTCATCTTCGCGACGAACTCGCTGCGGAGGTCGTGGCTCGAGTTGATGACGCACTGCACGACACCGGTGCGGTCGCGCAGATCGATGAACGCGAGGTGCTCGCCGTGCTCGCGACGGCGGTCGACCCAGCCGCACACGGAGACCGTCCGGCCAGCGTCGGCAGCCGTCAGCTGGCCGCACATGTCGGTGCGCATCGAGGTGGTGTGATCCTGCATGTCCTGGTGATTCCTGATCGCTGGAAGAAGGGGTTGCTGAAGGGGGGTTACGAGAGAAGGCGGGTGACGTGCTCAGCGAGATCGACGAGGGCGATCCGCTGCTGGCCGGTGTCGCCGCGAAGATCGCGGAGGGTCACCTCGCCGTTGGCAACCTCGTCCTCACCGATGATGGCGGCGAACGGGGCACCGGAACGGTCGGCGACCTTCATCTGGGCCTTCATCGAGCGGCCACCGTAGGAACGGTCGGCGCCGATGCCGGCGTTCCGAAGGGTCGTGCACACCCCGAGGGCGTGGCTGCCGCCGGTCACGTCGACGACGAAGACCTTCACCGCCGGCTCGGGCGTGGCGAAGACACCTTCGGCGTCGCAAGCGAGGAGGATGCGGTCGACGCCCAGGGCGAAGCCGATGCCCGGGGTGGCGGGACCACCAAGATCCTCGACCAGACCGTCGTAACGGCCGCCGCCGCCAACGGCATTCTGGGCGGTGGCGAGGGCATCGGCGGCGAACTCGAACGTGGTTCGCGTGTAGTAGTCGAGGCCGCGCACAAGGCGCGGTGACAGCTCATACGGAATGCCCAGCTGATCGAGACCGGCTCGGACCGTCTCGAAGTGTTCACGCGTCTCGTCGGTAAGGAAATCGACCATCAGCGGCGCAGCCGAAATGATCGCTGCATCTTCGTCGCGCTTGGAGTCGAGCACGCGCAGCGGGTTGCGTTCGAGCGTGACTTGGCTCTGCGGCGACAGTGACGCCGCGTTGTCGGAGAGGTAGGTCCGCAGCGCATCCATGTACGCCGGACGGCAGGTCGGGTCGCCGAGGCTGTTCAGCAGCAAGGTGATCTCGCGAAGGCCCAGCGACTCATAGAAGTGCCAGCCGAGCGCGATCGCATCGACGTCGGCTTGGGGGTCATCGGTGCCGAGGGTCTCGATGCCGACCTGGGCGAACTGGCGGTAGCGGCCGGCCTGTGGCTGCTCGTAGCGGAACTGGGGCCCCTCGTACCAGACCTTCCACGGCGGGGTAGGCCGGTGCTCGGCAAAGGCGCGGCACACCGATGCGGTGAGTTCTGGCCGGAGGGCGAGATGCTGCGGCGGGTCACCCTTGTCGAAGAAATCGAACATCTCCTTGGTGACGACATCGGTCGACTCGCCCAGCCGTTTGAAGACGCCGAGGTCCTCGAAGATCGGAGACATGATCTCACCGAAGCCTGCGAGCTCGGCCTGCTGTGCGAACGCGTCGATCAGCGCCCGGCGACGACCCGACTCGGGCGGCAGGATGTCACGCGTGCCCTTGGGGGCTCTGAAGGTCGGCTCGGCCACGAAGGGTCAGGCTACCGGCCACCCCTCCCCTCCCTGCGGGTATTCCTGTCCGCCATGCATTCCCAGGTCCCGGCACCTGGAATCTGANGGCGATGTCAGGAGCGGGCCGCACCGGGCATGATCCGGTAGGCCTCGTAGACCGACTCGATGCCGTAGACCGACGACAGCACGGAATCGAGCTGGCTGACATCGGCGAGTTCGAACTCGAACTGCATCTTGGCCACGGCGTCGTCGCCGGTCTCTGTGCTCACACCGGTGACATTGAGGCCGTGATCGGTGAGCACCCTGGCGACGTCGACCAGAAGCGCGGCCCGATCAAGCGCCAGGATCTCGATTGTGGTCGGGAACCGACCAACGTGTTCGGCGTCCCACTCGACGTCGATGAGGCGGTCGGGCTGTCCTTCGGACAATTCCGTGGCATTGAGACAGTCGCTGCGGTGCACCGACACGCCTCGGCCCCGGGTGACGAAGCCGATGATCTCGTCTGGCGGCACCGGCGAGCAGCACCGAGAGAGACGGATCATGATGTCGTCGAGGCCTTCGACGTGAACACCGGCCGACTGGTTGGCCCGGCGGCGGCCGCCCGAACGACGGTTGACGGTCGACGGAAGTCGCTGGGCCTCGACGACGGTCTCGGTCTCCTCTTCGCCGCGCAGCTCGCGACCAAGCCGCTCGGCAACCGTCTGGGCGGTGACATGGCCTTCGCCGATGGCGGCGAACAAGAGGTCCTCGTCGGTGTAGTTCATCGCCTCGAGAACCGACGCGAAGACCGGCTCTTTGAGGATGCGGCGAGCAGCGAGCCCCTCGCGGCGAAGCGCCTGGATGAGATCTTCTCGACCTTCCTCGATCGCGTCCTCGCGACGCTCCCGGATGTACCACTGCTTGATCTTGTTGGCCGCCCGTCGGCTGGCGACGAACTTCAGCCAGTCGCGGCTCGGACCAGCACCCTCGACGTTGGAGGTGAAGACCTCNACCGAATCACCCGACTCNAGTCNGGTGTCGAGCGACACGAGNCGGCCGTTGACCTTGGCGCCAACGCAGCGGTGCCCGACGTCGGTGTGAATCGTGTAAGCGAAGTCGATCGGCGTCGCTCCGACCGGCAACTCGATGACCTTCCCCTTCGGCGTGAAGACGAAGACCTCGTCCTGATCGAGATCGAACTTCAGGTTCGACATGAACTCCGACGGGTCGGATGTCTCCTGCTGCCACTCGACGATGCGGTTCAACCACGTGAGGTCGCCACCCGGCGAATCCTCCTTGTAGTCCCAGTGGGCCGCAACGCCATGCTCGGCGCGGGCGTGCATCTCCCTGGTACGCAACTGCACTTCGAGCGACTTGCCCTGAGGCCCCACCACGGTCGTGTGCAACGACTGGTAGAGGTTGAACTTCGGCATCGCGATGTAGTCCTTGAACCGGCCCTGCACCGGACGCCATGTGGCGTGGATCGAACCGAGTGCGCCGTAGCAATCGCGCACGGAATCACAGATCACTCGGATGGCGACAAGGTCGAAGATCTCGTCGAACGGGCGGCCCTTCACGACCATCTTCTCGTAGATCGACCAGAGGTGCTTCGGGCGGCCCTCGACCTCGGCACGGATGCCGAGCTCGGCGAGCCGAGCCTGCACGTCGCCGACGACCTGAGCGAGGTAGAGATCACGCTCCGGGGCGCGGAGCTGAACCATCTGGTCGATCTCGGCGTAGCGGCGGGTGTGGAGCGCAGCGAAGGAGAGATCCTCCAGCTGCATCTTCATCTCCTGCATGCCGAGCCGGTGCGCAAGCGGGGCGTAGACCTCGAGGGTCTCGCGAGCGGTGCGCTCCTGTTTGAATGCCGGCATGCCAGCGATGGTCTGCAGATTGTGCAGACGATCGGCAAGCTTGATGATCAGCACCCGAATGTCCTGAGCGATCGCCACGATCATCTTGCGCATCGTGGCGGCCTGTTGCTCTTCCTTGGAGTCGTAATGGACCCGATCGAGCTTGGTGACCCCATCGACGATGCCGGCGAGCTCTGCAGAGAACTCCCGCTCAAGCTCCTCAAGGCCGACCACCGTGTCCTCGACGGCGTCGTGAAGGAGAGCGGCGGCGATGGAGATGTCGTCGAGGCCCTGACGGGCAACGAGAGTGGCCACCGCCACCGGATGGCGGATGTACGGCTCCCCCGACTTGCGGTTCTGGCCGCGATGCGCCTCCTCGGCCACTGCGAACGCCGCCTCGATCAGGGTCGTTTCGGCCTTCGGGTGGTGCTTGGCGTACTCGGCGAGCAGCGGCGCAATCTCGGCGGAGGGCGGCCGGTTGGCGGCACGACGCCACGGCAGGACTCGGGTGACGGTCGACATCAGCCACCCACCTCGATCACCGTCTCGATACGAGCATCGCCGAGCTTGGCTCGCCCGTCGAGGAACGACAGTTCGAGCAAGAACGAGTAACCAGCGAGGGTCGCGCCGAGTCGCTGGAGAAGCAGGGCCGCCGCGGCTGCCGTGCCGCCGGTGGCGAGCACATCGTCGAGCACAAGGACATGCTCGCCGGGCGAGACGGCGTCGGCGTGGATCTCGATCGTGTCGGTGCCGTATTCGAGGTCGTACTGCTGGGCCATCGTGGCGCCGGGAAGCTTGCCCGCCTTGCGGATCGGGACGAAGCCGACGCCGAGCGAGTGGGCCACGGCAGCACCAAGGATGAACCCTCGAGCTTCGATGCCGACGACGGTGTCGATTCCGATGTCACGCCACGGATCGGCGAGCGCCTCGATGGTCGACGCGAGCCCCTGCGGGTGGGCGAGCAGGGGCGTGATGTCCTTGAAGACGATCCCGGGCTGGGGAACGTCGGGGATGTCGCGGATCAGGCCGGCGAGTTCGGCGACGGACAGTCGTCCCATCACNCGATCGTAGCGGGTTCAGGNCTTCTTCTTTTTNCGCGGCTTCGGCGGCTGACCNGGTCGAGCGGACGACTGTGTGCGTTTCGCCGCNGCGCCTCGCTGCGCNGCCTGGCCCCGGGAAGGACGCTGACTGCTCGAGGTGCGACTCCCGCTGCCGCCCGGCCGTTCGCGGGTCGTCGGGATACCGGCGAGGGCGACATCGTCCTCGCTCACCCGTCGGGTGCCGGTCTCGCCTTCGCGTGCGCGGATCTTGTCGGCGACTGCCCGGTTTTCGGCTTCGCGCTCTTTCATGTACGCCACGACGGACGCAGCGACGAAGATCGACGAGTAGGTGCCGACAAGGATGCCGATCAGCAAGGCGATGGCGAACTCCTGCAGCGTCAGCGCCCCGAGGAAGACCGAGCCGATCAGTAGCATCGACAACACCGGGAGCACCGATGTGATCGAGGTGTTGATCGAGCGCATCAACACCTGGTTGAGCGACTGGTTCATCATCTCGCTGTAGGTGTAGCGACCGGTGACGGTGAGCCGACCACCGACATCACGGACCTTGTCGTAGACCACGATCGTGTCGTACAGCGAGTAGCCCATGATCGTCAGGAACGCGATGACGGTCGCCGGTGTGACCTCGAACTGGAAGATCGCATAGACACCGACCGAGATGAGGATGTCGTGGGTCACGGCCACGAGCGCGCCCACGGCCATCTTCCATTCGAGCCTCACGGCGATGTAGCCCGCCACGATGACGAAGAACCAGAAAAGCGCATTGCGGGCCTTGCTCGTGATCTGGTCGCCCCACGACGGACCAACTGTGGTCACGCTGACATCGGTGACGTCGACCGACGCAAGTTCGGCGAGGGTGGCCGTCACTGCGGCAACCTCCTCCTGCGTATCGAGGTCGGCCCGGACCCGGATCGCATCGGAACCGAGGGTCTGGATCTTGCCACTTTCGGCGCCGGTGCCACCGAGGGCATCGCGGGTGTCAGCGACAGACACGCCAGGAGCGGTCACTTCCCACGCCGTGCCGCCCTCGAACTCGATCCCGAGGTTGAGGCCACGGAACACGAGCGCGCCGACACTGACGAGAACGAGCACNGCCGAGCCGACGAGGGCCTTGCGCCACATCGCCGGGAAGTCAAAGTGATGCTCGTTGCGAAAGAGCATGCGAAGCGTCTTCACGAGGCACCTCCGGTCGTCGCCGGCTCCGGGGCGGCGTCACGCGCTTTCGGGATGCCGTACGTACTGGGCTTCCGGGCGAGATCGATCTCGAGGTTGGCGAGGATGCGGATCGCCGGGCCCATGAAGAAGTAGGTGGCGACGAGATCGAGCACCGTGGCCAGCCCGAGGAAGAGGGCGAAGCCGCGAACCTGGCCGACGGTGAGGGTATAGAGCACGACAGCAGCGATCAGGCTCGCCACATTGGCCTTCACGATCGTCGAGTAGGCGATCGGGAACGACCGCTCAACGGCCGACCGAACCGTGCGACCACCCTTCACATCCTCCTTCAGATGCTCGAAGTACACGACGTTGGAGTCGACCGACACACCGATCGACACGATCAGGCCCGTNACNCCGGCGAGCGTGAGCGCAAGTCCTTGCGAGGCGCCGAGCCAGGCGACGATGGTCCACAGCAGTGCCCCGGAGATCAGCAACGACACGATCGCCACGACACCGAGGTANCGGTAATAGGCGATCAGATAGATCGAGACGAGCAGCACGCCGATGAGACCGGCGAGCACGCCGGCGTCGAGGGCATCCTCACCGAGGGTGGAACTGACGATNCGGCTCTCCTGCGGGGTGAGTTCGAGCGGCAGGGCNCCGAAGTTGAGTGCCAGGGCGAGGTCCTTGGCCTCCTCCTCGGTGAACGAGCCGGAGATCGTGATCTGGTCGCGCTCGAAGTAGGCGGCGTTGACGCTCGGGGCCGACTCGACGAACCCGTCGATCTCGATGGCAACCCGCCCNGCCGGACACGAGGCCTGGAAGGTATTGCAGGCGGCGGCGATCACGTTGAAGTCGTCGATGCCGGGCGAACCAGACGTGAAGATCGGCGCAACCGACCAGCCCTGCTGCACATTGAAGCGGGCGGCCGCGCTCTCCAGCGCCTCACCGGTCAGGCGCTGACCGGGCACCTCGGGCTCGAGCACGGTCGGCACCGGGCCCATCCGGATTCGACCCTGGAAGGTCNGGTTGTTGCGCTCCTGCAGGACCGAAGGCTCCGAGGTGGCAGCATCGGGTGTGAGGGTCCACCGATCGACGATGGCCTGCGCCTCGGCCAGCGCCGCATCGTCGAGATCGCCGGCGGCGATCGCAGCGATGGCGGCGTTGAACGCGGCCTCGTCGTCGAAGGTGGCCTGCTCGAGGACAGGTCGGAAACGGAGCTCGGCGGTCTGACCGACAAGGTCGATCGCACGCTGCTGATCTTCCACGCCAGGGATCTGGACGAGGATCGTCTCGCCCTGGCGCGTCACCTCAGGCTCACGNACGCCGAGACCGTCGACACGATTTCGGATGATGTCGACCGCCTGGTCNAGGGTCTCCTCGGTGATCTCCTGGCCGTCGGGAAGCGGCTCGGGTTCGAGCACGACGGATGCCCCACCCTGCAGGTCGAGGCCGAGCAGCGGCTCGTTACCCGACGCGAAGGTGTAGACGAGACCCGCAACCGAGACCGCGATGATCCCGACGACGTAGGTGACCTGACGGCGCACGTTGCTCAGACGTCGGCGTCGCCTGCGGCGAGATCGTCGGCGCCCTCGTCGTCATTTTCGTCGTCGTCATCGTCGGTGACGATCTCGGCGACCGCACCCTTGGAGATCTTCAATTCGACCTCCGGGGCGACCTCGAGCCAGATGACCTTGTCCTCGACCTCGGCGATGGCGCCGTGGATGCCAGAGCTCGTTACGACGATCATGCCGACCTCAAGCGACCGGATACGAGCCTGCTGTTCCTTCACCTGGCGCTGCTGCGGCCGGATGAGGATGAAGTACATGACCCCGAGCAAGAGTGCGAGAAAAACCAGACTGCCCATGAGATTCCTGACGATCGTGAACGGACCCGGAGGAGGTTAGCGGGCGCCCCACACCTCATGGACGCCGAGGCGGAAGTCCTCGAAGGTTCCCGACCGGATCGCATCAGCCATCTGATCCATGAAACGCAGGAGCCAGGCGACGTTGTGAAGCGTGATGATCCGTGCCGCCGTCGGCTCCTTCGTGAGTAGAAGGTGACGCAGATAGCCCTTCGACCACCGGGCGGCAGGGCTTTCAGGCCACGCCGGGTCGAGCGGTTCGGTCGACGTGGCGAACTCAGCACGGGTCAGGTTGTAGCGGCCGCCGTCGGTCAGAATCGTGCCGTGACGGGCCAGCCGGGTCGGCAACACGCAGTCGAACATGTCGACACCCCGGGCGACCGACTCGACGATGCCGATCGGGTCGCCCAGACCCATGAAATATCGGGGCTGATCGAGTGGGAGGAGATCCATGCACGCATCAAGGCCGGAGAGCATCTCGCTGCGATCCTCCCCCACGCTCAGGCCGCCAACGGCGTAGCCGTCGAAGCCGATTTCGGTTACCTGGCGAGCGGACTGTTCGCGCAGCGCTTCGTCAGTACCGCCTTGCACGATGCCGAACTGGCACTGGCGGCGTGCTGCGTCGGGATGGTCGAGGAAGGCGGCCCGACCTCGTTCCGCCCATCGGCCGGTGCGTTCGACCGCACTGCGCACAACGCTGAGGTCGGCGATCGACGACGGGCAGACGTCGAGCACCATCTGGATGTCGGCACCGATCTTGGCCTGGACATCGACGGCGCCTTCCGGGGTGAGGAGGTGGGTCGAGCCGTCGTAGGTCGATGTGAACGTGGCGCCCTCGTCGGACAGTTCGGGCCCGAGGGAGAAGATCTGGTAGCCGCCCGAGTCGGTGAGGACGTGACCGTCCCAGTCGGCCATGCCGTGGATGCCACCGAGCGTTTCGACGACATCAGCCCCGGGTCGCATCATGAGGTGGTACGTGTTGGCCAGGATGACCTGGGCGCCGAGTGCTTCGACGTCGCTCGCATCGAGATGCACGATCGCTCCGCGAGTGCCAACCGGCATGAAACGCGGGGTCATGAACTCGCCACGGGCCGTGGTCACCACGCCGCAGCGGGCCTGCCCATCCCGGGCCGTCTCGACGAAGCTCGCACGCATCGACCCGATGCTACGGGACCCTGACCGAGCTCAGCGCTCCAGCAGCATGGCGTCGCCGAAACTGAGAAAGCGATAGTCCTCGGCGACCGCTGTCTCGTAGAGCGTTCGCCAGCGAGGNCCGACAAAGCCGTCGACGAGGCACAGCAGTGTCGACTGAGGCAGGTGAAAGTTCGTGAGCAACACGTCGACCGCCTTCCATGCGTACGGGCGTCGAATGAAGAGGCTGCTTCGGCCCGACTGCTCACCAGTGGCCTTCCACGACTCGAGCGAGCGCACGACGGTGGTGCCGATCGCGACGACTCGCTCGGCTGCCTCAACTGCGACGACCGTCTCATCGGGCACCCGATACCACTCGCTGTGCATCACATGGTCGTCAAGGCGATCAACCATCACCGGACGGAACGTGTCGAGGCCGACGGCGAGTTCCACGGTCGCCATGGTGATGCCGTTCGCCCGCAGCGCCTCGAGGACGGCCGGGGTGAAGTGCAGGCCGGCAGTGGGCGCAGCGGCCGAGAGCGGGCGGTCGGCGTAGACGGTTTGGTACCGGGACGGGTCGTCGATCTGATTTTCGATGTACGGCGGAAGCGGCGGAAGGCCGACCTCCGCCAGCCGATCGTGCAGGTCGGCATCGCCTGGGTCGAGATGCACAACCCGACGGCCGTCACCGAGATCCTCACCCATCTCGACCACCAGCCCCTCGGCGGTGACAACGTCGCCGGGCTTCAGCTTCTTGCTCGGCTTCGCGAGCGCCTCCCACGAACCATCGCCGCGCTCCTCAAGAAGCAGGATCTCGCCGGCGCCACTGGTGGAACGACGAATCGGAATCCGAGCGGGCAGGACTTTGGTGTCGTTGACGACGACAAGATCGCCGGGGTGCAACAGGTCGGGCAGGTCGCGCACATGGCGATGCTCGACGCGATCCCCCCGGTCGACAAGCAGCCGNGCGGCGTCACGNGGCTCGATCGGTTCCTGGGCGATGCGTTCCGCCGGGAGGTTGTAGTCGATGTCGGCGAGCGTCTCCGGGCGATCCGTCACCCGATCGAGGGTACGAGTTTTCGCTCACGACCCGTTCGCGAGATGTTCGCCTAGTCGTCGGAATCGAACAGGCCGGTCTGGGATTCGGGGCCGGTCGACGTGGCCGGAGGCGGCGCCATGCCCAGGTGGGCATAGGCGGCCGGNGTGGCGACGCGGCCTCGCGGGGTGCGCATCAAGAGGCCCTGCTGAATGAGGTAGGGCTCATAGACGTCCTCGACGGTCTCGGTGGGCTCACTCACCGAGATGGCAAGGGTCGAGAGACCAACCGGACCGCCTCCGAAACGCCGGCACACGGAATCGAGCACCGCTCGGCTGGCCTTGTCGAGACCGAGCTCGTCGACACCGAAGAACGACAGGCCGTCCTTGGCGACCTCGGCCGAGATGTGGCCGTCGCGTTCGACCTCGGCGTAGTCGCGCACCTGACGCAGCAACCGGTTGGCGATCCGCGGGGTGCCGCGCGAACGGCGGGCGATCTCGAAGGCGCCGCCTTCGTCGATGTCAACCTCAAGGATNCCNGCCGCTCGCATCGCGATCGACTGGAGATCGTCGACCTCGTAATAGTCGAGCCGGGCCACGAGACCGAAGCGATCGCGCAGCGGGCCGGTGATCAGACCGGTACGGGTGGTGGCGCCGACGAGGGTGAAACGGGCGAGATCGAGCGGGATCGAACGAGCGGCCGGGCCCTTGCCAAGCACGACATCGATGCGGAAGTCCTCCATCGCCGGATACAGAACCTCTTCGACGGGGCGTGGAAGGCGATGAATCTCGTCGATGAACAGCACATCGCCGTCCTCAAGCTTCGAGAGAATCGACGCCAGATCACCTGCTCGTTCGAGGGCCGGACCCGACGTCACCTGGAGGTTGGTACCCATCTCGGCGGCGATGATGTTGGCGAGCGTGGTTTTGCCGAGGCCGGGCGGACCGGCGAAGAGCAGATGGTCGGCGGCTTCGCGACGACGAGCCGCAGCGCCGAGCATGACCCCAAGATGCCCTTTCAGCTCGGACTGGCCGACGAACTCCGACAGCGTCTTCGGCCGCAGCCCGGGTTCGTCGAGCAGCAGGCCGGCATCCTCGGGCTGATCGTCCGGTGAGAGGAGTTCTTCGCGGGCCATGCGGAGTTCCTAGCAGGCAGGGGCAACAGGCACGGGATCAAACACCCGAAGCGAGCCGACGAAGTGCATCCTTGAGCAATCCGCCCACATCGCCCTCGGTGGGCAGGTCGACCAGAACGGCATGGATCTCGTCGGCGCCGTAGCCGAGACCTTCGAGTGCGGTGCGTACATCAGCTCGGGAATCGCCGCTGGCCGACGCCTGGCCGCTGTCGCCGGAAGGCACGGCGATCTCGCCTTCTGGCAGGTCGAGCTTGGACTTCAGCTCCATCACGAGCCGAGCTGCCGTCTTCTTCCCGACGCCGGGAACGAGGCAGAGCGCAGCCACATCGTCCTCCGCGACAGCGCGACGCAAAGCGTCGGGGCCGTGCACCGAGAGGATCGCCAACCCGAGGGCGGGGCCGACGCCATGGGCCGAGATCAACGACTCGAACACCCGTCGTTCGGCGATGGTAGCGAATCCATAGAGCGTCTCGGAATCTTCTCGAACGGCGTGGTGCGTGTGCACGAAGACCTCGCCGTCGACTTCGCCGATCGTGACCGAGGTGGACGGCGTGACCTGCACCCGGTGACCAACACCACCGACCTCGATGAGGAGTTCGCCGTCGGGCCCACGGTCGAGCAGACGACCACGCAACGAACCGATCATGACGCACTCGCTTTCTGGGCGGCGGTGACGGCCGCACGGGCACGGCGGCCGGGAACCCGGGCAAGGTGGCACAGCGCCACGGCGGTGGCATCAGCGGCATCGACCGGGGACAACGCGTTGGGCAGGCCGAGGAGCGTCCGGACCATCTCGCCGATCTCGTGCTTGCCGGCCGATCCGGAGCCGGCGACCGCTTGCTTGATCTCGTTGGGCGAGTACTCGACGACATCGCAGCCCGCAGCGACGGCCTCGGCCATTGCGAGCCCGCTCGCCATCCCGACGCCCATCGCGGTCGAGACGTTGTGCTGGAACAGCACCCGCTCGATCGCCACCACGTCGGGGCGCAGTTCTGCGATCAGCGCCCGCAATTCCAACTGGACCTCGGCAAGCCGGTGCGGAAGATCGAGCGCCGGGTCGGTGCGGATGACGCCGGCGGCCACAGCGCGAGGCGTGCGGCCGTGCTCGACACAGCCGTACCCACAACGGGAGAGCCCCGGGTCGATCCCCAACACGAACATGTGTACGACNCTAGCGGGTCATCGAGAANGGGTGGTGCCAGCCGAGANGGCNGGCGTGACCGTCGACCTCGCCNGNGCGTCGTTCAGGCCGACGCTTCGTCCATCAGTTCGTCGNTGACGTCCATGTTGCCGTGGACGTCCTGCACGTCGTCGAGATCGTCGAGCAGATCCATGAGCTTCATCAGCCCTTTGACCTGGGCGACGTCGGTGACCTCGACGGTGGAGGTCGGGAGCATGGCGAGATCGGCCGACTCAACCGCAATACCGGCCTCGTCGAGCGCCTCACGAACCTGAGGGAGGTCCGATGGCGGGGTGGTGACCCGCCACATCTCTCCCTCGTCGACGATGTCTTCGGCACCCGCATCGAGCGCGACAAGCATGACCTCGTCCTCCTCGACCGACGACGGCACGAGGATGACGCCCTTGCGCTCGAACTGCCACGACACGGCGCCGGGCTCGGCCAGCGAGCCACCGTTCTTCGACAGGGTCGAGCGGACGTCGCCGGACGTGCGGTTGCGGTTGTCNGTGAGGCACTCGATCAACAGCGCAATCCCACCCGGCGCGTAGCCCTCGTAGGTGACCGTCTCATAATTGACGCCTTCGAGCTCGCCCGTACCGCGCTTGACGGCACGCTCGATCGTGTCGAGCGGCACCGAGTTGTCGCGGGCCTTCTGAAACATGGTGCGCAGTGTCGGGTTGGCGTCGGGATCGCCGCCGCCCTGACGAGCCGCAACCTCGACCTGCTTGATCAGCTTGGCGAAGAGCTTGCCGCGCTTCGCGTCGGCCGCACCCTTCTTGTGCTTGATCGTCGCCCACTTGGAATGACCGCTCACGGCGTGACCTCCGCTGTCTCGTCGCTGGCCTCCGCCAGACCGTCGGGGAGGAGCCCGGCGTCGATCAACCAACGCCGGTGCAGTCGGGAGTCGCCCGACAGCTCCGGATGAAACGATGCCACCGTAACGGGACCGTGCGAGCAGAGCACGGGTTGTCCGTCGACAGCGGCGAGCACGCTGACATCGTCACGAACCAAGTCGACGACCGGCGCGCGAATGAAGACCCCGTGGAACGGCTCATCGAGCCCCGTGACATCGAGCTCAGCCTCGAAGGAATCGATCTGGCGGCCGTACCCGTTGCGGCGAGACACGATCGGAATGGCCGACAGACAGTGCTGGTCGGCACGGCCGTCCTCGATCCGTTCCGAGCACAGAATCATGCCGGCACAGGTACCGAAGACCGGCATGCCGTCGGCCACCCGCTGACGAAGCGGATCGAGCATGTCGCCCTTCACGAGCAGCATCGACATCGTGGTCGACTCACCGCCCGGAATGACGAGCGCGTCGATCCTTGCCAACTGTTCGTTGGTCTTGACCTCGTACGCTTCGACACCGAGATCCCGAAGGATCGAGAGGTGCGCAGCGAAGGCGCCCTGGAGCGCCAGGACACCGACAGTGACCGAGCTGGTCACCAACCCCGCTCAGCGAGTTTGGTTTCGAGCGTCGCCATCTCGAGACCCTTCATGGCGTCACCGAGACCGGTCGACACCTTCGCCAGGATCTGGGGATCCTGGTAGTGGGTGGCGGCCTCGACGATGGCGTTGGCCATCTTGACCGGCTCGTCGGACTTGAAGATGCCAGAGCCGACGAACACGGCCTGCGCGCCCAGCTGCATCACGAGGGAAGCATCGGCCGGGGTGGCGATGCCGCCGGCGCAGAACACCGGAACGGGGAGCTCGCCTGTCTCGGCGATCTCCTGGATCAGCGGCAGCGGCGCACGCAGCTGCTTCGCCCACTCGAACAGCTCGGCAGAATCGGCCTGGGTGATCTTGCGAATGTCGCCGTTGATCGAGCGGATGTGGCGCACGGCCTCAACCACGTTGCCGGTGCCGGCCTCGCCCTTCGATCGGATCATGCAGGCACCTTCGCTGATGCGACGCAGTGCCTCGCCGAGGTTGGTCGCACCGCACACGAACGGCACGTCGAACGCGAACTTGTCGATGTGGTGGGTTTCGTCGGCCGGGGTGAGGACCTCGGACTCGTCGATGTAGTCGACGCCGAGCGACTGGAGGATCTGGGCCTCGGCGAAGTGGCCGATGCGGGCCTTGGCCATCACCGGGATGGAGCAGACCTCCTGGATGCCTTGAATCATCTCCGGGTCGGACATGCGGCTGACGCCACCTTCCTTGCGGATGTCGGAGGGCACACGTTCGAGCGCCATGACGGCAACAGCGCCGGAATCTTCGGCGATACGAGCCTGTTCAGGGTTGACGACGTCCATGATGACGCCGCCCTTGAGCATCTCGGCGAGCCCACGCTTGACGAGGGGGCTACCGGTCGATCGCGCNTGGCTGGNNAGGGACTGNTCGGTCATAAATNAANTCTACTCATCCGTCCCCAGGACGAGACCTCGGGACGCCTGGTCGACGGAGAACTCGTAGGTGCCTTGTGGCACAAGCGTGACCCATGTCGTGCCGGGCTCCAGAACGATCTCGTCGCCGTTGGCGGCCGTGAAGACGTACGGCTCGGTGTCGACGCTACGGCTCCAGGTGCCGGTGAAGCGAAGACCACCGATCATGATGTCGACGGGGCCTTCGCCGACCGTGACCGCATCGACAGACTCGGCATCGTTTGCGTTGGTGACGTAGCGGGTCTCCATCACGACCACGTTGGTGTACACGAGCGGCACCCCATCGCGGGTGACGTGGACGGCATCGTCCTGGACCCGGACGTACCCTCGAGCAGGATCGTGGACGAAGCTCACGGCATCGCGACCGGTCACGGCGACACCCGAACCATCGACGCTTGCAGGCCGGGTGTCGGTCTCGGCGTCGCGGAAGGCAAAGATCGGTTCGGGGATCCCCGCTTCGGCACCAAAACTGTCTCGGACGACGCCGAGATCGATGAAGAGGTTGTCGGGGGGCGAAAAGCTCGTGTCGCGGAAGTGATAGACGCCGTCACCGACATCGGGGATCAACACCGCGCCGTCGTTGCGGGCGAATTGACGCAGCTCCGACAGCACGGCGACGTTGGCTCCGGAGAACACAAAGAGCGGCGCGCCGAGGTTGGCGAGCAGGGCGAGGTCGGTGGTTCGGGCCGAACGGATAGGGCCGACGACATCAGGAAGCCGCGAGTGAAAGATCGCGGCGAACCGGGTGGCGCGATCCTCGATTCGTTCTTCGATGACGACGTCGGCGTCATCGAGACCGATCAACGCCTCGAGACTTCGATCGTCGTTGTTCGAGATCTTGACGACGAGCGCCGGGGCGTCAAGGAGGCCCTCCTCGGCGGCCAGCCCCGTGAACGGCGCCTTGGGTCCCTCCTCGATGACGACCGGCGCCGTGGTGGAAGGCGCGACGTTGGTCGTCGTGGCGTCGGACTCGACATCCGTGCTCGCAGCATCTGTGTCGGTGCTCATATCCGCCTCGATCGTTGGTTGTGCGCCACCGCAGGCGGCGGCACCAAGGCCGAGGGCGAGCACTGTTGCCCACACCCTGCTCATGTCAGAGCTCTCGAAGGGCGTCGACCCGCTCGCGCATCTCGGGCTGGACCGAGTCGATGCCACTCCCGATCATCCAGAGGTGATCGGTCCTCGCGTTGTGACTGATCCGCGCCGACTCGACGGCCTTCTCAAATGCGGATGCGAGCGCCGGCGGGTAGCGGGTAACGCCGACGGCGTCGAAGTCGGCTCGCACGAGCCGGCGATCATTGAGCAACCACTTGCGCAATCCGGTGGCGACCGGGCCGAGAGCCGGCGACGCAAGCGTCGTGGCCGCCGAAACGCCGTTGCCGAACAGTGTCATCTGGCGGGCGATGACCGCTTCGATCTCCAGCCGCTCGAGCTTCGTAAGCACACCGCGGGTGACGATGAGGNGGGTGTCGTCCGGCTTGCCGACGACAGCGGCGTCGATCGCTGAACTCTCGACGACGTAGAGGATCGGCTCCGCGATGCCGTGGCTGGCGCAGATCGACTCGACAAGGCTCTCCAACCGAGGCTCGCTTCCCTCGTCGAGCCGGGAGGCCCCGAGCGCACGAAGCGCAGGGCCGACGGCGCCGTTGAGCACCCAAAAGAAGAGCGCAGCGCCGACGACAACACCGAGGACGGACCCGGCGACGGGGTGGACGACCATGGCCAAGACGATCGCGACGATCAGGCCGAGCGGTGCCGCAGGAATCGCTGCGAGCGCGCGGGACGACATGGTGGGCACGGACAGGGCTCCGGTCGGCCTAGAACTCGACCTGAACGTTGCCGCGGCTCTCGTCGTCGGCCTCGAAGTACTCGCGCTCGGTGAAGCGGAGCGGACCAGCGAGGATGACGGCAGGGAAGGTCTCGATCGCCGTGTTGTACTTCAGCACCTGGTCGTTGTAGTGCTGCCGGGCATAGGCAATCCGTCCCTCGGTGCCGGTCAACTCTTCCTGCAGCTCAAGGAAATTCTGGTTGGCCTTGAGATCCGGGTAGGCCTCGCTAACCGCGAAGAGCTGGCGCAGCGCACCGGTGAGCATGTTCTCGGCACCGGCGGATTGCTGCGGGCCCGTCGCCGTGGTGGCGGCGTTCCGGGCGGCGATCACCGACTCGAGGGTCTCCTTTTCGTGAGAGGCGTACCCTTTGACGGTCTCGACGAGGTTCGGGATGAGATCCCAGCGGCGCTTGAGCTGAACATCGATCTGGGCCCACGCGTTCTCGATGCGGTTCCGCAGCTTCACCAGGTTGTTGTAGAGGCTGATCACATAGAAGACCAGCACGACGACGATGCCCAGAACGATCAAGATGATGACCATGGATTCCTCTCGAGCGCGGCACCCACCACGCAGACCTTCAATGTATCGCTGATCGGCGCACGCCTGGCGTGAGTCAGCGAGGAGCACCGGCGGCAAGGCGATCGTACCGGCCGAGATAGAGCTGGGCGAGGCGGGCCATCGAGAACTCCTCGGCCCGCTTCAGGCCCGATTCGACAAGCCGCTCGCGCTCGTCTGCCCGGGAAAGAACGGCGGTGAGAGCATGCGCCAACTCGCGGGCATCGTTCGGCGGCACCAGCAAGGCGTCGCGACCCTGACGGGCGACGTTGGCGTAGCCCGGGATGTCGCCGGCGACCACGGCGGTGCCGGCGGCCATCGCCTCGAGCAACACGATGCCGAACGACTCACCACCGAGTGAGGGCGCACAGAACACGTCGGCGCCACGGAGACGGGCGATCTTTTCGGACTCGGAGATGGTGCCAAGCCACTCGATGCGGCGGTCGCCGGCATGCTCGGCCATGAGTTCGGCGGTCTCCTGCCCCTCCCCTGCAACCCACAGACGGGTATCGGCAGGGAGCTGCGACATCGCGTCGAGCAGAATCCTCAGGCCTTTGCGAGGCTCGTGACGGCCGAGGAAGAAGATCGTCGGGCCGGTCGTCGGGTGGGGTGTACCCGACGCGAACCGGGCGAGTTCGACCCCGTTGAACGTGAGGTCGTACTGCCCACCCAGGGCCTCCTGGGCCATCTTCTTGGCGTCCTCACTGACGGCACAGCGATCGTCGAGCCGGCCGGCCAGGAAGCGCGTGGCCCGCGGCATCATGTCGTAGGCCAAGCTGCCGCCNGCCGCGTGGAAGGTGCCGATCAGCGGAGCCGGACGAGTGAGCAGGGCCGTGTGGTTCGGCCCGGGCGACAACGGTTCGTGGAGATGGATGACATCGAAGTCCTCATCGCGCATGGCCCGAATCACCCGCAACTGGGCGGAGGGGTCGGGAGCCACCGGGGCCATCGAGCCGTTGGCGGCGGTTGGCAGGCTGTTGCCGAGCGGGGTGACGCCCGCGTCAGGGGGCGGGCCATCGCACGGGGCGAGCACTCGGACTCGCTCCCCCTGCTTGCGCAATGCCCGAGCCAGGCCGAGGACCTGCATCTGCACGCCGCCGGGGAGCGTCAGGCTGTAGGGGCAGATGATCCCGATCCGCATGGTTCTCAGTCTGGCAGACCGAGGTCCGCTCAGAGGTCCCGGAGGTGTTCGGGGACCTCACGACCGAGCGCCTCATAGTCGCTCGGCCAATTGGGGTTGAGCAGATGCCACTGCTCGGGCGTCTCCCGGATCATGAGCTCGAACTCGTCGGCGATCATCTGCGTGACGCGCTGAATGTCGTCACGTAGCCGCACACCCTTCGTGCGCTCGATCTTCAGCGGAGGGCGACACCACCCGTGACGGGCGTGGTCGCGCCACGGCACCGCCGCCGGCATCAAGGGCACCCCGGTGCGGAGCGCGATCATGGCCGGACCACCGGGAAGGGTCGTCTTCTCGCCAAAGAACTCGACAGGTACACCAGTGCCCTGCAGGTCGCGGTCGCAGAGCAGGCAAACGAGATGGCCTCGGCCGAGGGCATCGATGATCTGCTTACCCGCATCGGGGCCAAGTGGATGGATCTCCATGCCGAGCGACTCGCGCAATCCNACGAACCACTCGAAGAGTTCGGGCGGCTGCAACGGCTCGACNATCGCCGTCACCTTCACCTTGATGACGCGGGCNAGCCAGAACGCCGCCCATTCCCACGTTCCGAGGTGGGGCAGGGCGAGGATTGCGCCGGACTTGCCCGGGCCGCAGTTGGCCTCGATGGACCCGACCCCGTCGTAGGAGAAGCCGCGGTCGAGTTCGTCGACGCTGACGTCGGGCAGGCGAAACGACTCGACGTAGTAGCGGCCGTACCACTCGAACGTCTCAGCGATCTTCCGTTTCTTCTCGATGTCGCTAAGCGGGCGGCCATAGACGCGTTCGAGGTTGCGGCCGACGACCGTGCCAGCGTCGCCGGCCATCAAGCCCGCAGCGAACCCACCGGCGCGAGCGACACTCGTGGCAACGCCGTCCGGGACGGTGCGGGCCAGAAAGGAACCGGCTTTGTAGGCCGCAACGCCGGCCATGGTTCAGGTTGCGACGCTCAGCCGTTGCGGGCCTCGCGACGCTCGCGCATGCGCTGACGCCACAACGGCTCGACCGAGGTGCGGGTGCGCGGCCGGCGCCGGGCCCGACGGGCTGGGGCGGGACGATCGTGCTCGGCGGTGGCCTGCTTCCAGACCTTCACGAACCGCTGNACNGCGGTGATGGCGGTGAGGACCAGCATCACCCAGAGGGNGGCGATCAGCAGCTCCGGGAACAGCAGTGCGAACGCNAGCACGACGATGCGCTCGGCNCGTTCCATGATGCCGCCCTTNGCATCCCAGCCNAGNGACTCGGCCTTGGCCCGCTGGTACGAGATGAACATGGCGAGACCCATGATCGCCACCGGCAACATCATGATGCGGCCCGGTTCGGTGCTCGCGAGGTACCANGCAACACCTCCGAAGAGCATCCCGTCGGTGAGTCGATCGCTCACCGANTCGAAATAGGCCCCNCGCTTNGAGCCGGTGCCTGCGGCACGGGCCACCGCTCCGTCGAGGGCGTCGGGAATGGCGGTGAGCAGCAGGAACAAGAAACCGACGCGCAGATAACCCGCACCGATCGTCACCGCAGCGACGCCGGACATCACGATGCCAATCANCGTGATCACGTCGGGCGTGATNCCGGTCTTGACNAGGCTGCGGCCGATGGGCGTCAGACCCCGGTCGACCTGCGTGCGCAAGTTNCCGTCGAACATGTGAACCCCTCCCGGGTTGCTCCGCTCAGGGTACCAGCCGGGCCCGGATCGGCTGTTGAGGGCGGGACAAGGGTCACATCGCAGCTACACGTCGTAGCCGGACCAGTCCTCGGGGTTGTCCTCAACGAAGCGATCGATGATCTCGCCGTTCACGCCGTCGACGAGCACCAAGCCACGCTTCTCGGGAACCTTTTCGTTGCTGAAGAGTAGGATTCGCCAGGTCGGGCGGCTGCGCAGACCACGCCACCCCAACTGCGCCGACGCATGCCCGGCCGGGAACCCGACCTCTTCAGCGGCAGCACCGAGCGCCTGCTCTTCGTCGAACGAGAGATCCCAGCCGCCCTGCCAGTGGTAGAGCCCGATGACAATCAACACGATGCCGGCGACACCGAACCCACCGTTGACGAGCACGGCCTCATCACCGGCGGTCTGCCACAACACGATGCAGCCGATGCCGATCAGCGTGTAGAGCACCGCCGGGATCTTGCGACGGCTGTTGTTGGGGAAGAGGTAGGGCGCCGTGACCTGGGACGGGTCAAGGTCGGCCGGGAGTTCGTCCCGGATCTCGCCGAGATCGACATCGTCGGGCTCGGTGACACCGTCGTTGTGTTCGTCGCTGGTCTCAGCCATATCGCCATGTTTGGCCATGTCCCGAGGCTAGGCCCATGCGGGCTGCGGGCCACGTGTCAGGCGCTGGGCCATGCGGTGTGGAGACGTTCCCAGGTCGCCGCGAGGGACTCAGGCATCACGCGAGTGTTCGCGATCGCCGTCATGAAGTTGGTGTCGCCATCCCAGCGGGGCAGGACGTGCACGTGCAGGTGGTCGGGAATCCCGGCGCCCGCTCCCCTGCCGAGGTTCGCGCCGACGTTGATCCCCTGCGGCGAATAGGCCGCTTCGATCGCCTGTGTTGCGAGACGGACGCCGTGCCACAGCTCGGCGTGTTCGGTGTCGTCGAGTTCGGTGAGCCGCTCGACCGCCCGCATGGGCAGCACCATGAGGTGGCCGGAGGTGTAGGGGAAGGCGTTGAGCATGGCGAAGACCCGCTCCCCTCGCCAAAGGATCAGTGTGTCGCGGTCGGGATANCCGGAGTGCAGGATCGCCTCGAACAGGGTCTGGTCGTCGCCGATGTCGAGCACCGGTCGCTCGTCGTCAACACCTTGGACGTCGCCCCCCTGGACGTAGGCACTGCGCCAACCCGCCCAAAGATGCTCCACGGCTCAGACCTTGTTCTCGACGTCGTCGCCCAGACGGGCGATGAAGTGGTCGACAGTGACGTCTCGCTCGGGTGTGTCGTTGCCTCGTTTGTTGACGCCGACCGTGTCGTTCGCGACGTCGTCGTCGCCGACCACGAGGATGTAGGGCAGCTTTTCGACCTTGCCGTTCCGGACTCGCTTGCCGAGCTGTTCGACCGCGCCGACGACATCGACCCGGAAGCCCGACGAACGCAGGCGAGCGGCGACATCGTGCGCGTGGTCGGCGTGGACCTCGGCCACCGGAAGGACCCGGACCTGAGTCGGTGCCAGCCATGCCGGGAAGGCGCCCGCGTAGTGCTCGATCAGCACGCCGAAGAAGCGCTCGACCGAACCCATCAGCGCCCGATGGATCATCACGGGTCGCTTGCGCTCGCCATCGCTGGCGACGTACTCGAGATCGAAACGTTCGGGCAGGTTGAAGTCGAGCTGGATGGTCGACAGCTGCCACGCCCGGCCGATGGCGTCCTTGACGTCGACGTCGATCTTCGGGCCGTAGAACGCACCACCGCCCTCGTCGGTGATGTAGTGGAGCCCGCTGCGATCAAGCGCGGCTCGAAGACCTTCGGTGGCCTCGTCCCACAGCTCGTCCTCACCCACCGACTTCTCGGGCGGGCGAGTCGAGAGCTTCGCCTGGAAATCCTCGAAGCCGAACGCCCGCAACACCGAGAGCACGAAATCAAGCAACGACATCAGCTCGCTTTGGATGTCCTCGCGCGTAGTGAAGATGTGGCTGTCGTCCTGGGTGAAGCCACGACTGCGCATCAAGCCGTGTACGGCACCCGACAACTCGTAGCGGTAGACGGCGCCAAGCTCGAACAGGCGCACCGGCAGCTCGCGATAGCTGCGCTGGTTCGCCTTGTAGATCATCACGTGGAACGGGCAGTTCATCGGCTTCGGGTAGTACGTCGCGCCATCCATCTCCATGGGCGGGTACATGCCGTCGGCGTAGAAGTCGAGGTGGCCTGAGGTCTCCCACAGCACCGACTTCGCGATATGCGGCGAGAACACGAAGTCGTACCCGCCGTTTTCATGACGGTCGCGGCTGTAGTCCTCCATGATCTTGCGGATCAGCGCGCCCTTCGGGTGCCACACGGCGAGTCCAGGACCGAGTTCGTCGGGCCACGACACGAGGTCGAGCTCGGCGGCGAGACGACGGTGNTCGCGTTTCTCGGCCTCGGCAAGCATCTGAAGGTGGGTCTTCAGCGCTTTTTTNTCGNCCCACGCCGTGCCGTANATGCGCTGCAGCATCGGACGGGTGACGTCGCCTCGCCAGTACGCACCGGCGACCGACTGAAGCTTGAACGCGCCGAGGCGACCGGTCGACGGCACGTGCGGGCCGGTGCACATGTCGCGGAAGCCATCGCCGTTGCTGTAGTAGCTGATCGAGTCGCCGCCGCCGATCTCGCCGGCGTCCTCACCGCTGGCAGCACCGGACGTGACCCGCTCGATGATCTCAGCCTTGTAGGGCTCGTCGGCGAAGAACGCCGCCGCCTCGGCTGCCGGGAGTTCGTGGCGTTCGAACGCCTGGTCGGCCTTCACGATCTCCTGCATGCGGGCCTCGATCTGGGCGAGGTCATCGTCGGAAAGTGTCTTGCCCTCGGGCAGTTCCACGTCGTAGTAGAAGCCGAACTCGACCGGCGGGCCGATCGCGAGCTGNGTGCCGGGGTNNAGGTCGAGGATCGCCTGGGCCATCACGTGAGCGGTCGAGTGCCGGATGGTGTGCAGGCCNCGCTCGGTGTCGCCCGTGACGATCTCAACCGACGCGCCGTCGTGGAGTGGTACNTCGAGGTCGACCTCGACACCGTCGACGACGCCGATCACCGCGTCTTTGGCGAGACGAGGGCCGATGGACAACGCGAGGTCGTACGTCGTCGTGCCGGCCGGAACTTCACGCGAAGAACCATCGGGCAGCTGTACGGAGATCACGTCGCTCATAGGACNATCAGGCTACCGGCGCACCCCGCCCCCGAGGGGTGACGTCGCCGCGGGAAATCGGGTGGCGCTACGCCGGAACGGGCTTCAGGACATCCGCAGAGGAACGCCGCTCTGGCATCTCGGGCGAGACNGTTGTGTGGGGAGCCTGCGCAGCAGGCNGCGGCNTCTTGCCGGCGTACTCGTTCACATAGTCCTGGCCCGTGAGAGCCCGAATCTCGAACATCACCTCATCGGTGATCTGACGCAACCGAAGCCGCTGGTCGCTCACCGAATCCGAGGCGGCCGGATGAATCGGCGTGCCGAAGTGGATCTTCACGGGACGAAAGACATTGGGCACCGGTTGGTCAGGCGGTTGGATCGACCGGGCACCCTTGATGCCCACCGGAACGATCGGACAGCCGGTGCGGATCGACAAACGAGCAGCGCCCGTGTGCCCCTTGTGAAGGAAACCGGAGCGAGATCGAGTGCCCTCCGGGTAGATCGCAAAAAGGTCGCCACTCTCGAGAACTTGAGCGGCCGTATCGAGCGCCCGTCGGCTTGCGTCGCNGCCGCTGCGGTCGATCGGGATCATGCCGAGCGCCGGAAAGAGCTTGCGAGTCTTCCAGTCGTCGAGATACTCGGCCTTGCCGACAAAGCTGACCGGGCGCGGCGCCGCAGCCGGCAAGAAAAAGCTGTCGATCACGGAGGTGTGATTGGGCGTGAGAATGGCACCGCCGGTGGCCGGGATGTTCTCGACGCCCGTGACCCGTATCCGCCAAACCGAACGAAACATCGGCCGCAGCACGGCTCGCATCATCGCCTGTAGCTTTTGTTCGCCGTCAGCCATCACGCTCACCCTGAACCTCTCCGAGGGCAGTATGGCCCCGAGGACCGCTGATCCGTCCGCAGGATCTCGGTTGNGCNCGTCAGTTCATGAGTCGTTCACAGTTCGACCCCGAGCAGCTCGGCCGCTGACGACACCCCCCGCCCGGCCTCGGCGGCGGCGTCGATCGCCGCCAGTGCCGTCGGCGTGTCGAGATCGTCGTCAAGCGCTGCTCGGGTGGCATCGAGCGCGGCGTCGCCGGGACCGGCCCGACGCCACCGGGCGAGTCGTGTCTCGGCGTCGGCGAGGAGATCGTCGTACCAATTCCACGGCCGTCGATAACGGTGCAACAACAGCGCAAGCCGGATCGCAGCAGCGTCGTGGCGTTCACGGAGGTCGCCGACGAACACGAGATTGCCGNTCNNCTNNGNCNNCNTGCGCCCATCNCAATGCACCATCGCCTGGTGCAACCAATGCCGGACGAACGGTTGGCCCGTGACCGCTTCGGACTGNGCTCGGCACGACTCGTGGTGCGGGAAGAGGAGATCGACACCACCGCCATGGAGGTCGATCGTGGGTCCCAGCTCACGCAGGGCGAGGGCGCTACATTCGATGTGCCACCCAGGCCGGCCACGCCCCCATCGGGCCTCCCACGCCGGTTCGCCATCGTCGCTCAGACGCCACAGCACGAAATCGAGCGGATTGCGCTTGGCCGGATCGTCCGGCCGCTCACCCCACTCGGCGGCGAGTTGACGCATCCGATCGTCGCCGAGGCGAGCAAGTGATCCGAAGCCGTTCGCGGCCCCGGTGTCGAAGTACACCGCACCGTCGACCAGGTAGGCATCGCCCTGGGTGAGCAGGGTGTCGATCAGGCCGCGAATATTGCCGATCGCACCGGTTGCGCGCGGCGCGGACCACGGGGGCAGCGTGTTCAGGGCCGCCATGTCGTCGTCGAANCGGACGGTCTCACCGAACGCGAGATCGAGGTAGTGCACATCTCGCTGCCGAGCGGCACGAATGATGTCGTCGTCGACGTCGGTGATGTTGCGCACATAGCGCACCCGGTGACCTCGATCGATCAGCCGGCGCTGCAACACGTCGTAGGTGACGTAGGTCGCAGCGTGCCCGAGGTGGGTGGCGTCGTAGGGCGTGATGCCGCAGACGTACATCGTCACGGTCTCGCCCGGAGCGAACGCAGTGACCTCACCCCGGCTGGTGTCGTAGAGGTGCATGGGGGCGGCCGCGTGCATCGCCGAGACCGTAGCCCCGTCGTCGTAACCTCCGATGTGTCATCCCGGTCCGAAACAGGATCGATCCGAACGACGAATCTCAGGAGGCCCGACGTGGGCGTGCTCGATGGCAAGAAGATCCTCATCACCGGCGTGTTGACCGACGCGTCGTTGGCGTTCGGGATCGCCAAGCTCGCACAGGAGGAGGGTGCCGAGATCATCCTCACCGGCGCCGGCCGAGGTCTGCGGCTCACGCAGCGCACCGCTCGCAAGCTCCCGACCGAACCGTCGGTCTTCGAGTTCGACGTCACCGACCCTGCCCACGTGCCCGCTCTGCGGGACGCCATCGCTGCCGAGTCTTTCACGCTCGTCGTCAGCCTCGCGGCGCCGCGCGCGTTGGAGCTCGCCGGCGCCGCCGTCGCCG
>FUFK010067350.1_pt1 | contig 36043 bp, 57 predicted proteins | sample 1021851 | NCBI WGS metagenome assembly FUFK01 (sample SAMEA51879418, study PRJEB19060) | metagenome | reverse complement strand
TGTGCATCTTCCATATTTTCTGCAACACCAACACCAAATAGATGATATGGATTTATTTCATACGGAACAGCTTGATAAGGTAATCTATCTGGAGTAAATGGATTTATCATGGCACGTAGTATCATATGATTACATACCCAGATATTTACAGAAACAGAATCACTATCATCATTTGATTTAGGTATATCTATCCCTGCAGCTTCAGCCATTTTTTTGTCAAGCACACCCCAGAACTCAAGAACTTCAAATCTGTTTTCACGATAACGTAAGTCATTTGCTTCATCAGAATACAAACTACCCTCATATCCTCGTTCAACATAGTTAGGTCCTTTAGATATACAATCAGATATTGCATCTTTATTAAAAAAAGGTTTTCCTATCAATCCACGCATTTGCGATCTGTTGTATCTGTGACGTTGTATTACATACTCACAATCATCAACAGAAACAGCAGAAGGATCAGGATAGAAATCCCAACAAGACACAGCTTCTATAGATGGCATTGTTTTATCATAAGGAGCATAAGTTCTTTCTTCACCAACTCCACTCCAACGATGAACTGTTTTAGTATTACTAAATGGTCCTTTGATTACACCTGTACCAAGAAGACAAGCTTCAAACAATGCGTGTCTAAATATATTTACAGCATTACTATCAATCAATTGATCCTGTATAACCTTTTCCATGTTAAGTGCAGCTAACGCAGCAGGTTCAATTTGTGGTTCACCCATAGTAGCTTTACCTGCGACAAGGTTTTCTGACTCACCAAACTCTGTGGAAAGACCACCAAGAAAAGGTTTTTCAGGCATTGTAGCTTCTAATGCACCGGGAAGAAGTTCCATCCCATCTCCTGCAAAACCTTCAGGACCTACATCAGGTTGTCCTTGTTGTTGTGGGTTTTGTAGATGAGCAAATTCAGCTATACCTTCTGGTTTTGGTGTAGAATTAACAGATATAGGAAATCTTTTGTTAGCAAATAGAATATCTATTATTTGCCCATACGCAGCAAGAACTTTAACCTTTGTTACTTTTACAAAGACTTTGCTACGTTCAGAAGATCTGTATTCTTCATTCTCTGAACCACGATAATTTTTGTATGCATCAAGCCATCGTTGTTCATCAGAAAAACGACCATTCTCTGCATCCTCAAACTTATCGTATACGTAACCGATCACTCCTTCTTCTTCAGAGATCTCTAGTTCTTGCTCCTCGTCTGTTTGNCCAGACTTCCTTATATCTACCATTTACTTTGCTTCTTGTGCTGATGATAACTCGCCATGCATAGTCTTCATATTTGCAAAGTCCATATTATTACCATGAATACTTCCTGCATTAGGTGCATCCTGTTGTAACGGACCTTGAAATGTTCGACCAATAAGCATTGGATCTAAACCTTCTCTGTAGAGATTATTACCATCTACAGGGTTAACGTCACCTTGCATAGATTTCATTTGATCAAATTGCATTTATTTCTCCCTTAATTATAAAGTTCTAAAAGTTTCATTTGTTGGTCCATAAGGTTTTCTCTTTCTTTTGACTGTGCTTCGTCTACCTCTGCTTCCAACACTTCATCTCTTTCCTCTCTGTCTTTAAAACGCTTACGTTCTTCGACTGTTGGAAAGAGTATTTCACCTGCTGTTCTAAACTCATTATCTCCTCTAACACTTTCTGGTGCTAGATTTAATATAGATAGATCAGTTGGTATAGGTGAAAATCCTGATACAAGCTCTGTTCCTGCTCGACCTATTTGTTTTGCCTTTGCCATTAGTTCACTATCATCTTCATCTGCAAACTGTGATGTATCTTTAGTTAAAGCTTCTCCTGCAAAGTAAGTTCCAGTTGCAGGTCCTAAAAAAGGTAATGTTGCACTTACTGCTTTTCCTGCTCCTAATACTCCTGCTGTTGCTACACCCACTCCAGTTGCTAATTTAGTTTTTCTAATTTTACCTTTAGATTTTGCTAACTCTCTTGCTTGTTCTTCTAATTTATTTCTAATATACACAGCATCTTTATATTCTTTACTGTCTGTAGCTGATTGATCTAAAGTTTCTAATGCTTTCATATATTTTCTTTGATCTTCTATATCTAAATCATCTATTTCTTTTGGAAAATTAGGATTGTCTATATCTAAATCTGTATCTGGTGTTTTTTGAGCAATCTTTTGTTCAGTAGGTATAGGATCTTCTGTTTGTTTTTTATAGTTTGGATTTTTTCTTACATTGTCATATGCAGCTTTTTCTTGTGGTAAATCTTTTGTTGTTTTTGATTTCTCTATAACTCTGTCAAGTCTTTTTGAATTAATTTGTTTAAGTAAATCTTTAACGTACCCTTCATGGAAAGTTTCCATTTTGTTGTTAACTTTATGAGGTTTAGCTATATAATAGTCTGCAGCTCTTCGTTTACCAACAACGCTTGAAATTCTTCCTGTAAAATAATCTACAAACTTTTCATTATCTACATCTAAAAACTCATCAATATATTCTGTTGCGTATGTGTCAAAAGTTCTTCTGTAATCATGTGCTGTTAAAAAATCATCAACTGTTTGAGAAGACTCATTATAAGATATTGCAATTGTTTTAAGATCTCCTACTTGTTTTCCTTGAGGAAGTGTATCCCCAACATCATAATATGATAAACTTCCATTTGCATCTAATAACGGAACAGAATTTAAAGCACCTGTTGTTGGATGAAACATTGCTCTTGGAAGACTTGAAACATTTTTATATTTTGTGTAATCGTAAGCTTTAGAACTTTCTTTTAAAATTATATCATTTGTAAGTGGATCATAACCATAAATAGGATATGAAAATAACTGTGTAGTATCTCCTCTTTCTAAAGCATCTACAGCTCTACTTTCTAAAAGTTTACCTATTGTTTCACCTACACTTACATTCACACCATTTGTCATTTTCATAACTTTTGGTGGTAGATACACTGTATATTTGTTAACTCCATCAAGGTCAGGTCTTTTTGCAAATGTTCCTTTTGCTAAATTATAATCTTGACTTTGACTTTTATCATATACTGAAATAGATAGTGCTTCAGATATTCTAAAACCAGTTGACATCAACACAATCGATAAATCTCTTCCTGCTTCTAATTGTGCTAATTTTGTGTAGGACTGAGCAAGTCTTTTTAATTGTTTAGATGTTCTATCAGCTTTAGGTACGTTACCCTCTATATCTCGTATTGTATTTAATTCTAACTCCATTAAACGGTCAAGATTTTCAAGTTGTTTATCAAATGTTACAGCGTTTGATCTTACAGCATCAACGTCTAAAACACCCATAACTCTTTTAACATCTTTACCATTTGTATGTTTATCTTGAAGTTCACTAATAACTTTTGAAGATATTTCTGCGTTCTTATCTGCTCCTGTTAGCTTTTTGTTAAACTCATTTACAACTGTTTTTATTTTACCAAGAGTTGTTCCAATACCAGATTGAGGTTTTCCTTTATCAATAGCTATTTGAGAACCTAAAGGATCATCATATAGCTTAAACATCACATCACTAAATTCTTCAATGTGGTTTTGAACAAACTCTGTCATAGGCATAGTTAAAAGACTTTCGCCTGTTCTTATATGCCCTGATTCTGCACTACTGGTTAGTTTAGCATACTCATTTATTCTTTCAATAAATTTAGCAGTTGTTTTGGGAGAGTGTCCTGTATCAATTGCTACATCTAAAAAATCTTGTAAAGTAGAGTTAGCACCATTTTTAAAAGAATATACTTGTTTAGTAGCCATATTTAATATCCAAACACTTCATCAACTGGTTCATATTTTTTTGTTAGATCAGAACTAAACTGAGTGTATCTTGGTAGATTTGTTTGTCTAGTCATAACCATGTATCTTAACGCATCATATGCATGATCTTCTGCGTGTGTATCTACATCTTCACTATTTGTTTTTGAAATCGGTAGTGTAGGTAGAGTTCTAACAAGGTTTGTACAGGTAGAGAAGATTCGTAAGCGTGGTTCATCATAATCATTCTTTTGTAGCCGTCTATGAACTTCTATCTTACCTGATACACGGTTTTTATCAGCAGGTATCCACCGAACACCGTTTCGTATCATAGTTTCTGCTATTGAAGGTCCTGTGCCATGCTTTGACCAACACGCTCCATCCAATACTGATATCATCATTGGTGGATCATTTCGTTCTGCTTCCATTACTGCGTGTGCCAAAGCTTCACCTGTAAGACCTTTTGCATATAGTTCTCTGTATACCCAGAGATTGTTATCCCAATCAACAGCACCCCATAATACACATGAAGGACTAGCGTAACCATAGTCTGCTGCTCTTATTCTTGTCCAGTTTGTAGGCATATCAAATGGATCTACCACGTGATCTGCTCTATTAAACTCTGAGAACGCTGCACCTTCGGCAACATCCCAATCACCNTCAAGTAANCTTCTACGTTCTACTTCAGGAAGAGAAAGAAGCATAGCTTCATACTCACCTGTAGCTGTAAGATACGGATTATCTGTTAGTCTAGCAGGTATAAATCTACGTTGGAACAGTGGTTTGTTCGTAGTAGGATTTATCAGTATCTTACCAGTTTCCTCATTCGTTGCCCAAAACGGTTCACCTGCAGGAGCAGGGTCGATAAACATCTTCTTAATCCACCATCCACCTGCACCACCGGGATTTGCTGATGATCGCATATAGGTTTGAATCGTTGGGTCTGTGGTACGTAATCTCGACCTGAGGTAGTTCCAGACATATGGAGTAGGATAATGCCCAAGCTCATCTATACCAATCCATGTATAACTTTGTCCTTGAAAACGTATAACATCCGAATCTTTGTCCACATAACTGAGTTGTATTGTTGCTTTTGACGGAAATATCCATAAATTCTTCGATTCCTTGTATACAGCACCGTTAAATGCCTTTGGATAGAGCTTTCTAGACTGATCTATAAGCTCTGATAGCTCTCCTAGTGTTCTACGCAGTAATAAACCCCTATGATTAGGGTTATCTGCGTATCTTAATACATCCATCAGCATTGCTGCCGACTTACCACCACCTGCTGCACCACCATATAAGACTTCTTTCTCTGGTGCTGATAAAAAATGCTCTTGAGGACCTTTATTTGGCTTAAAAGTGATCTCTACACCACTTTCAACAGCTTCTTTTACCTCTTTTGGCAGTGTTTTTATAAACTCTTGCTCTGTTATACCACCTTTTTTAATCAAATCAAGAGCATTTTTAACAGTATCACGCTTTTTTATAGCATTTTGCTTCTGTTTTTCTACTTTAGCAAGTTCTTTACGTCTTAAATTAAGCTGTCTTTGTACTTTTTTTCTAGCAAGAACAGCTTTTGAGGTATTATAGTTACCTTTTTCGCCTTCTTTTAGTTTTGGTCTTGCCATTCTTAGCCTTAATCAATGTTGTTACACCTTTATGTCGGTGTATCTTTATAGGTGGTCCTAGTTTTTTAACGTCAATACGTTCAAACACTAATAACTTCTGGTCATTCTTACTGAACCACCACCATACATCTTCAAAGGTAGGTTCAAAGCTTCACGTAATTCTTTTTTAATGTTAGGATAGAACTCAGACATCCTATTGTAATGTCGTTGTCTAGCTTCTAAATCATCACCTACAGTTGAATTAACGTCACTTGCTGCTTCAAGAGCTACCTTTTCTTCATCTGTTAAAGGTGGAGGACTTTTTTCATCTTTTACTACTTCTTTTTCCGACATTGTTACTCCTTAATCAAATAATGTTTTTAAAAAACTTTGACCATNTTTCAGATTTTTTACTCTCTTATTTCCTATTTTAACTGTTTTAGGTATTTCTTTACCATATTTTATTTTTTCTAAACTCTTTTTAGCTTTATTAATATCCATATAGTCTGTATCTTTTGTTCTTTTATATCCAGTTATTTTATCAATTGTTTGAACAATAGGTCTTAATAGAGAAAATTTCTTAGATCCTATGCCCGGATAAGAGTCTTTGTAATCAAAATCTTTTACAGCTTGAGCTTTTCTAATCGCATTGCTATATTGTTTGTAATTTTTTGTTTTTACTTGTGTCATTTAACCCTCTACCGTTTCGTATGGAATATCTTTTTGATCTTGTTTAGGGGGTAAAAACACAACCCCATGAAGTATTTCAGTTTGAGTATGTATCTCTTGACGTTTAGATACACCCACTCTATCCAAGATATCATTCGCTGCACGGATTCGTACATCTGACTGATTAGCAGGGATACTACCATCTGCATCCAAAGCTTCAATGATACGACTTGCCGCCTTAACTCCTGCACTCGCCAAGTGAAGTTTAGTCCTTTCAATAATCTCATCTTTTAGTTTCCTCATTAACCAGTTTGTTGTGTTAGGACTGTATCCTGCATCCACACAAGCTTTAGTGATATTACCACCATTAGATATTAGATTGTCAAGAAACTTTTCTTGTTTCTCGTTTATTTTTACTTTAGTTAGTGCTGTCATTAATCTTTTTTATTTCTTTGCATTTGTAATTTTGTCATCATTTTACTAAGAGTAGGATCTTTTCTTATATCTCTTTTAGTTCTATTTATAGCAGACTGTCTGTTTCTATAAAGAGGTGCGTTTCTTTTAAATTTTTTGTTTGCTTCTTTCATAAACACAGATTCCATACTTTCTGGTACTTCTATGTTTTGTGCTTTTCTATATTTATTTGTTAGTTTTTTAGCTATTGAAGGAATAGTAAAAGGAATATTACCTGCTTTATATTCCTTTCCTACGTTTTTAATACCTGATTTAATTTGTTCAACTGCTCTTTTTAATTTACTTGGTTTTGGTTTTGGTAAATCTATGTTGGACATTGTTTCCTCTATTTAAATTGATTTTTTATACTCTTAATAACACTCTTTATATCAAATGGTTCTTCATTTGGTCGATACGGACATTGATAATCTCTTGGACAATTTCCTGCATCGTAAGGTAAGTATTCTCTATACTGAGTGTTATTTGCACCAACATAGACACAAACCCTTTGTTTATTTATAAGTACCTGACTTGCTAATCTGCACGTTGTCATCTTCGCACTGACTATACCTACAAATAGGTACGTTACAAAAAACAATATTAACAAAGCTATATAGAATGACTTACGATCCAAATGATCCATCCTAATGATGCAAAACCTATTAAAGAAGCTATACCCATAATACTATAGTCACGTATCATTCGGTTTTGTTCTTGTTTTGCATATATAGCTTGTTGTCTAGCTTTACGTATCCTTCCTTCTTCTTTTATAAGATCATCCCAAGCCTGTAATCCATAGTTAGCTATCAAAAAATTACGAAGGTCTTCTCGTTGTTTCTGTAATTTCTTTTTACTAGAAAAACTTTCTATAGCTACCTGCTCTATTGAACCGTTAAACAGTTTGTCAAATGTTGATGGATTGTTAGCGTTCTTATGTATATTATCAACATCACTAACAGCCGACATCCACGTAGACAACTGTGATCCTAAATCTTCTATTTCACGACCCATCATAATGGCTTTTTTTATACCATTATATGCTGCCGTTGCTCCACTGACTGCTGCACTCAACGTAACAGGATCTATCATAACTCCCCCTTGTCACATAATTAGAGTGAGTCAGATAACCACTGATAAAACGATTTACCCTTTTCTTTTGATGTTTGGTTATCTAGCCACTTAAAAAAATCTAACTGGACAGGTTCTGATGCTGCTACATTAATCTCTTGAAGGTCATTTACTTCTTCAGGCATATAGTCTGTTTCGTTAATTTCGTCAGGTGGCATATATTATCTCCGTTATCTTTTGGTTAAAGTCAATCTTGATGAAGGGGAAGTTAAACTCAATAGGTCTTACGGACTGCCTAAAGGTAACTATTACATAATGAAGTATAACTGGAATCCCTAACGCAATTATATTCTATTACAACCCCTTACATCGATAACAGACATAATAAGCCTGTTAATTATTATTATACAGTTGTGGTGCATTTTGTCAACTTTTTTCTTGACAGAATTAGAATACGACTGTATACTGAACTAACAGGTTCAGAGGTACATAGAGATACTACGTGGATCTAAAAGTAACTACGTGCAGTTAAAGGGAGAAATTAATGGCATACAAAAAGACAAAAAAAATGTCTAAAGGCATGATGGTAAAGAAAACCAAAAAAATGTCAAAAGGTGGTAGAACCAAAATGATGGGTGGTGGCAAGATGATGAAGAAGACAAAGAAAATGTCTAGAGGTGGTGCTGCTAGAAGATAATGTCCTACCTTATAAGTAACATCCCACATTTCAATTGTTGGGTAAGGAAGGAGTTTACACACAATCATCAAAAATATCATGGGGAGTTTTTACACGCTATTGCCATNGCAGTGAACTGCATCCCNGATAGGTCATTAAGCTTTCAAGTTGTTTTCACCGGGTGTGAAATAGACATGGAAGACGGACCAGACAAAAATGTTCATGGAGGAGCTATGTGGGCAAGGATGCCAATCCAAGCTCTTGTTGCCGACATACCCCTCGATGAATGGTCAGAACCAATGCAAGATCATTTAGTACAAGCTTGGGATTGTGAATCTAGAGATCACAGTGTAGTTGTGATGGATAGAGTTAGTTCAAGTCTTTGGCATTGTAAGATTGATAATAATTTCTATAAAGGTAAATATCTTTTTACCGTTGATTACACAAACAACGATATAGCAGACGATCCTGCACAGCATAAACAGAGTCATGTGTTGTACCTGTTAGATGCCGGGAAGTGGACAGGCAACTTTGTCGCCCTGCCTAACAACAGAGTACGTGTATCCAATCCTGCTCTTTGGAGAACAGGTGAAGGTCCACCAGACTTTGCTCCTTCGCAGTGGCTGCACTCTGCAGAACAACATGAAAGCTATCTAGATCCTAACGTGACTTTNAATAACTTGTACGCAGATAATAGTAAAAAGTCAAAAACCAAAAAAAAATAAAAAATTGAGGAGCTACGTATATAGATATGCATAGTACCCCCAGTGACCCAACCCTAGCTTTTGCGTAGAAAATTTATAAAANTTTTGTTCCAGACTACGTTACACAAAATAGACCTATATAAGGAAGACTATTTGTCTTTATTGCGTCACGCAAAGCCGTAAAATTTAACTTGCATTGACAATTTACCCTAGATTGAAACAATAGAGAGCTATAGAGCGTAAAATATAAACCACATCATATAATTAAAAAAGTAAAGTTCTAGAATGATTTATTAAGTTATTAGACATAAAAAAAAGATCAACTTTATTTAAGCTGATCTCTTTTAATTTGTTTTATTGTTTTAAAGTAAAAGTGAAATAATTATTATTAAAACAATACAGAGTAAAAGGTTTTTTATATCATTCAAATTGAAATCTTTCCAAAGTATTATTATATTCTTCTTCACTGATCCATCTATATTTATTTAGAAAGTCATCTTTTGCTAGTAAATAGCAATCTTTCATCATATCTGCATCATTTATCATATTGCATTGATTAAAATATAAATCAATTTGAGTGAGCATATTTTGTAATTCACTGTCAGTAATTACGTCTTTTTTAAATGGTTTAGACATGGTTTATACTCTCCAATAGTTCATTAGATAATTTATTATTATTATAAACTTCTAATTCATCCTTCAAAGCATTTTCAAAAGTATATTTACAGAAGTTTGTATTATCTTCTTTAAACCAAGACATAATAGAACCAATTAATTCTGCGTGATCGTCAAAATTAATGTTATTTCGTGCCAGTATCTTAACTAAGCTTTTATAATTTTTTCTGCTCATTAGTATACCACCCTCTTATCATTGCCTTTTATGGTTGCTGATCTGTTGTCAACTTCCATTCCCTCAATTTTAATATCTTTTAAGGTCAATGTAATACCTTCATTATAATAGCTATCATTAATGCCATTAACTTGAAGTATTTTTTGCAAATGGTTTAATTGCCTATCAAGAATTGAAACATAGTTATAAATAATATCCAATTGATCTTTAGGAATAACTGCATATTTTTCAAAGTCTTCATTTGAAATAACTCTTGTTTGGTGAGTTCTTAATTTAGTTTTTTCAGACATAATTTTTCCCTTCTATTGTCTTGTAAGTTTAATTTCATCAAGTAAATTATCGAGTTCTTCTGCTACAGTATCCCTCAAATCATCTCTTGTTAAAAGTTCATTATTGGATTGTTCCTCATAAAACAAGTCAGAAAAATTATCATTGAATATTGCATCTTGTTCAATGCCATCAACTTTCTTTTCAAGATCGTCAAGTTTTTCTAATCTCTCATCAAGTGCAATAGTAACTTCATGTTGAATTAGATTAACCAAGCTTTTGATTAAGCTTGTTTGTTTATTATCTTCAGATGCAATTGCTCCTGTAAATAATTGATCATTTTTTTTATCATCCATTTTTTAAACTCCTATGTGTTATTGGATTAAAAAAAGCGTTCAAATCTCTCTGAACGCTTTCAGTATAGTTTTATTTAAAATTCAATGTCAATTAAAAAAAAGAAAAATAATTCCAATCAAAATCAAAATAATTATTAGATTTCTTATAGTTTCAATCATTAGGCAACTTGCTCTAAAGTTATCCAATCATTAGATGAAAGTAAGTTTCTGACAAGATCAGAACGCTTGTTTTGAACAACGTGTGACTTTGCATCTTTCGTTGACGTATGACAAGTTTTACCATCTGAGTTTTGATAAGTTCTATTAGTATGCGTTGACCAATGAGTAAGAGCATTGTAAGCACCCCAAAGAGTTCCTTGACCTTCACTTTCTTTCTCATAAACTTGACAAAGATAGTCAATTAAACTTTTGTTTGGTACTCTCTTATCCTCACCTAGCATAATGCGTGAGGGTGTATTCTTAATAGTACCAAGATCAGAACTAGCGAGTAACTTGACAAATTGTTCATCAGTTATTTTTGATTTACGCCATTGGTTCATCTGCTCTTTATTCTCATTCCAATTTTGAAGTGAATAAGTTGCTTTACCAAGAAGTGCATCAACATCCAAATTCTTAGTATGACGTGCTTTTTGTTGATAAGTTTTAAAACCACCAAAGACCAAAGTATTTCTACAAAGATTTCTGTACGCTCCAGAGAATACTTGAAACTGCCAAGTAAGATCAACAGAATTAAAGATATCCATTCTGCATTTTATTTTATCTTTTTCACTACCAATATTTGTGACAAGATCATTAAAATAAATCTCTCTTTTTGCACGTCTTCCCTTTTCATAAAGATAGTCAATAACAGTAATATTATTTGTTGGTAATTCACTGTTGTAGATCATATCAGCTTGTTTATAAAATAAGTCTGCATGATTAACTAACTGATAAGTTCCTGTACAAGGTGAGCAATCGAGTAATTCCTCAGTTTTTGAGTTCTTTAAACCATACCAATTATTCAAAAGCATTTTTCTACCAAATACTTGTTCTGCATATAGTTCAGTTTTTTCAACAGTATTATCTGCATACAGATCCACGTTATATAGATCGTGGTGCATAACTTTTTCCCCATGTGGAATAACTTTGTGTTGAACATTAGAACGTCTTGCATCCTGTTGAACATATAAATCGTCACTAGTGTATTCACCATAGTTATCATATGTTCTAGTAGTTATATGATCTTTAGGTCTAAAGTTTGGTTGAAACAATGGTACTGTTTTATGATCTTTTTCATAAACCCTAGTTTTATCAGCTTTATCAATCATTTCTTCTAAATCTATTTGATCACTCATTATGCAATCTCCTGTTCTTCAGCTTTAAAACAAATATATTTAATATCGACATGATCATTTATTAAAATGTCTAATTCATTTCCTGTTACAAAATTAAAGTCTTTTGTAGTTTCTAATTTATTACGAATTAAAGCCGAAACTTCTAATTCTAAGTCTTGAATAAAATCTTCCATGAATTTGTCCTTTCTGTTTTTTAATTAATGGATGTATCTCTTTTAACATAGTTTTTGGTANTNTCAACAATTATTTTTNCTTCTTTATNAAAAGAATAACANAATCTGCAATCATTACATTTTTGTCCTGTACAGTTTTCAAGTGGATGAGTATCACTCACATTATTAAAAACTTTATGGAATGGGCGTGGTGGTGCTGACAAAACGTGATCTATTTTTGGATTGGAATAGATAAGAATTAGATTACTTGGAATTGGATAGTCTTTGAAAAACTTTCTGACAAGGTCAATACGCTTACTCCAAATAGCAAAAGTCTTATCACAAAAGTGTTGACAAATNTTACATATATTTTGCAANTGTAAAGAATTAATTAATTCGCCATGNCCATGAATACGAACAATGTCATTTTTAAATNTTAATTTAACAATGTCATTCCATTCAAGTTTAGTCGTTGACAAAANTACACTATTATTTTCCCAAGCATCNACACAACTTTTTCTAAAAGTTTCCAACATATAAACTGAATAACAAATAGTACATATCTTATCAGGATTGTTAGATTGGTTTTCTTTTTTACAGAAGCTATTAGATAAGGTATTTGTATTGATAGCCTGTATATCTTTTAACTTGCCNNTCATATTTGATATTTTTAATTTCATAAAAAAACTCCTCAATAATTTTATATTGAAGAGTTCTATTTTATTTTAAAATGAATTGCAAGTATTATCTTGGAATATACTTACTCCAATAATCAGTCCACATATCAAAGATTATGTCATCTATATCTTTTTCTGATAAATGTCTGACAAGATCAAGATCAGCTTTTTCTTTACACTCTTTTACACTATCACATTCTCTGACAAGATCACCGACAAGATCATAAAACTTTTCTTCATTTTCCATACACATATCTTTAACTCTACCCATTACAATTTNTCCTCAATNAGTTCTGACAAATCGTTNTTGACAATGTCTAANTGTACTTTGTTTATTCTTANCCATTGTAGGTCATTCAGTGATATNTTTCGATATTGTTTTATCTGAAGGTCNTAAGCGACAAGATANTCTGTNTGATTNTTTCTGACAAAATNAGGGTCTTTCAAGTGTTTCTTTACACCCAATCGACAATTCATAACTCTGACATTTCCATCCTTCTTGACAAACTGACAAGTAAAGAATTTGTCCTTTATCAAGTTTTCTAGAAACTCTAATCTGTACTCACTATTCATACTTTCCCAAAAGCCTTTGGGCATTGGCATTTTCTTTAGCATAATATACCTCACTTTCTCTGCTATATAAAAATGATGTTAAATTTATCTGTCCTTTTTGTCAACATTCATTCTAAAAATTATTTCTCTTTTCTTTTGATCTTTTATATCTTTAGAACAATCCCAATCTTTAACTACCTCATTTGCCAATTCTTCTTGATGATCTTTGACAAATGACAAAGATGAAGTAGATTGTCTGACAAGTTCAGTAGATTTAGGATAATACTTACCATACTTGTCAAACTCTTCTGCTCTAGGATCGTCTTCGTATAGTTTCTTCATTCTTCAGTTTCTCTAAAAGACAAAGTGGACAGTAATGCTTATCAGCATCTAACACAGTCTGATAAGCTTTTCTTGGTTTTTGACAAGATTGACATTTGACAACTTTATCATTCACTAGGCATACTTCTCAGTATATGAGCTATGACATCTACACAGAAGCCATTACCTANCATTTTATATCGTTGTGTNTTTGACAAATCTTTAATGAAATAGTCATCATTAGTTTTGTTGACATTCTCATCAGTTTCAAAGTCACCAAACATNGTNTAGTCATCNGGTAGTGTNTGTAGTCTTTCACACTCTTTAGGTGTNAATGCTCTCCAATACTTATCTGTAACAACAAGATTGTCTTTTTGTACTGTTGTNAACGCTCCTGTCTTTTCGTCACCCCTAAGTTCTATACGTTGTTCACGTTTGATATCTGTATTGTAATCATCACGTTTTCCTGTCTTAGGATTGATACGTCTACCTATCATCTGACCACAAATAACTTTAGGTTCTCTATTACCACCATTCATAGTATTCAACGTAGGTGCTTTACCTTCTCTTGCATAGACACGTTTAAGTATGTCATGTCCTTTGATATCAGCTATACCTACTTGAATACATCTATGATCATCAAACACTAATTGTCGTCTGTTCTTGACAAAGTATGAACGTAGATTACCACCCTTCCAATAGTTTGCATCAATACAAAAAGATTTATCTCTATCAACAACACCATCTTCAACAATGTCTTTTAAAAATATCTTCTTATCTTTAGGTAGTTCACAAGACCAATTAAACCAATAAAGTCTATCTCTCTTTTGTCCACTAACAAGACTAGATGGTATCAACATAGGTTCAACACCCAACTCTTGTGAAATAATNTCTTGGTATTCTTTTTTCATACGGACATTTTCCAACAGAAAATATTTAGGTTTTATCTCTTTTAGTTGTTTAAGCCAAGTGAAGAACANATTAGACCTTTCACCTTCAATCAAGCCTTTACCTTTNCCACTGAANGAAACNTCTTGACAAGGTGAACCTGCTATCATCAAGTCTACCTGTTTCATATCTTTGTAGTTGACATTGTTTATGTCACCTAAAAACACACTATTAGGATAATGATATCTAGTTACTGCATTACAGTATTTATCAACTTCACTGATGTACATCTTGGTTACTTTTCTATCTGCTCTATCAAGAGCAAGATGACCACCACTGTATCCATTAAAAGCACTATAGACTATCATTTACTTTTCTCCTAATTTCTAACGTAATCTCTTCAAGACGTTTCTTAGCATCCTCAAAGGTATCAAAGTTATAAAAGATGGTACGTAAATCAATGGCATCATCAGATAATTCATACTGTATCCTACCTTCTTTTGATCTACCTTTTATGATACACCATGTATTCCTCAGTGCATTTCTATTTCCTTTTCTAGCACCCATTACTTAGACTCCTTTCTTTTACTTAAAAACTTATCTATTTCTGAGTAAGTTCTAAAGAATTTATAACGACCAAAATTACTTGCACGATCAGTTGTATATCCATTTAAAAATTTTATAAAATTATCTTTTCCTACAATTTGAAAAGATATGTCTTTGTGTTGATCATACACATGAAAATGATTATTTAGGTACGGCATTATGACCACCCCCATATATTTGAAAGTTTCTCTCTTGTTCATATTGCATTGAATACATCCTAGACAAACGATCAAGAGTTTCTCTACCACTCGAAGACATACGATCATACTCCCAAAACAAATCAGATATATCTTCAATAGTATACTTAACTAATTTTCTAAAGTTTTTGTTTTCTTCAATTAGTTTGTTCATAAATTTTTGTTCTTCTTTAGTCATTATGCACTCCCCTTTTTCTTTTTGTCAATATACAAACGAATACACTTAGACTTATGTAGTGGTTGTCCATAAGTATAGTTTCTCCAACTTTCACCTTCAGACAATTTATCCTTATCTAGATATTGTCCTCTTGCTTTCATTGTATAACTTTTATCATTAAGATATATTTTCATCATCTGAACAAAATGTTGTCCATGAGGATCGTTAGGTATGTTTGAAAAAACATATCTATCCCCAATAGTATTTTGTTCATCATACAAACGCATAATGTTTGAACGTAGTCTAGATNCTTCACGTTCTAACTTAAATATCTGACTAGTTAATGCTTTTGGTTTATTTTTAAGTTCTTCTTCTAATCTTTCACACTTATCCCATAACAAGTCATAGGCATCTTTGTGAACATAATTTTCTTTTTTCATAATACTTCTCCTATAAAGTTCTATAAAGATTACATATAGAGATTACAATAACAATATCTCTATAGGTCTTTTAAGTACAGTTTATTTTTTTTCCTGTCAAACTTTTTTTTGTCTTTTTTTATTTTTGGTTTAAATAATTTATTTTTATGTAGTTCTTCAGCTATTGGATTTCTTGGCTTTAACACACCATTCCAAAACATATTTGAAATATTTTTTCTTCTCATATTGACAACCTCACCATATTTAAATTATACACATAATATCCATAGTGACAAGGAGTAGTTGTGGTNAAGTGTAAGTATTTAAATATTGGGTGTTTTTTTATACCTTTCTACCAATGTTTAGCCATAACTACTTCATTTGTTTTTTTCCATTTGTACTGTTGTCGTTATGGATGACAAGACTCCTCCTATGGATGTCAACGAAGGTAGAGTTATCGCCTTCGTTGACATCGAAACAGACTCATTAGATGCTACAAAAATTTATGTGTGTTGTGTGAAGAGGACAACTGACAAACAGGTACAAGTGTACACTGATCCTTACAAATTTAAAAAAGAAACAACTGACATTGACAAGTTCATAGGACATAACATCATTGACTTTGATGCTCCTATACTTGACAAGCTTTGGGGAACTAATCTGACAATTGACAAACTGTATGACACTCTTGTCCTATCTCAGATACTTTCACCACAAAGAGAAGGTGGTAATAGTTTGAAAGCTTGGGGTGTTAGATTAGGTTTTGACAAAATATCTTTTGACAACTTTGACAACTTCTCTGAAGAGATGGTGACATATTGTAAGAATGATGTGTTGTTGACAGAAAAACTNTATAACAAGCTGACAAANGANAAAGAGGAATATAAATTTTCTGACAAGTCTATCGAACTTGAACATAAAATTAGAGATGTGATAAGACGACAAACAGAGCATGGCTTCTATTTGGATGAACAAAAAGCACATACTCTGTATATCGAAACAAAGTCTAAGGCTGACAAAATTAAGTCTGACATTCGTATGCAGTTAAAGCCAAAGCCTGTTGTTGACAAAGAGGTCAAGGTAAAATTTAAGAAAGACGGAAGTATATCTAAGATTGGTTTACGTGGATATGACATTAGTGGTGACTGCACTTTGTTTAAGTANCAAGAGTTCAACCTAGATAGTCCAAAGCAGATAGTAGAACGTATGAATGAATTTGGTTGGAAGCCTGTAGATTTTACTCCAAAGGGTACACCAAGAGTNACAGAGAATAATCTAGCAACATTACCTGACAATGCTCCTGAAGTTGCAAAGAAGGTAGCTGAATGGAAGATGCTAGAAACAAGNTGGAAAACAATTAACAGTTGGCTTGACAATCTAGGTAAGGATGGTCGTATACANGGNAGAGTNCAAACTNTAGGTACAGTTACAGGTAGAATGAGTCATTCTGATCCTAACATGGCTAACATAATATCAGTGAGAAAACCATATGGATATGAATCAAGGTCATGTTGGACAGTTCAAGATACATCAAGATACTGTCTTGTTGGGATGGATGCTCAAGGTTTGGAACTACGAATGTTGGCACATTATATGGGAGATCCGATTTACTCCTCTATTGTTGTTGATGGCGATCCACACACAGAGAACCAAAAGAAAGCACAGTTGCCTACAAGGGATATGGCTAAGACCTTTATCTATGCCTTTNTATACGGAGCAGGAGTTGCCAAGATTGGAAAGATCGTCAATGGAAGTCCTGCTGACGGCACTGCACTTAAAAAGAGATTTTTAAAAAATTTACCAAGTTTACAACGTCTGATTGACAAAGTNCAAACTGCTGCACAAAGAGGACATATACGTGGACTTGANGGAAGAAGAATATTCATAAGACATCAACACGCTGCACTTAATACTTTACTTCAAGGTGCAGGTGCTATTGTTTGTAAACAATGGAGTATTTTTATGGATGAAGCAATTCAGCGTGAAAGACTAAANGCCCATTTGGTCAACACAATTCACGATGAACTACANTATGAAGTTGACAAAGATCATGCAACTCATATAATAGAACTTGCAGATAGCACTATGCAAGATGTAGGTAAATTCTTTAATATGAGAGTTCGCCTTAATGCAGAAGCTAGGCAAGGAAACAATTGGGCAGAAACGCACTAACAAAGAAAGTGAGGTATTTATGATAGTACGTGGAAATGCAATGTGGGCAAGTGTATTTGATAAGAATACATTGTCTGATAAGTATCAGATTGATATATGCAATCTTGATAGCAAGACTGTCAAAGAATTAGAAAAGGCAGGATTGAANGTAAAGNCAGGTGANGGNGATAANGCAGAAAAAGGTAGTTTCATTACTGCTAAGTCTACTTTCCCACCAAAGGTTATGGACAGAGCTAAAAGGTCTTGGGATGAAAATGTCAAGATTGGCAATGGTTCTGCCGTAAAGTGTAGCGTTGATCTATATGAATGGTCAATGAACGGAAACAAAGGTGTTTCTGCAGGGATTAAAGCCGTCATGGTTACTAATCTCATTGAGTACACAGGTAATGATGAGTTGGATGCAGAAGAAGAGATCGAAGACGAACTGTGAAAACCATCGACACATTAATTGATGACGTTGTAGACTTAGCTGAAAAAGGTGTAGATATACAACGTCACCAATCCTCTATCGATAAGTTCTCAAAGAATATGAGAGAGCTTATCGAAGAGTTTTTAAGCAAGAAGGAAAAGAATAAAGAAAAGTTNAGACTACGTATGTCTGCTCTTGGAACTCCTGCTAGAAAACTTTGGTATCAGAAGAATACGATAGATGATCTTGACACGTTNAGTGGAAGTCATCTTATTAAATTTTTTTATGGTCATATGATTGAGGAACTTGTCTTGCTCTTGGCTGAAGTGTCAGGTCATAAGGTTGAGCATAGGCAAAGAGAACTGCNTCTTGNTGANGTTAAAGGGCATCANGATGCAGAAATCGATGGAGTATTAGTGGATGTAAAATCAACATCTGCTTACTCCTTCGATAAGTTTAAGAATAGTAAATTATACGAAGACGATCCATTTGGATACATAACACAGATATCTGCATATTCTCAGGCATCAAAAAACAAGGATGCAGCTTTTTGGGCAGTAAACAAACAGACTGCTGATATGGCTTTGATGCACATAGATAAATCACATTTAGAAGATGCAGTTTCTCGTATTAANTATCTAAAGAAAATATTAGATTCTGACGTTCCACCTCAAAGATGTTATGAGGAACAGTTTGAGGGAAAGACAGGCAACAAAAAACTANATAAGAATTGTACGTTCTGTGCTTTTAAATATGANTGTTGGAAAGATGTTAANAATGGTGAAGGTCTACGTGTATTTAAATATGCGAGGGGTCGTGTATATTTAACTCACATAGAAACTTTACCCAACGTGGAAGAGGTACTATAGATGTCAGATATCGTGGAATCACATCTACCCTGTCCTGACTGTGGAAGTTCAGATGCTTTAGCAAAGAACAGTGATGGTTCAACCTATTGCTTTTCATGTTCTACACACACGAAGGCAGACAATGTAATTAAAATGTTAGATAACTTAACTATAAGAAAAAAGGAAGTAATGTCTTTACATAAAAGAAAAATACAACAACAGACTGTAAAAAAATATAATGTTGTTGAAACAAAGAACTCTATAAAGTTTCCNTATTATGATTCAGACAATGCAAGAGTTGGNTATAAAGTTCGTAGCACAACAGAGAAAAGATTTTCNTATGAAGGTATTACAAAGAAATCTTTANTGTTTGGTCAGAACNTATTCAACAAAGGTGCAAAGTATATAACACTGACGGAAGGTGAGATAGATGCACTGTCTGCTTTTCAGATGCTAGGATCAAAGTATCCTTGTGTGTCTTTACGTAATGGTGTGTCAGGTGTAGCAAAAGACATAAGAGAAAGCTACGATTGGTTGATATCATTTGACTGTATAGTTATTTGTTTTGATGATGATGAAGTTGGTAGACAGGCAAGTAAAAAGGCTGCAGAACTTCTATCACCAAAAGCACGTATNATGCGTATGTCCTACAAAGATGCCAATGANTATNTACAGAACGATGAAAGTNCAAGATTTACTAGAGAATGGTGGGCTGCAGAAGCACCACAACTAGAAGGAATAGTAGCAGGACATGATTTACTTGAAGCAGTTATGNCAGGTCCTACACTACCCTCTTGTTTGTATCCCTATGTTGGTTTGAATGATNTGACTTACGGAATAAGAATGTCAGAACTTATCACAATAACTGCAGGAACAGGTATTGGTAAGTCAAGCTTTCTACGTGAGATAGTATATCATATGCTGAAAGAAACACAGGACAACATAGGACTGATGTTTCTTGAAGAGGATGTAGCAAAGACTGCAAAGGCTATTACAGGACTTCACCTCAACAAACCAATACATCTACCAAAAGTAGAATACACAGATGAAGAACTGCGAGAAGCTTTTGATGAAACAATGGGAAAGAAACGTATCTACCTGTTTGATCACTTTGGTTCTAATGAGATAGATGAAGTTGTAAACAGAGTAAGATACTTTGCTAAAGTTCTTGGTTGTAAATACGTAATTATAGATCATATAACAATTATTGTAAGTTCACAACAGACAGGTGATGAACGTAGAAGTCTTGATGAAATAATGACACGACTACGTACACTTGTACAGGAGTTACAGATTTGTTTGATGATAGCAAGTCATCTGAGAAGACCTGCCAACGGATCACATGAAGAGGGTGGAGTTACATCTCTAGCTCAACTACGTGGATCTCATAGTATTGGTCAGCTTAGTGATATTGTTCTTGGCTTGGAAAGAAACGGACAGGCAGAGGACATAGAAGAAAGACATACAACACGTGTCAGAGTTATAAAGAACAGGTTCTCAGGTCTAACAGGTCCTGCCTGTGCTTTACGATATAATAGAGATACAGGTCGTATGCTTGAAATAGTAGATGATTTTGAAACAGAAGAAGGAGAATTATAATGCCTTTCATACTTCAATCAAAAGTAACAGATCTCGANATAACAGATAATCCTTTGGTNTATTATGTGTACCCTGAAAACGTAGAACGTGTAGGTGGTTCAGAGTTTACCAAAAGATTACGAAANAATGTAGATCAATGTTTACCTTTGATTTTAAAACAGAAAAGCTTTAAAACTAAAGATTCATTTTGGCTTGATGAAGATTTTGATTTCGCAAGAAAACACTTTACAGAAACACAAGATATGATTAAAGTTAAAATGAATAAACATNANTCAATCGTAGTGTTNTCTTTAGATAATCTNTATGCAGAGATNGATGANATAAAGAAACACTCACCAATGTTCCATAAGTTCATATTGGATCAGATAGCTTTTATGAGAGATAGGTGGAAGCCACGTGCAGTTTAGAAGTGGATTTGAAAAAGGCTTTTCAAACTACCTAAAAGATTTAGGTGTAGAGTATACGTATGAAGGTAAAAGTATAGAATACGTTNCTAAACCTAAAAAATATAAACCTGATTTCTATCTAATTGATCAAGATATCTATATNGAAACAAAAGGATANTTTGATCAAAAGGATAGAGTTAAGCATTTGCTTATTAAAGAACAACACCCAACTTTGGATATTAGATTTATCTTCATGGATTCAAGTTTAAGAATAAGTAGATTAAGCAGCACGACTTATGCTAAGTGGTGTAGAAAATATAACTTTCTATTCGCAGATAAATTTTTACCTGACGAATGGTTGAAGGAGAAAAGAAAATGAATGAAGAAGATGCAAAAAAAGTTGGAGAACTTTTATCAGTCATGCCTAGTGGGTATGGCTATGTAATACTTGAACCTGATGAATTAGATCCTAAAGCTTTCTCAGTAAAGATGGTTGAGAAGTTTAAAAAAAATAAACATAGTCTAACTGTAAATCATATACTAAGAGGTATACTTTGGATTATAGAAAACGATATTGATTATGTACTTGAAGTAGGTGAAAGAGATTTAGCTGACGAAATATCAGAAGCTAGACAAGAACAGTTCAAGAACTCAAATGTTTTAGATTTTTTTACAAGTACAGGAAAGAAGAAACACTGATGATTACGGAACANGAATTAAAAGNTANGGTCGAAGAAGANCCNGTAAATAAACCAAGACATTACAACAAATCAAGAATAGAATGTATTCATGCTATCGAAGCTGCAACAGGTGAAGGTTATGAGTATTATCTTCAAGGAAACATATTAAAGTATCTTTGGAGATATCGTTATAAAAATGGTGTAGAGGATCTTAAAAAAGCTCAATGGTATTTGAAAGATCTGATAAGGATATGTTCTACAAAATAGATAAAAATAAAATAGATCCAAAAGATACAGAAGAAATTGTAGACATAGTTGCAGATTACCTATCAAAGACTTATGGACCTATATCTAGTTTTTCTTTTGAGATCGTAGGTGAATTTCAAACAAGCTCTTACGAACACAGAGGTAAAGATGTCAAACAAAAAAGAAAAAAATAGAAGACCAAGCATCAACATGAATTGTGGACAAGGATTAATTGTGTCTGTATCTTTTGATCCTGAAACAGGAAAGCCTTATGATGTGTTCTTGGTTGGTCGTGGATACAAAGCTAGTGATGTACCACTTAATCAAGCACTTTATGAAGCAGGTGTAAATATCTCAAAGATTATGCAGGGAGAAGATGAATAAGACAGTAATACAATCGTTGGCATATTACCTTACGTCAAAAGGTGATATAGAATTAGAACGTAAACGTGTATCACCTGAAGAATTTTTAGAATACTTTGAAAAGAAAAAACCTGATTATCCTAACACACANGACATACATTCGTTTTTAGTTTGTGTTGATAGACTTTTAGANGANACGCAGCGAGAATCAGAGAAATTAGTGTATACAACCATTGAAAAAGACGAAAGTGAAAAAAATGGATCGATATAAAGACCCTCAGATGGGTGAAACNGATGCTCCGGGTGTATTAGTACCTGACTATCCTAACATACAACTNAATGATCTTGAGATCGAGCTAGGATCAATTATTGCAAAAAAACGTAATTCTAACAATAAAAATCTAGGTGTTAAACCAAATCTTGTTACATCTGATGAGGAAAAGGCAGATAGAGAAGGTTTACTGTCTGAATTAGCGTTTTGTAGAATAGCTAGAGTATATCCACATGAAGTATTTAGACTTGGATATACGTCAAAGAAATTTGGTGGTGATAAAGGCGATGCTTTTATAGGTGATGTATCTATAGACGTGAAGTCTACCACGTACCTCAACGGCAAATTAATCGCAATGGTAGACAATGAATTGATTGATTACTTTGCTTTAATGGTAGGCGAGAACGGTGCTTACACATTAAAAGGTCTGATGCCACGTTCAGAACTCTGTGTTGAAAAACGCTTTGGTCATCACCAAATATTTAGAAGACCCTGTTTTATGGCAAGACAGGATGAACTGTTAAGTTGGACACAATTTCTAAAAAAGGAGAAAATAAATGTCTGAAGAACAAACACCAAAAGAAGAACCATTAACAATAGACGATATTCAACGCATCATTGTTGGTGATGAGAAATATAAAGTTCTTAATGTGATCAATGGTATTATACGAGAGAACGCATCTCTACGTAAACAGGTAGAAGCTTTGACTGCTAAACCTAGTGGGGAAGACCAGAAATAAGTCTTTCAGCCAGACGTTNTGCACGTCTGCCCACCTGAGATGCCCAACGTGAATCGAGAGCTTGTTTACTGGCTTCGTTCATGTCGCCACTTTCTATGGCCGCCCACATCTTTTTGAACTTACCTAATCTTGGAACACCCATATTGAAAGCCATGTCNAATAGTATCATTTGTCGTTGGTCATCTAGGTCTTCAACTATTGGGTGTTGTTTTATTAATTCATCCCATATAATATCTATATCGTTAGCAAGAAGATAGAAAGCTTCATCTTCAGATATACCTCTTTCTTCCAAGTTCCTTCCCACACCAATCGTGATTATCCCAAGACTATCTTCATAAGGTAAAAGCTCAAGTCCTTCGTGATCAACCAATTGTTCAATCATCTTGTCCATATCAAATTTCATTGTAAGTTCCTTTTATATTTTTCATCTAATACTGTGTAGTAAGCTTTGGTAAGCTCTTCTAAATCTTTTTGAAGCAGAAAGATTGTAGCTCTTGCAGCCACAAGTTCTCTGCGTAGTGACTCCTCAAATGTATCTTCGTGGTTGTTCCAACCTTTATCTTCTTCGTTTGTTGTCATTTTTTATTTCCCATTGCACTGAAGCCAAAGTAAGCTCCAACTAATCCACACATACTAATATACTGTGTCATAAGTATGCTTTCTGCTTCTGCTAATCTATCAGGAAAAGCTAAAGTCAATATAGTTGTAACAGCCATCAAAAGAATTAACACCCATGCCATTCTTCTTTTGTTTACTTGATATGCCATTTTATCTGGAATCAAGTCATCTTCTCCACATCTGCAATCACCATCACAAACATCACACGCCATCTGCTTGTTCTCCTTGACAGCAATCACCATCACATATCTTTTTACACTTCACACATTGATAGTGTCCATGCACAAATACTCTAGGTTCTGGACATCCACATACAGGACATGATTCTCTTACTTCTTGTTCTTCCATTTATCTAACCCCCTTATTCCTAATGCTGCTGAAACTGTTAAAAATAATAAGTACGTATACCACTCAGGTAATTCATTTAGTCTTTCAAAACCGTTCTTTACTATATCTTCCATGCCCGGAATAAAGACTAAAATTGTTGGAATCAATATAACAACAGTAACTAACTCGTCTTTCCACGAGTTCTGAGTTCCTTGTGCCATAATGATTTCCCACTTGCTATCATGTGTGGCCGCAGTCTTCATAATCTCTGCTTCTGCTGCAGCTTTTGTTTGTGCAAGTGTAGCTTTTGCTTTTTGTTTTTCAATTTGTGATTGCATGAAAGATCCTGCAAGTTCACTAATTGGTCCTATTAATGCTTGAAACACTACGTATTTTCTCCTTTTGGTTCACCTATATACACACAGGTACTATACCCATTAAGATATTGATCATCCTTTGTTATACTGGATCTTACTTGAGCTACATATTCGTAGCATTTATCTGATGATGAAAAGGGAAAATTAACCATAGGAAAATTAACCCAAGTGGCACTCTCACCTAATGCCCACAATATTGTTATTACTGGAATCCACATTATGCTCTCTTCTTTCTTCTTCGTCTACCTGAAGCTGTAACAGACCACTTGACTGCTTTAGGTCCTGTCTTTTTACGAGCTTCTGCTTTACTAATCTTTCCTGCAACACGTTTAGGTCTACAGGCAGGATATGGTCTTGACTTCTTTTCTTTGCCAGAACGACCACATTTCTTTCCTGTCTTTACATCTCGCCAATCTTCCTTGAACCATTTTGTTAGTCCACCTTTAGGTTTAGCCATTATGCGTAAGTTCCACCACGTTTCTTGTATGTCCTGACTAGCCAAGCATTTGCATAGGCTGATGGATATACTTTAAATTTTCTTTTAGCTTCTGCTTTTACTTTTGCATATAAAGCTTTGTTTTTAGGTGTTGCACCTTTTTTCTTTGTAGATTTCTTTTTTTTCGTAGATCCACCTTTTTTCATCATTTTAAAGTCAGCACCACTAATTGTACCATCTTTATTTTTATCTAATTTTTTTTGACCACCTTTTAGCATTTCCATCTTCTCCTTGCTTGTCGTAATCTACTGTTTGGGTTTTTAGCAGCCTTTGGAAACTTCTTCATCTGTCCTGCACTTCTTGCACAATAAGACTTTCTTCTTTTTGCCGCCTTACTACCGGGTTTTACTTTACCAGTAACAGCAGTCTTTAACTTACTTCCCGGATTATCTCTTCTATACTTTGCAACACCTGCACGTGTCATACCTGCACCAGACTTTGTAGATCTAAAGTATTTTTTTGTTTTAGGTGGTTGTTTATCCCTTTTTCTTGCCATTATTAACCTATTCCTAGTTCCCCTAACTGTCTTTGGAGTTGTGGTATTTGTTCTCGAACTTTTGGATTAATTTCACTAAGACCTGCAGCTCTTTTTCTTCTTTCAAAAGGATCTAAAATTTCTATATCTTCCTCTGTAAAACCTTCACGTTGTTCTGTGTAACCTTCTGGTAACAGAAAAGATTTTTCATCATCAATCATTCTTTCATAAAGAACAGAAAGATTTACTGGTGTAAGAGGATTTAATTTTTCTAGAGTTGTTTTTTTATGTAAAGGATGTTTTACTCCTTTTATTAAACCATCGTGAAGTAATTCAATACTTGTAGGATCTGTTAAGAATTTTTTCATAGTATTTGCTTGAGCAACACGAACATCTTCTATTAGTTTCTTACTAAGTATCCATCTTGCACCAATGATCTGTCTAGCAAAACTATGTGCAAAAGAAAGTGCTGTATCAATACCCATACCAATTAAATTAAAACCTAATGTTCTTCGTGCTTTACCTACTTCTTTTGCTACGTATGGAGTAATATTTACAAGTTCTTCTAAATGTTGAAAAAGTTCTTTACCAGTTATACTTTTTTCTTCAAAGATTTCTTTTTTATGATCAAACATTTTTATTGTATAAACTTTGTCCTCACCAGTTCCTTCAAGCAATTTTTTAAAAAATACTCTATAAAATTCATAAGATTGTTTTGCTGCAGCTGGATCAACTGTGAATTGATCTGCATGAGTTATAACTTCACCGTCTATCATTGCTGATGATTTTGGATTTTTTTGAGTAAAAAATTTATTTGTTTTAAAAGCTTTATTTACATAAGCACCTATAAATATATCAGTTAAAGCATTTCTTATAGCCATTGCTCTTTTTGGTTGTATTTTAGCTAGATCTTCTATTTCAAAAAGTAATTTATCTATACCTGTCACTACGTTTTTTGGATATTTGATTGTTCTACGTTCTGCTGCCATGTTATCAACTTGAAAAGCTTGAGATTCTCCATGTAAAACACCTGAATATCTTGCAACATCTTCTTTATCCAACTGATCTTCAATAGCTTTTATGTAAGGATCTTTAGCTGTTCCTACAGGATCTTTACCATAAAAACGTAAACCTTTTCCCTGTATTCTTCCTTGAGCAATAATTGTGTCAGCTATTTTTTCCATAGTAACTAACGCATTTGGTTCTGAGTCACCTCTTGAAACTTCTAAAATATTTTGAAACAAAGAAAGACCATCGCCCTTTTGTCTTTCACCCACGATATCTCTTAAATTTTTTAAAGCTTCATCTATTGATTCTTTGGTTTGTTTTCTGTAATTTACTTCTAATTCATTTTTTTGTCTGTGTATTTTTTGTAATAACGCTTTTGTTTTTGGATTTAAAAGAGATATTGTTTCACCTGAAGATAATTGGATATTATCAAGTTCATCAATGTAATCTAGATCAATCTTGTTTGTAAAAGAATGACTAATATCATCACGATACTCCATATTTAAATGTCTTCCTAAAGCCATATCAACTGATGTTTTTATTTCATCAAGTTTTGCAGACATTATTTTACCTTTGTCATTTACTGCATAGTTTTCAATTATAGATCTAAATGTATTTGTTACACCAGTTCTTCCCACTTTTGTTTCAGTATTTTTACCTAATGGTTGAATTATTGTAGGATCAAGTAAATCCATAAAAAGACCTTCAGAATGTTCGTAAAGAACTTCATCTGCTTTATCTAAATCTTTTTGAAGTAACTTTTGTTCAGCAGCAAATCTTCTGTTTGCTTGTAAAGTTTCAGATATAAATTTTCTTCTCAAAGGTAGTGTGTTACTTGCCCAAATAGCGTTAGCTCTTTTTAACGCATCATTGTTAGTTTTACTTGCATTATCTACTAAAAATGCTTGAAGAGCATCAACTATTTCTCCATTATCTCTTCTAGCAGCAGGATCAGTTGACTCCATAGCTTTTTTTAAAAATTGTCCTCTTAATCTCACTAAATCTCTTAAAGATATTGAACCTTTTTGATAGCTATCTCTAATTGTATCTAAAGTATCACTTTGTGCTGTTAATCTATGTTTCTGTAAAAATTTTCTAATTTCATCTTGTGTGTCGTCTGTTGGCATAAACAAATTAAGTATTTTTTTATTTACTCTTTCTTTGTTTTTTATACTTTTGCCATCTGCTTTGGCTAAAGGTTTTAAAGAAGATAGACCGGGAAATTCAATATTAAATGATTCTAATGCTAATTCTCTGTTAGTGATTTGATTAATCTCCATATGTTTTCTTAACATAGTTTCATATACAGAATCATCACCACCCACAAAAAACTTTCTAACCAAGAGTTGTATTTCTCTATCTGATAAACGATTTAAATATGCTAACTTTAATTCAGTTGCAAATTCCTCTAGTTTACTACCACTAGGTTGTATGTTTAAAAGACTTGGTTGACCTTTTCTTGCGTCAGCTTGTTCTTTTAATTTATCTATTATAGTTCCTGATTCAACAATTATTTCTTCTTTTGTTTGTGGATTAGTGTAAGCTTCTTCATAAGCTTTATCTGCTTTATCTCTAGCTTTAGCTGTAGAACTGTCTAATATTGTTTTTTGAAGTATACCGTTGTTTTTAGAAACTTCTTGAGATTTAGTTATATTTTTTCCACCTTTAGTTGTAACTATATCTGAATCTGTTAAACCTAGACGATTTGTTAAATCTACAATTTCATTCTCTATCTCTTCTGATAGTTTATTGTACTCAAAAGCATCAGGATTTTTTGATTTTGTTAAGGCAGTTGGTAGATTTTTACTAGATTCTTTTGGTGTTCTCTTTATAGAGTTAATGTCAGCTTCTGCACTTCTTGATAGATTTTCTACTTCTTTTATAAAATTACCTAGTTCAGGAACACCTTCGGCAGACTGTCTTAAATCCATTATTCTATTTCTAATTTGAGTTAATTCAAGAGCTTGTTTTTCAATTATGTTATCAAGATCTCCCTGTACCATAGTTTTTGCAAAAGCTTTACTTGCACTAAATGTCCAGTTTACATCTGCTTGACCTAATAGAGCAGCTTGTATAGATCTTAAATTATTTAATTGAAGAGCATTATGAACTAACGGAACAAAAAGATCTGCTTGACCTTCTCCATGATTTATTCTAACTTTCTCATATAAATCATATGCTCTTTTAAGACCCTGTAGAAGTTCATCTCTTTTTTGTTTATCAGGCATATTTTTTATATGCTCCATAATTCTTTCATATTCTTTGTACTCTAAAGAACTTGTTCCAAGAATTTGTCTTTTCTTTGCTATTAGTTGTTCTCTTGTTAAACCTTTTTCATTTAAAGATGATGGAAATAAAGCGTTAACAGGTTTATTAATAATAGGTATATCTTTTAATAATGGAACTCCTAAAGGAACACCATTAGCTCTTAAAGCAAGATTGACTGAAGCTTCTCTAAAATACATTTCTGTACCTCTTTTACCAAATTTATTAGCTTGATTAGCCGTCATCTCAGCCATATTTGCAAAAAGAGCAAACAAAAAAGTTTTAGGAAGACCTGCTACAGGAGGAATAAAAACACCACCACCTATAGCTGCAAGAGGACTTAACCATGCTGAGTTTTCTGGAAAAAATCTTTCAATACCCATAACTCCCATAGCTGCACCAAAGGCTGCAAAACCTTCTTGTCCATATAAATCTCTCCAATATTTTGAATCTACTCTAAGACGATCTTTTTGTAATCTTAGATTATCAATTCTATTTAATTCAGTATCTACAGTTCCTACTGCTTTCTCTTTAAATCTTCCTGTTTTAACAGTTAATTTTCTGTCAGATATATCAACTCTTCCTTTTAAAGCATCTTCTTGAACTTTTTTTAAATTTTGTCCTTTGTATTTTGTTGCAAAAGCTTTTTGTATATTTACAGAAGACTTGTTTATTTCTTCACTTAATGAAGCTACTCTTCTTACGGATGTTAATGCTTTAATAAATTTTAAAGGAACAAGGGGAGTGAAAAATTCACCAGTTAACTCTGTAGGTTTACTTAATCTTGTTTTATATCTAGCTTTAAATAATTTTTCAGCAGGAGCAAAGAATGAGTCTATTGTTTCATGTATTTCTTTTTTTGCAATAGCATCTCTAATACTTTCATGTTTTTTATTTGCAACTGTAAACATTTTACCGTAGTTGTGATCTGTATCGTAATCTTTATCACCTGTAAAGCCTACCATAGCTTCTTCGCCAATATCTCTGAAAAAAGTACCAACAGTTCCTGCAACAGCAGGTGCATAAGCTCTTACTGCTGCTCCTGCTTCTACTCCAAATTTTGCTGTATCTTTAACCCCTTTTACCATACCTCTAGGAAAAGATTTTAAAGTTTCTGCACCACCTGCAATTTCTTCTGCAACTACTCTTGGTATGCTTTGACCAAATTCAATTCCTTGTTGAAAAAAAGATTTCTCTTCTTCTTTCTTTTTTTCGTCTTCATTATTATTAGATAATAATTTTTTTTGATATAAACTCATTAATAATTCCTTACTAATTCATCTTGTTGTATTCTTTGAAAAAGTGCGTCAAGAAATAAATCGTTAAGACCTACTATTTGATCTTGGTCATTATATTTATACATAAACTCATCTACTAAAAATGTAGCTCTATCAAGTGGTATATTAGGACCTACCCTTTGACCATTTCTATCTACGTTTAATCTTAAAGTATTTATTAAATCTGATCGTATTGGCAGTATTAATTCATCACTAATGTATTTAGCAGGTTTTTTCCTTTTAAGATCTTCTCTTGCTGCATCTAAATTTGTTAAATCATATGAACCTCTAAACTCATCTATACCTTTTTTAAAAGGATCACTAGGATCGTTTATTAAAGTAGTAGCTAAATTTGGAAGAACATACTCTATAACTTTTTTATCATATTGAGTATTTATTTTCTTTTGATTTTCATCTGGATTGTCAAAATTTACATTAACAGATAAATTAGCTAATTCTTCAAATTCAGAATCATTTTTAGAAAGACCTAAATCACTTAAATTTTCATCATTTATGTTTAAAAAATTATAACTTGGTAATGTTCGTTGTTCTGGAGCTTGTTGAGTTGTAGCTAAAATATCTTGACTTCTTACATCAGAACTTTGACTACTATCGTAAATGTAAGCTTTACCATCACGCATTAAACCATTAGCTTCTGAGTATGCTCTATCAAGATAAGCATCTGTAATAGCAGAGATATCGCCATGTACACCCATGCCACCATAGTTAAAAAGATTGTCAGCTCTAACTTCTGCTTTTGTAAGTTCGTGTCTAACTCTTAATAGGGCATTAACAAGAGTTTTACCTGTACCTGATCTGTAAAGAGAATTATATATAACTTCAAAGTCAGCATTTGATATAGTTCTACCACCACCTGCACCTCCACCTTGAACAAGTGAAGCTAAGTTAAAAGCAAGTCTAATTTTTGATGCTTCTATTAACATTCTTTTTTCAAACATTTCGTCTGCTAAACTTTGATTTCCGTTTGCAGCTTTTAAAAAAACTCCTCTACTTTTAGCAATCATTAATGAGTCTACATTATTTTTGTAGTCTTGTTGAGCTTGTCTTACTTTACCTCCATAGTCTGTGCCTATACCTGCTGCAACATCATATCCAGATTTATTAATTTCAGATTCCGTAGTATAAAATGAATCTGCTAAGATAGACTTAGTTCTAGCACTTAATTGTTGATCTCCAGAAAATATAGTATCAATATTTGAAAAAAATTCTTTTATGTTTTGTATACCTTTACCTATTCTGTAACCTGTATCAAAAAGACCTGCACCTGTTTGACCAGATTTTAGAAATTCTATTGGTATTTGTGATTGTAAATTTAAAATATATTCAACAGCAGCAATACCATCCCTTGCTGTTGTTCTTTGACTTTCAGCATTACCTATAACTGTAGGACTAGCAGCATTAGCTAAATAATTAGGTTTTATTCTAGCTGTTGTTAAATTGTTAGTAGTGTCTACGATTAAAGTATCAGGAGCTACTTGTTTTGTAAAATAACCTAACGCTATAGTCTTTGCCATAGCTTTTCTTGCAGCTATTGGTATGTACCCTGTACCACTTTCTCTTATAATTTCTGTCATTAAATTTTTAGTTTGGTTGTATAAAACACCCATATCTTCAGAATTTGCTGAAATTCCTGTGCCTAAACTAGCTACATCAGCAAAATTAATTTTGTTATCTTCCATAAACAAAACAGATGCACCTGCTCTAACAGAATCATCTATATTAGGTACTTGATTCAATGCCTGTGCTACTGCGAATACACTATTAAACTCTTTATTTTGTGGATTTGAAAAATCGATAACACCCATTTTAGTAAGAGATCGTTTTTGATCTTCACTAATGTTTATGTTTCCTACTTTTTTTGCATCTTTTTTTATAAGGGAAACTCTACCATCTTTGTGTCTATAAAAAGCGTATGAACCATCAGATCTTTTAAAAGTATTTGCAAGTTGAACCTGATTTCTTTCTTTTATATATTCTTCTAAACTTTTATTATTGTATGCTGTTCCTAAACTTTGAAATGAATCAAGTAAAGGAGAAAACAATTCCATATCTTGTGTTTTACCAGATTTCATTTCAGTAGAACTCATAGGACTTAATCTAAGCATATACATTCTACTTAGTTCTCCTTCGTCTAAATTACCTTGAAATTTAGATAAGCCATCATAATAACCAGTTACAAGTTTTGACCAAGCTTCAGGATTATCTGCAATTGCAGTTTTTAATGCTTCACCATTAGGTCCTTTTAATTCATTGTTTAATCTTTGTATGTTAAGAAAAGCTGTTTTTTCATAATCAAGTTTATCGTCTTTACCCTTCTTTGTATCAAAATGAAGATACTTTGTGCCTTCAGTATCACCTGCTGATGTATAGATTAAACCTGATCCTGCTCTTATAAGACCTTGATTTTTATTTATTTCTTCAGCAATAGCTGCCTTTTCTAGTTCTAGTTCTAAGTTATTATTCTTTACATCATTTTCAAGAATTTTTTGTTGAAGTTCGTAATTTTTTTCTTTTAAGTTAAATTCACGTTCTGCAAGTGCGTTTTGTCTTCTACGCTCTTTACCTGCTAGATAACCTTTAGCAACACCACCTGCAAATGCACTTGCCATAAATCCCATTACATATCTCCTCTAGACATAAAGCTAGACACCATAACATCTTTATTTTTCTCAATAAATTCTTTATCTTTTTTATGTGCTTTTTCCATTATCTTAACGTATTCTTTTTTGTTTCCATTTCTTAATAGTTCTAATGTTTCTTTATCACTCATTGCAGGTTTTGGAAATTCATTAAGAATTTTAGGTGTTACTCCTGCTTCATTACCAATACGTATAATATGTCCTGCCAATGCAGGTTTTAAAAGTTCAGCAACATCAGGAGAGTACATACCTTCTGAAAAAAGTTTTAAAGATAAACCATTAACTATTGTTTCTACAGTTACCCCTACATACAAAAGTTTACCTATAGTTTCTTCAACGATAGGAGATTTAATTGTTTTTACAAGTTTTTCATAAGCTTTCTCAGGATCAGAATCTAATGATGGTTGTTCCCACTGCCACTTGCCCGGATCATCTGTTAAACTTTGTCCGGGTGTTGGAGCAGAAAATGGATCGCTTTTTGCTAATATTTCTGGATTCATATTTATTTCCTTTTTAATCTAGGTCCTTCACCTGCATCAACACCAAAATCATATTTAATTTGTCTAATAATAGATTTAGCTTTGTTTTCATTTATTGCCTGTTGTACTACCAAATCAACAGCATTGTCTGCACCTCTATAGGCATCTTGATATATTGATTGAAAGATTCTATCACCAACTGCTCTTTGTGCAGCANCACCACCTTTTGTTACANNTGCACTATCNACTGTAATTTGTCTTGCTCTGTCCATAGCATCTCTTCTTTTTTCACCAAGTTCAAACTCTGCAAATGCTTTTTCACCTGCTCCCACTCCTTTTTTTCCACCAAGAAATTTATTTAAACCTATTCCTACTAATGACGTAAGTAAACTCATTCTGTATCTCCTCCACCAAAGTCATAGTTATCCAACACTGTTTCTAACAGATCACCAAACAACCCACCTATAGCTGCAGATGACTCAGCATCAACTTCAGCTTCAAACATTTTAACAGCAAACTGTTGTCCTAGTATTGTCATAGCCATATTAAAGTTTTGTGCTTCTTTATTTGTAGCTGTGTTGTATGCCCAACTTGCTTCATCTCTGTACTGTTGCCATAAATTATTTTGTGAAGCTGTTGTTAAACCTAACACAGCTGCAGCGTTAACTTTATTTGCGTTGTTTTGTGTTGCATTGTTAATTGTGTTTACGTTTCTTCTCCACGCAACATTTGATTGATCTATTTGCATCCTCATTTCAGCATTAAACTTATCACGTGCATCTTTTAATTTTGCATTGTATCTTGCTTGAGCGTTATATTGATCTACGTTGAATTGATCTTGTGCAGCTTTTCTATCTGCATTTTGTTTTGCGACTGTAGCACCTAATGTATCATAGTATTGATTTACTTGATTTTCACTTGTTGCATTAAATTGAGCTGCAGCATTTTCAGATGCTTGATTGTTAAATAATCTTTGTGTATCTGATTGGAACTGTAGAACCTCTGCTTGTTGTTTATTACTTAGGTTTGCCATGTCCATGTCTAAAAATGCTTTAGCGTTTGCTAATTCTGCTTGTTGTGCATTAGTTAAGTTTGCCATATCCATGCCAACAATAGCTGCAGCTTGTTGAACAGCCATAGCTTGTTCATTTGATACGTTTGTTAGCTCCATTGATTGTGCCATTTTAGCATTTTCTAATGCAACAGTTTGATCAGATGTAAATTGTAAATTATTAGCTTCAGTAAATTTAGAAGCATTTACGACAGCAGCCTGTTGTTTATTTGTTAGTTCTTGTCCTAATATAGTCGCTCTCATTTGAGCGTTCAAGACTGCAGCCTGTTGTTTATTATCAAGATTCTTTAGTTCAAATGTTTGAAAAGCTTTGGCATCTTGCAGAGCTATCTGAACACTACTTTCCATTGCGGCCTGCATAATAGCTTGTCCTGCCATTGAAGAAGCACCAACACCTCTTGCCAACATCTGAGCATTAGCAGCACGTATAGGTCCTGCAGCATACGATGGTATTTTACCACCTTCAAAATCTTTTTCTAATAGTTTAAGTTGTCCTCTTGTTGTAGCTAAATCAGAAGGTTCTGCAGTTGCTGCACTTATATTTATTTCTGATAATTGTTCAGGTGTTGCTAATGCAGGATCAACGAGTTCATCCTCTCCAACAACTCGTTTACCAAACTCATCAACCTTACCTGCTTCTCCTCTTGCAGCAGTAAAGTCTGCCGTAATACTTCCTTGTTGACCTTCTGCAGGTCTAGTTACTGCACCAGTTTGAGCTTCTAAATTTCCTAACTCATCTACAGTAGAAGCTTCATAGGATGCAGGATCTTTTCTTTCAGGTGCTTGTGGAGTATCTGGATCTGCAGCTTGAGCAGTTCCATCTCTTGTCTTTTCAGGCATATTTGGATCTGGGGTAATAACTGCAGGTTGTGCATCCATAGGTACAGGATCACCAATATCACCGGGAAATTTCTTTTTACCACCAACGTAATATTCTGATTCTTCAGGATCAAATAATTGATCATCTTCAACCACAAGATCTTCAGGTTTAAACTCACCTGCACCAAGATCTACAGTACCTGCAGCTTGTTCTCCTATTGTATCTCTTATAGGTTTATTTCTATCATCTACTGTTGTCATATTACTTGCCTATTAGTATCTTATCTAACTTATCTTCTAATCTTTTCATAGCATCCATAATGTCGTGCATATCTTCTTTTACATCATCACGTTTTGCATATTCTTCACGTGTCTTATTAAGAAGGATATCTAAGCGTTTTACTTCTCCAAGCATACTACGAAACATCCATATAGCAGGTGCTATTACAAGTGTAAGTACACCATTCCAAAATAGTATTGGACTTATTTCCATTAAAGTTTATCCATCTCGGCTTTAATTTGTGACCATGTAACACCAAAGTCTTTTGGGTCGCTACTCATTTTAGCTACTTCTGTTCCATCATCTAGTTTTTCAGTTCCTACAGTTCTTTGAAAACTTTTTAAAAATATTTCTTCTGTTTCAGGTGGTTCACCTACATATAAATATCCCGGATTTAAACCAATTTTATCCATAGCTTTCCCAAATTTTTGTGTAGTTGTTAAACTCATGCCTTAACCTCCATTGTTGAACAAGT
>FUFK010076158.1_pt1 | contig 36051 bp, 35 predicted proteins | sample 1021851 | NCBI WGS metagenome assembly FUFK01 (sample SAMEA51879418, study PRJEB19060) | metagenome | reverse complement strand
TTAGAGTCTAGTTTCGAAGGAAAGTATGAAGATCAAGATATTAAAATTAAGAACTTAAATGGTAACTATATCGAGTCCATATCAAAAGCAAGAACTTTTGGTTTTTTTCAAGAAATTGAATACCTCAAGTCACAAAATCTAATTAAAGGAGGCTCACTAGATAATGCCATTGTTATCAAAGACAAAAAACCTCTTAATAAAGATGGATTAAGATATGATAACGAATTAATGCGCCATAAAGTTTTGGATGTGGTTGGTGATCTTTATTTATCTGGTTACCCTATTATTGGAACTTATAAGGGTTTTAAAACAGGTCACTTCATTACAAATAATTTACTTAAAGAATTATTCAAATCAAAAGAAAACTATAAGATACATAAGATAAACTAAACCATTTTCTTAGGGTCAGTATATTTATTAAATTCTTCCTCAGATAAATCAGTTAGTTCCATACATGACTCTTTTAATGAAATGTTTTTATTATAAGCATTTAGTGCCACTTTAGAGGCTAAATCGTAACCAATAACTTTAGTTAATGGTGTAACAAGCATTAAAGAGCGATTTAAAAGTTCAGTTACTCTTTTTTTGTTAACTTTTAATCCTTTCAAACAGTTTTTATTAAATGAAGCCATTGCCTCACTTATTAAACTAATTGCATCAAGAGTATTGTGTATGATTAGTGGATTATAAACATTTAATTGAAAATGGCCTTGAGTACAAGCGAAGGCTATAGAATTTCTAAGACCAATCACATGCGTACACACCATCGATAGAGCCTCACACTGTGTAGGATTTATTTTCCCTGGCATGATTGATGAGCCGGGCTCATTGGCTGGAAGAATTAACTCAGAAATACCACTTCTTGGCCCAGAGGCTAGTACCCTAATATCATTTGCCATTTTAAATAAAGCACTGGTTAAAATTTCAACACCTGACATGACTTCAATAAATACATCATGGGAGGCAAGAGACTCATACTTATTTGGGGCAGATTTAAACGGAAGTCCTGTTTCCTTTTTTAAGTATTTAATAAATATTTTAGAAAAATTTTTTGGGGCATTTACTCCAGATCCAACAGCAGTTCCTCCTTGAGCTAGTTCGTAGAGTTTATCTAAACTTTTTTTAATAACATTTTCTGCATAAGATATTTGATCATAAAACGCTAAAAATTCATTTGAAATTTTNATTGGTGTTGCATCCTGAGTGTGAGTCCTTCCAATTTTAATTATTCCTTTGAACTCAGAAATTTTCTTTTTTAAAGATTTTTTAAAAAAAACTATTTCAGCAAGTAATTTTTTTTTTATTGATAGCACAGTAGCTATGTGCATAGCTGTAGGAATACTGTCATTTGATGATTGAGACCTATTAATATGATCATTAGGATGAAGCGGGGAATTTGTTGGGAGCTTTTTTCCTAACAACTGATTACTTTTATTTGCAATGACTTCATTAAGATTCATATTGATTTGAGTCCCTGATCCTGTTTGCCATACAACAAGAGGAAAGTGATCATTTAATTTTCCAGATATAATTAAATCACAAACTTTACCAATAATTTTTGTGTGATTTTTCGGTAATAATTTTAATTCTCCATTTGCAAAAGCACATGATTTTTTTTGTAAGGCAAGGGCCTCTATAAAAATATTTTGAAAATGAAATTTCCCAATACCTATTTGAAAGTTTTCTATTGATCTTTGGGTTTGTGCTCCCCAAAGTTTCGTGCTTTCAACTTTAATTTCACCTAAGCTATCTTTTTCAATGCGAAATTTGACCATGAGTAATTAATAATATATATCAAATTCAATGAAAAATATTTTATTAATTCGCCATGGTCAAAGCGAGTGGAATAAATTAAATCTTTTTACTGGCTTTAAAAATATTGAATTATCTGAACAAGGCATTGAGGAGGCGAATAAAGCGGGGCAAAACTTCAAAAATTTAGATATTAAATTCAATATTGTATTTACAAGCGAATTAAAAAGAGCTCAAGAAACCGCTAAAATAATTCTTCAAAACCTTGGTCAGTGGGATTTTTTANATAATGAAGGAAAAATAATCTCAAACATTAATTTAAATGAGAGAGACTATGGCGATCTCACGGGTTTAAACAAAAAAGAAACTGCNGAAAAATTTGGAGAAGAACAAGTTCATAAATGGAGAAGAGGTTATTCTGATCAACCCCCTAACGGTGAAAGTCTTGAGGATGTGGTAAGAAGAGTAACAAAATATTTTGAGGAAGTAATTAAACCTGCTATTCAAAGCGATGAAAATGGTAATATTTTAATTGCAGCACATGGGAACTCTCTAAGAGCGCTTCTAATTGTAATGAATATTTATNAACCAAATAACATTAATTCTGTTGAACTCTCAACTGGTGTTCCAATACATGTTATCTTAAAAGATAATAAGTTTAGTATTAAAGATTAATTAATTGATAGATATAGCTTTAGTTATAGCAATCGTNTCATATTACACCGTCATGTTTATAACACCTGGACCCAATAATGCTATGTTGACGATCTCAGGCTTAAAATTTGGTTTTAAAAGGTCTCTACCACATATTACTGGTATTTCTTTAGGTCATGCACTTCAAGTTTCATTAATTTGCACAGGTTTAGGTTTAATTTTGATTAATAAACCAGAATTTCAAATGATACTAAAATGGCTTTGTTTTTTTTATCTCATTTATTTAGCTTATCAAATGATTGGGTCTCTAAAGGATTATAAGAAAGATACAGGTAGACCTCTAAATATATATGAAGCTGCTCTTTTTCAATGGGTAAACCCTAAGGCATGGACTATTGCCNTTACAGTTGCATCTGGTTTTATGCCTTTAGAAGAAAAGCTTTGGATAGCTGTTATTTTTACAGGCTTGATGTCATCATTGGTAAGCTTTCCATGTATAAGTTTATGGGCACTTTTTGGAAGTTTAATTAAAAATTTAGTATCTAANCCTAAATTAAAAAGAAGCTTTGAGTATTTCTTTGCATTNTTATTAGTATCTACGGGTATTTATTTAATATTAAACTAATTTTTCAAGTAAACTTAAATAACGAAAATTAATATATCCTTTTTTGGATATATAAAATTTTTCAATACTATCTCTTTTTAAGGAATTACAAAGTACTGGTAATTTTACTTTTAATTTTTTACTTATATAAATAGTTGATTTTAGCAAATGCTCTTTATTAGCAGATTTTAAAATTTTGATTGAGTGTTTGCCACTCAATAAATCATAAAATAACAGAGAACAATTATTTTTTAAAATTTTATTCAACATAGCTTTATTTTGCTCAACATACTCTACAACATCGAATAAGACTAAGTAATTTTGATTTGACTTTATTTGACTTTGTTTCAAACCTTGCATTGATAAGAATAAATCTATTTTTTGATTTGTATAGTATTTACACCCAACTGAAATATATTCTTTCTCGTCAATTATTTTGTCAGTAAATTTTTCAATATAAAAGTTGAATTTGGTTGATATGTTTTTTAGNTCAATAATATCATCTGGTATNAGGGGCATTCTTTTTTCTTTTTTNACNATATCTGAGAGCATACAAATATTCATAATTANAAAAAAATATATACTATAATCTTATGAAGTTAATTCCAGAATGGGAAGNACATGACAAATGTCTAATGGCTTGGCCATGTAATAAAAATCTTTACAANGAAATAATTAAAGATGCCAGATTAGAAATGGCGCATTTAGCTAATTGTATTTCGGATGAAGAAACAGTTTATATGTATTGTAATAAAGAGGATTACAATGAGTGTAAAAATTATATTAATAATCAAAAAATAAATATTATCCAACTAGAACTAGATGACTCTTGGATGAGAGATATTGCCCCAATCTTTATCAAAGAGGACAATGAACTTAAATGTATTAACTTTAATTTTAATGGTTATGGAAAATACCCAAATTATTTTAATGATAATAAAGTAGGTGAATATATCTCAAATCAATTTTCTATTACTTCATATTTAAATGATCTTACTTTAGAAGGGGGTGCTATTACTTACGATGAATATGGAAACTTGTTTTCCACTGAAAGTGTGCTACTTAACCCAAATAGAAATAATCCTAAAAAAGCAAAAATAGAGCAAACACTTACTAGTTTATTTGATTTAAATTCAATAATTTGGATCCCTGAGGGTTTAAAAGATGACGATACTGATGGGCACATAGACAATATTTTATGTCCTATTGGAAATAGAAAATATTTAATAGCAAAAAGTTATGATTTAGATGATTTGAANTCAAATAATTTAACTAAGATTAAATCAATTATTCTAAGTAACCTTTCTAGAATTGACAGTAACATAGAATTAATTGATATACCCCTTCCTTCAAAAATAGTTGTTAATGATAAAAAGCTTATTGCCTCGTATATTAATTTTTATTTTTCAAAGCATAAAATCTTTGTCCCAAAATTTAATGTTAAAGAAGATGAAATGGTTTATGATATTTTTAAAGATATTTTTAAAGATAAAAAAATTGAGATGATTGAAACTTCACATATAAATTATGGTGGAGGTAATATCCATTGTGTTACTATGAATGTGCCAAAAAATGTCAGTTAAAGTAGCTGCTTCGCAGTTTAAATCAATAAAAGAAAAAAAAGATTTAAACATAAATAAGGCTATAGATATTGCTCAACAAGCATCTAAGGAAAATGTAAATATTTTCCTCCTACAGGAGTTATTTCANACTGAGTACTTTTGCTCAACTCAGGATAAAAAGTTTTTTAATTATGCAATTGAATTTCCTAATGACAAACTATTTGAAATTTTTTCTAATTTTTGTAAGAAAAATAATATGGTNATGCCGATNAGTTTTTTTGAAAAAAAAGAAAATAATTNTTTTAATTCTNTAGTTGTGATTAATGCTGATGGTAAATTAAGTGATTTATATAGAAAGTCNCATATTCCNGAGGGNCCTGGTTATAACGAAAAGTTTTACTTTAANCCNGGAGATACTGGCTTCAAAGTATTTAACACAANATTTGGAAATCTTGGTTGTGGTATATGCTGGGATCAATGGTTTCCTGAATGTGCGAGATCTATGACACTNTCNGGTGCAGATATTTTATTATATCCCACAGCAATTGGTTCTGAGCCTCAAGACCCTTTATTAGACTCAAAAGATCACTGGCAAAANGTAATGAAAGGTCATGCAGCTGCAAATCAAATTCCAGTTATTGCTTCTAATAGAATTGGCACAGAAAATGAAGGTTCAGTATCTGTTACATTTTATGGAAGTTCCTTTATAGCCAATCATTTGGGTAATATTGAAATTGAAATGGACAAAAAAGATGAGGGCTTTGTATCTAAGAATTTCGACTTTTCAGAAATAACAAAATACCGCCAATCTTGGGGAAATTTTAGAGATCGTAGACCAGATCTATATAAAAAAATTTGTGATTTTTAAAAAAAATTATCATATTATTCAAATTCTACTTATTTAAGAGGAGAGGTAATATGAACAAATTTTTAACAGCTCTTTTAGTGCTAATACTTCCTATGAGTTTGAGCGCTAAAGAAGAGTTATTTATATACAATTGGTCCGATTACATAGCTGAAGATACAATTGCAAATTTTGAGGAAGAAACTGGTATTGATGTAACATACGATGTATTTGACTCAAACGAAGTTCTAGAGGCTAAGCTTTTAGCTGGAGGAAGTGGTTATGACTTAGTTGTTCCATCAGGCTCCTTTATGGAAAACCAAATTAAAGCTGGAGTTTTTCAAAAACTTGATAAAAGTATGATTCCAAACCTCAAAAATTTAGATCCAAGTGTTTTAGAAAAAACTGATGCTCATGATCCAGGTGGGGAATACTCTGTTAATTACATGTATGGNACAACTGGAATTGGTTACAANGTTGCTGCCGTCGAGGAAAGAGGTGGAGATGTTGAGTCATGGGACATAATATTTGATGTAGATCAAATTTCTAAATANGAAGATTGTGGTGTGGCTTTCTTAGATGCACCAAGTGAAATTGTTGAGATTGCATTAAATTATCTTGGCCATGATCCAAATACAGAAAACACTAAAGCTAATCAAGAGGCACTAGAATTATTGAATAATATTAGACCTTACATAAAGTATTTTGACTCTTCTCAGTACATTGATGATTTAGCAAATGGTGAGATTTGCTTAGCAATAGGTTGGTCAGGTGATGTATTTATAGCAGCATACGAGGAAATCGAAGAGGTCTGGTATTCAATTCCAAATGAAGGAACAGTAATTTGGTTTGATATGATGGGAATTCCAGCAGACGCAAAAAACGTAGAAAATGCTCATAAATTTATAGATTATATTTTGAGACCAGAAGTTGTTGCAGAGATTACTAACTATGTGTGGTACTCAAATCCTAATCTAGTAGCTAACACAACTGAAGGTTTGATAGATCCTGATATTCTTTCAGACCCAGCTATTTATCCAACAGAAGAGACATTAACTAAACTTTTTGCAGATACAGCTGACTCACCTCAAAAGTCTAGGATATCTTCGAGAGTATTTAATAGTTTTAAAGCTTCTCAATAATTTAATTAAAGCGCAACTTTTACTTNAGTTGCGCTTTTCACAATCTTTTTTATGTCTGAACCTTTTTTACAAATCATAGATGTATCAAAAAGGTTTGATAATGTNGTTGCTTTAGACAAAGTTAATCTAAAAATAGCNAAATCTGAAATATTCAGTCTCCTAGGATCTTCAGGATGNGGTAAGTCAACACTTTTGAGAATTATAGCAGGTTTNGAGAAGCCTGATGAAGGAAGAATTCTACTNGAGGGANAGGATATCACNAAACTTCCACCATATGTAAGACCTCTAAATATTATGTTCCAAAATTATGCACTATTTCCGCATTTAAATGTCACTAATAATATCCAGTTTGGACTAAAAGAAGAAAAAATTTCTAAAGAAGAAATCAATCATCGTGTTAATGAAATTTTAAATTTACTAGAACTGAATGGTTTAGAGAAAAGAAAAATCAATGAGATATCTGGTGGTCAACAACAACGTGTAGCGTTAGCAAGATGTCTAGTCAAAAAACCAAAATTACTTTTATTGGATGAACCACTTGCAGCATTAGATAAACAGCTAAGAGTACAAACACAATTCGAGTTAGTTAATCTACANTATAAGTTAGGNATCACTTTTATNATTGTTACCCATGATCAAGAGGAAGCAATGTCATTATCTGACAGAATGGCAATTATGAAAAATGGAGAAATCCTCCAAGTCGGTAATCCTGTTGAGATATATGAAAAACCGAAGGACAAATATATAGCCAATTTTATAGGCACAGCCAATATCTTTAATGTTCTTAATAAAAATAATCAAATCATCATTAAAGAATTAAATTATGAAGTTAAAAATATTAACAATAAAGAAAACTATGTTAAATGTTTAATTAGGCCTGAAAAAATTTCTGTTAAAAAACTAGAAAATCAATCTGATAATTTAAATATTGGTGTAATTAAAGAAGTAGCTTATTTAGGGAGCTATACTAAGTATTTAATTGAGGTTAATGGATTTGAATTTTATTCTTTTATGCAAAATAGTTTAGTTTCAGATAACCTTCAAATAAGATGGGATGACAAAGTTCAGATAAGTTTTAACGAAACATCAATATATTTCTTTAATGATTAAAAATTTAAAAAAACAAAACGTGTGGTTTGTATTCACTCCATATTTATGGCTAGTTTTGTTCTTTTTTGTTCCATTAGCTTTAATTTTTAAAATATCAATATCTGTGTCTGAATGGGGTATGCCACCTTATCGTGATCTTTTCTCCTTATCTGAAAATGGATTGAAGATTAATTCAACTCTTGGAAATTATTTATTTATCTTTTCAGACCCTTTCTATATCAGATCATACGTCAATTCACTTTCATTAGCTTTTACATCCACTGTATTATGTTTATTAATTGGTTATCCCATAGCTTTTTACGTTGCAAAATCNAAANCAAGTATAAGAAACATANTATTGATTATGCTTATCATACCTTTTTGGAGTTCTTTTCTTCTAAGGGTATATGCATGGAAAGTCTTACTGCAAGGTTCTGGTATTATTAATTCAATTCTCATACATATAGGGCTAATCTCTGAACCAATATCTATGTTACACAATCATTANGCTGTAATTTTAGGTGTTGTTTATACTTACCTTCCATTTATGATTTTACCGCTTTATGGATATTTGGTTAAATTTGATTTAAATTTGATTGACGCATCTAATGATTTAGGTGCAAAGCCTTTAAACACGTTTGTAAAAGTTATCTTACCTCTATCTTTACCAGGAATAGTAGCGGGGAGCATGTTGGTTTTTATACCAGTTGTTGGAGAATATATAATACCAGAAATGTTAGGCGGCAGTGATAAGCTTTATTTTGGGAAGATAATTTGGGATGAATTTTTTGTAAATAGAGATTGGCCTATTGCTAGCGCNCTTGCNATGTCTGGAATTGTAATACTTGTATTTCCCATAATTATTTTTCAATTAATGTACGCAAAATATAATTTTAGAAATGAATAAATTATTTTTTAAAATTTTTACCTTAACAATTGGATTTTCATTTTTATATTTTCCTATTTTAACTCTTATAGCTTATTCTTTTAATGATAATAAAAGAGTTATGGTNTGGAAGGGTTTTTCTTTTAGATGGTATAAGGAATTATTTCATAATGAACAAATTTTAGAGGCTTTTTATACTAGTCTAAAAATTGCTTCTCTTTCAGCAACATTTGCAACAGTCATGGGTGTAATGATTGGTTTTTCATTAACAAGAATATCAAAAATTCCAGCCAGGCCTTTCTTTATTTTCTTGAGTTCTTCTCCTTTGGTTATGCCTGAGATAATTTTAGGGCTTTCTTTGTTGTTATTCTTTATATCATCTAACCATATTATTGGCTTTCCTTCCTCAAAAGGACAACTAACAGTCTTAATATCGCATATAACTTTCTCTGTAGCTTTTGTTGCAGTCATTATCCAATCAAGGTTGAGTAGTTACGATAAAAATATAGAAGAGGCTGCTCAGGATCTTGGGACAATTCCAAATATGATTTTTTGGAAAGTAACTGCTCCTGTAATATTACCTGCAATATTATCAGGTTGGTTACTTGCATTTACACTCTCTTTGGACGATCTTGTCGTTGCTAGTTTTACTACCGGTCCCGGAGCTAACACTTTGCCAATAGTGGTTTTTTCTAAAGTTAGATTGGGATTGAGTCCAGAAGTTAATGCTCTTTCCGCAATAATAATGCTAATTGTTATATTTGCAGCAATTAGTATTTACTTAATTAATAGATCAAACATTAAGAAGTAAATATTCTCTTTCCCATGCTGTAATAATTTTATTATAGGCATTTACCTCTAAGTCTTTAATTGAACAAAATAATTCTATAAATGTTTCACCAAATATCTCTTTTGCCTCCTTAGATCTAGAAAAAGTATCTATTGATTGATAGATGCTTTCTGTCAAAGAAACATTCACGTTATATGCAGCTTTTTTGGTCTCNGGGGTTGCTTTTAATTTTTTCTTCAAACCTAAATATCCTGCAGATAATGTTGCAGCCATAGCTAAGTATGGATTTACATCTGATCCACACAGTCTATTTTCAATTCTCGCCTGGTTAGCAGAGTTAAAATTTGGGACTCTAAAACCACAGGTACGGTTTTCAAAACCCCAGTTAAGGTTAAATGGCGTACCTTCCTCCCAATAACCTCTGAGCCTTTTAAAGGAATTAACGTTAGGTGCAAAAAGAGGTAAAAAAGCTTTTGAATATTTTTGTAATCCACCCATATAATTATCAAACTGTTTTGTAGTTTTAAGATTTTTGTCCACAAATATTGGTTTACCTTTTTTTAAAATTGATTGATGTATATGCATCGAGTTCCCTGGAGTATCTTCCATCGGTTTAGCCATAAAAGTTGCATACAAATTATGCTTCAATGCAGTTTGTCTAAGAGTTCTTTTAAATAAAAAAACCTGATCGGCCAAGTCAAGGGGGTTACCATGCTTGAAGTTAATTTCCATTTGTGCTGGTCCATCCTCATGATTAATATTCTCTACGTCTAATTCTTGAGTCTCACAGTAGTCATATAGATCCTCAAAAATATGATCAAATTCATTAACAGCATCAATACCGTAAGACTGATTTCCTTTTTCAATTCTTCCAGATTGCCCACTTGGTGTCTCTAAAGGATTGTCTGGATCATTGTTTTTCTTAACTAAATAGAATTCAATTTCTGGAGCAACTACTGGTTCAAGGCCTATTTTTTCATAAAGACCAATTACTTTTTTTAAAATACCTCTAGAGTGGACCTCTATAACATTATCATTGTTATCAACAGCATCACAAATAACCTGTGCGGTTGGTTCTTCATACCATGGAACAGTTCTCAGAGTATTAAAATCAGGCTTTAATATAAAATCACCATCTGTAGGATTTAAAATCTGATCATCTATTGAATAAGTCACATCTCTAGATACTGCTAATTTGAATAGTGCTAAAGGTAATCTTAATCCACCTGACTCAATAGAGCTTAAAAATTTTTTTGTTGGTAGTATTTTTCCCCTTGGTATACCTGAATTATCAGGAATCATACATTCTACCTCTGTTATTTTATTTTTCTTTAACCAATCGACATAATCATTCATAGCTATAACTAACCTTTAAAATTTGATATTTATGTATCTGATGGATTACTCAGATAATTATTACGTAAGAACAAAAGCATTCAGCCTTAATACTAACAAATTAAATGAGAGCTTACAATGTGATGTTTGTATAATTGGTGCAGGTTTATCAGGAATTTCATCAGCATTATATTTATCTAAATTAAATCCAGATTTAAACATAGTCATATTGGAGAAAAATAAAGTTGGTTGGGGCGCATCTGGAAGAAATGGTGGGCAATTATTACATGGTTTTTCCTCAGAGAATTACTCTAGCCAAAAACACACTCAAGAGGAAATTAAGATATTATGGCAATTCACATTAGACGCTGTTAGAGAAGTAAAAAAAAATATCAAAGACTTAAATATACAATGTGACTTAATCGAGGGTTATGTTTTAGCCGCAGTAAGTAAATCCCATGATGAGGAGTTAAAAAAATACGTAGACAGGCTTCAAACAAAATTTGATTATGAATCAGTGACGTATCTACCAAAAAATAGAATGGACCAGTATTTTGATAGCCCTTATTACAAATCTGCAATGTATGACTCAGAGTGTGGTCAAATTCATCCACTTAATTATTGTCTAGGATTAGCAAGAGAATTATTAAAAAATCAAAATTGTAAAATATTTGAAGATACAGGAGTGATATCATATGAATCTCAAAAAAAAGTAACAATAAAAACTGAAAAAAATTTAACTGTTAAATCTGATAAATTAATTATCTGCTGTAATGCATATATTGATAATTTGAATAAAAGTTTAAGAAAAAAAATAATGCCTGTTAAAACTTATGTATCAGCATTTACTGAAATTCCAAATACAGAATTGAGTAAATATTTTCGAAAACCTATCACAGTGGGAGATATGTTATTTGTACTAAATTATTTTAGACTGGATTCTAATAATAATTTAATTTTTGGTGGAGGTGTAAGTTACTCTAATATAGATCCGATAAATTTGGAATTATCTTTAAAAAAAAGTATAAAAAAGATACTTCCTGGTTTAGAAAAGTTCAAAGCTTGGTGTACTTGGAGTGGGCACGTTGCCATAACTGTAAACAGATTCCCTCATATCGGTAGTATTGATAATAATATTTTTTTTGCACAAGGATATTCAGGACATGGTTTAGCAATAACAACTATGGTTGGAAAAATGCTTGCTGAAACAATAACAAATCAGAACAATAATTTGAGCTTATTTGAAAAGTTTAGACATAAAAACTTTCCTGGTTTTGGCGTAATTGATAAGCCATTATTAGTTTTAGCAATGAGTTATTTTAAATTAAAAGATCAATTAAGCCTGAAATAACTTATTTTTGCCTAATCTAGAGTTAGGATCTAAGTGTTTTTTTAATTTTTTAATAAAAAGGTAATTTTCACTAGGTTTATATTTTTTTAANAGATAATTTTTTTTCAAACCAAGACCGTGTTCTGCTGCCACACTACCTTCACTTTGAATAGTCAAATCATAAATAAATTTTGAGAGGTAAGCACAATTCTTTTTTGAATTAGGATGTACTTTAAAATTGCAATGCAAATTACCATCTCCCAAATGCCCAAAAAAATAAGGAGTAAAGATTTTATTATCCTTTACAAATGTATTTACCTTCTTAATAAAGACAGACCACTTATCAATGGGTAAAGAAATATCAAATTTTTCAGTAAAATTATATTTTATCTGATTATATACTAACTCTTCTCTTTTGCTCCATATCCATGATTTCGATTTATCATGTTCTATTTTATCAATTTTAAATTCATTTAAATTAAAGTATTTTTTTAAGTCTTTTTTGTAATTACCAATAATATTAGATTGTATCTCTATGATTAAATTGAAGTGATGTGTACTTTCATTAAATAAATAAGAGCTAGGTATTGGAAATATTATTTCAAAACTTGTTAAATTATCGAAGTACTTGTTTCTTAAAAATTTCAGTAATCGAATTGACTTATTTAAACTATTTGTTTGTATTAAATATGTAGAATTGTATTTTTTTTTTGGGATTAACTTTAAGCTNGCTCTTGTAATTATTCCAAAAACACCCTCAGAACCACAAAATAACTTCCACANTTTTGGGCCAAAATTATCTTTTTTGAGTTTATTTAAAAAATTTAAAATAGTTCCATCACTAAGCACTACTTCAAGGCCATTTATATGATCCTCTATGTTACCATATCTTAAGGTTTGCAAACCCCCAACATTAGTAGATATATTACCCCCAATTGTACATTTATCACTTGGCGCAATATTAACTGGAAATAAAAGTTTTTTATTATTTGCTGCTTTTTGTATGGTTTTTAACAATGTTCCGCTTTGAGCTGTTATTATAAAATTATCAGTATCAACTTCTTCAATACGATTCATTTTTTTAAAATCTATTAGGATAGTTTTTTCAAATTGAGGTTTTGTGCCATCCACTCTATTAGTCTCTCCACCAATAGGTAAAATATGAAATTTATATTTGTTAGAAAATTTAACCAGTTTAGATACCTCCAAAGAATTTTTAGGGAAAGCAGTTATTTGGGCACTTTTTCTTATAGTTTTTATTGGAAACTTCATTTAGATGCTCTTNGTAATCTATCATTTATAGCGATTCCTATTTTCTTATAAGGAATAGGTGCGATACTTATATTTTTATATTGGTTGTCGTTATCTGCTAAAAAAATAAAATGATAAAGATTTTTGGCAGCTTCAATTAAATTTCTANTCTTACTTAAATTTTTGAATTGATCTTTCTTATTTGCTCCAAAGTTTATATATGCAGATTTTTTTTTAGCATTTTTGACATTTAAAAATATTTTCTTCTTCGGAGAATAATGTTTTTTTGAAGTTCCAGGAAAACTTAAATTTTTGTTATATTTACTAATAACCATATAGGGTAATATTTTTTTCACATTTTCTAATGATATCATCCCTGGTCTTATTATATTCAATTTGTTATCAGATATTTTAATTAAAGTTGACTCGATACCAACTTTACATTTTCCATCATCTACAATTAATAAATTTGTCTCAATAAATTGCTGAAAAACCATTTCACTGTTGATTGGGCTTAGTTGTTTAAATTTGTTTGCTGAAGGCATTACAAGGGGCTTNCCTACTTTATTAATTAAATTTAATGTAAATTTATTATTTGGAACTCTTACAGCACACTCATTATTTAATGTAAGAGATTTGGGTATTTCGAGAGACTTCCTTTGTAAAACAAGAGTAAGAGGCCCAGGCCAAAATTCTTTAGCTAAAATTAAATTTTCATCATCTAAATTAAAAAATTTATCTACCATTTTTAAACTTGAACAATGAAATATTAGTTTTTTTTTCAACGGTCTTTTTTTTAATAAGAAAATTTTTTTTGCTGCTTTAATATTGGTTCCTAAACCAGCTAGCCCATAAACAGTTTCTGTTGGCAAAACTACTAATTCATCTTTTAATAGTTTAGACTTTAAGAAATGTGTAAGTTGCTTTGATAAATTTGATTTAACGATAATGGGCATAATTTACATAATTAGATATATTTTTAGTATTCAGTTAAGATTAATTAATATTATTTTACAACTTTATGAATATATGCGCCATTATTCTTTCTGCTGGAAAGAGCAAAAGATTTAAATCATCTAAACCAAAATTTCTTCATGAAATATCTGGTAAAGAGTTAATACAGTATAATTTAGATGCACTAAATAAAATTAAACAAGTAAAAAAAACTTTTATTATTTCAAGTAAAGCTAATAAAAAATATTTCATTCATGAAAAAGTATTTATTCAAAATCCAATAGACGGTACTGGTGGAGCTTTTAAACAATTTTATAAATACAATAATAAATTTGATTATTTTTTATTGACCTTAGCAGATACACCTATTTTCGATTATAAAATACTCTCTGATTTTGTTTCAAAAGGTGTAAAGAATGATGATGACTTATCAGTTCTTACACAAAATGTAAGAAACCCAAAAGGATATGGAAGAATAATTAAAAAAAATAATTTATTAATTAGTATTATTGAAGAAAATGAATGTTCAAACGAAGAGAAATTAATCAATGAGATAAATACTGGCATATTTTTAATTTCAAAAAAAGCTGCATTAAATTTAAAATTAATAAAAAAAAATAAAAATAAGAATGAATTTTACATTACTGATTTAGTAAATGTCTGTTTAAATAAAAAACTTAAAATGACTACTTTTTTAAATAAAGCCACAGTGATATCAGGTGCTAACACCTTAAATGAACTTAATAAATTAGAAACATTATCTCAAGATTTTATAAAGAAAAAATTAATAGATAGCGGTGTTAGAATTATTCATCCTGATACGGTTTATATAGAGAGCAATGTTAGTATCGCTCCGGGAGTAGTAATTGAGCCACATGTTGTTATAAAAAAAAATGTAAGCATCAAAAGTAATTCTATTATTAAGTCCTTTTCTTATATTGAAAATTCCACAATAGGTAATAACTGCTCCATCGGCCCTTATGCAAGAATAAGACCTGAGGTTATTATGGCAGATGAGGTAAAAATTGGTAATTTTGTTGAGATTAAAAAATCAAAATTATCAAAGGGAGTAAAAGTAAATCATTTAAGTTATATCGGAGACTCATNTATAGGAACAAATAGTAATATTGGGGCNGGAACTATTACTTGTAATTATGATGGAAAAAATAAGCTGAAATGCAAAATAGGTAATAATACCTTTATTGGNTCAAATTCTTCTATTATTGCACCTGTTAATATAGGNAATAAAGCATACATAGCTGCAGGATCTGTAATTACTAAATCAATACCAAATAATCATTTTTCAATAGCCAGATCAAAACAGAAAAATAAAATTAATAATAAAAAATAATGTGCGGTATAGTTGGTATCTTAAATTCATCTTCTTTAAAGAATAACTCTATAGATATTTTAAAAAAGCTGGAATATAGAGGGTATGACTCTGCTGGCATTTCCTTGTTTTCAAAAGAACGAATAAAAACCATTAAAAGTGTCGGCAAAATATCAGAACTAAAAAATAAAGCTCAAAATGTATCAGATAAAAATTTTTATGGTGTGATAGGTCATACAAGATGGGCAACACATGGAGTTGTTAGCAAAAATAATGCTCATCCATTTGCAAATGATGATCTTACTTTAGTTTGTAATGGTATAATTGAAAACTATAGAAAAATTCAAAATCGATTTGTAGAAATTCCTAAAAATATTCAATCAGATACTGAAATCAGTTTTTACTTTCTCACCTATTTAGTCAATAAATATAAAAATTCAGATGAAGCTATTAGAGTATTTAAAAGTGTAATTAAAGGAAACTACGCCTTTGTTATATTTATAAAAAAAAATAATTGTTTTTACTTATTAAAAAATGGCAGTCCAATCGCCTTATCACATAATAAAAACTCCTCTTACATATGCTCAGATTCATCTATTTTATCTGATTATAGTGATAAGATTTATCATCTTAAAGATGGTGATATTATTAAAATTCAGCAGTCTAAAATATCTAGTTTAAATAAAGCTAAAATACTTTTTGAAAAAAATGAAATTAAACAAAACCCATATGATAAAGGAAAATATCAACATTATATGTTGAAAGAGATTCATGAGCAGCCTGAAGTTATAAAAACTACTCAAAAAAANTATNTACAAGAATTTTTTAATGATTTTGAAAGCAAATTTAAAAATTTAATTTTAAACAAAAAAATAATATTTGTTGGATGTGGTACTGCATACCATGCCTGTTTAGTTGGTGAGTATTACTTTAATAAATATACAAATATAGATACTTCATCAGAATTAGCTTCCGAGCTTAGATATAAAAAAATAAATAAAGACGAAAAAATTTTATTTATTTTTATTTCACAATCTGGTGAAACCATGGATACTTGATGGCTTTAAAATATATCAAAAAAAACAAACATTCCTCTATAGTTATAACTAATTCTTTACAGAGTAGTATGGTAAGGGAGGCTGATGTAACTATACCTACTTATGCTGATAAAGAAGTTGGTGTAGCCTCAACTAAAGCTTTTACTTGTCAAATATTGAGCTTAGCCAATCTTTCTATTGAAATTGGTAAAATGACAAATTCCATATCGAAAAAAGATTATAATAAGAATTTAGCAATTCTAAAGTTATTACCAATAAAGNTGAAAAAATTAATAAACGATTTTACACCAGAGGCGAAAAAAATTGCAAAAAAATTAAGCCAATCTGATACTTGTTATTTTATTGGAAGGAATATTGTATACCCAATAGCATTAGAGGGATCCTTGAAATTAAAAGAGATATCTTACATGCATAGCGAAGGCTTTCCTGGAGGAGAGATGAAACATGGCCCAATTGCATTGATCGATAAAAAATCATTAACAATTTGCTTATCGCCAAACAACGAACTATATGAGAAATCTATTTCTAATGCTGAGGAAATCGCTGCTAGAAATGGTAAGGTTATAATTTTATCGAGTGTTAAAATTCACAGAAAATCATTAAACACACATAATGTAAGCCTACCCAAAGAAAACTTTATTGACACACCTTTCATTTATACTATTCCTCTTCAACTCATTTCATATTATTTTGCTCTTAATGAAGGTACTGATATTGATCAACCAAGGAATCTCGCTAAATCAGTTACCGTTGAATAAATTGAATACTATTTAATATGAATATCGAAGTTGATAATGAGATTTTAGCTAGTNTGATTGACGCTCGGTTTGGTATCAAACCACAGCTTTCTTCAAATATCGAAAAAGCTAATTTCAAACAAACTATTTTTTTTCCTGAGGATAAATTGAAATCAAATACATTTAATTCAGTGCCTTTAGACACATATGGAATAATCAATAAATCTAAGTTATTTACAAGAGAACCTATTACAGGAGAACAAATATCTTATTTAATTAATGATAATGGCTACACTGTTAAAGATAATAATCCAGATATTAAAATCNAAACAACAGATTATAAAATTTTTTATAGATTTGAAATNAATGAGACTCAACACAAATACTGCTCATCAATTTTTACTAATTTAAAATTTAAAAAAATAAATATTGTTTTTCCAAATAGCAGCACAATACACTTTTTTTCTGAGAATATATCCCTTTTAAAAAAATATATTAAGAAAATTGCTAATAAAAAAATTCAAGAGAGTGATCTTATTAAAATCAAAGTCCCAACTAGTTTATCTATTTATTACTCTAAAAATAATAATACCAAAGAGATTACAATCAAAAATAAATCTTATTTGGGAATATGTTTTGAAATAGCTAATCTTTTAAGCTTAAATACTTTAGACACTAAGAATACGTATAATTCCAGCAATAATAACAATTACTATATTAATATTCTTTTTTTTAATTTTTATAATTTTTTCCCTAAGTTTATATCTTTATTCATATTTAAATTTTTACTCAGGTTTAATAAATCTTACATATTTTCTAATCAAGTATTAGAAATTAATAATAATTTTAACAAACAAAATAATTTCTTCTCTAATATTATTGATGATAATCAATATCCTAGTTACTTATCAAAAGGAACTTTTTTCCCTAATTTAAAATTAAGTAACAAAAAGTATATTCATGAGATACTCAAGGATGACGATACATACATACTTTCAAACAAATATAAAATAAAAAACATAAAAAATTTTATTTTTCTATCTGATGGTTCTGATAAAAATTCTTATCAAATCGGTAAAAGCTCATATGATTATTTAAATTTAGATAAATGCTATTACATTACAGACAATCATGGCCTAATCACCACTGTAGATATCGTTGATAATATCGGAATTATCAATCATGAAGATATTGATTCAAAGTATTCAGATAATAAACAATCCAGCATAGATAATTTTTATGCTACAGGTTATGAGCCATCATTACCTAAATTAAAGCTACCCAAAATTTGGCCTTTTAAATCTAAAACCCAATAATTTCTTTTATTTAATACATTTAACAATATAATCCTTGCCTCATGAAATGGACTAAAGATAGTTGGAAAAACTTTGAAGCAAAGCAAATGCCTGCTTACGCTGATCAAGGTAATTTAGACTCTGTAATAGAGGAATTATCCTCTATGCCTCCTTTAATATTTGCTGGTGAGACTAGGTCTCTAAAATCACAAATTTATCAAGTTCAAAAAGGAGAGTCCTTTTATTTACAAGGCGGTGACTGTGCTGAGAGCTTTCAGGAATTAAACCCCAATACAATTCGAGATAATTTTAAATTACTATTGCAAATGTCTGTTGTTTTGACTTTTGCCACTAATAAACCGGTCGTTAAACTAGGGAGAATGGGTGGACAATTTGCTAAACCAAGAAGCTCAGACTTTGAAGAAAAAAACGGTCAAAAGCTACCTAGTTATAGAGGAGATATTATNAATTCATTTGAGTTTAACGAGTCCTCTAGAGAACCAGACCCTAAAAGAATGATCAGAGCTTATAACCATTCAGCTTCAACTTTAAATTTATTAAGAGCTTTTGCTCAAGGAGGTTTTGCTAGTTTAACACAATTAAATAAATGGAATTTAGATTTTGCAGATAACTTTGATACAACAAAAAAATTTAAAGAATTATCTGAAAAAATTGCAGAAAGTATAAAATTTATGAATGCCTGTGGTGTAAATGAAAAAAATACAAGAGAACTAAGAGAGACAGATTTTTACACAAGCCATGAAGCACTTCTTTTACCTTATGAACAAGCTTTTACAAGAATAGATAGCACTACAGGTGAGTGGTACAATGTAAATTCTCATTTTTTGTGGGTTGGTGATAGAACTAGAGATCCTAATGGTGCTCACATACACTATTTAAGTGGTATAAAAAACCCTTTAGGTCTTAAAGTAGGACCATCTACAACCATTGATGATTTAAAAAAAAATATTGAGATACTTAATCCTGAGAATGAAGGTGGAAGACTTACACTTATTGTTAGAATGGGAGCAGATAAAATTAATTCAAAATACCCTGATTTATTGAAAGAAATTAATAAACTCGGTCTTAATCTTACATGGATATGTGATCCTATGCATGGAAATACATCTACAAGTAAATCTGGCTATAAAACTAGAGCTACTGAGAATATTTTTAAAGAAATTCAGTCTTTTTTTGAAATTCATAAATCAGAGGGTTCAGTCGCAGGAGGCGTTCACCTTGAATTAACAGGTTTAGATGTAACTGAATGTGTCGGTGGGCCTGATGATATTAAAGATGAAAATTTAGGTGATAGATACCATACGTTTTGTGACCCAAGACTAAATGTTAATCAATCATTAGAGCTATCTTTTCTACTGGCTGATTTATTGTCCAATGGCGAAATGAATTAGTTTTCTTATTCATAATGAATAAAAAAACAAATTCAAATTTAATTAATAATTTTACTGATAATTATTTTTTAAAAACAAAAAAAATTATCCATAAGTATGGAGATATTAAAGTTACTTATGCTGTTTTTATTCGTAGACCAGGTGTTATAGCATTAAAACTAGCAATAAATTGGATTAAACAAATTTCAAAAGACAGAGGAATTAAAGTATCAACTTCTAGTCCATTCAAAGAGGGTGACCATTTCGGTGCTGGAGAACCAATTCTTTATATTAGGGGTTCTTTTAAACATATAGTCGATTTGGAAACTTTACTCTTACAAAAAATTGGTCCAGCTTGTATAGCAGCAGCTAATGCATATCAAATGTGTTTAGACTTGCCTAAAACGTCCTTTATAGCTATGGATGCAAGACATTGTGCAGGTACAGAGATGTCTGAATTAATGTCATATGCGGCATCAGTAGGATCAAAATCAGCAAAAAGAAAGAAAGCTAAAGGCTTTATTGGAACATCGATAGATGCAACATCACATTATTTTCAATCTAATAAAGCATTAGGAACGATGCCACATGCATTAATAGGATATGCAGGATCTACTCTTGAGGCAGTAAAAATGTTTCATGAAACATTTCCAAAAGATGATTTAGTTGTATTGCCTGATTATTTCGGTAAGGAAATTACTGACTCTATTCAAGTTTGTAGCCACTTCGATAAGTTGTCTAAAGCTGGAAAAGTAATGATAAGACTTGATACCCCAAATGGAAGATTTATTGAGAATCTTGATACCTCAAAATCATATGAGGTCTTAGAAAAACACGCACCCGGTTCAATCAAAGAATACAGATCTGACAAAGAGTTAAAACACTTAGTTGGGCCTGGAGTCTCTGCTGCATCTTTGTGGTATTTGAGAGCACAACTTGATAATTTTGGTTTTAAAAAAGTAAAAATTATTGCATCTAGCGGATTTACAAATGAGAAATGCAAGGCAATGTCTTTAGCCAAAGCTCCAATAGATGTCATAGGAACTGGAAGTTATCTACCAGAAAAGTGGTCAGAAACATATGCAACTGCTGATATTATAAAATATGGTAATTCCTCTAGAGTAAAAGTTTCAAGAGAATACCTCTTAAAAAAAGTTAAATGATAATTACACGTTTTGCCCCGAGCCCAACTGGTCACCTGCACTTAGGAAATATGAGATCTTGCTTTTTAAATTGGGCATATTCGAAAAAAAATAATGGTAAATTTATTCTTAGATATGACGACACTGACCAAGAGAGAAGCAAAGATGAATATGTAAAGTCCATAGCATCTGATCTTGATTGGTTAAAAATAAAATATGATGAAACTTTTTATCAAAGCAAAAGAATTGAGAGATATAATGAACTTTTCGATCAATTAATTTCTTTAAAATTTGTTTACCCATGTTTTGAGTCAAGTGAGGATTTAGATATAAAAAAAAAGTTGCAGTTAAAAGCAGGAAAACCTCCAATCTACGATAGATCCTCATTAAATTTATCTAAAGAAGAAATTGAAAAAAAAATAATTAATGGTAATCAGCCTTATTGGAGATTTAAGCTTTCACAGACTAAAATTAAATGGAATGATTTAGTAAAAGGAGAGACCGAAGTAGATCTAGCTTCTCAATCAGATCCTGTTTTAAGAAGGGCTGATGGTAGCTACCTCTACCATTTTCCAAGTGTCGTCGATGATATAGATATGAAAATTTCTCACATTATTAGAGGCGAAGACCACTTAACTAATTCAGCAATTCATTTAGAATTATTTAAATGTTTAAATTCTGATTTACCTTCATTAGGTCACAATCCATTAATGCTTAATGAGGATGGAACAAAACTAAGTAAGAGAAATTTGGACTCAATTTCACTTAAGCAATTCAGAAACAGTGGATATACAGTTAACAGTATTCTATCTTATTTGTATTCACTTGGTTTAAACTCAGATTATGATTTTGAAACCATTTTAGAGAATAATTTTAGAGATTTTAATTTAGAGGATATTTCTAAAAACTTACCAAAAATTGATATTCATAAAATTGACTTTTTTCAAAAAAATTCATTAAGGTCAATGAATTTAAAAGNTTTAAATAATGAATTCCCTGAGCTAGAAGAGTTAGCTTTAACTGAAACTGAGTGGGAACTTATTAAAGAAAATGTTGAAAANTATGAAGATATAAGAAATTTATGGAATATTATTAATAGAAGAGAAATTAAAATTCAACCCTCAGGTGACTTTATCAAACTTTTGATTAAAAATTTGAATGGTATTTCAAATTTTAGTTTTGATGAATATGTCAATTACTTAATGAGCATTGATAAATCACTATCAAAAAAAGAAATATTTACTAATACACGTTATATACTTACAGGTAATCAAAATGGCCCATCTGTTAAAGACCTATATAATTATTTTGGCCACGAAGGTTTAAAAAAAATTTTAAATGAATATTAATCTTTTTAACACTTTAACCAAAAAAAAAGAAAAACTTATACCTATTAACTCATCTGCAGTTAAGATGTATGCTTGTGGACCCACCCTTTACAGTAATCCACATATAGGAAACTTCAGACCAATTATAGTTTTTGATATCTTATTTAGAGTCCTAAGACTAATTTTTGGAGAGGATAGTGTACGTTACGTCAGAAATATAACAGACATTGATGATAAAATTATAGATAAAGCCAATGAACTTAAAATATCAACAGATGAGTTGGTTAATTCTACTCAAAAAATATATCAACAAAATCTAAGTTCTTTATCAATATTATCTCCAACACATGAACCAAAAGCCACAGATTATATTTCAAAAATGATTGAGATGATTACATCTCTTATTGAAAAAAAATATGCCTATGTATCTGAAGGACATGTTTTATTTGAAGCAAAGAAATTTAAGGGTTATGGTTCTCTCTCTAAGTTCTCATTAAAAGACATAATATCTGGTGCAAGAGTAGAAGTTGCCGATTACAAAAAAAATCCTGAAGATTTTGTCCTTTGGAAACCATCAAAAACAAATGAACCTCATTGGGATAGCCCATGGGGTAATGGTAGACCTGGATGGCACATAGAGTGTTCAGCTATGATTTCAGAATTACTTGGAGAAACCATTGATATCCATGCGGGCGGTATTGATCTTATTTTTCCACATCACGAGAATGAAATTGCTCAGTCAACATGTTGTCATGATAAAAAAATGTCGAACTTTTGGCTCCATAATGGATTTATAAATTTTAAGGGTGAAAAAATGTCAAAATCTTTAGGAAATACCTCAATTGTTAATGATTTATTATCTAAACACGATCCTGCTGTTCTCAAATATTCACTACTGACTACTCATTATCGTCAACCACTTGATTTTTCAAACGATCTTATAAGTTATAGTGAAAACATCATTAACAAGTGGAGAGAACATATTAAAGAGGTTAATAGCAAAGAATTAGACTCAGAATTTGTTAATGCACTTTTAGATGACCTAAATACCCCAAAAGCACTGATGAGATTACAGCAAATAATAGCTAACATTAAAAAAGACAAGAATAATGATGATTTATTAGCTCATTTTAATAATGGTTTAAGCTTATTAGGATTAAATCCTAGTTTTAATAAAACAGATTTAAACCTTGATAAAGAATTTATTGAAAATATGATATCTCGCCGACAAGAGGCTAAAAAAAATAAAGACTTTGAACTAGCAGATAAAATTAGAGATGAGTTATTTAAACAAGGGATTGTTTTAGAAGACACCATAAATGGCACAACATGGAAGAAAAACTAGAAAATAAAATTTATTTTTTTGACACTACATTAAGAGATGGTCAACAAACTACCGGTGTTGATTTTACTGTAGATGATAAAATCAAATTCTCTAATGCTCTCGATGAATTAGGTTTAGATTATATTGAGGGTGGTTGGCCAGGGTCAAATCCAACTGATGATAGTTTTTTTAATTCTACAACAAATTTTAANAATTCTAGTTTGGTTGCTTTTGGAATGACCAGAAGACCTAATACNAGTGTTTCAAACGATCCAGGTCTAAATACTTTAATTAATACAAATGTAAAACATATTTGCATTGTTGGGAAATCATCTTCATATCAGGTCGAAAAGGCTTTAGGCATTTCAAAATCTGATAACCTAAAAATGATTGGTGAAAGTATCGCTCATATCAATGAAAAAGGTTTAGAGGCAATGTATGATGCTGAGCATTTTTTTGATGGATATAAATCAGATCCTAAATTTGCATTAGATTGTTTAACTGAGGCTTTAAATAATGGAGCTAGGTGGATAGTATTGTGTGATACTAATGGTGGAACTCTGCCAAATGAAGTAGAGACAATTGTTCAAGAAGTAACAAAATATATACCAGGTGAAAAACTGGGCATCCATGCGCATAATGATACAGAAAATGCAGTTGCCAACTCACTGGCTGCTGTGCGAGCAGGAGTGAGACAAATTCAAGGCACAATTAATGGATTAGGAGAAAGGTGTGGAAATGCTAATTTAGTATCTCTTATTCCCTCAATAATTTTGAAAACAAAATTTGAAACTAGTATTCCTAAAGAAAAATTATCAGCCTTAAAGAAAACCTCATTGCTTTTAGATGAAATTTTAAATCGTATGCCAAATACTCAACAAGCCTATGTTGGTGAAAATGCCTTTTCACATAAAGGAGGTTTGCATGTTTCAGCAATTAACAAAGACCCTAAAACATATGAGCATATAGACCCAGAAATAGTAGGTAATACTAGAAAAGTTGTAATTTCTGATCAATCTGGCCGATCTAATATCATATCTCTTTTAAATACTGTTGGTATTAACCCAGATGATCATTCAGATAAATTAGATTTTTTACTCCAAAAAGTAAAAGAGAGAGAATTCAAGGGTTACGCTTACGATCAGGCAATTGCGAGTTTTGAGATACTAGCTAGACAAACTCTTTTCGGTATCCCAGAGTACTTTGAATTAAAAAGATTTAAAGTTATTGATGATAGAAGATGGAATGCTAAAGGAGAATTAGTAACTGAGTCTGAAGCAACTGTAAGGATAGAAGTTGAAAAAAAAGAATACATGAATGTAGAAGTAGGAAATGGTCCAGTAAATGCTTTGGACAAAGCTTTAAGAAAATCATTAATGGGCTTTTACCCTGCTTTAGAGGATTTAGAATTAACTGATTTTAAGGTAAGAATTTTATCCTCAGAAAAAGGAACAGATGCAATAGTTCGTGTTCTTATCGAGACAAAGGATCAAAAAGGATCCATTTGGACAACAGTAGGTGTCTCTACTAATATAATTGATGCGTCTTATAACGCCCTTAGAGAGAGCTTAATTTATAAATTAATTAAGTCCTCTTGAAAAAAACAATTCAATTTATATTAAACAAACCCCAGTTATCTGAAAATGTTGGTATGTCTCTAAGATCAATAGGATGTTTTGGTTTTGAGAACTTATCCTTAGTAAGTCCAAGAAAAATTTGGCCTAATGATAAGGGAATAAAATCTGCAAAGCATTTTTCATCCTTAGTTAAAAAAGTTAAGGTATATCAATCAATACCAGAAGCTATGAAAGGTAGTGATATCTTAATTGCAACGACAGTTAGGAAAAGAGACTTTCACATACCTCCAATAAAAGTAAATGAAATATCTAAACTAAAATCGAAAAAAATATCAATTTTGTTTGGTCAAGAAAATAATGGATTGTCCAATAAGGAGATATCGCATGCTAATTTTCTATTGTCTCTACCTACATACAACAAGAGTTCGCTCAATTTATCTCATACTGTAGCTTTAATTGCTTATGAATTGAGTCAAATATCTCTATCTAATATTAATCCAACTTTTGAAAATTCTCCTGCAAGCTCAAAAGATATTGAAAAATTTTTATCATTTCTGATGAAAATACTAGAAAAAAGAAAATTTACATCAATCTCATCCAAAAGAGATAATTTAGAAATATCTTTAAGAAATTTTTTAAAAACATCAAAAATAGACCAAAAACAAATAAAAACAGCCTATGGAATTTTAAAATTTATTACAAAATAAATTGACTTAAAAGGCTAAATCTATATAAATCACCAATTCATGACAAAAAGACTATCGTCAAAACATAAAATTGATAGAAGACTAGGCCTAAATTTATGGGGTAGACCTAAAAGTCCTTTTAATAGAAGACCCTATGGTCCTGGCCAACATGGTCAAGCAAGAAGAAGAAAACCTTCTGATTTTGGAGTTCAATTAGCAGCTAAACAAAAGCTCAAAAAATATTATGGCGATATTACTGAGAAACAATTTTTAAAAATTTATCAAGCAGCTTCTAGAAAAAAAGGCGATACTAGTCAAATTCTAATTGAACTTTTAGAACGAAGATTAGATGCTGTTGTGTTTAGACTAAAGTTTGCTCCAACTGTATTTTCCGCAAGACAACTAGTAAATCACGGGCATGTTTTGGTAAACGGTAAAGTAGTAAATAAAAAATCTTATCAGGTTAATGATGGTGATGAAATATCCCTTCAACAAACTAGCCAGAATATTCCAATGATAATTCAAACATTAAGCTCTAATGAAAGAGATGTTCCTGAGTATTTACAACTAGAAATATCAAAATGTCTTGGTAAATTTGTTAGAGGACCTCAATTGACAGATGTTCCTTACCCTGTTCAAATGGAACCTAATTTAGTCGTTGAATTCTACTCTAGATAATCAATAGTTAATAATCTATTCAATTAATCTAACAGCGCATAAATTTCGAAAAGATATTTATGAAAATAAAAATACTAACAGTCATATTTTCTCTTTTTATTACAAGCCTTTTCGCTGCTGGATCTAGCTCCGATGATAGTGCTAAAACTAATTATGGAAAAGATTATAAGTCAGCAATTAAGCTAATAAGAAGCAAAGATTATGATAAGGCAATAAGAAAGCTGAAGACTCTTACAACTGCTAGTTCTACAGATTTTACTAAAGCTGATGTTTACAATGAGTTAGGTTTTGCTTACAGAAAAAGTGAAGACTTTGATAATGCAGCAAAATATTACAAAAAAGCTCTTGAATTAGACCCAGAACACTTAGGTGCTATCGAATACCAAGGTGAGATGTATGTAGATCTTGGTCAAAAAGAAAATGCCCTAAATAATTTAGCTTTACTNAAAAAACTAGTTGGAGAAAATAATTCTTATTATAAAGAATTAAATAATTATATTTCAAATAACTAATGAGAGGGGCAAAATAAATGCCCCTTTTTTAATTTACTTCTGTTTTGATGCCTTTTGTGTTTAGTAATTCTAGAAGTTCACCAGACTCAGCCATTTCTTTCATAATATCACAACCACCTACAAATTCTTTTTTTATGTAAAGTTGAGGTATCGTAGGCCAATTTGAATANGTTTTTATACCTTCTCTAATGTTGTTATCTTCAAGTACATTACAATGGCCAAACTCAACCCCAGTTTTTTTTAAAATTGCGCTTGCGACTGACGAGAAACCACACATAGGAAAGTCAGGGTTACCTTTCATAAATAGGAAAACTTCATTATCTCCAATCATTTTTTCAATTTGTTCTTTTGTACTACTCTCTAATTCCATTATTTTGTTCCTTTCGTTTTTAATTGCATAGCATGAAGCTCTTTATCCATTAATCCATCTAGTAATTTGTAAACTAACTGGTGTTGTTGTATACGTGACAATCCGTTAAACATATCACTTTCAATTTCAACTGAATAATGATCGTTATCACCGGCAAGATCCTCAATTACAATTTTAGAATTTGGAAATTTGTTCTCAAGGAGTCCTTCTAATTTTTTTTGTTCAATAGGCATCTAACTAATTATCTTCTCAAAATCATTACGATATTTATTCATAATATCAAAATAGTCAAATTTTTTAGAGTTTATCTCAATACCTTCTTTAATTATCTCCCCAATTTCNNGGTATTCAGCACCTTTTTTTGTCAGAAATGAAGTTACTTCTTCAAAATCTTTACTTCTGATTTCAATCACATATCCAGCACTATATTCGCAGAATAAATCAATAGGATCAGGGACCTTGACCCTAAAACCCATATCCTTATATTGCATTTTTAATAATGCCGAAAAGATACCCCCTCTGGAAATATCATTGCAAGACATAATGCATTTCAAATCTGATAATTCCAAAACACAATTTGCAATTTTTTTCTCAAAATCTAGATCTAATACCTCTAAGTCATTAAATTCACATATGTTAAAAGCAATTTTTTGATCTTGTAATAAGTAAGGACTACAATTTTTTGTTAATTGTTTTCCTAAAATAAGGATCTTATTACCAATTTCACAAAACTTATTTGTGTTTATTTTATTTAAATCCATATTGGAACCTACCATTCCTATTACAGGTGTAGGCTTAATTGGTATTTCATTTGTCTGGTTATATAAAGATACATTACCTGAAACAATAGGTGTATTGAATTTGACAGCTGCAGTTTTTAATCCATGAATAGATAAAACCAACTCTCCCATAATGTTTGGATCTAAAGGACTTGCAAAGTTAAGGTTATTTGTAATCGCTAAAGGATTAATATTGCATGCAATTAGATTTCTATATGACTCAGCAACCGTATATTTCATTCCTTCATAAGGATTGATTCTTATGTATAATGGATTGCAGTCGGTAGATGCACCAATAACTTTTTGTGTTCCGTGAATCTTTACTATACCTGATGATTGACCTGGTTCTCTGATAGTATCTCCCATCACAGTAGAGTCATATTGATCGAAAACCCAACTTTTATCTAAATAATTAAGATTTGTAAGAAGGTTAATTATCATATCTTCCAATTTAATTTTGGAAAAATCAAAATCTTTGTTTTTTCTTTTTCTTGGGATGTAAAACTCTCTATCGTATTCAGGAGCATCATCAACAATTATTTCTACAGGAAGATCGACAACTTTTTTATTATTTGACTCAAACACAACTCTTTTTGTATCTGTAATTTCTCCAATGACTTCATAATCAATTTGCCATTTTTGAAGAATTTCTCTGACTTTATGATTATTTTTTTTATCGATAACAGCTAGCATTCTTTCTTGGCTTTCAGATAAAAGTATCTCATAGGCGCTCAGTGGTTGCCTCAATGGAACTTTATCAAGATTGATATAAACACCTACATTTCCTTTTGAAGCCATTTCTACACTGGAGGAGGTAATACCCGCAGCTCCCATATCTTGCATAGACTCTATTAATCCTGAAGACATTAATTCTAAGCAACCTTCCATTAAAAGTTTTTCCATGAAGGGATCACCAACTTGTACAGAGGGTCTTTTTTCATCCTCATCTTCCTCTGAAAAAACATCAGAGGCCATACTTGCTCCATGAATTCCATCTTTTCCAGTTTTAGATCCAATGTAAACAATAAGGCCACCAATAGATTTTGGTTTAGAGTAAAAAATTTTATCTTTTTGAACATGTCCCACAGCCATAGCATTAACCAAATTATTAAAATCATATGTTGACTCAAACTCACACTCACCACCAATATTAGGAATTCCAATACAGTTACCATAGTGTCCAATTCCATGAACCACACCATTTAACAAGTATTTTGTCTTTTCAGTTTCTATTAAACCAAATCTAATTGAGTCAAGAGTAGCAATTGGTCTTGCTCCCATTGTAAATATATCTCGTAGTATACCTCCAACACCAGTTGCTGAACCGTTGAAAGGTTCTATGTAACTTGGATGATTGTGGCTTTCTATTTTAAACGCAATACCATCGTTATCTTGCAAATCAATTACACCAGCGTTTTCTCCTGGTCCCTGAATTACAATTTCATTATCTGTAGGGAGTTTCTTAAGCCATTTTTTTGAAGTTTTATAACAACAGTGTTCATTCCACATAGCAGAAAAAATACCCAATTCCTCAATACTTAAGTCTCTGTTTAGATATTTCCTAATGACCTGAAATTCATCTAAAGTTAAACCGTGTTGAAGTATTAACTCTTCATTCATGAAATTAAAGACTCTATAATAAGTCTTCCATCTTGTGATTGATGAAAATCAGAATATGCTCTCTCGGGATGAGGCATCATTCCAAGAACATTCTTTTTTTTGTTTGTAATACCTGCAATAGCCTCTATTGAACCATTTATATTTTCTTCAGTGTTTGAGAATTCACCTTTGCAATATTCAAATGCAATTTGTTCATTATTTTTTAATAAATTTAAAGTTTCAGTATCACAATAAAAATTTCCCTCGTTATGAGCTACAGGTATTTGAAGAATTTGGTTATCTTTGATTGATAAATTAAAATTATTTTTAAATTTTTTTTTAATAAAACAATTTTTTCCTAAAAATTTAAGTTTTTTATTTCGAATTAATGCTCCTTCAAGAAGTCCAATTTCAGTTAAAATTTGAAAGCCATTACAAATACCTAATAAATATCTATTATCATTTGCATGTTTTACAACCTCATCAATAATTTTACTTTTTGATGCCATTGCTCCTGATCTTAAATAATCACCAAAGCTAAAACCCCCAGGTAAAATTACTAAATCAACTTTTGGCAATGATGTCTCCTCATGCCAAATATTATGAACCTCACCTTTAGTTAAATCTTTTAAGTAGCATAATGCGTCTCTGTCACAATTAGATCCAGGAAATGTTATAACAGCAGATTTAAAACTCATCCAAGCACTTCGTACTCTTCAATAATATCGTTGACTAAAAGTTTTTTGCAAGCAGAGTCGATTTTTTGTGCTTTTTCCTCTTTACTTATATTATCGGGTAAATCTAATTCAATGAGTTTTCCCTGTCGGATATTTGAAAATTCTGTAAATCCTAAACTATTAAGTGACTGTTCAATTACTTTTCCCTGTGGTTCTAAAATTTGGCCTTTAAGTCTTACTAAAATTTTTATTCGCATTAAATTGTCAAGTTTAACCTATTAAGCACCTCTTCATATGCTTCTTCGATATTTCCTAAATCTCTACGAAATCGATCTTTATCAAGTTTTTTATTTGTTTTTAAATCCCACAAACGACATGTATCTGGTGATATTTCATCTGCTAAAACAAGCTCATCAGTTTTTTTACAAATTCCAAATTCTAATTTAAAGTCAACTAGATTTATTCCTATAGAATAGAACGTAGACCTTAATATGTCATTTATTCTCAAAGAATATTCATCTATTAACTCTAATTCATCAAAATCACATAAACCTAAATTAAGAATATGTTCAGAACTTATATGAGGATCGCCAAGTTCATCCGATTTTAAACAATACTCAATTAGCGTATCAGATAATTGTGTTCCTTCTTTTACACCAAACTTTTTAGATAAAGAGCCAGCAAAGAAATTTCTAACTAAAACTTCAATTGGAATAATATCTACTTTTTTTAAAAGCTGAGATTTTTTATCAATTTTCTTTATAAAGTGTGTTGGAATATCACAATGATTCAATATTTGAAATAAATAACTCGATATAGCATTATTAATTGCACCCTTATTCTTTATAGAGCCCTTTTTTAAATTATTAAAAGCTGTAGCATCATTTTTATAGGTAGCTATGACTTCCTTACTAGTTTTGGCATAAATAATTTTTGCTTTTCCCTCATATAATTTTTTCAATTTTACTGCCATTAATTAATCCTTTTAAATATTTTATCAACATTTTTAAAAAGATTTTTATTATTGAAGATATTATTAACTTTACTTGATATTTTTAATTTGGCTAAACGAGGATGACTCAAAAGATTATCTTTAAAAGACATATTACCTTTCCAAGTTTTCAAAGCACAATCTTGAACAATCTTATAGGCATCTTCTCTTAAAACTTTATTTTCAATAAGAAAAATCAGGACATTTTGTGAATAGGGTAGACCTTTTAAAAGATTTAAATTTTTCATCATATTTTTTTTATTTATATTTAAATTATTTAAAACGTTGATCATTCTTTGAACTGCAAAGTCGAGCGTTATGGTGGCATTGGGAGCGTTTATTCTCTCAACACTGGAGTGACTTATATCTCTTTCATGCCATGAAGTTATATTCTCCAAAGCAGGAATGGTTAANGATCTAATCACTCTTGCTAGTCCTGTTAAATTTTCTGATAAAATTGGATTTTTTTTATGAGGCATTGCCGAACTACCCTTTTGGCCTTTTCCAAAACCTTCCTCAACTTCTAAAACTTCTGTTCTTTGTAAGTGTCTAATTTCAGTTGATAGACGTTCTATGGAGCTTGCAATAATAGCAAAAGAGCAAAAAAGGTCCGCATGCCTGTCTCTTGGAATTATCTGCGTGGAGACAGGTTCGATTGAAAATTTTAATTTTTTAGCAATCATTTGCTCTACCCTTGTGTCAATATTTGAATATGTCCCTACAGGACCAGACATTTGAATTGTTTGTATTTGTTTTATCGAATTTTTAAGACGATCTATGTTTCTTTTGTTTTCGGCTAGATATCCTAATATTTTTAATCCAAAAGTAGTCGTTTCGGCGTGAATACCATGACTTCTACCGATACATAATGTGTACTTATGTTTTTTTGCAATATTTAAAAGAGATTTACTCAAAGTTTTTAAACCTTCAAGAATTATATTGCTTGATTGGTTAAGTTGTATGGAGAAAGAAGTATCTAAAATATCACTAGAAGTTAGTCCCTTATGAATATACCTAGACTCGGGTCCTACATACTTTGCTACATTAGTTAAAAAAGCAATTACATCGTGCTTTGTTTTTTCTTCAATTTTTTCTATTTCTTTTACCTTAAACTTTGCTTTTTTTTTGATTTTGTTTGAGGTCCCTTTAGGTATTTGACCCAATTTTTCCATTGCCTCGCAAGCGAGAATTTCAAGGTCAAGCCATATTTGAAATTTATTACTATCTTCCCAGATTTCTTTAAGAATTTTTCTAGAGTATCTTGGTATCAATTATAAAAAGCCTTACTTGGGGACTCTGTTAGAATCTCAATAATATCACCATTAATGTATATCGTATGTTCGTACTGAGCGCTAAGTGTTTTATCTTTAGTCACTGCAGTCCAACCATCGTTAAGTATTTTAGATTGATATTTACCAACATTGATCATGGGTTCAATTGTAAAAATCATTCCGTCTACAAATTTTACCTTATCATACTCACTATCGTAATAGTGTAAAATACTAGGATTCTCGTGAAACTTTAATCCAACTCCATGTCCACAAAAATCTCTAACAACACTAAAGTTGTTTGAAGTTGCTATATTCTCAATTTTTTTTCCTATTCTACTGATAGGCTCACCAACTTTTATCTCGCCAATACTCTCTATCAAACAATCGTGGGTAACCTTGCATAGATTACTTGCTTTAATTGAAATGTCTCCTACTTTAAACATCCTTGATGAGTCCCCATGCCAACCATCAATTATTGTCGTTACATCTACATTTAAAATATCTCCATTTTGAAGGTTTCGATTATGGTTTGGAATCCCATGACAAATAACATGATTTAATGAGGTACATGTAGACTTTGGAAAACCTCTGTAAAACAACGGTGCAGGTGTGCCTCCTAGCTCTTGAATTCTTGTTAAACAATAATCATCAATCTCAGATGTTGAGACATCTTCTTTTATAATATTATTTAGTTCGTCTAAAATAGTTGCAGTAATTTTACTTGCCTCTCTACAAGGTTCTACTTCATCACTTTTGTATGATTTAATTTTCATCAATATTTATCTCACCAGTAATATTTATACCTTTATATGATACGTTACATTTAAAAGCTCTAAATTGTACGCCACTTTTTTTTGCTATTAGAGAGTTTTCATAATACTCATTATCCAAATCTTTAGCTATAGAAAATCTATCTACATCATTTCGTTGAATTAAATATATTAAAAAACATTTACTNCCTTTTTTGGACATATTACTTAACTCAATTAGGTGTTTAGATCCCCTTGAAGTAACTGCATCTGGAAATTCTGCTAAATTCTTTTTCCTTGATAAAGTAACTGATTTGACTTCAATGTAAGTATCTCCATTAGGGTGGCTAGCAAAGATATCAATTCTAGAATTTTTTCCATATTTTACCTCTTTTTTGAAATCACCTTTAATTTCCTGCAATATTTTTTTTCCCCTCATAGCGTTGAAAATTATGTCATTTGGTAGAGATGTGTTTACACCTACAAAAGTTTTGAGGTCTTTAATTGCCTCCAATCTATATTTTAATTTTGCATTTGGGTTTTCAACTTTTGCAACTAATACTTTAGAACCCTCTTTCAATAAACCTAAAAGTGACCCTGTATTTGGGCAGTAAGCTGTGACAACTACATTATCAATCTTTAAATCGACAAAAAATCGCTTATAGCGTTTTATAAAAAAACCCTCTAAGATTTCCTCTTTATACTTCATTTATGGTAACTACTAAAAAAATTAATTCAGCTTGTCTTGTNATCATTGGCAATGAGATATTATCAGGTAGGACACAAGATAAAAATATAAATCATATAGCTAAAGAGTTGTTCATTTGTGGTATATCTCTGCAGTTAGTGGTTGTAATTCCTGACCAAAAAAAAATAATTATTTCTCAAATAAGGAAATTAAAAAATCAATATGATTTTATTATCACTACTGGTGGTATAGGTCCAACTCACGATGACATTACATCTGAGTCAATTAGTTTGGCAGTTAAAAAAAAATACAAATTACATAATGGCGCATATAAAGAATTAAAAAAATATTACAGGAAAATTAAATCTGAATTAACTGATGCTAGAATGAAAATGGCGTATATGCCGGAAGGCTCTAAGTTAATTTTAAATAAAGTTAGTGGAGCACCAGGTTTTAAAATTGAAAATATTTATGTTTTTGCTGGCATACCCTCAATAGTACAAGCGATGATGAAAGAATTTAAAAAAATGATAAAAATTAAAAATAAATTTTATTCAACCACAATATCTACAAAACTTTTTGAGAGTAAAATAGCCCATCTACTTGTTCAAGCTGAGAGAAAATATAAAAATATTTCTATAGGTAGCTATCCAATTTTTGATGGAAAACCGAAGGGTGTAGAGATTGTTATAAACTCTCAAGTGAATAAACTCGGTGTTAGTAATGCGAAAAAATTCATATTAAGAGAAATAAACAAAATCATTTAAGATTAGGCTAATATAATATAAAACAATATTTCTTTATGGCGGAGTAGCTCAGTTGGTTAGAGCGGTGGAATCATAATCCATGTGTCGGGGGTTCAAATCCCTCCTCCGCTACCAAGAATAATCATTGTAATTGTTGATATTTTGACATATCTTTCGTTTTCTGATCGCGGGGTAGAGCAGCTTGGTAGCTCGTCAGGCTCATAACCTGAAGGTCGTAGGTTCAAATCCTACCCCCGCAACCAACTTCCTAAAAAACGCTTTCTTTTCAATAGTTTTTTTTTATTTTTTTTAATGAAATGCATTTGACAATGTCCCCATAAAGTGTAGATATATTCTACTTTTTATTCGATTCACTAGGCCATTTATTGTGCATTAGTGATTCTTGCTCTTTATTTTTTGTAAATATGAAATGAATAGACGGTGGGTTTATAACGTCAAATTTCGATCAAGCTTTCATTTGAGAAAAATGACAGCTCGTTATTTTGGCGTCTAACCTACGTCAATTTAAAACTTTGTTTTTTATGAGTAGGTAATTCAACTTAAGAGTTTGATTATGGCTCAGAACGAACGCTTGCTGCATGCTTTATACATGCAAGTCGAACGGAGGCCCTAGCTTGCTAGGTGTCCTTAGTGGCGCACGGGTGAGTAACACGTGGGAACATACCTTATAGTACGGAATAACTGCGGGAAACTGTAGCTAATACCGTATACTCCAGTAATGGGAAAGATTTATCGCTATAAGATTGGCCCGCGCAAGATTAGCTTGTTGGTGAGGTAAAAGCTCACCAAGGCTTCGATCTTTAGCTGGTTTGAGAGGACGATCAGCCACACTGGGACTGAGACACGGCCCAGACTCCTACGGGAGGCAGCAGTAGGGAATATTGGACAATGGGGGCAACCCTGATCCAG
>FUFK010070277.1_pt1 | contig 36052 bp, 32 predicted proteins | sample 1021851 | NCBI WGS metagenome assembly FUFK01 (sample SAMEA51879418, study PRJEB19060) | metagenome | reverse complement strand
CTCATATGACTTTAATGATTTAACTAATCTTTTTTCTACTAGACTAGATTATTTTTCTGACGATTTTTATTTTGAATATGAGCAAGTAATTAAATCGAAAGATGGTATTACTCAATTTGGATCAATTTCAAATGAATTTGTTAAAAAAGGAAGCGCTCATTCTCTTAATCTAGGAATTACAAAGCCAGGATTTGGTTTAGATATGACATTTAGGAGATTAGAAAATATGCCTCTTTTCAGTGATAGATTTGAGCAAGGAGAAATTTACAATGAATCAAATGTTAACTATTTGCCAGCTCTTACAAAACAACACGACTATCAATTAGCTAATATCAATGTTTATGAGTCACAACCTAATGTTTCATTTCCAGACCCAGAACTAATGAAATCAGGTGAAATCGGTTATCAATTCGATTTGTATTATGATTTAAAAGAAGGATCATCATTGGGTGGACAATATGGATCTAAGCTATCTCTAAATATTAGCTCGTGGTATAATTTAAAGGGTCAGTACACTTACTATCCCTCTGATTATGATACAGATTTTCTTGGTTTTGGTGAAAAATATTTTTCTGAACAAAGTATAGAAATCAGAAAAAAATGGTCAAATAAATTTGACAATATTTTTCTCTTTATAAACAAATACTACAACAGGAGATTTGTTGAAGAAAAAAGTGGAGAAATTAACTCTCAAATTCTTGTGATTGACAATACACTAAAACTAAATAATAAAAAATCGATTAGGCTAGAAATTCAACATCTAAGTACAAAAGATGATAAAAAGAATTGGTATGGATATGGACTTGAATATAATTTTAACTATAATTTGTCAGCATATTATAATACAATAGTAAATTATGAAAACTTAGAAGATAATAAGCCAAATTATTATTCAATAGGTGCATCATATAATAAAAACGCTTCTAGATTTTCTGTTTCATATGGAAAACAAAGAGGAGGCTTGCTTTGTTATGGGGGAATTTGTCGATATATTCCAGAATTTAAGGGGCTTTCTTTTTCAATAAATACTTCTTTTTAATAACTTTAAGTTAAATGAAAAAATACTTAACAGAATTTNTTGGAACATTATTTCTTGTTCTAATAATAGGTNTGACACAAAACCCTTTGGCAATTGGTTTTGGTCTTACAATTCTAGTTTATATGGGTGCTCATATCTCTGGAGCTCATTATAACCCAGTTGTATCACTAGCTATGTTTATTAGAAAAGAAATTGGAGGAATTGATTTTATTAAATACTTAATTGCTCAAATATTGGGAGCTGCCCTTGCTGCATATTTAGTNTTTACGCTTTCATCAAATATGACAATCCAACCAAATTTGGATGAGTCTGTTTATCAAATTTTACTAGCTGAGGTGTTGTTTACATACCTTTTAGTTCTAGTTATTTTAAATGTGGCTTGTCATCCTAACCTAAAAGATAATTCCTTTTATGGGNTGGCAATCGGATTAACTGTGATGGCAGGAGCTTATTCAGTTGGGGATCTTTCAGGAGGTGTATTTAATCCTGCTGTATCAATTGGTCCATCAATAGTAGATTTTATATCTGGAACTGGTGTTTCTCAATATTTTACTTGGTATTATATAGTTGCTCCAATTATTGGTTCTTTGATTGCTGTAGTACATTTTAACTTTATACTTAAAAAATGAAAAATATCTTAAATTATAAATTCGGGTTTTATTTATTAATCATAATTCTCATTGGAGTTTTTGTTATTGATTCTATTGAAGAAGATTATGATGACGATGAAATTACTAAAGCTCAAGTAAAAGAAACTATAAGTAATTTTTTCTCATCAATTGAAATTGGTAGTGAATTAGACACCTATGATTATATAACAGAGGATTTCCAACTAGTTGAGCTTGGTGGGCCTTATACATTGGATGAGTTTTGGTCTCTAATTGAAGCCTCTCAAGGTGATAATATCCCCGTTTCAAGAAATTGGGATCTTTCCAACTGGACAATATCAATAGATGATGAATCAGCACATGTCAGTTATAAAAATGATGGAACTTTTGTGACATCAATAAATGGTGAGGAAATAACTACAAATCCAATATGGCTAGAAAGCGCATACTTAGTTTTAGATGATGATGAGCTAAAGATTAAGTATTTTCAGTCTGAGGAAATATCGGACTATTTATCAAACTGAATATCAAAAGAAATATTTATATAGTCTTCGATTTCAATCAACATAAATGAAGGCAATTTGATGGAAAATTCAGTTGGTATAATTTGAAATTTTCCAGTAATATTTATTAAGTTCTCATTGTCATCAACAGTCCCTAAAACCTTTATGGATTTTTTTTGTCCGTGAAACTCAATATCTCCATTAAAAGTTATGGCATTTCCCTCCGTCTCAATGTCATCTGAATAGAATTTAATATTAGGAAATTTTAAAGCTTCTANGACTTCTAAAGAGTGTGAATCTCTGCCTGAATTTCCGCTATCAAAATCAACAACTTTTGCTGCAATTGCAATTTTTGAAATCTCATTGTCATAAATAATAACGCCGCTAACATTATCGTTTATCCCCTCCCAAGCGTGAAGTACATGCTTAGCGTCATAATTAATTGTTGAGTTTTCATTATTAATCATCAATGTTGTTTGTGAAAAAGAAAAATTGAAAACAAATAATAAAATAAAATATCTTTCCATAATTAAAACTTAAATACAATTACGGCAGTTGCATAACTTGCAAATGCAGTATATGCTGCAGCTCTATGAGCTTTTTTATTATCGTCGGCCACAACATTTGTCAGAACCATAGCTGTAAAATGAATATTTGCTAGAAACTTGTGAGCCTTAATTGAACTGAATCCTTTTGTCTTTTTATTTGTTAATGGCGGTGGTGAGAAAAGAGATAATGCTGCCCCAGTAAAATATCCAGCATTAACAATTTTTCCCATTGTTTTGTGTGTATTATATAAGCTATAATCACCATTGTATAATTTTCCACCAATAATTCCTTGTGCAACCATTGTACCCAACGTTGCGTATCCGAGAATTTGATGAGTCTTTAAAAAAGATCTTCTCAATTTTAATTCTTTTTCTCTGTTCTTTAAATTAAGTGGCGCAATTCCTGTTTTTCTTAAAATTCCTTTTTCACCCCAAAAAATTCTTTGAGTGAATATCATTCTTTCAGGCAGTAATTCAGGTGTAGCATTTTCATCAGCAATAATTAAATCAAAAAGCTCTTTTTCCTGAGAAAAATTAAATATTGGAAATAAGGCAATTAAAAAAATTATAATTATTTTCTTCAAGCTATTAATTTAAAATTGANAATAATATTTTATTAAACTCATTTGGATTNTCCATGTGAGGAAGATGTCCTGAATCTAAAATAAAAAACTCTTTTCTTTTTGGTAATATTGAATCGATTCTTTTTTCAAAATCTTTATATACAACTACTTGATCGCTATCACCCCAAATTGTAAAAACAGGGATATCACTGTTTTGAATTTTAATATGGATCTTGTCCATGGTGTAATGATTTTTTCTTGTTGATATTAAAGCCTTTGCAAATCCTTTNTATTTAAGCAGTTCTTCATATTTAATATCCCATCCAGAATGTTTTTCAGGATATTTAAAATCNGATAGTTGGCCCTTTGAAATTGTTGGATAATTCTTTTTAATAAAATTAGAAACNTCGATTTTAGATACAGATTTGTCATTTAATTCATCAATATATTTGAACCCAGATGAAGCTACATAAACTAACTTTTCAACAATTGATGGATTAATATCCGCTATTTTAGAAATTACTCTTCCACCATTTGAAAGTCCAAGAAACTTGGCTGAATCTACATTTAATTTTTCAAGCAATTGAATAACTTGATTAGCAAATAACTCATCTGTATAGCTTTCGCTTACATTTTCTGAGAATCCTCGACCATACAAGTCTAAAGAGATTACATAGTATCCCTTTTCTGAAAGTAATTTAAAAGTTGGATCCCAAATATAAGATGGAACAGAAAATCCATGAACTAATACAACAGGAACAGTATTGGTTTTTTTATTTGCTGATTTATAATAAGTAAATCCTTTTGATAGTTGAACTATATTGGAATTTTCTGTGTGATTAAATTCATTAACAAAAACTTTATCCTTAATTATGTACTCATATTTATTGAAGGTGTCATTACAAGAAAAAAAAAGTGTTAAAAGAAATGTTGAAAATAATCTAATCATGAAGCTAATATTTGACTGCTACAATGACTTCATTTCTTCTTCCGTAAAATTTATATGGACTATCATAGGAAAGATATAGCATTTCACCAGCTGCTTCAACATTATGCTCTTGAAGTTTTTTTATTAATGCATTTGTGTACTTTTCTCTTTTATTGTTGTTTGAGTAACCACCATACTGAATTGATGCATAATGACCCCCTTCATCTAAATATATTTCAACATTACTTGATAGAGGCATAGAAACATTTTTCATATCATATTTTGAAGGTAAAACAAACTCCATCATTGAACCTTTATCTTCATTTTTCATATAAACTGGTGTGGTCATTGAAATCTTTTCNTTTTTCTCNTTGTAACCAGANATATANCTAAATAATTTTCCAAAATTATTATTTGAACCTTTTGTTGAATAGGTTTTTGCCTTTAAAACTGGTTCATACAGTCTTATCTCAAATTCATCATCAGAAAATAGAGTTTCATATTTATGAGTTTCATAGCTCTGAGAAAACATATATGTTGTAAAAATAAAAAACGATAAAATAGCAATAAAAATTAATTTAAAAATTGATTCCATATCTTTTTATTTATTATCATACAAAAATGAAACCACAAAAAGAATTAATGCAATTATCAAAAAAAATAAACCAAATATAAAGGACTTAAATTCCTGATAACCTAACAGACCTATAACTAGAAAAATAAGGCCAAATACAAAAGAGTTATTTATGATTATTTTTTTCAATTATTAAATATAGTTAAATCAGAATAATAGTTTTTTTCTTCAATATTAATTTCATTACTTTATGACAATGAGATTTTTACGATTTCTTATTATAATTCTTTTCATTGGATGTTCGTTTAATAATGAAAGGTCAGTTAAAGATCATTCCATGTATTGGCATAAAAACTCAGCAGAGTATAAAGCTCTATGCCTACAAGCCTACAATATTGCAAAAAAAAAATTAGAGCTTGAATTGTCTAAGGATTATGAAAAACCACTTGCTATAATTGCAGACCTTGATGAAACAATTTTTGATAACACCCCTTATAATGAAATGCTTATTAATGAGAATAAATCCTATAATCAAGAAAACTGGTCAGACTGGGTTAATAAAGAAATAGCAACTGCGGTACCTGGTTCATTAGACTTTTTTAATTATGCTAAATCACTGGGTGTTGAAATTATCTATCTTTCAAATAGAAGGGTTGAAAACTATGAAGCAACTAAGTCTAATCTTATTAAATTGGGTTTCCCATTTGATGAGTCTACTGTAATGTTGTTGCGTGATGAAACAAGAGATAAATTAAAAAGAAGGTCTTCGATTAAGGATTATGAAGTTATCATGTTAATTGGAGATAACTTGGGTGATTTTGATTCTGCTTTTTTTGGCAAAACTAATAAAGAAAGATGGGAGGTTTCGGTTTCTTTAAAAGACAATTTTGGGGAAAAGTTCATACTGCTTCCAAATTTAATATATGGTGATTGGGAAATAGGATTTGAATGAAAAAATTGTTTATCCTTTTTCTATTTTTTACTCTTGAGCTATCGTCACAGGAATGTTCAGAATTTTTTTTAATTCGACATGCTGAAAAAGACAGAACAGATCCAAACAATAAAAACCCAAATCTTAACGAAAAAGGCAAGCTAAGGGCATTAAAGTGGGTTGAAGTATTTAAAAATCTCGAATTTGATAAAATATATTCAACAAACTATTACAGGACTTTAGAAACTGTTATGCCAATATCAAAAAAAATTAAAAAGGAAATATTAATCTACAGCCCTTCAAAAATTAACTATGACAAATTTCTTTTGGATAACAATAATAATAAAGTTTTAGTTGTTGGCCACAGTAATACAATTCCAGGCTTTGTTAACGGCTTAATAAAAAAGAAGCTTTACGATCAAATAGACGATAGAAATAATTCAAACTTATACATAGTAAAAATCTGCAACAACTCTATTTCTCACAATTTACTCTATATAAAATAAAAAGCCCTTAATTAAAAGGGCTTTTAAAAAACTGTTTTAAATAGTTTTTATTTTATAAAGCTTTTGTTTTCAAAAGTAAAGTTGTGAATTAACTCAACTTCTCCCCTGTCTTCAAGGTATTTTTTAAACTTTTTAGAATAGGTGGTTTGAACCTCATTCGCAAAGTTTAAATGATCATCAAGATTAGCTCCTGAGAGTAATGCCCAATGAGTAGCTCCATTTGGACGATTTATATCATAGGTTCCAAAGCCTACAAATCTATCTTTAAATAATTCAGGTAAAGATTCGACAAACTCTGACTGAGCTTTTGCAAAAGCAGCAGGGTCTTGAGGAATTATATCCCAAATTTGTGCATAGGGATACTTTTCTACATCACCTTCAACAAAATTGATAAATCTCCCAGCATGGCCCTCTCCCCAAGATTCAACTCTATTTATAATATTAGACCAAAAGGCTTGGTTTTCAATTGGATTAAATTCACCTTCTTCAAAACCTTGATTTCCAATTTCCCACAAAAAAACTAATCTGTGTGACATGTCTTGTGGACCGCCTATCCATAGTCTTTCCAAAGCTACAGCACCTCCAGGTTTAAACTTTTTAGCTCCAAAATAACTATCTAAAGCTTCAATAATATTATCTTCAGAGTTTGGCTCTGCTTCTACGTAAACTACATTAAATCCCATTTGTTGGGAGTATATGTTAATGCTTAATAAGCATATGAGTAATGTTAAATATTGTTTCATAATTTTTATTTTTTTAATTAAATGTTGATGCTAAGTCTTGATAAATTGAACTTGATACAGATGAGGAAAAGTCTGTCAAATCATTTTCAGAAACATATTTTTGAAATTTTTGAAAATGAGGATTAGGATCATTAGTTTCTTTATATGATCTTCTATGTAAAATATCTTCAATTGAAGCAAATCCATCAAAAGAAATGCCATTTACAATTTGTGATTCTTGATCAACGAAATTTCCTGCTGTAACCAAAGTTGCACAAACCCAGTTGTAACCTTCTACACTATCAAGCTGAGGCTTTACTACATATTCTCCCCAAGCCCTATTATTATCAATAAACTTTTTTCTATCTGTGTATGAGAATTTAAATTTATTCATAACGAAATATTTAGATGGTTCATTATCAAAAACAGCTGCATTAACTTGCCATAGATCTAAGTCTCTTAAGGTTGTCATTTCCCATTTGCTTCCATCAGGTTGTTCTAACCCCAATTCTTTTGCTTCATTAGCTCCCCATATACTTTTGGGTTTAGCATACTGCTCTGGACTTGAAAAATGATGGAAAAAAATAAATCTGCTTGGATATGTAACAGACCTGCTCATTGACCAGCCTGCCCATTTGCCATCCTCAACTGCTTTTGCAGCTAAAGGTTTATAATATTCTCTGTTTGCTTGTATAAAAGCACCAATATTACCTTCAACTTCAACTACATGAAGTCTTATTAAATAAGGTCCTTCATCTTGAGCNCCNNAATAAAAAAGTGGCATCAAAAGAAAAACGTAAAATATATTTTTCATAATAATTTNAATTTATANTNATCAATATAATTAATAACATTTTTTATTTTTTTATGAGTTATGATTAAATGTTACTGTTTAAGAATTTGATAAAATTAAAGTATAATTAATGCAAAAAACCTAATGATTTTTTATAATTTTCATCAATTATAAAAACCTTACTTTCNAAATATATGCCTAATTTATTATTATTAAGATTCATAATTGTAGTATTATTTTCTCTCACCTTAAGTTGTTCTGCACAGACAAATAATGATATAACCATCATTAAGAATTCTGCACTAGAATTAATCAACAAAAATTCAAAAATTGAAGTCTTAGGGGATTCATTTAAAGTAAGTGAAGGTCCTTTGTGGGATTCTGAAAATAATCAATTGATATTTAGTGATGTTAGACAAAATAAAATTTTTACATGGTCCGAATTGAACGGTATCAATGAATACATAATGCCAAGTGGATCTACTGGATATGCTCCATCATTTAAAATGGGGGGTATAGGTTCTAATGGATTAGCATTCGACAAAAATGGTNATATAATTTTATGTCAACATGGAGATAGACGAGTTGCCAGTATTTCAAAATCTGCAACAGTAAATCCAGATTTCAAAACAATCGTAGACAACTACAATGGTAAAAGATTTAACAGTCCAAATGATCTGTCGATAAGCTCTAAAGGTGACATATATTTCACAGACCCACCCTATGGTTTTTATTATAACCAAAAAACATTTGATGATAAATTTAGAGAGTTAGATTTTAATGGTGTTTTTAAACAATCAAAAGATGGATCATTGCATTTAATAACAAAAGAAATGTCTTTGCCTAATGGTATTGCATTATCTAATGATGAGAAATTTGTATATGTAAATAACTGCGGAACTGAAGATCCAAAAATTATGAAATTTAATACTTCAACTTTTGATGGAAAACTTTTTTTTGATGGAAAAGAATTAAGCAAAAAANANAAAGGATGTTTTGATGGATTAAAAGTACACAGCTCTGGAAATATCTTCACTACAGGTCCTAACGGAATTTTAATTATATCCCCAAAAGGAGTNCTTATTGCTACAATAAACTATGGAAAACCAATTACAAATTGCAACTTTGATACAAATGAAGAATACTTATATGTAACTGGTTTTGACGATATTTCCAGAATAAAACTCAAATAAATTTTTATACATTAGCTATGTATGAAAAAATTTAAAAATATCTTTTTAGTTACCTTGTTAATTGATCTTCTTACTGCAATTACATTAGTTTTATTTCTATTTAATCCTGAAATGATGGAAGAGGCAGTATACAGTCAATTTGAAGGAATTAATCAGGCTGGTAAGGATGCTCTTTATTTAATTCACATCGTTTTTGCATGTATAATCATTTCAATGATTATTGCTACAGCTGTTGCAATGAAAATTAAAATAAAAGAATCAGCGCAAACAGCCGCATTAATTTTATTTATTATTCATATTGGTTGGATATTACCAGACATTTTGAATTTTNTNTCTGGTAATGCACATCCTCCAATATTCATTATGGNGTTAAGTGCTATTCCAATTTTAGCTCTTGGTTATGCTTGGAAAAATGGAGAAGTCTAAATCAGACTTTCAATAAACCAAAAAAGNCCTGTACAGCCTATNANAATTGATGCGGGAATTTTAAGCTGGTTTTTATATTCAGTTTTTAGATAAATTAATCGAATTAATATAAATGCTGCTAACAAAACTGCAAATTGTCCAAATTCAACTCCAACATTAAATGCTAAAAGCAATGAAATAAAATTATCTTTAGGCAATCCGTACTGAGTTAGTAANGTTGCAAATCCAAGACCATGTAATAGTCCAAAAGTAAAGACAACTAATGGGCGCCATTTTGTTGTCTTTTTAAAAAAAGTATTTTCAAAAGCTACCCAAACAATTGATAAAAAGATTAGTGGTTCAACTACTGATAATTGAAGCTTAACAAAACCAAGCGCAGCAAGAGCTAGTGTTATGCTGTGTGCAAAAGTAAATGCAGTTACTTGTAATATTAGAGACCGTAATTTTAAAGTAGAAAAAAACAATCCCAGTACAAACAGTATATGATCAAGCCCCTGGGGGATNATATGCTCAAAACCTGCTTTTATAAATATGTACATCTTCTTAGACCAAGACATAGCTGAAAGTCTTCTAATTCTTTGCCTTTTAAGTGCTGCTGAATATTCAGCGGCTATCGTCTCATTTTCAAAATTCAGCTGTCCACGCTCTATCTCAGAAATAACAAGTTTTTCAGGGTTATGAGAGTTTGCAGTAAAACTTATAAAAAATAATCCTAAAAAGAGTATTTGCTTCAATATACTAATAGATAGATGTTACTAATCTGATGACCCGTCCAAACCTCTAACTTTTAATAAAGGCTCAATGATTGGNTTACGNCCTCTAAAGTTTACATATAAATCCATAGCTTCTTCNGTAGATCCTTTTTCGTAAATATTTTTTCTAAGACTAGCAGAAAGCTCAGGATCAAAAACATCACCCGCTTCTTTNAANGCCTCGAAAGCATCNGAATCAAGAACAGCTGCATGAACATAACTGTAGTACCCTGATGAATATCCGCCTGAAAAAATATGAGCAAAATATGTACTTCTATATCTAGGAGCTATTTCATCAATTAAACCNATTTTGTTCATGGAATTNTTTTCAAANTTATTTGAGATGTTTTTAGCATCTTNTAAAGANANAGTATGCCAATCCATATCNAGTANNGANGCNGCNANNTANTCTGTATTNATAAATCCTTGATTAAATTTTCCAGCTTTTAGTAGCTTCTCAATTANTTCNTCAGGNATTGTTTCTCCTGTTTCATAATGTGTAGCAAATGATTTTAAAACTTCAGGTTCACTTACCCAATGCTCTAACAATTGTGATGGTAGCTCAATAAAGTCTCTAGGTCCTGATGTGCCTGCCATACTTCCATAAGTAACATCTGTTAGAATACCATGCATGGCATGACCAAATTCGTGAAATAAAGTAACAGCATTTTCAAAACTTAATAGTGAAGGGTTATCTCCAACAGGTGCGGGAAAGTTACATACGTTTACAACTATTGGTCGTTCTCTTCCATCTAAATTTGATTGACCTTTAAAGCTACTCATCCATGCTCCGCCTCTTTTGTTAGATCGAGTAAAGTAATCTCCAATGAATATAGCTAAGTGACTTCCATCTTTATCAGTCACTTCCCAAATGCGAGCATCGGGATGATAAGAATCAATATCAAAAATCTCTTTAAAGTTTAAACCCCATAGCTTATTGGTTGTGTTAAAAACNCCTTGAATTACATTGTCTAATGACAAATATGGTCTTATAGCTGCTTCATCTAAATCATACTTATCCTTTCTAACTTTTTCAGAATAATGCCACCAATCCCAAGCAGCTATTTTAAAATCCTTACCCTCAGAATCAGCAACCGCCTGCATATCTGCAACCTCAGCTTTAGCTCTTTTTAAAGCAGGTTTCCAAAGTTGAATTAATAAATCGTAAACTTCATCTGGGGTCTTGAGCATATTCTCTTCCAAGATAAAGTCTGCATGAGTTTTATAACCCATGATATTTGCTCTTTCAGCTCTTAGTTTAGCCATTTGAGCAGCAATATCATTGTTATCAGTTTCATTGGCATTATCACCTCTCATTACATAAGAGTTGTACAGTTTCTCTCTTAAATCTCTTCTTGTTGACTCTGTCAAAAAAGGATACATGCTTGTACGATGAGGAGTGAATACATATTTGTCTTTGTATTTTTCTTTTTCATCTTCAGATTCAGCTTGATCCATTTTTTGTGATGCTGCTTCTGATGCTGCAGAAATTACAGCGTCTGATAAACCGTCTAAATCTGATTTGTTTAAAATTAATTCAAATCCGTTAGTTTCAGCAAGTAGGTTNTGTCCAAACTCAGTTGATAGCTCAGAAATCTTTGAATTTATCTCTGTAATTTGCTTTTTCTGTGAATCATTTAATAAAGCTCCACTTCTAACAAATTGCTTTCTAGTGTCTTTTAAAAGTTTTTGTTGTTCTTTAGTTAAATCTGCACTTTCTCTATTATTCCATATTTCTTCAACTCTATTAAATAAGTCCTCGTTAAGTACGATTTTATCATAATGAGCAGAAAGCATTGGGCTTAATTCTCTTTGTAGTTCTTGTAATTTTGGATTAGTATTAGAGCTAGCTAAATTTGAAAATACACGTTGAACCTTGCTCAATAATTTACCAGTTCTTTCAAGCTCTTCAATTGTATTAGCAAAGGTTGGGTCATCAGTATTTTTAATAATAACTTCTATCTCTGCAAGATTTTCTTCCATTCCCTTTTTAAAAGCAGGCATATAATCCTCGTTCTTGATATCCATAAATGGGGGGACCTCAAATGGCGTAGTCCAATCCTGGAAAAAAGGATTGATATTAGGGTCTAATTTGGATTTTTCTTGACAGGAAACCATTAAAATTAATCCTGAAATTAATATAAGTTTTTTCATAGTTTATTCCTTTATTTACGTAAAGTTATAATTTATTGAATAATATTTTAAATTAATACATGCTGAGAATTTTAATACTTTTTATTGCCTTTTCATGTTATTCTCAGTCGCATATTGGAATTTTGTCTGAAAGATATTCAGGGTTTAATGGTATAAGNATTAACCCAACTTCTTTTTTAAANTCCCCTATTGATCAAGAAATAAATCTTTTTGGTATAGACCTTCAATTCGAAACTGACTATGGTTTTATAAAAAACTCATCTTATTTAGACTTGGGGGATGTTTTTTCAGAGATAAAAGTTACCAACCCATTTAAAGATCAATCTGTAGATGATTTAACAATTAATCTAAATAAAAGCAATAAGCCATATTCAATTTTATCCTCAATTCAACTTAATGGTCCCTCATATATTTTTAAAGTTGTTAAACCCTCAAAAGTATCTACATATGGACTGGGTGTTAGCCAAAGATTACATATTTCTAGTTTGGCACTTAATTCTGGATATAACTACGATAATTTTAGGGAAGAGAATTTTGGAAATGAAATTTTATTTGATCAAACTAATTCAAAATTAAATGCAGCAAATTGGACTGAAATCAAATTAAATTATTCTTTTACAACTGAAAATAGCAACTCTTTTAAAGAATCGTTCGGGTTAAATTTCAAAACTAATATTTCATATAATTCTACTCACTTTCAACAAGAGAGTCCAACAAAAATGATTTATAAGGATGTGGAAACTCTGTTGTTTTTCAATGACTTTAGATCAGAATCTAGGTATTTCGTTGGTAATGTCGACAATCTTTTTCAAAAAAGAGGAATTGGATTTGGATTAGATTTGGGCTATAGTATTTACAAGAAAAAAAGCAATGTTAAAGACAATCATTCTTATTTATATAAGCTAGGTTTTTCTGTTTTAGACTTGGGTTTTTTAAGTTTTAACAAATTAAGTGAAGTGCATGTTTACGAAATCATAGGTCCTAGAGAACTAGATATTGGTGAGGTAAAAAATTATAAGGACATGTCTGAAAGAGTTTATGGGGATAGAAATAAATCTTTTAAAAAGAATTCCTTTATGCTATACACGCCATTAGCTGTAAGTATTCAATTTGATTATAACTTTTGGGGGTCATTTTATTTTAATACAACTTTAATAAATAGGCTGAATATTGCAGATAACGCTCTAATTAGACCAAATTTATTGAGCTCCAGCTTAAGAGTAGAAAAAAAGGAATATTCCCTGATTTTGAACTCAACCTTATACGAATATGAAAAACTCATGCTTGGATTATCTTCAAGAATTGGGCCTGTATATTTTTCTATTGATAATATTTCCAATATGCTGTTTAAAAAAGATAAACTCAACCATATCGAGTTTATGCTAGGATTTAAAATATATCCTTTTTACAAAAAGACATCTAATTGTGATTGCTAAACAAAAAACCCCTCATAGTCAAGGAGTTAGAGGTTTTAAGGGTGGTCCCACCTGGGCTCGAACCAGGGACCAAATGATTATGAGTCATCTACTCTAACCAACTGAGCTATGGGACCGTAGCATTGGCAAATTTAATATTATTCATTAAATATTTAATTTGATTCAAAATTTAAATTTTTATCAAAGATTTCTTCAATAATACCGTCAACCAAAGATTTAAACTGTGACAAGTTTTTTAAATCAAATGTAGAATTGAACTTTCTGTGTGCAATTTTTTGCTTTACAACATTTGTACCTGAATTTATTGATTTTAAAAGAACCAATCCTGGCTCAACAGTCTTAATTTTTTTATTTGATTGAAGATAAATTAAGGAGTAACAAAGCAACTGAAAAAGTTCTTTTTTATTTTTTTCAACTATATCGTTNGGCTCTTCAAATGAAAGTGACGAGGCAGCAATACTTCCACCCGTTTTGTAGTCAATTATTTTTAATTGTCCGTTTTCAGTTTGAACCCTATCAATAAATCCCCTAAGATTATATTTTATTTTAGATTTCTTAGTTATAAAAGCTGAAGAAACATGCTCTTCGATTGAAATTATTTTTATGTCGATTCCACTTTTTATTTTTTTTATGTCTAAATCGATGAGTGTTTTTATGGCCATTTTCAAAACATCAAACACAATAAGATTTTTTCCTCTCATAAAGTTTTGTCCATACTCCTCTTCAAATCTTTTGCTTATAACTTTTTCTAGCCTTTTATTGTTTCCATTTAATTGGCTTACCGTTAAACTTTTACCAACCAAAGGCTGATATAAGTCTTGAAGAGAGTTATGAAAAATTCGACCAACGCCTAAAGCCTCTGGGTTTTCAATTACATTTTTTTCCTCATCGGTTTTTAATAAATAATTATCAAAAAAATTAATTGGATCATCCATGTACCTAATCAAGGATGATGGAGAAAATCCGGAATCAGAAATTTCTCTTAACTTTTTAATAACCTCATTTGATTTAGGGAAAACATAATCAATAGTTTGTTTTTTGGGCATCTCGTATTGTGCATTGTAATATTTTATCTCATAGTTTTTATTATTAAGCAACTCTAATTGATAGATGAACCTGCTTTTTTCACTATTATTAACGCCCTCACTGACTGAATTATAAATTAAACTTATGTTTTTAGCTTTAAACATTAATCTATAGAAGTCATATGCTTCTCTCGCATCAGCCTCATCAATTGTTGGTATATCATACTTTTTTCTCAGGTCATATGTTAATAATGAGTTTGTGAAGTTATTTTTTGGTAAAACACCTTCATTTGCAGAGCAAAAAATAACATTATCAAATTCAAGAGCTCTGGATTCTAATAGACCCATGATTTGGATGTCCGCGTTGAGGTCTCCATAAATATTTATATTTTGATTTTTTAGAATATCGTTGAATATCTCTTTTGCTGATCTAAAGCTGATGTCAAAATTATAGTTGTTGTTAAACTTTTGAATTATGAATAATACCTTGCGTATACTTAAAATTTGTTCGTAATATATTTCCATATCAAGATTGGCTTCGCATAAATCTGTTAAGCTTAATAAATCATTAATTATTGTTTTATTTGACATATTAAATATTTTTTCAATCTCTGATAATTTTAAAGATTTTATAAATTTTTTTGACAGGTATGTTGCGTTAAAATATTTAATCTTACCATTTAGTAGATGTATGTCTTTATGATCATCAAATATTAAATTGAAAATATTGTTCTCTGTAATTTTAAGGACATCCTTAAAGTAAAAACTACTGCCTTCTCGACCACCATATAAATGAAAGATTAAATTAAAAAGCCTAATTAAGGGCATTTCACTCATCGGCATAGAAAGCGATAAGTTGAATGATTCTATTTTTTTAGGAATAGCATTAAGTAGTGGGAAAACCAGTTGCTTGTTTGGCAAAATAACTGCAGTTCTACCTTTATTGCTCTTTAATATGTTCGAAACGATATTTATCTGATTAATATTTTTTGTAGCTGGATATATATCAATCCTTTTTTTTCCATTTAGGCTCTGATGCTCATAATTGAAAGCATTTGTTTTATAATAGCTCCACTCCCTTTTGTATTTTCTAAAAAAATATCCAGCTTGACTGATTGAATTATTTGTAAATGATGAATCGCAATCCCAACAAATTTTGGTTTTATTATTTGATAATAAATATTCGATAACCTGTGCTTCAATGTTGGATAGCGAATTTAATCCAACAAATAAGAAATTGTAGTGCTGGTGAGCTTTACTATAAAGCGTAATATTTTTTTCTGCTTCAAGATGAACTAAGCCTTTATTTGAAAGATTGTTTTTTTCTAACTTTTTAATAAATACGTCCGAAATTTTAGGCAGCATTCTCCAAAAGCCTAAATTAAAGTCCTCTTCTTCATTTATCGACATTATTTTCTTAATCTCAAACATTGCAATAAAGATTTCAACAGGACAATTATTTGACATTTGAATATCCATAATATCTGTAAGAAGAACATTCGCCCATTTTCTAAACGAATTATAATCTTCCAGGTCTTTAGTGTTGGAAACCTCCATATAGCTTTCATATAAATGAAAAAGAAGAGTTGTTCTTTCTGACTCATTCTTGTCAGAAACTCTCTCCATAAAATCATCAATACTGTAAATTTCTGGCGAAAGAGATATTTTATTTAATTTTTTTTGAATTGCTTCCTTTAGAAAGATTTTTGATCTTCTGTTTGGTAATATTATAATAGTATTTTCAAGATCATCTAGGTCTAAGGATTTTTCTACAACATTTTTAAAGAAGAGATTCATTAACTTATTAAAAATAAAAAAAGCGCCAAAAATTAGGCGCTTTTTTAATTATTTATGATTGTTAGACTATAGTCTATTCAACAACCTTAAATTCTACTCTTCTGTTTTCAATTCTACCATTTCTAGTAGCATTTGAAGCCTTGGGTTTGTCTTCTCCAAAACCTTTTGTTGAAAGCCTAGAGCCATCTACTCCCTTTTCAACAAGGTGATCCTTTACCTTACTTGCTCTGTCCTCAGAAAGTTTTTGATTAAAGGCTTTTGGTCCAGAAGTATCTGTATGACCTTCTATAGAGAAGTTTGTGTTTCCGTATTTAGACATAATTTCGTAAACACTGATTAACAATTCAATTGCCTCTGACCTCAAATCAGCTTTGTTAAGCTCAAATTGAACAGTAGCGCCTAACTCATTTAATGCTTCAATTGCTTCTTTGGTTGGGTTAGGGCAACCTTCNTTNTCAGATGGACCTGCNACNTCAGGGCANTTGTCTTTAGGGTCAGCTATACCATCACCATCAGTATCAGGACAGCCTCTGTATCTTCTTAAACCTGCAACATCAGGACAAGCGTCTTTGGCGTCCTCAATTCCATCTCCATCAGTATCTGGACAGCCTCCAAATTTCGCTAGACCAGCAACATCAGGACATTTGTCTTCAGGATCAGCAATTCCATCACCATCAGAATCTGCGCAACCATTAAACTCTACTTGACCAGCAGTAGTTGGGCATGAATCATCTTTATCAGGGATACCATCTCCGTCAGTGTCGGGACATCCATTAAATTCTTCCAATCCGGGTTCTAAAGGACAATCATCATATTGGTCATAAATTCCATCTGCATCTGAGTCCTTACCACCAAAATTAATGGCTAATGAGACATTGTGCTGAAAATGTGTATGAATTCCTGGCGAATAATAAACTTGTTTAGGACCTCCATCATTGTCAAATGCTTTTCTATATACAGTGTTTAATTTGATAAAAGCTTTATTCCCAATTGGAAAATCAACACCAACACCTGCATTCACAGTGTATGACTGGTCATCATCAACATTAACTTGACCAAAACCCCCTTCTAAATATGGGGCAAACTTAAAGAACGTAAGCTTGGGGAAGGCCTTTGTGACAAAGACATCGGTAGATATCATTGTTTTTTCTGGGCCCTTTCCATCTACGTATCCAGGAAGANCATTGGTATTACCAATTTGATCAAATTTATTTAGAGAGGCTCTTAAACCTACAGAAAATCCATTATCAGCATATCTAGATATGCTTGCAGTACTAAAAAAAGTTTGGATATTCCAGTATTTGTCAACCTCAAAGTAATCTTGAAATAAATCGTTACATCCAACGCACAAACCTTCTTGAGCAGTACCATAAAAATTTACAGCACTTGTTCCAACGCTGATTTGCCAAGGATTATTTTTGTCTTGAGCAAATGATTTAGTTGTGAAAAGAATCACTGCAAAAGCGAAAAATATTTTTACAAAATTATTCATGTTAGTAGTTTTTTAAATCGATTTTGCCACAAACTTAATGAATTTCAGTGAAATACATCAATATTTTCATCTAATACGGCGTAAATTTTATTGTAAAATCATTCAGTTTTACTACGGCTAAGATTGATAACGGACAGTTTTTCACCTATATAGACAAGAAGTGCTTCCCGTACTTTAAATGAATTTTTCTCCAGACAAGATAGGTAGTGTTTTACCTGATTTTTATCACTAATGTTGGGGTTTCCTGTTTTGTAATCTAAGATTGAAACCTCATTTTTAGAATGAAATATTATCTTATCAGGTTTAATTACAACATTACCTGGTAAATATATTTCTCTTTCATTAAAAATATTTTTACTTACATCAAAATAATGCTTGAGCTTAGGGTTATTAAAAACTAATTCTAGCATTTTTAAAACCTTTTTCTTCTCTAAACTGGAAAATAGTCCTCTGTTAAAAAACTGATCTACTATCATCTTAACCTGACTCTTTCTTTCAATTTTTGATATTAAATCGTGAAAAATGCTTCCAAAATAAGTGACATTTTTAGTGTTGTTTAGAATTTTATCAATTTTTCTAAAACTATGGGCGTCTATTTTGGACAACGTTTTTATTTCTTCGATCTTACGGGCTGAATTATTTTTTGTTTTAGGCGGGTTTTCCCCGTAAGTAAATTGATAAAACGATTTTGTGTCATTTTCAATGAAACCTTTCTCCTCAATAAACTTTAACAACAACGTGTTCAAATAGTCTAGGTTTTCTTCCTTAGGGGTTGTAGTGATTATGTTATTTTCTTTAATAGCCCGAGATAAAGCAACGTATGTTAAATTTATAGAATCTAAAATCATTTCATCATTTTTTTCCTTGTAAAGAGCTTTTGTTTCGTCATTAAAAAAAATTAAAGACTTGTTGTAATCCGCAAGCAATGGTGTTTTGATTTTTGATGATTCGTATTGAATCCATATTTTGAAGTTGTTCTGTTTAAGCTTGTATTCAAAATACGGTAAAATTACACACGGATACTCCATGCCTTTAGCGCTATGAATAGTCAGAACATTCACCGAGTCGCTTTCGTTTTTTATATTGACTTTTAATCTTTCTTTTGTTTGATTCCAGTATTCACAGAAGTTACTTTTTCTAAATAAAGTTTTCGTCTGATAATTGAATATTTCCTCCAATAAAAATTGCACATACAGCAACTGTTTATCAAAAAAATTTAAATTTTTAACCAAATAAATTATTGAATTGTAATCGTTGTTGTTGTAAAAATTATAGAAATCAAGATTTAGGATATTTTTAAAAAAAGACTTTAAATCACTATTAATGTTTTTTTTAATGAAACTGTATTTTGATTTAATGTTCATTTTATGAGACAAGTACTTAAGTATCTCTTTCAAATGCTGTTTGTTATTTGGGTTTAATTTTAAACCTANGAAATGGATCAGAATTTCAATTTCCTTATTACTGGAAATAGCTGAAACCTCATCTGATTTGACATTAACATTTTTTTCGATCAAAAAGGATGAAATCGAATCACACTGCGCGTTTGTCCTACACAAAACTGCAATATCCCTGTAATTGTATCCATTTTTAATTTTGTCTTTGATAATATCAAAACAGATTGAGGGCATTAATTCTTCATCCTCAATTTTTATGTCTTTTTGATTTAAGTATTTGTCTGTAAAGCTAAAAGTGATTTGACCATTCAGGGATTTTTTTGGTTTTTGTTTCAAATCACAGTATAGATCTGAAATTGCATTGATTTTTAGCCTAGATGAGATAAATTTGAAAAAATCATTATTGAACTCCACTATTTGCTCACAACTTCTGAAATTATCTTTGTTTGTTTTTGTTTCTGGTTTTATAAAAAATGGTGATCTCTTTTTCAAAGAACTGAAGGTTTCAGGATTTGCTCCTCTCCATCTGTAAATGGATTGTTTTGGATCTCCAACAATAAACATGCTGCCTGATCTTTCATTTAGCTCTTCATTTAGTATAGAGTGTGAAGAGAGCGGGATAATATTTTCCCACTGTAAGGATGATGTATCTTGAAATTCATCAATGAAGTAGTCTTTAAATTTTACACTCAACCTTTCATAGATAAATGATGGAGTTTGATCAAATAATTCCTTATTAATTTTTTTATTAAAATCAGATATAAATAGAATATTTGATTCATCTTGAAATTTATTTGAAAATTTAATGATTTGCACTGCAAGTATGTTTAAGTCTATATTTTTATTTATGTTATTGTAAGTGTTTAATTTATCAACATCATCTAATATTTTTTTTACAATTGCGATAATGGGTTTTAAAATTTCGTCAGTATTCTCACTCTTGAAACTCTTCTTAAAAACTTCATGATTTGAAAATCTTTTTCTAAATGGATCAGTCTTAATGTCCGAGATTTTTTTTCTTGAGATGTTTTTTATAAAATTTAATATGTATAGAAAAATATGATCCTCTTTATTTTCAGTCAAGGTGAAAAACTGNTTTATTTTGTTGTTTAGTGATTTTTTTAAACTTGTTTTTGTCTTTGATATTTCTTTTTTTAATTCATAAAAACTCAACCCTTCATCTTGTGATATCTTTAAAAAATTAGAATAGTTTGTTTCATCAAATATTAATCTAATCAGAGTTCTAAGCTCATAATCAATATCCCAACTTTTATTCTCAAGAACTTTAGTTTTTGAGTAATTTGATAGAAGTTTTAGTGTTGGTTTATTTTCATCTATTTTATCCAAAAACTCGAAAATTAACAAATCGAAGAACTCATCCCTGTCAACAACTAATTCAAAATCATATCCAAGCCCTAGCTCTGAGGAAAAGCTTCTTATTAAACGATGGTTGAATTTGTCTAGGGTAGAAATTTGAAAAAAAGAAAAATTATTTAAAATATTTTTGAGAAGCCTTTTCGATTTTACTTTTGCATTTTTAATTTCAGCCTCTTTAATAAGCTCATTAAAGACCAAAGACTTCTTCGGATCGATTGAAATTGCAAAAAGATCTGACAAAACAGCGCTTTTCATTTCATTAGAAGCATTGTTTGTAAAAGTCAAAGCTAGGATCTCTTTGAACGAAAAGTCATCACCCGTTAGTAATTTTAAAAGAATATTTTTTCTTAAAGAAAAGGTTTTTCCAGTACCAGCACTGGCGTCAATTATTTTATACCTGTAGGACAACTTTTTCTGATAATTATAATTTCATTAATTTTAAATAAAAATATAAAATACTATGAGTTTTCAACTTCCTGACCTGCCATATAATTTTGATGCACTTGAACCACATATTGATTCCAAAACAATGCAAATTCATCATGGTAAACATCATGCTGGATATACAACCAAGTTAAACGCAGCAATTGCGGGAACAGATTTAGAGGGAAAAACGATTGTAGATATTTTAAAAAACCTTGATATGAGTAACACTGCTGTTCGAAACAATGGTGGAGGATATTTCAATCATTCTCTGTTTTGGGAAATTATAGGCCCTAATTGTGGTGGTAAGCCTGAGGGTCNACTTGCAACAGCTATTGAAAAAGACTTTGGTTCTTNTGATGAATTTAAATCTAAGTTTTCCTCAGCAGCTGGAACAAGATTTGGTTCTGGATGGGCTTGGTTGTGTACAGACAACCAGGGCAACTTAGAGGTTTGCTCTACTGCCAATCAGGATAATCCACTAATGCCTGGTGAATGTGGTAAAACACCAATTCTTGGTCTAGATGTTTGGGAGCATGCGTATTATTTAAACTACCAAAACAGAAGGCCAGATTATGTAGAGGCCTTTTTCAGTGTGATAAATTGGGATAAGGTGTCAGAAAATTATAATTCCGCTATAAATTAGTAAGCACGAATCTTAAGACCCTCATAATAATTCATAAAAGCCTTATTAACGATTTTATTGCCTCCAGGTGTCGGATAATTCCCTGAAAAATACCAGTCACCTAAATGATTGGGGCATGCTTTGTGTAGGTTTTCAATAGACTGAAAAACAACATCAACATCAGCTGTAATATCTTCATCTTTTAACATTCTAGAAATCTCCTTGCTAATTTGGCTGTCTGTAAATGGGTTGTAAATCTCTTTAACAATATTTTTGATTTTAATGGGTGCTTTCTTGTTTTCTTTTATGCATTTTTTATATATATCCTCTAAGGAGCTCGCTCTAAACTTTTTCTTAAATAACCTTATTGCTGCCCTAAATGCTATTAAGTCATCCATTATTGCCATATCAATTCCATAACAGTCCGGATACCTAATTTGCGGGGCACTAGACACCACAATTATTTTCTTTGGGGACAGTCTGTTTAACATTTTTAATATACTTTTTTGTAAAGTTGTCCCTCTTACAATGCTGTCATCAACTATGACTAGGTTGTCTGTTTTTTTTATCGATCCATAAGTAATATCGTAGACATGTTTTACCAACTCGTCCCTATTAACATCGTCGGTGATGAAAGTCCTAAGTTTTGCGTCTTTAATTGCAACCTTTTCTATTCTGGGCCTAAATGATAAAATTCTCTGGAGACTTTTATCATTGATTTTATTTTTATCACGAAGAATTTTTTTTCTAGCTAAATCAATAATNTATTTTTCAGCCTCATGTACGAGCCCATAAAAAGAAACTTCGGCTGTGTTTGGTATGTATGAAAATACGGTATTTTCAAGATCTGAATCAACAGATTCTAGTATTTGAGGAAAAACTAGTTTCCCTAATTTTTTTCTTTCATTATAGATCTCCTGATCCGATCCTCTGGAAAAATAAATTCTTTCAAATGAGCATGATTTCTTAAAATCTGATTTTATAACATTTTTAGTAAAAACTTTCCCTGATTTTTTTATTACTAAGCAATCTCCTGGGCCGATTTCTTTAATTTCATCGAAATCTGTATTAAAAACCGTTTGAATCACAGGTCTTTCTGATGCTACAACAACAACTTCATCATCTTTGTAAAAAAACGCGGGCCTTATTCCAGCTGGATCCCTTACAACAAATGCGTCACCGTGACCAATAAGCCCCCCAATCACGTATCCTCCATCCCAATCCGAAGATGCTTTTACAAGTATTTTTTGTAAATCAATTCTTTCTGCAATTATAGAAGATGCATCCATTTTTGATACCCCTTCTTTTTTTAGCTTTTTATAAATTTTTGAAACAGAGTCATCTAAAAAGTGGCCTATTCTTTCCATAACAGTAACTGTGTCTGACATCTCTTTAGGGTGTTGGCCTAAACGAACAAGGTCTTGAAACATCTGCTTATTGTTGGTCATGTTGAAATTTCCAGCAACGATCAAATTTCTGTGCATCCAATTATTTTGTCTTAAAAAAGGGTGAACAGAATCTTTACTGTTTTTTCCAAAAGTGCCATATCTAACATGCCCAAGAAAGAGCTCCGAAACATGAGGAACATTATTTTTTAAAACAGTAATATCATCTTTAGATTTTGGATGTTCTTTTACAAAAGCTGATAAGTTTTCGTTTGCTAACTTGAAAATTTCTTGTATTGGGTTTTGATCTGCCGATCTTTCCCTGTGCATAAATCTTTGACCAGGTTTCATGTTAAATTTAACACTGGCAAACCCAGCGCCATCTTGGCCTCTATTGTGCTGTTTTTCAAGCATTAAATAAAGCTTGTTCAGGCCATAAGAAGCCGAACCATATTTTTCTTGGTAAAATTCTAAGGGCTTTAATAATCTTATGAGTGCTAAACCGCACTCATGATTCAACCTATCACTCATTAGTTATTGAGTAAACAAAATAAAGAAAATAATTCTGAAAATTATAGTAAATATTTATTGAATGTTTTAATTCTTGATTCTATATTTTCTTTCTTAAGTTTTTGTAGTCCAGCAAGACCAAACTCTTCAATGCAGAATGAAGCAATTACGGTTCCATAAATCATGGAATTATGGAGTTCTACAAAATCAATTTTAGGCCTTGAGTTCAGGTATCCACAAATACCACCAACAAAAGTATCACCCGCACCGGTTGGATCTATAACATTTTTAATATTGAAGGCTGGTATTATTGATTTTTTTTGTTTTGAGAATAATTCAGCCCCTTTAGAGCCTTTTTTGATAATGACATACTCTGGGCCACAATTCATTATGTATTCAGCACATTTTTGAAGTGAATCTGATTTTGCTATCATTCTAGACTCTTCATCATTTATCACGATTAAATTTACTTTGCTGATTATTTCAAATAATTTTTTCTCCGTATTATCAATCCAGTAATTCATTGTATCTAAAATGACAAACTTATCATCATTTTCTACCTGAGAAATTATGTCCATCTGAATCCCAGGGTCAAGATTACCGAGCATTATTAACTTAAAATTATTTAAACCTTCTTTTAGTTTTGGCCTGTACAATTCCAATGCATTAAGCTGTGTATCATGTGTAACCCTTGTGTTAAAATCATTTTTATATTCTCCTTTCCAAAAAAAGGATTTTTTTTCGTTTGAAATTTCAATCATTTCAGTTAAAATGCCCTTACTGTTCATTTCGTCTAAAAATTTAACCGGAAAATCATTGCCAATAATCGATGAGACGTAAATATTGCTTGTAAAAAAAGATGCCGAATAGCTGATATATGTTGCTGCCCCACCTATTACCCTGCCAGAATTAGCCTTTTTTGTGATAATTTCATCAAAAGCCATGGTTCCGGCAACAAGAATTTGATTTTTTTTATTCTTTTTCATATTCATGGTCAATCTCTAGTTTTTTTGACTTAGAAGCTTCAAAAGCAAGATGATCACATCGTTCGTTTTGAGGGTGATTATTGTGTCCTTTTATCCAAAAAAACTTTATTTTTTGTGTATCGTATATTTCAAGAAAAATGCTCCAAAGATCACTGTTTTTCTTTCCTTTAAATTTTGTTTTCTTCCATTTGAAAACCCATTTTTTTTCCACTGCATCTACTACGTATTTTGAATCAGTATATATATGGACTTTCAAGTTTTTTACTGTAAGTTTTTTTAGGGCTTCAATAACTGCAAGAAGCTCCATTCTATTGTTTGTTGTTTTTCTAAAGCCTTTCGAAAATTCCTTGCTTCGTTTATCACTAAATTGTTGAATAATTATGCCGTAACCTCCTGGACCTGGGTTACCCCTCGATGATCCGTCAGTGTAAATTAAAATTTCAGGATTTTCCATTGTTTAAACATTTTAAAATAATTTCAGGGTAATACTTGTGTTCCATTTTCAGTACTTCTTTTGCCAAATGGATTGGGTCTTTTTCCTTAATAATTAATTTTTTTTGAAATATAATATCTCCCTCATCATAATTTTGATCTACATAGTGAACTGTAAAGCCCGACTCCCTATCGTTGTTTTCAATAACCTTTTCATGAACTTTTGCCCCATACATTCCTTTTCCGCCATATTTTGGTAACAAAGATGGGTGAATGTTGATTATTCTATGCTTAAACTCATTAATTATATCATTTGGAATTTTTTTCAAAAACCCAGCTAATACTATTAAGTCAGGATTAACTTTTCGCAGGTCCATTAAGATTCTTTTGTTTGTCAAGTCTTCATTTTGAAAGATGAGACTTTTTATACCCTGTTTTTGTGCACGCTCAACCACAAACGCTTTATTATTGTTGCAATAGAGCTTGGAAATTTCTACAAAACCATCATTAGACAATCTTTTGCATATGTTTTCAAAACTTGAACCAGAACCAGATGCAAAAACAACTATCTTTTTTTTAATTTTCAATGTAGATCACGTTTCTTCCTGTTGATTAAAATTAAATGAAAATAATAAGTTTATAATACAAAGTTTTTTATTTTTGTGCACAACAATAAATCAAATGTTATGTCAGAAATTTCTTCAAGAGTAAAAGCAATAATAGTTGACAAATTAGGTGTTGACGAAAATGAAGTAGTTCCCACAGCTAGTTTTACAAATGACTTAGGTGCAGACTCATTAGACACGGTTGAACTTATTATGGAGTTCGAAAGAGAGTTTGATATTCAAATACCAGATGACCAAGCTGAAAAAATTGAAACAGTTGGTCAAGCAATACAATTTATAGAAAGTTCCAATTAATCTTATGGGCTTAAAACGTGTTGTTGTTTCCGGGTTGGGAGCATTGACTCCAATTGGAAATGACATCAAATCATACTGGAACGGTCTAAAATCTGGTTTGAGTGGGGCTGATAAGATAACATACTTTGATACAAGTAAGTTTAAAACTCAATTTGCTTGTGAACTCAAAGGCTATGATCCAATGGACTTTTTTGACCGTAAAGAAGGAAGAAAACTTGACAGGTTCTCTCAATACGCAATTGTAAGCTCGGATGAAGCAATACATGATTCTGGGCTAAATAATGAAGGTATAAATAAAGGAAGGGTTGGTGTAATTTGGGGCTCAGGAATTGGTGGGCTAAAAACATTTCAAGAAGAGGTCACAAACTTTGTGAATGGTGACGGAACCCCTAGGTATAATCCCTTTTTTATTCCTAAAATGATCCCAGACATTGCTGCAGGCGTAATCTCAATACGCCATGGTTTTAAAGGGCCGAACTTTGCTACAGTATCAGCCTGTGCATCTTCTGCAAATGCTCTTATTGATGGTGTAAATTATATTAGGCTTGGCTATGCAGATGCGATTGTTTCAGGAGGCTCTGAAGCCGGTATTATTAAATCAGGAATTGGCGGCTTTAATGCTGTTCAAGCTCTTTCAAAAAGAAATGACGACCCAAAAACTGCNTCAAGACCTTTTGATTTAGATCGAGACGGTTTTGTTTTGGGAGAAGGTGGTGGTTGTGTGATTTTAGAAGAACTTGATCACGCAATCAGTAGAGGGGCTAAGATTTATGCAGAAGTTGTAGGAATTGGGCTTTCGTCGGATGCCTATCACATGACTGCTCCCCATCCTGACGGAGAAGGTGCGATTAGTGTGATGAATAACTGTATTAAAGACTCCGGTCTGACATATAAAGACGTTGATGTTGTTAATATGCACGGCACTTCAACGCCACTTGGTGACAAGGCTGAGGCTAAGGCGCTGGGAGCGGTCTTTAAAGACCACTTATATTCAATGAATATTAATTCGACAAAATCAATGACCGGACATTTACTTGGGGCGGCAGGAGCTATAGAAGCAATCTCTTGTATACTTTCAATAAATAACAACTTAGTCCCGCCAACCATTAATCATTTTAATAAAGACCCCGAAATTGACCCTAAAATTAATTTTACATTTAATAAATCACAATCTAGAGACGTTAAAGTAGCCATGAGTAATACCTTTGGGTTTGGAGGCCACAATGCCTGCGTGATGATTAAAGAATTCGAAGAATAAAAAGCCTTTAAACTATGGCTTTGAAAAAGCTACAGCACATTGAGATTGAAGATGATTTTAAATTAATTGGCATTCATAGTCAGTTAGATGGCTACAAATTAGCTTTCAATCTTAATAAGTTCCTTAAAATTTCTCTAGAAAACTTTGATTATAAAATTGTGGTAGATGACGTTGAGTGTACTTTTGAAATGTTTAAACATGAATCTGAAACATACAACACTACAGTATATCTCTTCTCAAACAAATCATTTGGAAATATTCGAGCGTTTGAACCCAATCTTTTTGATACTATCAAATCCAATATTTATTTGATTGATGAAAAAAAAAATATAGATTTCTTTTTAAAAGTTACAGGTGGTAGTTTCAATTATGTTTCTATGATAAACAAAATCCAAGAGATCCGGATGGTTCAGTCCTGTTATCTTGTCAATCTGAAAAGTCCAAAATCAAAATATAACCTTATTTTTGAGTAATGAATCTAAACAAAACTAAAATTGTTGCAACGTTAGGTCCTGCAAGTTCTTCAAGGTCTATGTTGAGTAAATTGATTTCATCAGGTGTGGATGTTTTCAGGGTAAATTTTTCACACGCTGCCCACAAAGATGTCAAAAGGATTGTTTCAGATATTAAAGCTTTGAGGATAGAACACAAAAAACATGTTTCTATTCTGGGCGATTTACAGGGTCCTAAAATTAGGATTGGAAATGTTAAAGAGGGAGTAATTTTAAAAAAGAATGATGAAATTGTTTTTTCAACAAAAAAAATTGATGCTGGTGATGAAAATGCTGTTCACATCGGATATAGTCTTTTCCCGAAAGACGTAAAAAAAGATGAAAAAGTATTGGTGGATGATGGTAAGTTAATTTTAAAAGTATTAAATACCAACAAGCTAGATGAGGTTAAACTTTTGGTATTGCAAGGTGGTGAGCTCAGATCAAATAAAGGTGTAAATCTCCCCAACACAAAAATTTCATTACCCGCTCTAACAGAGAAAGATATTCTTGATGCAAAATTTGCGGTTAAGAACTCTTTTGATTGGATTGCGCTCTCTTTTGTGAGATCAAAAAAGGATGTTTTAATGCTTAAGGATTTAATTATTTCTGAAACAAAGCATCCAATACCAGTTATATCAAAAATAGAAAAACCTCAGGCAATTAGTAAACTTGAGTCTATTTTGAAAGTTTCTGATGGATTAATGGTTGCAAGAGGGGATTTAGGCTTGGAAATACCGACGGAGGAAGTGCCTCTTAATCAAAAAATTATGGTTGAAATGGCCAAGAAGGCTCGCAAACCTGTGATAGTGGCCACACAGATGATGGAATCAATGATTGACAACTTAACTCCATCACGAGCAGAGGTTAATGATGTTGCAAATTCTGTTATGGATGGCGCAGATTGCATAATGCTGTCTGGTGAAACATCTGTTGGTAAATACCCCTGTGAGGTTGTTAGAAAGATTGGTAAAATTATATCTAGCGTTGAAAATGCAGATTTTGGTTTAAGGCAAACTGATTCAGTGAGCATCGATAAGGGTCGGTTAATTACAAACTCCATTTGCTATCATGCTGCCTTGTTGACAGACAGAATTAATGCATCTGCAGTTTGTACTTTAACAAATAGTGGATATACAGGGTGGGAAATATCTTCATACAGGCCAAAAGCCCTTGTACTTGTATTTACTTCAAATGTTAGAATTTTATCTCAACTGAATCTTCTTTGGGGTGTTAAGTGTATATTTTATGATAAACTTGAAAGCACTGACAAAACTGTTGAGGATGTTAATGAGTTGGCTCAGCAAAAGAGGTACATAAAAAAGGGGGATTTCGTAGTTAATTTAGCGGCAATGCCAATTAAGGAAAAAGGGCAGGTCAATACTTTGAGAATTACCAAGNTTGAATANGGCATGGATTCTCAAAGACAAAAAAAGGTTTCAACACTTATCAAAAAAGACATTGGAGCTATAATAGACTCTGTTTTAAGAAATAGGGTTTTTCAAGGTGTTTTAGTGTCGGTAACAAAAGTCAAAACAACTCCAGACCTGAGTCAATCCAAAATTTTCTTAAGCGTTTTTCCATCAAAAAAAACAGCTGAAATACTCAGCCTGCTGGAAAATAGCAAGTTTGAAATTAAACAAAGGTTTATTGAATTAGTACGTGGTCAACTAAGAGTAATGCCTCAGATTGAGTTTATAGTAGACGACTCACTTGATTACATTGAAAAGATTGAAGATGCAATTAAAAATGGAGGAGAAAACCCAATCAAGTAATTATTGTGAAATCAACTGACTTCATTGCTTTTAAATATTTTTTTTCNAGGAAAAACTACAACATAGTTTATGTTATTTCGATTTTTTCTGTTTTAGTTCTGTCCATTGCCAATTTTTCTTTCCTAACAATCCTATCTGTATTTTCTGGCCTTGAAGAATATTCATTGTCATTTTCCAAATCCTTTGACCCAGACATAAAATTAAAACCAAAAAGAGGTCAAACACTTAATATAACGGAAAAGGACATTCAATTAATGGCCCAGATCGAGAATGTGTCGGCTGTTTCAAAAACAATTTTAGGCAAAGCTGTTATCCAAAATGGAAATAAGACCGAGTTTGCAGAAATTATAGGAATTGATAATGAATTTGAAAATGTGATATTATTTGATTCTATTATGGTAGTTGGAAGTTTTTCTAAGCTTAATGATTACACCTCCTACACAAGTAGCTCATTATCTGAAAAACTTGATTTAACTCTCTACAATAGTTCTGGTGAATATCTTATAAGCACAATTTCAAGTGATTACCTAAACTTTTTTATTCAACCGTTTAGCAACTCCAAAAGGTTGATTTCAAATGGTGTCTTTAGAACCAGAAACGATGATAATGAAAATCGAATTATAGTAAGCCTGCCGTTTGCCTCTGACTTGTTTGGTTATGAAAAAAACACTTACAGTGAGATTTTATTAAGCACAAATGGTGACCCAAGAGTTATTAAAGATGAACTAGAAAGTGTTTTCCCTGATTACAGTGTTTTGACGCATAAAGAGCAAAACGAGACATTATATAATATAATGCAATCTGAGAAGCTAGTTATAACAGCAATAATGTTTTTTATTGTTTTGATTTCTGCATTCAATGTTATTGCTGCAGTTTCAATGTTAATTATTGAAAAAGAAGACAATATTAAAACACTTAAAGCTCTTGGAATGAACAAAAAAGAATTGTTTGAACTATTTTTCAAGCACGGTTTACTCATTAATTTTAGCGGTTTGATAATCGGGCTTCTTAGCTCATTAGTTGTGGTTTTTCTTCAAACTAATTATTCTCTAGTGTCTATACCTGGCCTTGATGTTCCGTATCCAGTTTCATTCAAAACAGAAAATATTGGAATATTGATTATTTGCGCCACTATTGTTTCTATTTTTTCATCTTACTTAGGGGCTCTAGCATCAAAAAAAATTAACTAAAAACTGGCTGAGGACTAAATTCTTTTTTCAAATCATTGAATAAGGCAAACAACTCATGCGAATGATCCGTTGTGACCATAATGGTTCGGTATTTCTTAAAATCAGGTATTCCTCTGAAGTAATTTGAATAGTGTCTTCTGGTTTCCAAAACCCCTAACTTTTCTCCCTTCCAATCGATGGCCATTTGAAGGTGTTTTTCTGCCATTTTAATTCTTTCTATGATTGAAGGTAACGGCATATGTTCTCTTGTTTTGAAGTAATGCTTAACCTGGTTAAAAAACCAAGGATTACCAATTGAAGCTCTTCCAATCATTGCCCCATCAAGACCATATCTATCTCTCATTTCTACTGCCTTTTCTGGGGAATTAACATCTCCGTTGCCAAATACCGGTATTTTCATCCTATGGTTGTTTTTTACCTCAGATATTAATGACCAGTCGGCATTACCTTTGTACATTTGAGCACGAGTTCTTCCGTGTATGGTTATAGCTTTTGCTCCAGCATCTTGTATTCTTTCCGNAACTTCAANTATTTTNATTGTTTTTTCATCCCAGCCTAATCTGGTTTTTACNGTCACTGGGAGCTTGGTTCTTTTTGCCATTTCTCTTGTAAGCNTNTCCATTTTGTCTATGTCTTTTAATATACCTGCGCCTGCNCCTTTACATACCACCTTTTTGACAGGNCAACCAAAATTAATATCAATAATATCTGGATTTGTTTTTTCAACTATATCAACAGACCTAAGCATTGAGTCTAAGTTGGCTCCAAAAATTTGAATGCCAACGGGCCTTTCCTTTTCATATATATCAAGCTTCATTACACTTTTTGCGGCGTCTCTAATCAAACCTTCGCTTGAGATAAATTCTGTGTAGACAACATCTGCNCCATTNTCTTTGCAGAGTGCTCGGAACGGAGGATCNCTAACATCTTCCATNGGNGCTAACAACAAAGGGAATTTTCCAAGNTCTATATCTCCTATTTTNACCATTTTCATGCAAATTTAAACTAATATCTTTTAGACCAAAAAGGCATTAATTAATTTATATTTGTAAAACTCAATGAGTCTGATTAGAAACTTTTGCATTATTGCACATATAGATCATGGTAAAAGCACCCTAGCCGACCGTCTTCTTGATATAACTGGAACAATATCTGATAGAGACAAACAAGATCAATTGCTTGATGATATGGATTTGGAAAGGGAGCGTGGGATTACCATAAAATCTCACGCAATTCAGATGAAGCATACCCAAAANGGCAAGACATACACCCTAAATCTTATTGACACNCCGGGCCATGTAGATTTTTCTTATGAAGTTTCTAGATCNATTGCCGCNTGTGAAGGTGCTTTGTTNATTGTAGATGCCGCTCAAAGCATACAGGCTCAAACCATTTCTAACCTTTATCTAGCATTAGAAAACGATTTAGAAATTATACCTGTGTTAAATAAAATTGATCTTCCGTCTGCAAAGCCTGATGAGGTGTCAGATGATATAATTGATTTGTTGGGTTGTAAATTAGAAGAAATAATAAAAGTCTCTGCAAAGACCGGCGAAGGTGTTGATGTAATCTTAGAGGAAATTGTTAACAGAATTCCTGCTCCAAAAGAATCGAGTGAGGAAAATTTAAAAGCCTTAATTTTTGATTCAGTATATAATCCTTTTAGAGGAATTGAAATCTATTTTAGAGTTTTTTCTGGAAAAATTAAAAAGGGGCAAGAAATTAAATTTTTAGCTACAAATAAGAATTATTTTGCTGATGAGGTTGGTACCCTAAGCTTAAAGCAGATTCCAAGGAGCGAAATAGGTTGTGGTGATGTAGGCTACTTGATTACAGGAATAAAAAATGCCAAGGAGGTGAAAGTTGGGGACACAATTGTTGATGCTAAGGCAAAAGAAATTGAGGCTGTTTCTGGATTTGAAGAGGTAAAACCAATGGTGTTTGCTGGAATATACCCTGTAGACACCGACGACTATGAAGACTTGAGGTCATCAATTGAAAAACTTCAGCTTAATGACGCATCTTTAGTTTTTAGTCCAGAAAATTCTTCCGCTCTGGGATTTGGTTTTAGGTGTGGATTTTTAGGAATGCTTCATCTTGAAATAATTCAAGAAAGACTTGAAAGAGAATTTAACATGTCTGTGATTACAACCGTGCCAAATGTGTCTTACCATGCTTATACCAAAAAGGACAGCAATAATTCTATAATTGTAAATACCCCGTCAGATTTACCAGAGCCTACATACCTTGATCGTGTTGAGGAGCCATATATTAACGCGTCCATAATAACCAAAGCAGATTTTGTTGGGCCTGTAATGAATCTTTGCATTGAAAAAAGAGGAATACTTAAAAATCAAACCTACCTAACAACACAGAGGGTTGAGCTTATTTTTGACATGCCATTAGCAGAAATTGTCTTTGATTTTTACGATAGACTAAAATCAATTTCCAAAGGCTATGCGTCTTTTGACTACAGTCCAATTGGATTTAAACAATCCAAACTAATTAAGCTTGATATACTGTTAAACGGAAATCCAGTAGATGCTTTGTCGGCACTCATTCATTTTGATAACGCATACTCAATGGGTAAGAAAATTTGTGAAAAATTAAAGGAGTTGATTCCAAGACAGCAGTTTGACATTCCTATTCAAGCAGCAATTGGGGCAAAAATTATCTCAAGAGAAACAGTAAAGGCTGTTAGGAAAGATGTTACTGCTAAGTGTTATGGTGGTGACATAACAAGGAAAAGGAAGCTTCTTGAAAATCAGAAAAAAGGCAAAAAGAAAATGAGACAAATTGGAAATGTTGAAATCCCGCAACAAGCTTTTATGGCGGTGCTAAAATTAAATGACTAACTTTATAAAAACGAAATTTTACACTAGTGAAGCGTTATTACTTTTTAAGTCTTATTTTTTTAATTTTTTCATGTGACGATGGTGATGAAAGCCAAACATACAATGACAGTAATACAGACGGTGTAACGATTCCTTTAAGTATTTATCAAAAAATTTACAAAACAACCAGCGATATTTATATCCAAGGAGATTATGTTTATATTAACACTGATGGCGTACCAGACCACAAAAGCCCTTACTTTTTGGGTACACAATGGGAAAGTGAAAAATATGAAGCTTATGATGGTTCAAATCCATTTGTAACGCGCTTTAATTTGAATCCCAACAGAATATCCGAAGGAAATATAAGGTTTAAAATACCTATTAAACCACGAAGAGCATCAAACACCACAGCTACAGCAATGGGTCCGATTGGTGTTTCATTAAACGGGGTCCCTTTTTACAACCAATATGCTGGGGGCGGGGCTCCACTATCCAACGAAATTAATTCGTTTGATCAATTTAATGGTCACCCAGCCCCAGGAAGAAACGGTGGTGGTGGTAGATACCACTATCATATGGAGCCTTTTTGGTTAACCTTAAATTATGGAAAGGAATCATTGATGGGTTTTTTACTTGATGGATTTCCTGTTTATGGACCTGTCGAAGATGGCTCTGTTCTTACAAGTTCAAATCTAGATGATCATCATGGGCATTCCCACCCCACAAACGAATTTCCAGATGGAATTTACCATTATCACTTAACTGCGGATGCCCCATACTTAAATGGTGTTGGTTATTACGGTACACCCGGAACTGTAACTGAGTAAGCTTTACTGCTTTTTTTCTTCCTGAACTTTTTTCTTGTAGCGTTNCCACAANTTNGTTTGATTTGTTTCTAGCGAGACTTCTCGGCCATCAATGTAAGCNTGAGATAAATTGTTGGTTCTCATATCAAGAGCNTCGCCATGAGAAATGAATAACGTAGCGCTCTTTCCAACTTCAATTGAACCATAATTGTCNTCNATGCCCAAAACTTTTGCTGCGTTCAAAGTAATTGTTTCGACTGCTTTCTCTTTTTCAACGCCATAAGCGGCAAAGCTTCCTGCAAAGAAAGGTAGGTTTCTTGTGTTCATCCTTGTCATTTCACCAGTTGCGTCTACAGCTACTGTTACGCCTTTATTTATCAATTGAGATGCAAGCCTAAATCTAGATTTCACATCTTCATCCTCCATTGAAGGTAAATTATGTGGTTGCTCTAAGGCAATTTTAATGTTGTTTTTTGACATAAAATCAGCGGCTTCTAAAGAGTTTGTACCNCCAACCACTACAATATTTTTTATTTTTTGGTCTTGTAGAAATTTTACTCCATCTTTTATTTGTTTTTCTTCATTAGCATGTAAAAAAACTGTGGCTTCCCCTAAAAACACTGGGGACATTGCTTTATAAGGCAAGCTTACTGGATTTGGATTGGGTTCATTTAAATATGCTTTGGAAGAATCAAAGAAGTTTTTAATTTCCTCTACACTTGAATCATATTTATCACTCTTTTTAATGACTGACGGCCCTCTGTAATAGGAATATCCAGACCTAGAGTAAGGGGAAGGCCAATTTAAGTGTATGCCCTGGTCGTAGCGAATAACAGCGTCTTCCCAGTTCCAAGCATCCAACTGTACGACAGACGAAGAGCCACTTATTATTCCTCCGGTGGGTGTTATTTGAGAAATTAAAACCCCATTCATTCGCATCGTCTCCACAACTTTTGACTCTGCATTGTATGCAATTATTGATCTTACGTGAGGCAAAAAATCTCCAATTTCATCATCGTCAATTGTTGCTCTAACCGCATCAATTTCACCTAAACCCAAGGTGGTATTAAGCGCGATAAACCCTGGGTATATATGTTTGTTTGTTGCATCAATATTGATTTCATAATCCACATCCGGCTGTTCGGTTGAAACATAGTTTATTTTACCATTATCAAACCCAACAAAGGCATTTTCTAAAAGATCTCCATTTCCTACATGAATGGTTCCGTTACTAATGAGTATGCTTTGTGATTGTTCTTTACCTGGAACTTGCTGGGAATAAACAGTTCCAAAAAACATAATTAAAAATATTATAGAAAAACCCTTACTGTACATTTTCATTAACTATATCTATTGTTTCACACTCAAAGTATCTTTTGTCAATTACAGGTGCTGGTTGTGTTTTTGCGCCACCTTTTTTGGCCTCTTTGAGTTGAGTAATAATAATTTCTCTTTCCTTTTCATTTTGTTCAATTTTTTTATCCAATTTGCTGTAATCATAAAAGATAGCCCCCTCAATAATTGTTTTTTCTGCTACNGCATATATTGAAAGNGGGTTGTGNGACCATATNACCAAATCNGCATGTTTACCAATAGCTATNCTTCCNACTTTNTCATCAATCCTNAAAAGNTTTGCTGGATTTAATGTCA
>FUFK010044711.1_pt1 | contig 36076 bp, 40 predicted proteins | sample 1021851 | NCBI WGS metagenome assembly FUFK01 (sample SAMEA51879418, study PRJEB19060) | metagenome | reverse complement strand
ACCAGCTCCTTCCCAGGATGAGATGGATTTAGTTTTTCAGGCCGCCTTAAGAGCTCCTGATCATGCGTGGCTTAGACCATCCTCTTTTATAGAAATTCAGGGAGAAGGGCTAAAAAAACTATCCGACGCCTTTGTTAGTTATGCTAAAGAAAATATTGAGGATCTGGAAATTGAAAAACTAAAGAAATACGAACAAGCGCCGTTCAGAGCGCCAATGATAGTTGTATTGATCTGTACTCCCAGAGAACATCCAAAAGTTCCAGAAGTAGAACAAATAATGTCAACAGCAACAGCAGGGCAAAATATTCTTCTTGCCCTAAATTCAATGGGTTATGGTGGTATATGGCGCACAGGCGCCTTTTCGTTAAACAACAAAATTGGTAAATATTTAGACCTAGATAAGGGCCAACAAGTAGTTGGTTATTTATACATTGGCACACCAGAAGGCAAAGCAAAAAAAATTCCCGAACTTGACATAGATGAGTTCGTGACTAAATGGAGCTCCTAAATGAATAGAACTGTATTTTTTGTCCCTCTATCATTGGTTGGTTTATTTTTCACTGTTTATATTCTGCTTGCCTCTACAACAAATTTTTTATCTGTTGAGCCTGGCTATGCAATAGGCGAAGTTTCTAGATGGTGCGAAAGAATTAGCGGAGGCTATTTCAGGGAGCCTGCTAACGCTTTAAGTAATCTTGGGTTTATGTTTACCGGATTGTTAATGTTTTGGATCTTGGCAAATGAAAAGAAGATTAAAGGCAGCAGGTTTCATGGACCAACAATTACAGCATTAACCTATGCAACTGCAGCAGTTTGGTTGGGTCCAGGATCCTTATTAATGCATGGAACACATACTGCCTGGGGGCAATGGGCAGATTGGCTAAGTATGATAATGTGGATTTCAATTCCTTGGTTGGTAAATATTTTTACTATCAAGAATTGGAAGGAATCTCTTTTTCTTAAGACGTATTTATTCATTGTTGGTATATATGGGATTTTAAGTTGGTTTTTAGGAACAGGCCTTGGCGTAAATTTTAATTTTTGGTTTTTATCAATTGCACTATGGGTAATAACAGAAGTTTTGCAATCTTTTTACAGTCCAACAGTCAGATATCTGTCAGGATTTGTTGGCATAGCAGTAATGGCAGTATTTGGTGTTTTCCCTAACGAAATAATTCTAGAACCAACCAAATATTGGTGGATAATTTTATTTTGGATCCCGGCATTCTTTATTGATAAAAAACATCAATCAAACAAGAGTTATTTTCCATGGTATTGGTTAGGCATAGCCTTCTATATGACCGCTTTTGCAATATGGTTACAAGGTTACCCTAATCAACCTTTTTGCAATCCTGACTCACTAATTCAACCACATGCTATCTGGCATATTTTAAGTTCTTGTGCCACCTTATCTTTTTTCTTTTTCTTTCGCACAGCAAGAAGTTAAATCTATTAAAATAAAAAAATGACAGATTTAACTGTTTCACAGACTCTTGCAATTGGCTTGCCNATAGCTTTTTTNGTAATTTTCTTAGAAGCTGNGTTTTCTGCCTGGCAAAAAAAAGGCTACTACAAAACATCAGACACGCTTTGTACTCTTGGTTTATTGGTGGGAAACATGATGGTAGTTCTAGCCACAAAAGGATTAACCCTAGCTTTCCATATTTATCTATATCAGTTCAAACTTTTTGATATTGCATCCATGGTTCCGCTTTGGATGATGTGGTTGTTGGCCTTTATATTGATTGATCTGGTTTTTTATATTTACCATAGACTGTCTCATAGGGTTAGCTTTCTTTGGGCTATCCATATGAGTCATCATTCAAGCCAAGAAATGAATTTTGCTGTTTCATTCAGACAAGCTTGGTTTGGGCCGCTTTCTAAAATTCCCTTTTTTATGATTTTGCCTTTAATCGGATTAGATCCAACTATAGTTGCGGTCGCAGGCTCTATAAGTACACTATGGGGGATAGTTGGTCATACACAGATAATTAATAAACTAGGACCACTAGAAATATTTCTGAATACCCCATCACATCACAGAGTACACCATGGTGCCAATAAGCAATACATTGATAAAAACTATGGGAACTTATTAATTATTTGGGACAAGATGTTTGNCACATTCGAGCCAGAGCATGAAAAGGTTGAATATGGATTAGTTAATAACGTAAATACNTACAATCCTGTTAAGATAACTTTTATGGCATGGCAAGAGATATTTTCCAAGATGAAAAAATCTGAAAATTTGAAAGAGGCACTAAATTGTTTTTTTGGACCACCAAAAACAAAAATTAAAGANGTATGAATAAAGCAGCCATATACTTTGCATACCTTTGTATTTATACAACCCCGATACAGTTATTCATCCTAGGGTGGATAAGCTTAATTTTGTTTCAAACAGATAACTCAATTCTAGGTTATTCAACAAAGGCGTTTCTTGTTGAAAATTTAAAATTCTGGCACGATTGGATTTATTCCTGGTTTTGGAATGCNTATTTAGATTTTTGGTATCAGTTTCCAGCNTTAATCATGATTATANTNAAAACAGTGCTGTCAACTTGGCTTGGTTTTTGGCTGTTGAAAAAATTCAAATGATTTTTAGATTGTTAATTACTCTATTGCTGGGTTTTAATTTGTACTGTGCTGATCTAAAGACTATTACACAGNCATATAACAAAGATGGACCCTTTATTGCAGGAGAAAATCTTACTAANCTAAAACCAGGCATACATTTTCTTGAAAANAATAACGAGCAGCAAACAGAATTAGTAATTGCAGTTCATGGTTGGCAAACTGAAGGATTTGAGTGGGTATATCCGCTGATNAATCTAAATAAAGAATCTAATAGAATTTCATTCTTTAGGTGGAAAACAAATGGGTGCCCTAACAAAGCTACGAATGAATTGCTAAATATTATCCAAAATGAAATTAACAATTATTCAAAAATTTCTCTGATAGGACACAGTTATGGCGGCATAGTTCTAGCAAAGTTGCTAGAAAAAGACTATTCCAAAAATATCGAATTTCATATCGTCGCGTCAGGTATCTCTGGAGATTCAAGGTTAAATTCTTTTTGTGGCTATAGGCCACCAAAACAAACTGGCGAAAATGTTGTTGCATATCAATGGATGACGCAAAAACATCTTGATGGAGCATTTAAAGACTTAGATATTGATACACAAATTCAAAAAATAGAGGGTGTTTCTGCGGTAAGGTTGCCAGAGGTTTATAAAGATAATACATTAACACACAACTGGTCCATAAGTTGGCTGGTAGATTATTTAAACAAAAAATAGAGATGCTTCCAAAAATTCTTGAAAATAATTTGTCGGTGCCTGTAGTAGGTGCACCACTTTTTATCATCTCGCGCCCTCAATTGGTTATTGCTCAATGCAAAGCAGGCATAGTTGGCTCATTCCCTGCGCTTAACGCAAGACCCCAGGAACTTTTATCAGACTGGATTACACAAATAAAAGATGAGCTAGGACAATTCAAAGAAGACAATCCTGACAAGCCAGTTGCTCCATTTGCAGTTAATCAAATTTGTCATTTATCAAATGATAGGCTCTTTAAGGATGTTGAAACTTGTGTGAAACATGAAGCTCCAATAATAATTACTTCTTTGAGACCTCCTGAAGATTTAGTTAAAGCCATTCATTCATATGGTGGTTTGGTTTTTCACGATGTTATTAGTACAAGGCATGCTCAAAAAGCAGTTGAGCAAGGAGTTGATGGTTTAATTTTGGTTTGTGCAGGTGCTGGAGGCCATGCTGGTGCCTTATCACCTTTTGCGCTACTTAGAGAAACTCGCGAATGGTATGACGGAACAATATTGCTTTCTGGTTCAATTTCTGATGGTTTTTCAGTTGCAAGCGCAATTGCTATGGGCGCTGATTTGGCTTATATAGGGACGAGATTTATAGCAACACAAGAATCTGAAGCTGATGATGATTATAAAAATATGTTGATTGAATCAGCTGCTAAAGATGTTGTTTATACAAATTACTTTAGTGGAGTTCATGGAAACTATTTAAGTCCATCAGTTGAGAGGGCCGGTATGGATCCTTTGAATTTGCCCGAAGCAGATAAAACAAAAATGAATTTTAACTCAGGTGGTAATGCNTCTGCTAAAGTGTGGAAAGACATTTATGGTTCTGGACAAGGCATTAATTCAATAAAGGATTCACCCAAAGTAGAAGATCTGGTTGGTAAAATGAAAGCTGANTTTCANCAAGCTAGAAGCGAATTTAGTACAAAATCTAATTATTACTAAAAATATTTTCAGCCATAAAGTATAATAATCCTGTGGAAGTAGCTGGTTTTATAATTTCAATTTTTGCCCTTGTCATAGGGATTTTAGCGCTCGTGCTATCTATGAGAGCCCTTTATATAATTGGTGTAAATGCTGGATTAGATAAGCAATTTGATCCACAAGCTAATACTGTGCCAACCCCAAATGAAGTAAAAATAGAAACCAAAAAAGAATTCAAAAAACCAATAAGAGTGGAAGGCAATAAGATNATTTATAATGAGGACCCNTTTATTTATGTAATTGAAGATTTCATNTCAGATGCGGAATGTGATCATTTTGTAAAGGCCTCAGATTCTAAGCTTGAAAGAGCTAAAACTATTGGCGGCAAGGATGGTATATATCATGAAAACAGAACAGGTAGTAATTGCTGGTTGCCTCACAGCCACTCTTCAGTCACTCAAGAAGTTGGCCAAAGAATTGCAGATTTAGTGGGTTTTCCCTTAAAAAATGCTGAATCTTATCAAATAGTTTATTACACCGGTGGCACTCAATATAACGATCATCATGATGCTTTTAATGACGAAACAGAAGAAGGTAGGAAACACCTAAAAAGAGGCGGGCAGAGAATATATACAGCTATTGCTTATTTAAATGATGTTGAAGAAGGAGGGGCAACTGAATTTAGGGATTTAAATATTTCTGTTGCACCAAAAAAAGGATCAATATTAGTTTGGAAAAATGTACTGCCAGGAACAACAAAAGTTCATCCGTTGTCATTGCACGCCGGAAGACCTGTCACTGGAGGTGAAAAATACGCCTTCAATCTTTGGTTCAGGGAAAATAAGTTTGTTTAATCAATGGATGTATCCTATATCCTTGACGATCTCAATGATGCTCAGCGTCAAGCAGTAACTTCAGAATCAAAAAAGCTTTTAGTTTTAGCTGGAGCAGGTTCTGGTAAAACAAAAGTGCTTGTTCACAGAATTGCATGGCTTATAAAAGCTTTGTCTAATTCAACTCACAGCATTCTTTCAGTAACCTTCACCAATAAAGCTGCAAATGAGATGACTGGTAGAATTGAGCAAATTTTAGATCAGCCAATTCCTGAAATGTGGTGTGGGACATTTCATTCGATCTCGAACAGACTTCTGAGAAGACATTACAAGGAAGCTGGGCTTGAAAAAGACTTCAGCATACTCGACAGCGATGATCAGCTGCGAGTAATCAAGAGAAACCTAAAAGAATTAGATATTGATGAAGATCAATGGCCTGCTGAAAAAGTAAGATGGCAAATAAATAACTGGAAAGATGAAGCGTTAAGACCAAGGGATGTTGATGATAAAGGCGACTTTAATCTTGAAACACTTAAAAAAATATACACCCATTACGAAAGTTATATGCAGAAGGAAAATCTCATAGATTTTGCTGAGTTGATTTTGAGATCATATGAATTAATTAGAGACAACCCAAAAGTTAAAGAGTTATATGGTAATAAGTTTAAAAATATTTTGATCGACGAGTTTCAAGATACAAATGAAATTCAATTCAAATGGATAAAGAATCTTACCGGAACCAATACTACTGTCACTGCAGTTGGTGATGATGATCAATCTATTTATGGTTGGCGGGGAGCAAAAATTGAAAACATAAATAAATTTTCAAAAGAAAAAGAGACCTCAATTGTAAGACTTGAACAGAACTACCGCTCTACACAAAAGATTCTGAATGCAGCAAATGCTGTGATTGGCAAGAATTCAAACAGGCTGGGCAAAAAACTTTGGACCGAAGGGAATGAAGGAGAATGTATTGAAGTTTATGAAGCCTACAATGAGCAAGAAGAAGCTAACTACGTCGCTGAAAATGTTCACAAGATCTTTTCCGGCGGTGACTATTATAAAGATATAGCGGTTTTATATAGATCAAATGCACAGTCAAGAACAATTGAAGAGTATTTGTTAAGACAAAACCTCCCTTATGTAATTTATGGAGGCGTTAGATTCTATGAAAGGCTAGAGATAAAAAATGTTCTAGCTTATCTAAGGTTAATAGTTAATAGAAATGATAATGCTGCGTTTGAAAGATCAATAGGTGCACCTACAAGAGGAATAGGTGAAAAAACTCTTGAGTTAATTAGAGCTTACTCTCAAGAAAATAATTCATCTTTATTTCACTCATGCAAAGGACTGGTTAAAGATGGAGCATTGAAAGGTAAAGCGGCAAAATCATTGAATTCATTTTGTGATTTTATTGAGACATGTGCTGAAACAATTCATGAGCTAGCTTCAGATGAATTCGTTGAAAAAGTTATAAATCAAAGCGGCTTGATTGAACATCATATGAAGGAAAAAGGAGAAAAAGGTCGAATAAGGATTGAGAATATTAACGAATTAATTTCTGCAGTTAAGTCTTTTGAAATAATAAATAAAAACGAGGACTTATCGGATTATGATTCTTTTATTGCAGCTTTTTTAAGTTCGGTTTCACTTGATATGGGTGAAACTCAAGCATCAAAAACAGATGATGCTGTTCAATTAATGACAATGCACTCTGCTAAAGGCCTAGAGTATAAATATGTTTTTCTTGTGGGTATGGAGGAATCACTTTTTCCTCATTCAAGGTCAATGGACAACATTAACGAATTAGAAGAAGAGAGACGCTTGTGTTATGTGGGAATTACAAGAGCCCGCAATAAACTATTTTTAACATATACAGAGTTTAGACGACTATATGGACAAGATTCATATAACCCGCCCTCAAGATTTATTAATGAAATACCTCAAGAATGTTTGGAATTTGTCAGACCTAAACAGACTTATAAAAATTCATTTTATGGATCAGTAGTTTCAGAAAGTTTAAAGCAAGATGGTAATGAATATGGCTTGGGCGATAGGGTTCTTCATAAAAGCTTCGGAGAAGGTGTTATTCTGAGTATTGAGGGCCAAGGAGATTCAGCTCGTATTCAAATTCATTTTGATGCTGTAGGAACTAAATGGCTTGTAATGTCATATGCCAATCTAGAAAAAATATGACAGAGATTCGTTTTAAAGAACTAGGACTAGTTGAATACTCAGAAACGTATGAGGCCATGATGCTGTTGATTGAATCTCAACCCAGTTTCCATTCTATCTGGTCGCTNGAACATTTTCCTGTATTTACAATTGGCATAAGTGAAAAGGAGATAACTGAAGATAAATTAAAAACACCACCCTTCATAAAGACAGATAGAGGAGGCAAAACAACTTTTCATGCTCCAGGGCAACAGGTATTTTATTTTATTTTAAACATGAAGAAATTGCCTTTTCCTCCAACAGACCTTACAAAAAAGATTCTAGAAACTACATCTTCGGTTTTGGCTTCATATGATTTAAAGCACAATATCAATGCCCATGATCCTGGAATATTCATAGAAAAGCAAAAAGTAGCCTCTATAGGAATGAGAATTAAAAAAAATTATTCGTATCATGGCCTCAGCATCAACATAGAAACAGATTTAGACACTTTTAATTCAATTAAGCCTTGCGGATTGGATGTTCAGGCTTGTAATCTTAAGGATTATATAGATATTAGTGTTGTTAATTTAAAAAAAGAACTTTTAACTAATTTTCAACAAATGCTAACGAAATGAAAGATTTAATACCTACAGTAAAAATTACAAATTTTGCAGGAGTGAGTTCCATCAAAGATGGTATGAAAAGTAATGCTTATTCAAAAGTAGAAAGAGAAAAAAAACCAAGCTGGATAAGAATGACTGCAAACCAAGCAAACCAAAACTACAGCTTGATAAAAAATAAGGTTAAGAATCTTAATCTCAGCACAGTTTGTGAAGAGGCTAAATGCCCAAATTTATCAGAATGTTGGTCTAGAGGAACTGCTACTTTCATGCTTATGGGTGATACTTGCACAAGGGCATGTCAATTCTGTTCTGTTAATACGGGAAATCCAAAAGGGTGGCTTGATAAAGAAGAGCCAAGAAAAATAGCAGAAACCATTTCTTTAATGAATCTCAAATATATAGTTTTAACTTGTGTTAACCGAGATGACATATCAGATGGAGGTGCTAAACATTTTGCTGATACGGTCGAAGCTATTAAACAACTTAGCCCTCAAACAGAAGTTGAGGTTCTTACCTCTGATTTCAATGGTGCTTACGATTCTATAAAAACTGTCGTGAATTCTCCAATTAAAGTTTTCGCCCAAAACATTGAGACTGTTGAAAGACTCACTCATCCAATCAGAGATCCAAGAGCTGGATATTTAAAGACACTGAAAGTCCTGAAAACTGCTAAGGAAATTAATCCTAGCATGATTACTAAATCCAGCATTATTTTAGGCTTAGGTGAAAAAGAGGAAGAAATTTATAAGACTTTTGAAGATTTAAGAAGTCACGATGTCGATATTGTAACTTTAGGACAATATCTAAGACCTACATTAAACCATCACCCTATCGACAGATGGGTTACACCGGAAGAGTTTGATCTTTATAGAAAAGTAGGTCTAAAATATGGATTCCTTGAAGTAATCTCTAGCCCAATGGCAAGATCAAGTTATAGAGCAGAGAGAGCTTTAGATTTTAATAACGCAGGTATAAAAATATGATAGTTATCTCACCAGCAAAAAGGTTAGCAGAAAGAGTTAATGATCACTCTCTAGCACCCACTACCCCTCATTTTAAAAAAGAGGCTAATCAGCTTGCAAAAGAATTGGCACTAATGAGTTCTCAAGAACTTGCATCTATGATGCATGTAAGTGAAGGAATAGCAGAACTTAATTCCAATAGATTTAAAAATTGGAATAAAGATACTGGGACAGAAAAAAGAGCAATTTTTCAATTTGAAGGAGATGTCTTTAAACATCTCAATGCCGCGCAATTTGATGATAAACAGATTAANTATATGAATAAAAATCTAATTATTCTGTCAGGGATCTATGGTCTTTTAAAACCATCTGATGAGATGAATCCATACAGACTTGAGATGGGCACNAAACATAACTTTAATGGCTCAAAAAACTTATATGAATTTTGGGGCGATAAGATAGCTAAAAAAATTAATGAAGAATTAGGAGACTCTCTTTTATTTAACTTGGCGTCTGAAGAATATTTCTCAGCTGTTTCAAAATACATAGACGCCAAAAATACCATTAACTTTAGATTTTTATCTTCATCAGGTGGAAAAGAAAGAGTTGTCGGTGTTATCGCTAAACGCGCAAGAGGAGAGATGGCAAGATTTTTAATAGAGAATGAAATTCAAACTACAAAGGGTATTGAAAAATTTTCTAGCATGGGCTTCAAGTTTAGAGATTTTAGTAACAACTGCTTTACTTTTATTAGCTCTTAGACTCTTGTTCTATTAAATCATCAACAATTTCAAGCAATTCATCGACCATATGAAATGTCTCATGAAATGAAAGAACCACTTCTCTTTCTCGGCTCAAAAGAACGAGTCCTTCACGAATTTTTTTAAGCTTTTCAGATTTGTTCATAACAAGCTGTTTATTCTAATGAACTTTCACATCAAAGCAATGTCAAAAAATGTTGAAAACATGACAAATTTAGTGCTAATATAGCCATCCATTCGTTAAAAGATAAACAATGGTTATAATGTGTTATAATAATTTATTATGAGTTACGCACTTGCATTAGCAAATCCTGGCTCAGATATAGATAAATATCTGTCTCAGGTTTACTCAATACCTGTTCTCACTAGAGAAGAGGAACTCGACCTTACGCGTGAGTTTTATGAGACAGAAGACATTAAAGTTGCGCACAAACTTGTCATTTCACATCTGAGATTTGTAGTCCACATAGCAAAGTCTTACGCAGGATATGGTTTGCCGCTTGCAGACATAATTCAAGAGGGAAACTTGGGATTGCTTAAAGCAGTTAAAAAGTTTGATCCAGATAAAGGAGTTCGACTTGTTTCATTTGCGGTGCATTGGATTAAAGCTGAAATTCATGAGTTCATTCTTAAGAACTGGAGAATAGTAAAAATTGCGACCACAAAAGCACAAAGAAAACTCTTTTTTAACCTCAGAAGTAAAAAGAAAAGCACTGGCTGGTTGACTGATAAAGAAGCTAAAAAAATAGCAGCCGATCTTGATGTCTCATATAAAGAAGTAATGCATATGGAAAATAGATTAAATTCTGCTGATTCAGCTTTTGACATGCCATGCGATGAAGAAGATGATGAAAAAGCTTTTTCACCAAGCCAATATCTCGAAGATCACTCATTCAGTCCTGAGCAAATAGTTGAAAAACAAAATTATGAAAGCGTTAACCATACCGCATTAATGAAAAATATCTCAGGCTTAGATAGAAGAGCTCAAGATATAATTAGAGCTAGATGGCTTGATGATCATAAACTTACCCTAAATGAATTAGCTGATAAGTATTCTGTTTCAGCTGAAAGAATCAGACAAATAGAAGCCTCAGCCTTCAAAAAACTCAAAACATCTCTAGTAAACGTTTAAGTTTATTTGTAATAAACATACCTAAATTAAAATACAATAGCTTTTGTTGTGATTAAAACATTTAGTTCCAGGGCCGGAAGGCTTTCAGACACAAATAAAAAATTTTTAGAGTTGCAGTCGACATGTTTAATAAGACATGAAAGAAAACCACAGACAAAACTCCCAATTGTCATAGACATTGGTTTTGGTGATGCACAATCCTTTACAAAAGATGTTGTTAACAATAAAAATCATTGTTTCATTGGAATAGAGCCATACAAAAAAGGCTTTGCTAGAGCAGTTGAATTTTATGAAAAAGAGAAACCAAAAAACCTTTATTTATATAATGGAGATGCAAGAGAGTTTTTGGAAGCAATAGAATATAAAGCATCATTTGTAAGAATTCATTTTCCCGATCCATGGCCTAAAAAGAAACATATTAAAAGGAGGCTAATTTCTCTTTCATTTCTACACCTTTTGAATCAAAAAATTTTAGAGACAGGAAAAATTGAAATTATCACAGACTCAAAAACCTACCAAAATCATATAGAAGATGTTTTGAAAGAACAAAAACTATTCAAGCAAATTGATAATTTTGAAATTTCATATGAAGTTTCAACCTTTCATAACAAAGGCTTAAAAAAGGGGCATGAAATTAGAAGGTATGTCTTAGCTAAGGCCTAAACCATATATTCGAACATTAAGATCTCAAGTATTCTTTCTGCTAACTGAAATACAAAAAAAGCAATTAGCGGTGATAAGTCAAACCCTGCTGTTGGCGGGATAATATTTCTAAATATAGATACAGTTGTCTCATACACTTCTTGAATTAATGATGTAGCTGAATTATAGAAGTTTGCACCAAAGGCATAAAACCAGCTCAAAACTACACCAATAATCACAACAAACTTTAATAAACCAATGAGCATTTTAGCTGTTTGAAAAATAGAGAAATTCACCAAAGTGCCAAGATCATATCCTGGCAGTAAGATGTAGAAAGATATGAAATTGATAAGTAAGGCAGCGAATAAAAGGCCTATATTGATTTTTTTGTAATGCACGTTGAATAGTAGCAATAAAGGAAAAAGCAAAATCTTTATAATCCTCGCGATTTTGTTGTAAGAGTCGGCTTTTGCAAGATCAATTAGAAATAAAACCAATATTAAATAGACGACAATTGTCTTTATTGTTAATAGCATCCCAAACATTACTGTAGAGTCCATCATTTAGTTCGTGCTCCAAAAATTGATGTGCCAATTCTCACCATATTGCTTCCATAAGCTAAAGCTAATTCATAATCATTAGACATTCCCATCGATAGATATTCAACATCTTTTTTCATCGTTTTCATTTTGTTAAAAACATTATTAGCTTGTAAAAATTGCGCTTTTAATTTTTCTTCCTCAATTCTACCCTCACCGATAACCATCAAGCCTTTTATGGTTATATTTTTAAACTGATTTTGTTCCATAATCTCATATATTTCTATTTCACTAAAACCAGATTTAGTTTGTTCTTCACCAAGCTTTAGCTGTAATAAAATCTCAATATTTTTTTTAGCATCTATTTGAGAAATTTTATCTAAAACTTTTAATCTGCTAACTGAGTGAACTAAATCTGAGCATGCGACTATGTCTTTTACCTTATTACTTTGAATGTTACCCAAAAAATGCCAAGTAATGTCCTTGGGCAGCATATCTTTTTTCTCTTTAAGCTCTTGCAAAAAATTTTCGCCGAAATCCCTGTGTCCAATATCATAAAGATGCTTAATCTTATCTATATCTTGCCCTTTTGAAACTGCAATCAGCTTATGATGTGATTTAAGGACATTAGAAATATTATGAAATTTATCTAGATTCATTGGTTAATTTGATACAACTTCTAATCTCTAAAGAGTCCATATTTAACCTTCTAAGATTTTCCCTAGCATTGTTAGTCTGNGACCTATTAGCAAATGGCCCCACAATTACTTTGAAATTAAAACCATTTTGGCTCGTTACATTTTCAATTACAGGGGTATAGCCTATTTTTTGAAGCTCTTCTAATTGACTGGATGCTGCTGCAAACGTACGGAAACTTCCAGATTGAGCAAAATATTGACATTCTTCTTGCTCATCGTTTGCAATTACTGCTATTTCATCAAACGAACTATTCTCCAAGAGAGTTTGGAATTCATATTCAATATCTTCGACATCGTAGTCATTTAAATCTAAAAATTGTTTGGCATCTTGTAAAAAAATAATCGAGAAGAACGACATTAGAAATGAAACAGAAATTGCCAGCAGAAAAGTTGGCGCAGCTTTGATTGGAAATTTCTTATTTTTAAAAGAGAAGTTGGACATATTACATTTTTTCTAATGGTTCAACATTCAGAATTTTAAAACTATTTTTTAGTATTTGTTTAGTAATGCTTGTGATTAAAAGTCTTGAATTTGATGTTACTTTGTCTTCGCATAACACGGGATTTTGTTCATAAAATGAGTGGAATGTAGCCGAAAAATCTTTTACGAAATGAACCAATGAATGAGGTGATCTTTCTAGCGCATATTCTTTTAAAACCAGAGGATAATTTATAGTTTTTGACACAATCTCAAAACAATTTTCTATTTCTTTAAAATCTATTTCGGAATTTGGGTCAAAAGTTGCTTTGCTTAGGATAGAGCAGCACCTGACGTATGCATACTGAGCATAAAAATATGGATTGTTTTTGCTTTCATCTTTTGCAAGATCCATATCAAAATCCATTGGGTGGTCCGATTTTTTTTCTAAAAAGAAAAACTTAATAACATCAGGACCTAGGTCTTCCCTTAACTCACTTAGAGAAAAGTATTCCCCCCTTCTTGTCGACATAGTTTTTTTAACACCTTGTTCATACAGATTTACTAACTGATACAAAAGGAACTCGATGTTTTGATGGTCTTTTTTCATAACATCAAAAGCTGCTGTTAGCCTAGGAATATACCCGTGGTGATCGGCACCAAAAATATTTATACAGGCATCAAAATTTCTATCAATTTTATTTTTATGGTAGCCAACATCTGTTAAATAATAAGTTGGCTCTCCATTTTCTCGCAACAACACTCTATCTTTGTCATCTCCAAACTCAGTAGTTTTAAACCATTCAGCGCCATCTTTATTGTATGTATGTTCTCGGTCTTTTATGATCTTTAAAGCTTTTGATAAATCTGATTTATCATCATCAACTACACCTAAAGAGCTTTCGTGAAACCAGTGATCGTGAACGATATTAAATTTTTGAAGATCCTTTTTAATAAGATTTAATATTTCGCTTACAGAAAATTCGTTGGCCTCCTCCCATGCCTGCTTAAACTCAGATTTAAAGTAAGCAGAAATAGTATCTAACCTGATATCTTTATCTTCATCTAGAGATCCGAAATCAACTTCTTTATCAAGAGCTCCAAATTTTGATTTAAATCGTTCAGCTAGCTCTTTGACATATGTGCCTTCATAGGTGCCATCTGGATCAAAATCTTCTACATACGCATTAAGCAGCACACTACTTGTTAAAATTGATATTTGTCTACCGGCATCATTTACATAGTATTCTTTAGTTACTTCATAACCGATATTTTCTAAAAGATTCGCTATTGCCATGCCGAGCACTGCGCCTCTTCCATGCCCAACATGCAATGGTCCAGTTGGATTTGAAGAAACAAACTCTAATAATATTTTGCCTGTAAAATCTTTGGTGGCGCCCCAACTGTCACCATGAGTAAGTATGTCTTTTAATAAAGCCCCTTTTGTTTCTGGCGTGATAAATACGTTAATAAAACCTGGGCCTTCGATTCGAATCTCACTAATCATTGAGTCGTCTAAATTGGCAGCCACATGTTCTGCTATTTCGACCGGTTTTTTATTGAAGTGTTTTGCCAGCTTAAGACAACAGCTTGATGCATAATCACCTCTAAGTTGTTCAGCGCTAATTTCAAACTCAACTTGTTCTAATAGTTTTTGATCAAGCGTTAAAGCATTTTTAGTTGCAACTTTAGCCACTGATTCTTTAAGCAGTTGATTTAACTCATTTAATATCATTCTTTGCTTCGTCCAACGTATGTGCCATCTCTAGTATCAATTTTAATTTGTTCGCCTTCATTTATAAAAATTGGAACTTGTACCTCTATTCCCGATGAAAGTTTTGCAGGCTTTAAAGTATTAGAAACTGTATCTCCCTTTAGGCCTGGTTCAGTCTCTGAAACAGTTTTCGTAACAAATGTAGGCAGTTCAACATTTAAAATATCTCCATCCCAAAAGAGAATTTTGCATTCCTCCTCTCCATCTAACCAAAGTTTAATTGACTCAATTTTATGCACTGGAATTTCAATTTGCTCATAAGTATCTTTATCCATAAATACGTAATTCTGGCCTTCTNCATATAAAAACTGAAAGTCTCTTTCTACAATGTCTGCGCTCTCTACTGATTCTCCAGATTTAAAGGTTCTTTCCCATACTTTCTGTGTTCTTAAGTTATAAAGTTTTGTTCGCATTACAGCTTGCCCTTTCCCTGGTTTATGAAACTCATAAGAAAGGATTGAACACGGTTCTTTTTCAATCAAGACCTTAAGACCTGCTTTAAATTGATTGGTAGAATATTTCATTTTATGTCACATTATCCTTTTTCTTGTATGATACTTATAGCAAAAGCAAATTATGGCTAAGACTATTTTACAACCTTTAGTATTTCTTGCTATCACAGTAGTGACTTTTTTAGTTTGTTACCTTCTGGCCATCACAGTTTCAGTTGGAACAATCGAATCAGACGGCTTGTCACTTATTATGGTAGCTATGGCCTTATCCTTTGCCATTCACTGGATCCTTTTTATTCCATCTTATATTTTTCAGACTGAAAAATTTTACGATCTAACTGGAACTCTTACTTACATCACGGTTCTGTCATTTGTAGTTTTCATTAAAAAGACCACTGTTCACGAAATGTTAGACCTAAGATCTTTATTGATCTATGGCTGTATTATGATTTGGACAATAAGACTTGGTGGATTTTTATTTTGGCGTGTTCTGAAGGATGGCCATGATAAAAGGTTTAAAACAATCTTACCAAGTTTTACTCAACTGCTCATGACATGGACACTCTCTGCAGCTTGGGTATTTATTCAATCACTTTCTGCGCTAGTTGCCCTCACAGTAATCACCAGTGTGGAAATGGGTTTGATTGGTTGGTTTGGTTTAGCATTATGGATTTTTGGATTTGGATTTGAGGTATTGGCTGATCATCAAAAAACAAAATTTAAAGCCGATGTTGCAAACGAGGGAAAATTTATAACTGGAGGCTTATGGGACATTTCAAGACATCCAAACTATTTTGGTGAAATTGTGCTGTGGTTAGGTATTACTATGATGGCTGTACCAGTTATGTCAGGCTTACAGTTTGTCTCTCTAATATCTCCAGTCTTTGGATTTTTACTTATTTACTACGTCAGTGGGGTAAGAATGTTAGAAGCCAGATCGGACAAAAAATGGGGCAACAACCCTGAATATCAGGAATACAAAAGAAATACTCCCGTATTCTTCCCAAAACTGTTTTAAAATGCGGTTTTTCCTTAAAAAATAGTTGTAAAATAACAGTAATTTGATAGTTTTAACGATCAAGTTTTAAAAAAGGGTAAAAGAACATGAAAAGATACGTATTTTTACTGTACATATTGGCAACTTTCGCATCTGCAAATAATGCTGATATAGACCAGATACTAGAGGAAAACCAAACAAGCATTTCTCAATCTCAAACTTCTCAAGAAAAAGTTGATAACCTATCAACTGAAAAAGATTCACTCTTAGCTGAGTGGAAAGTCGTAGTTAAACAAGTTGAAGGTTTAAAGATCTACAACGCACAGAAAAGACAACAGATTAAGGCACAAGAAGAAAGACTTGTAACTTTAGCTGAACAAACAAAACAGGTAGTTGTTATTCAAAGACAAATTCCACCTTTAATGGAAAGAATGGCAAANAGTTTGGAGCAGTTTGTATCACTTGATGCTCCATTCTCCTTGGANGAAAGATATAAGCGTATCAACCAAGTTAGAAATACCCTTTCAGATCCAAAAGTTACTGCCTCAGAACAAGTAAGACAAGTTTTAGAAGCCTATAACATTGAGAGAGAATATGGCAGAACAATTGAAACCTATGAAGATGCAATTGTGTTAGATGGTGAAGAAAAAGTTGTAAATATCCTAAGAATTGGAAGGCTTGCATTGATGTATCAACTCAAAGACCAAAGTGAAGCAGGTATTTGGAATGGAAGTGGCTGGGAAAAAGTCAGCGGCTACAGAATACCAGTAAGAGATGGCATTAGAATGGCAAATAAAACNGCACCATTAGACCTTCTACCACTACCAGTCAAATTTGAGGAGGAAGAGTAATGAAATATATAAAAATATTATTGCTAAGTTTTTTCGTTATCTCTTCATATTCTTATGCACAAGAAACTGAAGTTGAAGCACCAACAAATCTTGATAAATTACTGGAACTTGTAAAAGAAGGTAAATCTAAAGAGCAAGGTGAAAATAGACAAAGAGAAGCAGAATTTAANGCTGCTAGAGATAAGCAGGACCAAATCCTAAAAGCTGAGCAAAGAGAGCTGGCAAGACAGGAAAGAATAGCTGATCAGCTTGAAGAAGAATTTAGAAAGAACCAAGAAAAACTCAGAGTAGCTGAAGAAGCATATCTAAAACAATTAGGTTCATTGAATGAACTTTTTGGACATATGCAAAGTATTACTACAGACTCCCGAGTAACTTTTGAGTCTTCATTGACAGCTGCAGAGTTTGGAAAGGATAGAGAAAAATTCTTGGGTGATCTTACTCAAAAAATGGGTGAATCGACTGAATTGCCAACAATCGAAGAAATTGAAAGAGTTTGGTACGAGATAATGCGTGAAATGAAAGCAACTGGAGAAGTCAGTCGTTTCTCAGCGACTGTTATTAATGTTGATGGCACTCAAACTGAATGTAGTGTGGTCAGAATAGGTGTTTATAACGCTGTCTGTGGAAACAGTTATTTAGAGTATGTACCTACTAAAGGACAATATCAGTTCTTGGCTAGACAGCCTGCCGGAAGGTATACAAGCTCAGCTGGAAGAGTATCAGATGCTGATGCATCTAGTGGCTATGTAAGCTTTTCTGTGGATCCAAGTGGTCCATCAGGTGGCGCATTGCTGGCTAACCTTGTTCAAAATCCTTCTTTAGTTGAAAGAATTAATCAAGGTGGAATCATTGGTTATATTATTTTAGCAATTGGTGGCATCACACTTCTGTATGCAATATATAAGTACGTGATGTTGTGGATGATGGGAAGAGAAGTACAAGCACAGCTAGCTTCTTCAACACCAAATTCAAATAATCCACTGGGAAGAGTACTNAAAGTAGGNGCTTCTCANATGAAAGAAACTATTGATCGACTTGAGTTGAAATTAGCAGAGGCAATTATGGCTGAGAGACCTTCTATTGAGAGAGGCATAAGTTTTGTAAAAATTGTTTCAGTAGTAGCGCCATTGGCAGGACTGCTTGGAACAGTTACAGGTATGATTGTTACTTTCCAACAAATTACATTGTTTGGTACAGGTGATCCTAAGATAATGGCTGGTGGTATTTCACAAGCATTGGTTACAACTGTACTAGGGCTCGTTGTTGCTATACCAACAACATTAGCTCATTCGTTCTTGCAATCTTCTGCAAGATCAGTTGTTGATGTTTTAGAGGAACAAGCTACTGGTATAGTGGCTGAAAAAGCTAAGTAAATATGATCTGGCTTACTGAGCTTTATATATCTCTACGTGACTTCATGGAGTCGGGTGGACCAGTATTGTGGTATATCGCATTACTTGTAACGTTCATGTGGGCTTTGATCTTTGAGAGAATCTATTATTTTCTTTTTATTCACGATGAATTCGCTTCATCTATCAATAAAAGATATTTAGCTATGAGCTTTAAAACGCCTTGGCATAAGAACATGACTAAAGGCAGATTGATATCTGAAGGAAGAATAGCAATTAATAGAAACGTGCAATTGATACAAGTGTGTATCGCTTTGTGTCCTTTATTCGGTTTAATGGGAACAGTAACAGGAATGATAGAAGTATTCCAAGTTATGGCTTTTAACGGTGGCGGTGATGCAAGATCTATGGCTGGCGGCGTATCAAAAGCTACACTGCCAACTATGGCAGGAATGGTTTCAGCATTATCTGGTGTTTTAGCAATGATCTGGGTTAAAAACCAAGTTGAAACAAATGAACTATTAATGGGAGAATATGTATCAGGACACAGTAAACAAGGAGCTAAGAAATGAGAAGAAGTGCAATTTCGTCTGCAGCAAGAGAAGAAGAAAGTGAAATTAATTTGACACCTATGCTTGATGTGGTTTTCATCATGCTTATATTCTTTATTGTTACAGCTAATTTTATTAAAGAGCCAGGCCTAGAAGTTAATAGACCCGACTCTGACACATCCGAAATTCAAGAAAACGCTGCAATACTTATAGCAGTAGGTGGAAATGATGAAATTTACATGGATGGTAGAAGAATAGATGTCAGACAGGTTAAAGCTAATGTACTAAAACTATTGGCAGACAACCCGCAAGGCACAGTAGTAATTCAAGCTGATGAAACAGCAAGCGCTGATGCAATTATTCAAGTTATGGATGGTGCAAGAGATGCTGGGGTTTTTGACATTTCATTGGCAGCTGAACCAAATTAAATATGGCAGATACTAAAAGATACACATTTTTGGCAATGGCACCATTAGTCGCTTTTATGCTATTTGTATTTATGGTTCTTTTAGTAAGTACTGGCGACTCTGGTGATGTGGTAAAAGGAAGAAAAATTGGTGATGTCATTATGCCTGATAGAGAGATTGAAACTATTACTTCCGAAGAGGTTGAGCCTCCTGAAGAACCTGAAATTGCGCCTCCAGACATTGCGCCTCCACAATTAGATGTAACACCTATTGCAGTTAGTGCAGCAGCCTCAAAACCCGATATTAATTTTTCACAAGGCACAGGAGCTCTCTTTAGAGATGGTGATTACATACCACTATTTAAAGTACAACCGGTATATCCAAGAAGAGCACAAGAAAGAAATATGGAGGGTTATGTAATAGTTGCTTTCACAATAACTGAGTCAGGAACAATTGAAGAACCTTATGTAATAGAAGGTATGTGTCGTTCAGCAGGCAATAGAGAGGGCGAATTTAGAGAATGCTCAATGTTTAACTCTGCAACCATAAGAGCAGCATCAAAACTTAAATATAAACCAACCGTAAGAGATGGACGTGCGGTTTCCGTCGCGGATGTGCCGCATAAATTTACCTTTGAATTAGAACAAGAAAGCTAATGAGATATTTATTATTACTACTGCTAACCTTTNCCTTTAATGCCTTTTCTGAGGTGCCTGACCCTAGCTATGGACTTCCTGAATTAGCTTCTGAAGAAAGAATAAGAGAGCTCAATACAAAGAAAAGAGCTAAAGTAATGTCCCCATCAGTAGCTAGGAAAGTTCAAAAGGTTATAGAAGCACTTGATGAAGCTAGTATTTTAGAAGAGGAGCAAAGACTTCTAAAAAAAGAGAAAAAAGAAAAAGAAGCAAATGCAAAAGATCCAGAAATTAAGAGAGCTGTAGCAAAAGGCCAACAAGAACTAGATGAATTAAAACCAAGAATGGCATCTTTAAAAAGTTACGACAGGTCAATGATTTATTATTACCAATCTTACTTTAACCTTGCTTATCAAAACAAAATTCCTGAGGCCATTTCAAACTATTTGAAGGTGGTAGATGAAGAAGATACCAATGACAAGCTTAGAGTTGAAGCATATTATGTTCTTGCACAACTTTACCTTTCAGAATCAAACTTTGATGCCGGCGTTGAATATCTTATCAAGTGGTTTAAAAATGCTCCTGATGTTAAACCTGATGCTTATGTNCTTCTTGGCCAAGCATATTACTTACTAGCCGATCAAGAAACTTCGAAATCGAGGACATTAGCCAGCAAGCAAAAAGCTTTTAACAATGTTTTGAAAGCTAAAAGTCTTGCTGACGAGAAACAAATTAGATTTAGAGAGAATTGGTATTCACTTCTTCTAGCTTCTATGAGTGATCTTGATCTCAAGGAAGAGCAAGTCCCTCTCTACGAGGAAATTCTTGAACTTTACCCAAAGAAAAAATACTTTGTGAATCTGGCTGGCTTATATAATGATCTTGAAAGACCTCGAGATTATACTAGTCTTCTCAAAACGGCTTATACAAAACAACTTTTAAATAAAAAAGGTGAATTCCAGTCTTTGTCACAAATGTTAATGGCAGCGGGTAATCCTTATTGGGCAGCAGAAGTCATGCTAACAGGAATGACGTCTGTGCCTGGTACTAGAGTAGTTGATCAAGAATGTTTGATGAGTAAAGTTCTAGATGAAGACGGCAACCTGAAAACTGATAATAAAGGCATTGCAATAGAAGAGTTGGTATGCACGGATATATATGGCCCTGCATTTGTAAAAGCTGGATCAGTAAACGCGCTTGATCAAAAAGCAAAACCTGTACTTGTAGAAGATAAACAAAATTTAACTATTTTAGCTGGAGCCCTTAGAGCCGCTCAAGAAAGACAAGCTGCAATTGATGTTTTCCAAAAACTAACAAAAGTAACCTCAGACGGAGAAGCCTATATAGCAATGGGAAATTTGTATTATCAAGAAGACCAAATAGACAAAGCTATCGAGGCTATTAACAAAGGATTGGATAAGGGAAAATTGAAGAATCCAGGTTTTGCTCANCTTACACTTGGCCAGGCCTTGTTCGAACTACAAAGATTTAATGAAGCTAGAGATGTNTTTACAAAAGCTTCAAAAAGCGAAAAAGATGCTGTAAAAAAATCAGCTAGAGCTTGGTTGAAATATACAGATAACGAACAGGAAAGAGTAAGAAATCTTAATTTAAGAAAAGAGTCTATTTCTTAACATACTCTTTTATTACAAAAGAAAATTCATTTTGATCTGATTTGCTATGGTGCTCACTTGATAATTCAAGCCAATCATTTGCATTGAACTCGGGAAAGTAAATATCGCCTTTTAAATGGTTTGCATCAACCCATGAAATGACTAATTTATTAATTTTTTGCATGCCTTCCTCAAAAATCCTTGAACCACCAATTAAAATAATTTCGTCGTTTGTATATTTCATGCCAAGCTGAATAGCTTCATCAAGAGATTTGCATATATGGCAACCTTCAACTTGTTTCATCTTGTTTGAAACAATGATATTTATTCTATTGGGTAAAGGTCTTCCAATTGAGTCGAATGTATTTCGTCCCATAATTATGGGCTTATTCATAGAATAATTTTTAAAATGTTCTAGATCATCTCTGAGCTTCCATGGTAAATCATTATTTACTCCAATTAGTCTGTTGCTATTCATTGCAACTAAAGAAGAAATAATCATATAGCTACTACAGCAGGTATATGGGGATGATGTTGGTAATCAATTAGCTCAAAGTCTTCATACTCATACTCATCAATAGAGCCTTTTTTTACAACTTTTATTTGAGGAGGTTCTAAAGGAGATCTGGAGAGCTGTTCTTCAGCTTGTGCTAAATGGTTATTATACAAATGAGCATCACCTAAAGTATGAATAAAATCACCAACCTTTAAATCACATACATTTGCAATCATATGAGTTAGTAAGGCATAAGATGCAATATTAAATGGAACACCCAAAAAAACGTCAGCACTTCTTTGGTATAACTGACATGATAATTTTCCGTCTTGTACATAAAATTGGAATAGTATGTGGCAGGGAGCAAGAGCCATCCTTGGAATCTCTGCAACATTCCATGCGCTAACAATATGCCTTCTGCTATTGGGATTATCTTTAATTTGCTGAATAACACTTGATATTTGATCATNAAAACCATCAGCACCTTTCCAATTACGCCATTGTTTGCCATAGACTGGGCCTAAGTCTCCATTTTCATCGGCCCATTCATCCCAAATTGATACTCCATTATCTTTTAAATATTTGATATTAGTATCGCCTTTTAAAAACCACAGCAATTCATATGCCACTGACTTAAAATGTATTTTTTTTGTTGTTAGAAGAGGAAATGATTCTTGTAGATCAAATCTCATCTGGTGTCCAAAAATTGATATGGTACCTGTGCCTGTTCTGTCACCCTTAGGCTTACCGGAATCTTTAACTTTTTTAAGTAAATCTAGGTATTCTTGCATTTATTTTTTTGAAAGTATGAACATCCCTAATACTATCATAGGTATTGATAATAATTGCCCCTGAGTTAAAAAACTAAATAATAAAAAGTCGTTGCCCCAAACAGTGTCCGGTGTTTTGTAAAATTCAACTATAGATCTAGCAATACCATAGCCAATTAGAAAATATGCTGAGTGTCTACCAACCTTATTCTTTTTAGAAATAACAAAATTTAGGAATAGGAATAGTAAAATTCCTTCAAGAAAAGCCTCATAGAGCTGTGATGGATGTCTTACAAGACCTAGAGGGTCGGTAGGAAACACCATNCCCCATGAAACATCAGTGGGTCTTCCGTATAATTCTGCATTGATAAAGTTTGCAACCCTGCCCAGAAAAAGTGCTATTGGAACTTGTGGAGCTATCCAGTCNGTTACTTGAAAAAATGTAAAATTCTTTTTGTTGGCNTAAAACCACATAGCCACCATTACTCCAATCAAGCCGCCATGAAATGACATACCACCTTGCCAGATTTTTAAGAAATATAAAGGGTCTTGCAATTGAATGTGAAAGTCATAAAACAGAACGTGTCCAAGCCTTCCACCTACTATCGCCCCAAAAAATAAACCATATGTAAATACAACGTCACTAACTTCTTCTTTAGAGATATCAATATCAAACTTTTCTCTTGTTGCAGCCATTCGTAAATAAATAAAGTACGCTCCCAACACATAAGCAAGACCATACCAATGAATATTTAGCGCAGTCCCCAAAACCGAATGTAAAAATTCAGGCAGTGGTATTGATAATGCTACTGGATCTATTTCGGGATATTTAATCATTATGCTAAAACCCAGTATATAAAGATAGGAACTAATTGTAGAGCATACAATGTCTGAAAAACCCTTTCGTTAACTCTTTGGGTAAGCCATGCTCCAAATCTTGATGAAAAAGAGCTAAAAATTATTATGAAAAATAGACTTAGATAATTGACGTAGCCGAAAGAGTATTCAGGTAAGCCTTCTATGTTATAGCCAAGATAAATATATGTAATTGCTCCAACAAAACCTACTGGTAAGGTGCATGCTACTGAAGTGCCAACTGCTTTTTTCATAGTTTCTCCCATCAGCCTGAGAAATGGACCTATAAAAATTCCTCCTCCTATGGCAAAAGTTGTAGATACAGTTCCAACAAATGACCCAAAAGGAACTGTGATGAAAGGACTTATATCGTTTGATGTCGCTCTATCCTTGATTTTAAAAAACATCCTTAGAGAAACTAATAAGATAAAAAAAGCAAATATATTTTTAAAAAGTTCTTTTTCTGCATTTACTGAAATAAAAGCACCTATAACTCCACCGAGACAAATACCAAACAATAATTTGGTAAAATTTCTCCAAGACACATTCTTATTTGCATTATGTACCGGAATTGCGGATATAGAATTAAATACAATACAACTTAAAGCTGTTCCTAATGACAAGGGTATACTTATATCGTCTGAGTAACCCAAGCTTGAATACATAAAATGGAGAGACGGAACAATTACCAGACCTCCTCCAACACCAAAAAAACCAGCTAAAAACCCTGATACTATGCCTATCAAGGGATAGAGAATAAACTCAATCGTCATTTGTTAATTTCTTTGTTTCTTTGGAACCCAGTGCAACTAAACCTTCTATTTTTGATGACATAGAACCTTTGCCGTCAATTAACTTACTTCTTGCATCATCATATTTTTTCTGAGACTGTGCTATTGAAGTGCCCAGACTATCCATGACATTGGTAAAACCATGCAACTTGTCGACTAATTTCTGAGCCTCTTCATAAACTTTTATGACACTTTCTCTTTGCCCATCAAGCCGCCATAAATTTTCCACCATCTTGATTGAGATATGTAGGATAGAGGGACTCACTAAGGCAATTCTTTTTTTGTCAGCAAAGGACACTAATTCAGAATCGTATTTAAGCGCTACGCTTAATGAATCATCTATTCCTAGAAACATAAATATAATATCTGGAGTATTTAATTCTTCAATCTGGCTGTATTTTGTTGAACTTAAATCATTTATTCGTTCTCTGATATTTTTTGTCAAACTTTTGCCGTGCTTTTCCTTCTCTTCTTTTACATCTGTATTGCAATAGTCGTTATATGCAGTGAATGAAAACTTTGAATCAATAATAATATTCCTGTTTTGTGGCAAATATATAACAGCATCAGGTATTTCTCTTGAGACATCCCCTTCTATTTTTACGGTAAAACTTTTTTGGAGTTTATAGTGTATGTTCTCTTCTAAACCAGAATTTTCTAATAACATTTGAAGTTTAAGCTCGCCATAATCACCTTGAGTTTTGCTCTCTCCCGATAACGCCTTGGTCAATTTATTCGCATCGGATGTAATTTGATTAGTTTGCTCAATTAAACTATCTATTGTTACTTTAGTTTTGGTATGAAATTCATGCTGTTGTGTGGTATTTTTTCTAACTTCCTCCTCAAATTCTTTGATTCTTTTTTTAAATGGGTCAATTACATTTTCAATGTTTTCTTTTGAGGCTTTTTTAAAATCTTCTTCTCTCTTCTCGTATATTGATTCAATTGAACTTGTTATTTTTCTTTCAAGTTCATCGCCTAATTTAGAAGATTCATGTTTTGTTCTGCGATCATTAATTAAAAAGACAATTACTCCTAAAGAAATTACTGAAAAAATTGATAGAATTACAACTACTGAATCCATAGATGAATATTTTAGAACATATTAAGCAAGAACTCCCTTGGTTAGACGGTAATACAGTATACGATTTAACGAGAGGCAAGCCAGCACCAGAACAATTAGACATTACAGAAAATTATTATTCTAAATTAAGTACACCGTATGAGTTGGACGGCATTGATTTAAGAAATTATGGCAATCCAGAGGGTCTTCCATCTGCAAGAGAGTTAGGGTCAAAAATTTTAAAAACAAATTTCGATGAGACCCATGCTTTGGATAACTCATCCTTAACTTTAATGCATCAAATAATTAGTTGCGCATTCTTTCTCGGATTTAAAAGCGCAAAACTTGACGGACATAGCAAAATAATTTGCCCTGTGCCTGGATACGACAGACATTTTAAGCTTTTAGAAAATTTTGGTATTGAAATGATAACTGTGCCTTTTCAGAAAGATGGTCCTGATCTCAATACTATAGAAGATCTCATTAACTCCGAAAGCAATATTCACGGGATAGTTTGTGTGCCTCGACACTCAAACCCAACTGGACATACTTTTTCTGATGATAACGTGGAACAATTATTCAAATTAATTGAGCCACTCAAAGAGAATTTTTCTATTTTTTGGGATAATGCTTATGCTTGTCACGATATTGAAGATACTATTCAGCAAACACCAGCAGATCAAATAGCAAAAAAAATCGGCTTAGAAAATAATTTATTTCAAGTTGGTTCAACATCAAAGATAACTCTGGCAGGAAGTGGAATCTCTTTTATTTCTAGCTCAGCAGACAACTTATCTAAATTTATTGATTTTAGAAATGCCATTACTCCAGGCCCAAATAAAATGAACCAAGGCATGCATGTTAAGTATTTTGAATTGGTGAGCATTGAACAGCAGATGAGTGAATTAAAGAAAATAATCAAACCTAAGTTTGAACTAGTTGACCATATTCTTGAACCTATAAAAGATACAGGCCTTTGTTTTTATGAAAAACCAACTGGAGGATATTTTTATTCAATCGATTCTGCAAAAAGTAATGCTGATGAAGTTGTGCAAACATGTTCACAGCTGGGCTTAAAACTTCTTCCCATGGGTTCGTGTTTTCCGTATGGAGTTGATCCAGACAAAAAGAATATCAGACTAGCTCCAACATTCCCTGATTTGGCATCTCTAGAACGCTGTGTAACTATCTTTAAAAATGTTCTTAAATATTTGAACTAATCAGTTATTTATCAATCAAAAGAAATAGGAGAAAAAATGAAATATTTAATACTTTTTACAGCTTTAATCTCATTTAGTGTCATTGTTGCTGATGAACGTGGTCCAGATCGTGCTATGTGGGCAGCAAAAATGAAATTAGATTTAGCAGAACTTAAAGGTCCTCCATCACTTGCTGATTTAAAAGCAAAAAAGGCTGATAGGATTGCAAATTTAGATCTGTTAATAGATTCAGGGAAATATGAAGGCCCCGCGCTAGAAAGACTTTCTCGTATGCGAGAAAAAGTTCTTAATACCGAACTTCCATCACAAGATCAAATTAATCTCAGACATGAAAGAAAGATCAAAATGATGAAAAATAGATTGAAAAGTAGAGTAAAAATGATGGATAGAAGATTTAGAGACCCAAGAAGAGATCAAATAATGCGTGACAGAGAACGCTGGGAGTTAAGGAAACAAAAAAATAGAAGAACAAAAAAGGACTAGTCATATTAGTCGTAATCTGCCCATAACAGATTTGCGGCAACCGACCTGAAGGGACGCCACTCTCTTGCTAAACAAGTCATATCCTCAACGTTAGGGCGCTCTTTCAGGTCTTTTAATCTTCTTACACCTTCTTGCAGACCTATGTCACCAACTGGCCAAATATCTTGTCTGCCTAGACATGCCATGAGATAACAATCAGCTGTCCAGCTTCCAATCCCCTTCATTTTCTCTAAAGATTTCCTTGCCTCTTCGTCTGACATTGTTTCAAGATTATCAAAATTAAATTGACCTGTACTTTCCTGTTCAGCAACGCCTGCTAAGTAATTAATCTTAGGTCTACTTATACCAGCTTCTCTAAGAAGATTCCTATCTAGCTGCAGAAAGTTTTTCCCATTTACGTTTTCCATTAAATTAAAAACTCTTTTTTTTATGGATTCTGCTGCCTTAACAGAAATCTGCTGTTCAATTACAAGCGCGCAAATACCTTCAAAACCTTTAGGTCTTAAAAAAAAATCAATCTGATGATCTGGGACAAAGCGTTTAAAATTAGGCTCAACAGAGAGAAGATGTTTTATGCCTTCATTTAAAATTTGCTGATTCATGCTTTCAATAAATTGTCATTTATCAAAGCCTGTTTAAATTCATCAAATCTATCTTGCCCAAAATAATATTTGCCTTTATATACCAAACCAGGAACACCATGGTGGCCTGCTTCTTTTTGAGCGTGCTGGTTTTGTTCAATTTGTTTTATGAGCTCTTTTTCATTCAATTTGGCTTTTTCAGAAAGCTCTAAGTAATCTAAACCAACATTTTTACAAGCTTTTATTAGGTTATGTTCTTCATTCCAACCTTTTTTTGTGCCAAAAATCATGCTGGAGATTTCGTATGCAAGCTCAATACCAACACCTTCATTATGTCCTTGTTGACCTAAATGACAAAGATCGTATATGTAAGGCTGATGCTCATTAACCTTACCCGTAAAAATATTTTGCTTTATTGGGTCTGGCTTAGGAATGAAAAACGGCATCCCTTGTTGTTTGGCTACTAATCGCATATCAAGAATTTTATGAGAAAAATATGTAATAAAATTCTTTCCTTTAAAAAAGCTGGGTTGGCGAATTGCAAGCGGGTATACAAGCTTAAAATTTATCTCAATACCTTGTGCTTTCAGACTTATTACTCGTGGCAGAATGAAATATGAATAAGGACTACGATATGAAAAGTAAAAATCAACCATGAACAATTATTATAATGTAAGATAAAAATCTAGGAATATTATTATGAGCAGAAAGGCATACGTGGTAGCAAATCTTGAAGTCATTCATGACAGAGATAAATTTAGAGATTATGAAAGGGGTTTAGTTAAATCTTTGGGCAGACATGAGGGCCAATTACTGACATTTAGTGATAATGTTGACTGTTTAGAGGGCGAGAATCCACCAAATGGTAGACTAGTAGTTATGGAGTTCCCTTCAATGGAGCACGTTGAAAATTGGTGGGCAGATGAGGAGTATCAGGCCGCATCTAATATTCGAAGAGAATATTCTTTAACTAACTTTATCTGTAAACTAGAAGCTCTGCCACCTAGAACTTGATAGTTAGTTATGGAAATAACTGAGCACTATTTTAAAACACCAAGACACGAAACATTCTACTTAGCTGCTGGTAATGAAGACGATCCATTAATTTATTTGATACATGGATGGCCAGATTTATCTATGGGTTGGATGAAACAAATAGGCTATATAGCAGAACTTGGATATCGAGTAATCGCGCCTGACATGCGAGGCTATGGTAGATCAACTATTCACCCAAACCACAACGATTACTGTCAAAAAGAAATTGTTAAAGATATGCTCGAATTGCATGCAAGCTTTTCCACTGAAAAAGCAATTTGGATTGGTCACGATTGGGGCTCATTGGTTGTTTGGAATTTGGGATTGCATCATCAAGAAAAAGTTAAAGCTTTAGGCAGTCTATGTGTTCCTTTTGGTTGGGGCGGTCATCCTGATAGTTATTTAGATCATATTGATAGGACACTCTACCCAAAAGAAGAATATCCATATGGCCAATGGGATTATATGTATTTCTACTATGAAAATTTCGACTTAGCGTGCAAACAAATGGCTGAAGATCCACATAAAATGATAAAGTTGAACTTTACTAAGCCGTCGGAAGAATATAAGGGTTGTTTCAATGCAGGTATTGGCGCTAAATCCATGACTGCTTCAATTATAAAGAATGGTGGCTGGTTTAAACATTATGGGTTTAATGGCTTGCATTCAATTCCTGAGGTGCCAGTAGACAAAGACTTAATAAGTGAAGAGGAAGCAATTATGTATGGAGACTTTTTGGAGAAAAATGGGTTTTTTGGACCAAACTCTTGGTATGTGAATGGTAAATTAAACGATGAATATGCCCGGGAATTAAAAAAATTTACTACAATCGATTGCCCAGTCCTATTTATACAAGCAACTTATGACAGTGTACTAACGAAAAACTTTAATACTCACAACAAAATGGTCTGCACTCAGCTTACTGAAAAAGAAGTTGCCTCAGGTCACTGGATGGCCAGAGAAAAACCGAAAGAGACAAATAAAGTTATTAAAGAGTGGCTTGAGGCCATAAAGTAGACAGGAAACGGTTTTACCCATTTCCTGTCTTAGAAAGATTAGTAAGTTAGTCTAATATTTAAACCAACATTTCTTCCTGGAAGTGGCACGGCATCTTTAACAAAAGATGTAGAATTTCGTGCTACTTGATCAAGAACGTTATTTGCAAAAGCTGATACTTTTAAATTGGCTCCAAGAAGTTCATATTCTTTTCCAACTCTCAAGTTCAACATTTTATAACCTTCAGTCATAGTTTCGTCTTCAGCAACGTCTTCATGATCTGCAACGTCCTTTAGAACAACAGAATATGTGTAGCCATTACTGTTATATGAGGCTGAATAAAAGTTTCTTGCAGGCGCCATTCTTGGTATATAACCACCAGCATCAAGCTTGCCTTCAACAACATCTCTTCCAAAAGAAAGGTCTAAAGTTCCATTTGCAAGCTCATATGTTGAACCAACTTCAAACTCGTAACCCTCAAGAGTTGCATCTTCTTGGACAAACTCAGCATGCATTAAACCCTCATGCTCTTCTTCACCCTCACTATCATGATGGTCTTCATCATGCTCTTCATCTTTTAGGTAAATATAGTTTGAGACATCATTTTGATAGTATGCTAATTTTGCGTACATATTATCCATTTGATAATCAAATGTGATATCTACGTTATTTGAGATTTCAGTATCTAAGTTTGGATTTCCTACTTCAAATCTACCAGTTGCTAAGTGCGGGCCATTCATAAATAGTTCCACTACATCTGGTGCTCTCTCAAATCTTGATAATCCTAAGTTTACGCTTAAGTTTTCTGAAAAATCTTGATCAAAATTGAAAGCAACACTTAAAGTGCTCAGATCCTTATCGTAGTTTTCAATTTCGCCTTCCTCATCAGTATGGTCATCTTCATGATGAGCAACAGAACCAGATCTTGAGATTTCGTCTGATCTTATACCAAGATCATATCTGTAATTACCAAAATCTCTGCTCACAAAATATCCAAGAGTTGTTTCTTCCGTGGAAACAGGAAGCATGAAAGCTTCTTCACCGATTATAGATGAATCTTGTTCAGCTGTATTAAAAACAATCTTTCTTGTAAGATCACCAGCACTTACATCGAATATCAAACCAAACTCAGTAGCATCAGTTTTGAATAGAGTTGGCTCTTCATGACCATGTCCGCCTTCTTCACTTTCAGAATGATCATCATCATGATGTCCTTCTTCTTCAGCATGCCCTTCTAGATGTTCATAAGCACTATCTCTAAAAGAAAAGTCAACTTTATTAATGAGTGGGTAAGCGTTTGTGACAAGAGAACCTTTGAGATCAAATTTGTTTGAATCAATTTGAGAAAAAATTCTTTCTTCACCGTGCTCTTCACCTTCCTCTTCACTGTCCATGTGATCATCGTCATGACCGCCTTCTTCAACGTGAAATGGAACACCCATAACACCATCATTATCAGAATAAGAGAAGCCCAAATAACCCCAATCACCCGCTCTTGAAACACCAAATTTTGTGTAGGTATTCTCAACGTCGGAGTTTGGTAGCATAGCCAAACTTTCTTCACTATGATCTTCCTCACTATCAGCATGATCATCATCATGATGCTCGTCAGGGTAAACTGCTCCTGCTGGCACTTCATAATCTTCAAACATAGAATCAGAAGCAACAAAGGTTAGGTTAAAACCAGAAACGTTGTTTTCGTAACTGAAGTCTACCGCTTCTCCATTGTTAACTGATTGAGTTTCAACGCCTAAACTCATTACACGTTCGGCAATATTTGTGGTTCTAATACTGTTATCAACAACATTGATTACACCACCAGCACCACCATTTGCATATAGTAAAGATGATGGGCCTTTGACGACCTCAATTTGTTGTGAATTAAGTAAATTAATGTCATTGATATGATCTGGTCCCAAGGCTGCCACGTCTCTTACAACGACACCATTTTCAAGCACTCTTACTCTTGAACCAGACATTCCTCGAATTACAGGTTGTCCGACAGCTGCACCAAAATCTGCTGTATGCACACCCAAAAGTTCATCTAGAGTTTCACCAAGAGACTGTATGCCACCTGCTTTAACATCATCACCATCAACAACATGAAGTGGATCTTTTAGATCGCTTACAGTCTGTTTAGTTAGAGAGGAAGTGACAACAACCTCTTCAACCTCTTCAGCAAATATATTTATCGTTAGNATTGCACTTACTATCAGTGCTAAATAATAATTTTTCATTTATACCTCCTTGCAAAATTAAAATTGTAGTTAGTTAGTTAGTTAAGACTTTAAGCTTGGCGGAGCCCTGCTATCAAAGGACTTTTCAAGCAGAGTTGTATGAATATATAAGTTTAAAAGATAAAAAAGCTCTGCTGGAAGAGTAAAGAATGTTTGTTCATTAAGTATGAGCTTTGGAGTTTTGAAGTTGTCAGCATATTCACACTCAAACACATAAACATTCTTATGCTCATGATCAGATGCATGATTAAGATGCTCAGTACCTGAAAGTACAGAAAAGCATAACGCAACTAAAAGTGCTAAAATCCCTTTTTTAATAAACATTTGTTTCAATATTAATGACTTATTTACTATTGTAAACATACTTGTCAAATAAAATAACGACTTAATATTTCTCAGATCTAAAGCTTGTCTAAATCTCTATGATTTGTTTTCCAAAGTTTTTGCCACTAAGCACATCTCTCAGCGCTTGCGGTGCATTCTCAAATCCTTTGGTGATGGTCTCTTTGTATTTTAAATCGCCAGATTTTATGTGCTCGAGCAGAATCGCAGTTGTTTTTTCAAATTGATTCAACCACTCAGTTACCACAAAAAACCTATGTTGCGGTTTAGGTTTCAAACCACCTAATACGTGAAATGGAGTTTCTTCTGAAGCAATATCGGGTGAATTATACTTAGAAATAAAACCGCATATTGGCACTCGAGCACCTTTATTCAAAAATTTTGAGACATCTTTTGTTATATCTCCACCAACATTTTCAAAATAGATATCAATACCATCTGAACAGTACTCTCTAAGCTTTTGTGCAACATTTTCATTTTTATAATCTATGCAGTGATCAAACTTTAACTCTTCAGTAACATATTGCGCTTTCTCTGAACCACCGGCAATGCCAACAACCTTGCAATTTAGCAATTTGCCTAATTGGCCAACTACACTACCAACTGCACCAGAGGCAGCAGACACTACCAAAGTTTCTCCCGCTTTTGGTTTGCCTACATAATTAAGCCCATAATACGCAGTTCTGCCAGGCATCCCTATGGCACCAAGAAAAACACTGCTTTGCAGATTGCTCTTCGGTACTTTTTGCAACGAAGGGTCTGAGTCTTTGGCGCGAATGAAAGTTTGCCACCCTTGGTGCACTGTTACTAAGTCACCAATTTTGTAAATATTGGATTTTGATTCTATGACTCGACCAATACTTTCACCCACCATCACATCTCCGATTTTCAGAGGCGGGGTATAAGAAAGCCCATCGTTCATTTTGCCTCGCATGTAAGGATCTATAGATAAGTATTCCACTTCAATGAGTATCTCATTTTTGTTTAAATCAGAAATTACTTCAGAATCAAGGACCCAACATTCATCCTCAGGCATTCCCTGAGGCCTTTTATTTAGTAAGAATCTTGTGTTTGTATATTTCACGCGCAGAATATTTATTTTTTTGCTTTGTGTTTCATATAGGCATTCATAAGAAATACCATAATCTTAGAAGCATAAGTAGCAAGGTGAATTTTTAACGTTTTCATAAATCAGTAACTATTATATTTCAAATGTTTGGCTTATATGTTATTTTGAAATGTCTAAAAATAAATCATAAGAGGAGAAAATATGAATGAGAAAATTTTTGAATACATAAATAAAGGCGCTTTTAGCTTTTTTTTAATATGTGCCGCAATAGCCTTACTGTCGTTTGCAATGCCAACTTCAGAAAAAAAAGATTATGCCTATATCGAGTTTGATGGAGGATATACAGCTTTAGGTTATGTATCTGGCATTAAGTACGAAATGGATGCCTCGCTTAAAGACGATGAAGGCACAGTTTATGCAAGTGGTGCAAATAGTGTCAGAGAAACACTGGAATCTTTTGATCCAGGATCAACCGTCAAAGACGGAATCTATTTAGAATTTGATAATGCTTATGTTTATTCAGGTTCTGTAACAACCTTCACATTAACTATTAATACAAGCAAAACTTATAGTGATGGGACTACTGCTCCTGAAACTTGGCTTGCATTAATGGATGCGACTGAAGCAGATGAAAAATCTAATTATCGTAGAGAAGCGGAAAGCTATCTTGATTATCAAGCCGAACCTGGTGGCGAAAACCCATTAGCTTTTGTCAGCAATCTTTTTAATTAATAGATAAATTAGTTAACTAAAAACAACTTTGGTCAGTACATTATTCATTTTGGATAATTGCTGCCAAAGTTTTTTTGGTTTTTAAATCTCGAAAAGTTAGTCGAGCCAAAGCGACCAATCAAAATCTTCTTCATCAAATCTTATGGAACCTGCTACATCGTAGGTGTAAGGATCTAATGAAAATTTCATCACCACAGGAGTTTTTGTTCCATTTTTATTTTTAAACCAAATTGTTAGATCTGAAATTGAACGACCACTTCTTTTTTCTATAAATTCACTATTTCCCCATTTTTTGTAAAAACCATTGCTAAGTTTTTCAAACTCATCAGTTACTTTAAACCCGCCAATTTTTAAAGTGAAACTTAATTTATTGAAAAAAGAAGCAACAAAAACAGGATCGTAACTATTTCTCCTTGACCATTCCTCTCCAATTACTGATTTAACATTTTGGTACTCTTGTGTTTTTAGATCATCGAAGTTATAGCTTCTCCTTATTTGTGACAATTTCGCACAATGATAACTTTCAAATTCACTCTCATCACTATGGTCATAATAAGTTTTTTCCAATTCTAAGGATTCAATTTTTTCTAATGATGAACTTGCATTTATTTGAAGCATCCATAATGGTGTTTTGCTGTAGCTGTAACTTCCTTCGAAATAACTATAGCGTTGATAGCTACTTTGTTGCGTAAAATCGACAAAGTCTGCAGAGTCGATCAGAGAAGCATGCACATATTCATCTTCTTCTTCATTTAAGATAAATTCATATAGTTCAGTTCCCCAGCACAATCCATCTTTTTTTTCATCAGGATAGTATTGACTAAGTTCTTGTAGGGGTTGACCAAATAACAGTAAATAATGATCTCTGATTATTTGAGTTAGATCTAAGCGGAATTCGGCGTATCGTGCAGCTTCCTGCCTAGCTTTTTCTGCCGCAGCCGCAGCTTCTCTTTTTTTCCTTTCTGCTTCCTGCCTAGCCTTTTCTGCTGCAGCCTCAGCTTCTTGTTTCTTCCTTTCTGCCTCAGCAGCAGCTTCTTGTCTCTTCCTTTCCGCCTCAGCTTCAGCTGCAATCCTTATTTGTCTGGCTTTTTCTTCTGCTGTTCTCAAATAACATGAATCAATAGTGCTGGCGACTTCAAAAAATTTCTCGAGGTTTTCTCTACCAGAAATATTGCTAAATTTTGTTTCACTAATACTTTTTATTAATCCAACTGTGAGTGTTTCTGCGCTTTGCATTTGCTGCATGAAATCTTCAATCCATATAAATTCTCTAGTTCCGTAATCAATCTTATTGGTATCTACCAGAGTCAGATAAATCTCACCATCAACTTCAAGTGGCCAGGCTGAAAATACGACCCTTTCCTTATCATCAAATTTATAAAACATAGAAGTTCTTTCAGCAGAAGATCCAACATTTTGCCCTAAACTAAACCAAAAAATTGGGCCATCAAAGTTGTCAACAGGTGAACAATTAAGACCAATAAATTTATCATTTTTACCGAACAGCCTAAGCCCGACTACACCTTCATTTGTCTCAGCATCGTAACTATTAAAAAAGGTAAATTCCTCGGATAAAAGTTGAAAACTTAGTAATAAGACAGAGAGCAATTTTATAAATTCACTAAGCATGTGTTTATATTAATCATAAAAATTGCATCAGCAAAATTTTTTTAATTTATATGATGGTGCCCAGAGGTAGAATCGAACTACCGACACAAGGATTTTCAGTCCTTTGCTCTACCAACTGAGCTATC
>FUFK010038865.1_pt1 | contig 36078 bp, 58 predicted proteins | sample 1021851 | NCBI WGS metagenome assembly FUFK01 (sample SAMEA51879418, study PRJEB19060) | metagenome | reverse complement strand
TAAAACCAACACAACTTATAAACACCTTATTACATGAGTCCGTACATCTAATCGCAGACCATTATCACTGGAATTTACCAGCCAAAGAAGAAGAAATGGTATGTGAAACTGTCATCAATGGAATATGTGATTTGTTATCACAAAATCCTAAATTACTTTCATATCTTGCATATTCATTAAAAAAAGATTAATTGATTAGTAACGATTACATATCGGTTAATTATGGCTAAGAAAAAAGAAATTATCACTGCACCCAATAAACAAATGGGGAGACCTAGATTTGAGTTTACACAAGAACGATTAAGGCAGATTTATGACCTTGCTAGTTTCATGTGTAATAAGCAAGAAATCGGTACGATTATTGGTTGTTCACACGATACGATTGAAAGAAATCCAAAAGCTATGGAAATGTATAGAACAGGTGTTGCTAACGCTAAAGCAACTATTAGAAGAACACAGTTTAAAATTATGCAACAGATGAACTCTAGTAGTATGGCCGCATGGCTTGGTAAAGTTTATCTCAAGCAAGACAAAGAAGAAGATGATGATGATTATAAACCATTACCTTTGGGAGATGTGATTGATCTGTAAATTCCCAAAAAAAAAATACAGAATAATTTATGCTGATCCAGCTTGGACTTTCAAAACTTATTCTCAAAAAGGCAAGAATAGAAGTGCTGAAAAGCATTATAATTGTATGACAATACAAGATATTTATAATTTACCAGTTCAAAGTATATCAGATGATAATTGTATATTATTTATTTGGGTTGTTGATCCAATGTTACCAGAAGCTATAAAGACAATTGAGTCTTGGGGTTTTCAATATAAAACAGTTGCATTTACTTGGGTTAAATCAAATAAGACAAAAGGTTTTTTTACAGGTATGGGGTATTGGACAAGGGCTAATCCTGAAATGTGTTTACTAGCAACAAAAGGTAAAACAACAAGACTTAGTAAAGCTGTTAAACAACTAATTATTTCTAAACGTAGAGAACACAGTAGAAAACCTGATGAAATTAGAAACAGAATAATTAAACTTGTTGGGGATTTACCTAAAATAGAATTGTTCGCAAGACAAAAAGTTAAAGGTTGGGATTCTTGGGGAAATGAAGTGTAATAAGTGCAAAAAAAAAGCAGTTATTATAGAACATGAGATATATTGGTGTGCTGATTGCATGATTAAGAAAATTGGTATATGGAAAGTTTATGGCAAAATACAGAGGAAAAACAGTAAAACTAAACAAACCTATGAGGGGTGATGTTAAGAAGTTTAAAGTGTTTGTAAGAAACAAATCTACAGGCAGAGTGCAAAAAGTAAATTTTGGCAGTAAAGAAATGTCTATCAAAAAACATATCCCAGCGAGAAAGCGTAGTTTTTTAGCTAGAATGGGTGGCGTTTTGAAACAAGTCAAAGGACAAAAATCTTTAAGTCCAGCATTTTGGAGTATGAAAGCATGGCGTAAAGGTTTTAAAGTGTGAAAACTTTTATCCTTATGATGCACATGATGGTCTATGATCCTGATCTTAGAATGATGCGTGGTATTACTTTCTTTGAACCAAGCATACCTAAATACGAAAGCAAGGAAGCCTGTTCTAAAAGAGGAATAGAAATAATTACAAAAGTAAAAAAAGAATTTATAGATTTAAAACTTAAAACTGGTGAGTTTGAAATAGATTGTATTGAGGTAAAATCTAACAGTATTTAATGCCACTATCTGACCCACAGAAACAAGTTATATCATCTGATAAACGATTTAGAGTGCTTATTACAGGCCGAAGATTTGGCAAGACTTATCTATGCTTATTAGAAATACTTAGACAAGCTAGGAACTGTGACAATGGTAGAATTTATTATGTGTCACCATCTTACAGAATGTCCAAAGAGATAATGTGGAAACAGCTTAAAAAAACAGTTAAGAAACTTAGATGGGAAAAGTACATCAATGAGTCTGATCTTACAGTGGTGCTAGTAAATAATTGTCAGATAAGTTTAAAAGGTGCTGATAAAACTAGAGACAGTTTGAGGGGTGTAGGATTGCAGTTCTTAGTGTTAGATGAGTTTAGTGATATTCCTGAAGAAGCGTGGACAGAAGTTCTAAGACCAACAATCTCAGATAAATATGTTAATGGTAAGGTGTTATTTGTAGGTACACCTAGAGGATATGGTAATTGGTCTTATGATATGTTTCAGCGTGGACAATCTGGTGATCCTGAATGGCAATCTTGGAAATACACGACAATAGAAGGCGGCCAAGTAGAACCACATGAGATAGATCAAGCAAAAAAGGATTTAGACGCAAGATCATTTAGGCAAGAATATGAAGCTAGTTTTGAAACATACGCTGGTGTTGTTTANTATAATTTTGATAGAGCAAAGAATGTNAANCCAGTAAAATACGACTCCAATGCAGTAGTGCATATTGGAATGGACTTTAACATTGATCCAATGTCAGCTTGTTTGTTTCATGTAAAGCAAGGTGTAAGTACGTTTTTCAAAGAGATCGTAATATATTCTAGTAATACACAGGAAATGATTGATGAGATAACAAGACAATATGATCCTAAAAAAGTTATTGTTTATCCTGATCCAGCATCAAGACAACGTAAGACTAGTGCTGGGGGAAAGACCGATTTAATGCTATTGCAAAACGCTGGTTTCAATGTTAAGTGTAAACCAACTCATGCTCTAGTTAGAGATAGGATTAATTCTGTGAATAGTCGCCTTTGTAATTATGAAGGGAAAAGATTTATTTATATTGATCCATCTTGTAAAAACCTTATCAATAGTTTAATGAAACAGTTATACAAAGAAGGAACGAATGTACCTGAAAAGAATGGTTACGATCATATGACAGACGCACTGGGATATGCCATTGAATATCTATTTCCGATCAGTAGTAATTTACCACCTTCACAACCAAAAAGGTTTAGTTAATGGCATATAATAGGAATCAAATATTACAAAGAAGTGATTTATATGATGGTTACGCAGGAAGATGGGAATACTACATAAGATCATTTTTAGGCGGAGAAGAATACAAGGGTGGCAGATACTTACAAGAATATAACTTAGAGTTAGAAAACGAATTTGAAAAAAGATTACAGTTTACACCATTAGACAATCATTGTCGTAATATTGTCCATATCTATTCATCATTTTTATTTAGAGTACCAGCTACAAGAAAACTAGAGTCTTTAAATGACGATCCATCAACACAATTATTCTTAGATGATGCAGACTTAGAAGGTAGATCATTTGATGCTTTACTAAGAGAAGTACAAACATACGCTTCAGTTTACGGACATTGTTGGTTAATTCTTGATAAGCCTAATTCAAATGCAAGAACAAGAGCAGAAGAATTACAACAAGAGATCAGACCATATCTAAATATATTTACGCCAGAAAATGTAATGGAGTGGCAATATGAGAGGGCGGCTTCTGGTAAATATTATTTATCTTATTTAAAAGTTAGAGAGAATAGATCAAAAGAAAAAGATACATTTAGATTATGGTACTTGGATAGAATTGATACAGTAGAGATAGAAAGAATGGGTGCAAAAGACCCAAGAGTTATTGAGTCTGTACCAAACCCATTAAACACGATACCAGCAGTTTGCTTATACAATCAAAGATCACATGATAGAGGAATTGGCATTTCAGATTTAACAGATGTTGCAGATTTGCAACGATCTATCTACAATGAGTTATCAGAGATAGAACAGCTTATAAGATTATCAAACCACCCAAGTTTAGTTAAAACAAGAGATGTTGACGCTAGTGCTGGTGCTGGTGCGATTATTGAATTGCCTGATAATGTTGATCCAGCATTGAAGCCTTATATCTTACAGCCTTCAGGACAAAATTTGGATAGCGTATTAAAAACTATTCAGAATAAGATTGATGCTATCAACAGACTAACTCATGTAGGGGCTGTAAGGTCAACAAGCGAAAGAACTGTATCTGGTGTTGCTCTGAGAACAGAGTTTCAATTACTAAACGCTAGATTATCAGAAAAAGCTAAACTGATTGAATTAGCAGAAGAACAGATATGGAGATTGTTCGCATTATGGCAGAATAAAGTTTTTGATGGTTCTATCTATTATCCTGAATCATTTGATCTAAGAGATTGGGCAACTGATCTTGAAGTCTTACAACAAGCTAAAGCAAGTAATATTAAATCTGATACATTTGTAAAAGAACTTGATAAACAGATTGCAAGAACTGTTGTAGAAGATGATGAAGCATTAGCAAAAATAGATGATGAGATTGATAATCAAACAACTAGACTTGGAGAGTTTCCTCAGACACCGATAACAGCACCAGAGGTGTAAAATGGCAGACTTAATAGAAGAACTAGGTAATTACAGACAACGTAAGGTTACAGACTTATCTGATACTCATGTTGCAAGATTGCAACAATCATTACAAGAGTTAGAAGATCAAGTTATTACAGAAGCAAAAAAGATTGATCCTAAACGTGGTACACTAAAACTTAGAACAACAGCCGCAATAGCATTAAGGCCAAAGCTAAAACAATTAATTGAACAAACTTATCTTACAGCAGTGCAAACTAATATATCAGAATATGACAATGCCGCTTCTTATCTTGTTGCTACATTTAAAAAATATCCAATACCAGAAGAGTTTAAAGAAATCACAGAACTAGATTTGACAACTATACAACAATTGAAACGAGCCGCTTATTTACCCTTTGAAGATTTAGGTAATCAGTTTGCTAATGATTTAGCACAAGAAGTTTATAACAGTACACTTACAGCTACATCTACAGATGATATGGTGTCAAATCTAAGAGGTAAAATTAATGGAGTCTATCAATCATCTAATAACGAAGAAGCACAAGAACTTGTAGATTTTATAGCTAACAATCCTGATAGAACAGAAGATATTAAAACAGCCGCAGAAAGATTAAATACTATTTATGGTAGAGATAGGTTAGGTAATAATTTAAGAAGATATGCAACACAGTTAGTACAAGACTCATTAATGGGATTTGATGGTCAGTTTGCTAAATATAGAGCAGATGAACTAGGATTAACACATTATAAATATTCAGGTACAACTGTTAGAGATACGAGAAAACATTGTAGAGATATTGTAAATAAAGTTTATAGTGAAGATGAGATTAGACGAATTTGGACTACCCGAACTTGGCAAGGAAAAGCACAGGGTGATCCATTTGTTGTTAGAGGGGGTTATAATTGTCGCCACCACTGGCAACCTACTGATCCTGATTGGGATTTGTAATTGACAAAAAAGACAATAAAATTTAGGAGTAAATATGGACGAGAAAAAACAAAACTCGGTGGAACAAACTGAAGTTCCTTCAAAAAATCAGGAAACTGTTGAAACACCGAAAGAAGCTAAAGTAGATGCAAAATCATTTACAGAAGATCAAGTAGAAGCAATAGTTCAAAGACGCTTAGACAGATATAAAAAATCTGTATCTAACAAATTAGATGGCGTGGACATTGAAGAAGCTAAAAAGCTAATAGAGGAAAAAAAACAGAAAGAGCAAGAACTTGCTTTACAGCGAGGTGAGTTTGAAAAAGTTATGAAAGAAACTGTATCTAAAAAAGATCAGGAAATTTCAAAGCTGGTTGCTGAGTTACAGAAGATTAGAATTGATGAGCAATTAGTCAATACTGCTTCTAACTTAAAAGCTATCAATCCTAACGAAGTTAAGGCTTTGTTAAGAAATAGTGTTAAGTTAAATGATTCAGGAAGTGTTGAGGTCGTTTCAGATAATGGAACACCACGATACACAGAAAAAGGCGAACCAATGCAAGTAAATGATTTGGTGGCTGAGTATCTAAATAACAATCCACATCATCTATCAGCGACACCTAGTGGCACTGGTAGCAAAAGTGCGATTGGTGGCGAAACACCGAAGCCTATGAGTATCAAAGATTTAGATATGAATAACCCTAAAGACAGGGAAGTTTATAAAAAATTGAGAGCAGAAAGACGACAAGGTGGAATGAAGGCAAACTTAATAATTGGCTAACATTTAACCAAAGGAGAATAAGATGGCTAATGAAACAACAAGTTCCACTCTCTCGGAACTATATACTGAAATTATCCAAGAAGCGATTTTCACGTTTCAAGAAACTTCAGTAATGAGACCACTTGTAACTACTTACAACATAAGTGGTTCAGGAAAACAGATTGCAGTACCAGTGTACCCAGCAATCTCAGCGGCGGCAGTAGCAGATGCAACAGATTTATCTAACACTGCTGTAAACCCAACAGAAGCAACAATCACTGCAAGTGAAGTTGGTGTAATGACTACACTTACTGATCTTGGTAGAGATTCAGCTTCAAGAAACGTAGCGGCAGACATTGGAAAACTTTTCGGTGATGCTATTGCAAAAAAAGTTGATAGCGATTTAGCGGCATTATTTGCGTCATTTAAATCAGATAATGACTTAGGTGCGGCTGGTACTGAATTAACAGCAGACTTATTGTTAAAAGCAGAATCAATTTTAAGATCATTGAATGTACCAAGACCATACTATGGTGTGTTCAATCCAAAAGCTATGTTCAACCTAAAGAAAACATTAACTGCGGCTGGTTATTCAACTGCGGCTAATGCAATAGGTGATGTTGCACAAGAAACATTAAGAAATGGTTATGCTGGAACTGTATTCGGTATTGACTTATTTGAAAATGCTAACTTATCAATAGATGGTTCAGATGACTCTGTAGGTGGTGTATTCCACCCAGCTTCATTGGGTCTAGCTATGAAAACAGATTTCAAAATTGAAACTCAAAGAGATGCTTCTCTAAGAGCAACTGAAATCGTAGCAACTGTAACTTACGGAACAGGCGTAGTCAAAGATGACTATGGTTGCCAAGTAACTACAGATGCGGCACTGTAATTAGTGTAATAATTCTGGGGGTTGAAATATACCCCCAGATAGATAAAAGGAACGTATGAGCAATTTTTCTACAGATGCAGATTTACAAATATATCAACCAGATATTTTAGGTTTTGGAGTTGCAAGTTTTACTTCACCTACAGATTACCACGCATTAGCAAAAGCAGACATTGAAAGACAATTAAGAATAGATTGGTTTCCAGTTTATCAAAGAAACGTATATGAAGATATTTCAGTATTAGAAACAATAGAGATGGACGAAACAAAACTAACAGCCGCACAATGGAATAGATGTTCAGTTTATAAAGTGATAGCAGATTATGTATGTCCACTNTTAACAAAGTTTAATTCAGACGATAACCAAGATAGATTNCAAATCATGCAGAAATATTATCAAACAGAATATGCCAAAGAGTTTCAAGCTGTACTTAGAGATGGTGTTGAATATGATGATGATAGTTCAGGCACAATCACAAATTCAGAAAAAGAAGCATATCACAGACTAAGATTAATTAGATGAAAATTACCCCAAAGGTTGATGATGCTAGATTTAAACGTAAATTAAATCAACAAATCAGAGAGCAACCAAGACAAGTTCAAATAGCTTTAGGAAGAACTGCTGAGTTTTTACTAGGCTTGATTAGAAAACGTACACAAAAGGGTAAAGACGCAGATAAAAAGCCATTTAGTGGATATAAAGAACCTTACAAAACTTTTAGAAAATTAAAAGGCAGACAAGTTAGATTCGCTGATCTTAATTTTAGTGGCCAGATGTTATCTAACATGACACAAAAGGCTTCACCTAAACAAGCAATATTATTTTTTGCAAATAAGTTTCAAAATGTTAAAGCTGTTGGAAATCAAAAGAAAAGACCATTTTTCTTAATTGGTGACAGAGAACAAAAGACATTGATTAATTTTTTTGGTAAAGAATTATTTAAACAGAATAAATTAAAATGAGTACAAGAGAAAACATAGCTGGAAATATTATTACAGTTCTTGATGCTGTAACATCACCTATTGAATTAAAAAAAATTACAAGAGAACCATTTGATGTAGATGAGTTAACACAACAACAATATCCAGCAGTATTTATACAATCTGGTAATGAGATTAGATCAGATGAAACAATGACATCAACAACAATTACAAGACAAGCACAAGCAGATTTTATCTTAGTTGGTTTCGTAAAAGGTACAGATACAAATATTGATACCAAAAGAAATCAGCTTATAAGTACAATAGAATCTTCCCTTGAAGCCGATAGGACTAGAGGGGGGAATGCAAAGAAAACTGAAATTGTAGAAGTATCTACAGATGAGGGAACTTTGTATCCAATTGGTGGTATCCGAGTAGTCGTAAGAGTAACTTATGTTTATACTGCTGGAACACCTTAACAACTAACTTAGGAGAAAAACTATGGCAGTACATACAGGCTCAGAAGGTACAATTAAGATTGGTGGTAACACTCTTGGTGAGTTAAGATCATTCTCTCTTGAAAGTACAGCTGAAACTATTGAGAAAACAAAGATGGGTGATAGTGCAAGAAGTTTTGCAGTAGGCTTAATATCTTTCACTGGCACTGCTTCTGTTTTCTTTGATGAAACTGATACAGCACAAAGTTCATGTGATGCAGGAACATCAATTACTTTAGAAGTCTATCCTGAAGGTGCTGATTCTGGTGATACATATTATTCAGGTTCAGCTATCGTAACAGGTAGAACTATAAACAGTTCATTTGATGGAATGGTTGAAATGGAATTATCATTCACAGGATCAGGTGGATTAACAGAAGCAACAGTATAAGGAAGGCTAAAGCATGAGTGTAATAGATAGAGTAAAAGAACATTTTGATAATCAAGGGATCAAAAAAATTGAAGTCGCTGAATGGGGCGAGGAAGGCAATCCTTTGGTGATATATTGTAAACCATTTTCATTAGCTGAAAAAAGAAACTTATTTAAAGGTGCTAGAAATGATGACTTAGCAGTTTTAGTAGATGCGATTGTATTAAAAGCAAGAGATGGAGATGGAAATAAGATATTTAAAATAGATGATAAAAAAACATTATTAAACAATGCTGATCCTGAGGTAGTGGCTAACGTAGCAACTCAAATGTTAAACCCTATACCTTACGAGGAAGCCGAAAAAAAGTAAGAAGCGACCCTCAGCTTTTTTCCATACTTGCTTTGGGCGAAAAATTGCATAAAAGTATGGAAGAGGTGTTAAGTATGACCGAAGATGAGTTTCATTATTGGTTAGCTTATTTTAAGGTGAAGGCAGATAAGGAGAAATTACATAGTGGCAACAGATCGCCTTCAAATACGCCTAGACGCAGTAGATAATACTAAACGAGCATTTAGTGGAATAAAACAATCAATTTTTAATTTAAGAAATGCTTTAGCGGGTTTAGGTGTAGGTTTAATTGTAAAACAGTTTGTTGATACTGGACGACAGGTTGAAAACTTAGGTGTAAGATTTAAATTTTTATTTGGAACTGCACAAGAAGGTAAAAAGGCTTTTGATACATTAGTTAAATTTGCTAGTAGAGTTCCCTTTTCATTAGAAGAAATACAATCAGCTTCAGGCAACCTTGCAGTTGTTTCAAAAGATGCTGATGAGTTAAGTAAGATGTTGAAGATCACTGGTAATGTTGCGGCTGTTACTGGATTAGATTTTAGAACTACAGCAGAACAAATACAAAGATCATTTAGTGCTGGTATNGGTGCGGCTGATCTATTTAGAGATCGTGGTGTTAGGGCTATGCTTGGTTTCAAAGCTGGTGCAACAGTTTCAATAGAAGATACTATAAAAAGATTTGAAGAATTATTCGGTGATGGTGGTAAGTTTGGTAATGCCACTGATGAGTTTGCAAGAACTTTTGATGGAACAATATCAATGATCGGTGACAAATTATTCAAGTTTAAAAAAGATGTTGCTGATGCTGGTTTTTTTGAAGCATTTAGAACTGAAATAGAAGTTCTTGATAAAGCGTTAATAGACAATGAAAAAACTTTACAAAATGTTGCAAAAGTTATTGGAAAAACTTTAGCTAGGGCAGTTCATGCTTTAGGTGATGCAATAAGATTTTTAGTTCAGTTTGCAGATGAAATGTTATTAGTTTTTCAAGCGTTTATATTACTTAAATTAGCTTCTGTAGTAGCCGCCATAACTAACGCTTTTTATGGTTTAGCCGCATCAATCAAAACAACAACAATAGCTTTGAACGGATTAAATTTAGCGGCAATAAGAAATAGATTTTTACAAATAGCTATAGCAGTATTTACTCTTGGTAAAGGGTTAGAATCATTAAGGGAAAAATTTATTAAATCGTTACCTGTATTTGACGAAGAAGAACCAATCGGTGGTGCAATTGATGTAAAATCAATTATTGATCCAGTAAAAGCAAAAGAAGCTATGGGAATATTAGATAGATTGGCTTTTGAAATCAAAGAATTATTTAAAGAATTAGATACTGGTTCTATTGCTAAAAGTTCTATTGAAGTGTTAAAAAAAGATTTTGAAAACATAAATAAAACAATCGGTGTGGGTTTAGCTAAAGGAATTAAAAGTTTTTCTAAAGGTATTGCTGAATCTATTGTTTTAGGTAAAAATCTAAATGATGTATTTAGAACTTTGGCTCAAAGAATATTAATTACACTCATACAAAAAACTATTGAATTTGTTGCACTTAAAGCATTAGAGTATTTTTATGAACAATTAATTGAAAGAAAAAATAAACAAAAAGAGCAAAGTCAGGCAAGACAAAACAAATTATTACAAAGAGAAATAGGACTTAGAGCAGTATTAGCCGCATTTACAGGTGGATTTGGTGGTTTTGCAGAAGGTGGACAAGTTAAAGCTAGAGCAAATGGTGGCGGAGTAGGTATGGGTCAGGCTTATATGGTAGGTGAACGTGGTAGAGAATTATTTATACCAAATCAAGATGGAGAAATTGTATCTAATGAAAGATTACAGCAATTAGGAACAAATGTTAATTTCACAATCAACGCAACAGATGTTAGAGGTGTAAAAGAATTATTAATTGATAATAGAGCAGTTATTGTAAACATAGTCAATTCTGCATTAAACCAAAAAGGAAAAGCGGCATTAGTATAATATGAGTGGACAATTACCGACATCACCCCAACCAAGAAACGCAAGTATAGGTTCAGAGCAAAACACTTTGATAAGTGTTACAACATCTGGCAGAGTTCAAGCTAGACAAATAGACGGACAAAGATTTTCAGTTACACTTGCATATCCACCAATGAGTAGATCAGAGTTTGCACCAATCAAAGCATTTTTAATGAAACAAAGATCAAGATTAGAAACATTTACAGTAATACCACCAGCAACAGAATCAGACGCACAAGGTACAGCTTCAGGAACACCAACGGGTACAGCAAGTGCTGGTGCTACATCAATCACATTAGGTGGGTCAGGTTCAGGAACTTTAAAAGCTGGAGATTATATCAAGTTTGCAAACCATGATAAAGTTTATATGTTGGTGGCAGATAGTTCAGATATTTCTACAGGAACATTAACGATTGAACCACCACTTAGAACAGCAGTATCAGGTGCAAACATAACTTATGATGATGTGCCATTTACTGTAAGACTTAGAAATGATGTTCAAGAGTTTTCTATTGGAACAACCAATCTATATCAATATGAGTTAGATGTAATAGAGAGTTTATAATGGCTAGAGGACTAACAAGTGCAGTTAATACAGAACTAGCTACAGACAAACTAAATCCTGTTACGCTTGTTTATTTAGCTGTTGGATCAGGTTCAAGATTTACAGACCATTATAAAGATTTAACATACGACTCAAACACATTTACCGCTTCATCATTATTTCTAAAAGCATCATCTGTTAGCGAAAGTTCAGAAGTAGAAATAACTAATATTCAATTAACATTTACTGGTGCAGATCAAACAATCATATCTTTATTTTTAAATAATAATTACATGAGTAAAGATGTTGAAGTTTACAAAGGCTTTTTAGATGCTAGTCAGGCTTTGATTGCCGATCCATTTACTTTGTTTAAAGGAAAGATTGAATCTTTTAGTGTTGATGAAGAAATAAATAATTCAACTGTAAATATTTCAGTAGCTTCACACTGGGCAGATTTTGAAAGAATACAAGGAAGAAAAACAAATACAAACTCACAACAAATATATTTTAGTGGTGATGTTGGTTTTGATTATGCTTCTCAACATATTGCAGAACTAAGATGGGGTAGGAATTAATGCAAGATATTGTAAAACTTTTTAGAAACTTTAAAAAATACGATTGTTTAAGAGATGATGAATTAAGATTATATTTAATGCCTTCTATGAATTTAGGACAATGTATTAAAGTTTATGACGAAGAAGAATTAACTGGTTTTGCAAATTGGGCATACTTACATAATTTAGTAGAAAAAAGATTTAAAGAAACTGGTAAAATAAAACAAACAGAATGGAAATCTGGTAGAAATGCTTGGGTGATTGAAGTTGTATCAATTAGAAATACAAAAGCATTGACTCAAAAACTTTATAATTATTTTAAAAAACGCATACCTGTAGATAGTTGTGTTAAATGGTTAAGAGTTAATGGTAAAGTTAAAAAATTTAATCAAAAATTTAAAAGGGAGTTTCATAGTTAATGGGTGGTATAGTAGATGCAGTTGTAAATATTGTTGAAAGTTTTGTAAGCTGGTTGATTCCTGTACCAGAAGTACCTGAGTTTGACATACAAGAATCAGAATCAGCACAAGGTATTTTATTAAATAAAGAATCAAACAATGCTCAAATTCCTGTAGTTTATGGACAAAGGAAGTTAGGGATTACTAGAGTTTATGTAGAAACATCTGGTAGTGATAATCAGTATTTGTATTTGGCTGGTGTAATCTGTGAAGGTGAGATTAACAGTATAGAAAAAATATTTATTGATGACACAGAAGTTACATTTGATGGTGCATTGAGTCATCATGCAACAAGAGAAGTCGCAAGTTCAGATTCAACTTATTATAAAGATGGTCAATCTTATATTCAAGTAGAAGCATTTTTAGGTAAAGACGGACAAACAGCTTCAGATATTTTATCTACTCAAACTAATTGGGGAACTAATCATAGACTTAGAGGTGTTGCTTATCTTGCTTTTAGATTTAGATGGAATCAAGATATTTTTGGTGCAATACCCAATGTAAAAGTTTTAGTTAAAGGTAAAAAGGTTTACGATCCTAGAACTACATCAACTGCTTATTCGCCTAACTCAGCATTGTGTTTATTAGATTTTTTAAGAAACAGCAGATATGGAAAAGGTTTACCAGATGCGGCTTTTGAGTCTAGTTTTGCTTCTTTTGCTACTGCGGCTAATACTTGTGAAACACAAGTCACTCCATATTCTGGTGCATCAACAATAAATTTATTTGAAACTAATGGTGTTATAGACACAAGCCAAAAAGTTATTGATAATGTTAGAAAACTTTTAAATCCTATGAGGGCTTTTTTTACTTACACCGAAGGAGTTTATAAATTAACAGTAGAGGGTACTGGTAGTGCCGCTAAAACAATAACTAAAGACAATGTAGTTGGTGGTGCTAAATTATTAGGTGAAAGAAAAAATAATAAATACAATCGTGTCATAGCTACCTTTGTCAATCCTGATAAAAATTTTCAAGAAGATACAATATCATATCCACCTAATGATGATTCAGGTTTAGCAAGTGCAGATCAACAAGCGACTATGGAAACCGCAGATGGAGTTTTATTAGAAGGTAATTTTAGTTTTCCAAATGTGACTTCAGTTTATCAAGCACAAGGATTAGCAGAAGTTATTTTAAGAAGATCAAGAAATCAATTACAAGTTCAAGTTAGAGTAACTTCAGAATTTTTAGATGTAGCGGTTGGAGAAATTGTTAATATTGATTATCCTACTGGGGGTTTTAGTAATAAACCATTTAGAGTTCAAGGTATGACAATCAATGAGGACTTAACTGTTGATTTACAATTATTTGAACATCAAGATAATTTTTATACTTGGGCAGAAAAAGCAGAAGCACCAACGATTGCAGACACAACTTTACCTAATCCAAATACAGTGCAACCACCAGCAAGTGTNACATTAGATGATAATTTAATTGAATATAATGATGGAACTGTAATTGTTGCTTTAGATATTACAATTGGTGCATCACCAGACAATTTTGTAGATTTTTATCAAGTAGAATACAAAAAAAGCACAGACTCAGATTTTATTATCTATGCTCAAGGTAGTGGACTTAATCATAGAGTCTTAAATGTTATTGACCAACAGACGTATGATGTAAGAGTCAAAGCAGTAAATACTTTAGGTGTATCATCAAGTTACGTTTCTGCACAAAGAACTATTGTAGGTGCGATTGCACCACCATCAGATGTAACTGATTTTTCATGTAATATTCTAGGACAAGAAGCACATTTAGGCTGGGAACAAATACCAGATTTAGATTTAGCATTTTATAATCTAAGATTTTCAGAAGAAACTGATGGAACTGCTGATTGGCAAAACTCAGTTGCTTTAGTAGAAAAGGTATCAAGACCAGCAACATCAATATCTGTACCAGCTAGAACAGGAACTTATCTTATTAAGGCAGTAGATAAATTAGGCAACTTCAGTTCTAACGCAACAGCGATCATTTCTAACGTAACTGGTGCTTTAAATTTTAACGCAGTAGCTACACAAGCAGAACACCCTACATTTGCTGGAACATTAACAAATACAGTAATCACAGATAATGCCATTGAGTTAGATTCTTCAGAATTATTTGATGCGGCCAGTGGAAATTTTGATGATGAAACGACAAGATTTTTTGATTCAGGTGTTTCTAATTCTGATTTTTTTGCAAGTGGTAACTATGAATTTGCGAATGTGGTTGATATTGGTGCTAAACATACTGCAAGAATCACAGCATCTTTGACACAAACATCAGATAATCCTGATGATTTATTTGATAACAGAACTGGTAATTTTGACAGTGCTTCTTCAAACTTTGACGGAGATACACCAGCAAACTGCAACGCACATATTGAGATTGCAACTTCAGACGATAATACAACATACACAGATTTTAGAACATTTGTTATTGGTGAATATACCGCAAGATTTTTTAAATTTAGAGTAGTCTTAATTTCAAGAGATGGTGCTTCAACACCTGTAGTCTCAGAAGTTTCAGTATCAATTGATATGCAAGATAGAATATTTAGTGGAAATGACATAGTTTCTGGCACAGGAACTAAATCAATAACATTTACTAACCCATTCAAAAGTGCTAATTATGCAGTGGGTGTGACAGGGCAAGGTATGGCAACAGGAGATTATTTTACTGTTTCTAACAAAACAATTAATGGTTTTGATGTTGCATTTTTTAACAGTTCAAATACAGGAGTATCTAAAACTTTTGATTTTATTGCAAAAGGGTTCTAAAAAGGTATAAGAAATTATGGCGCAAGCAACAGATTTTACAATAGCAAACCAATCGTTTCCAAGTTTCAGAACTGATCTAAATTCAGTTTTATCTGCAATTAATACAATGAACTCAGGAACATCAAGACCATCATCTGCTGTAGCTGGGACTATGTGGCTTGATACAACTTCAGCTTCTTCACCAACTATAAAATTCTTTGACGGAACAGATGATATTAGTTTTGCAACAATAGATTATTCAGCTAACACAGTAAACTTTTTAGACTCAACAGTAGTTGCAGATTTAGTGGCCGATACTACACCCCAACTTGGTGGAAACTTAGATGTTAATGGAAATGACATAGTATCAACTTCAAATGCAAATATAGATTTAGTTCCTAACGGAACAGGTGATGTTACTTTACAAGCGGACACAGTTCAGATTGGTGATAGTAATGCAGACGCAACTCTAACTACCAATGGAACAGGTGATTTAATTTTAAATACAAATGCTGGAACTAACTCTGGTAACATAACAATAGCTGATGGTGCAAATGGAAATATTGATCTAACGACTAATGGAACTGGTGCAATTAAATTTAATGATCTTGCTTATATTCCACAACAAGCATTAACTTCATCATCAAACGCAGTAGCTTGGGACGCACAAGCAAAACCAAACGCATTTCATTTAACAACTGAAAATACAACTTTTTCTGCACCAACAAATAATGTTGAGGGTGCTTTTATTTGTTTAGAGATTAATTACAATGGCTCACACACAATCGCATTTAACACTGTATTTGAATTTGCGGCTTCTACTGCACCTACATTCACATCAACAGATGGTAAAACTGATATATTAGTTTTTAGATACAATGGCACAGTGTGGCAAGAAGTGGGCAGAACTTTGAATTTAAGCGAGAGTTAATATGTACGCATTAGTCATAGATAATACTATTGAACAAATAATTACTGCACCAAAATCATTAGTCATTGGTGATGTAAGATACCCAGCTAAAATATTTCAACTTTGGACAACTGCTGAAAAAGAAGCGATTGGAATTTATGAAGTTGTAACAGATTCATCTAATTTTAAAGACGAAGAATATTACGTTAATACAGATGAGCAATATAATTTTGCAGATGGACAAGTGACTAGATCATGGGGAACTGCTACAGCTAAAAATATTGCAGATACTTTATGGACTCAAACAGATTCAGATAATGGTTTTTTACCAAGTGATAAAGAAGTTGGAGATGTTAAAACTGAAGGGTTAAAAACACAAAAGAAAAGAATTGTAAAACAACAAGCTGAAAGTTTATTAGCACCCACAGATTGGTATGTTATCAAAGCAACAGAAGTTGAAGAATATTCTGTACCATCTAATATCACAACATTTAGATCAGCAGTAAGAGCCAAATCAAATGAAATGGAAACAGCGATTGACAATGCGGCTGATGTAGATGCTCTGAAAACTTTACATGATTACACTGAGCAAGAAGATGGAAGTGTAACAAGACCACTAGGACAATTCCCAGTATTGGAGAACTAATGTCTGCACCTTTAATTCTAGGTACTAACTCTATCAAAGACACAGGTTATAACGTAAATAATTCAATTAGACTTGATGGAACTGATGACCATTTTAGTAGAACAACAACCCAAGCTGGAACATCTAATAAAGCATTTACCTTTTCTTGTTGGATTAAAAGAAGCAAAAGAAATACAGATGTGCCAAGATTACTACACTTTGGGGGTAGTGGTGCATCACCAACTCATTATATAAGTGTTCGTTTTAGAGATGACCAAAATGGAAGGTTATCATTTTATACTGAAGCAAACGGGGGTGGTTTTCAATTAAATACAAACGCATTATTTAGAGATGAATCAGCTTGGTATCACATAGTTGTTGCTGTAAACAGTGCGGCTACAGAAGAAATTGATAGACAAAAAATGTATGTAAATGGAACTCAAATCACTTCTTTTTCATCAACAACTGCTATGTCTTTTAATGCAGATTTAGGTTTTAATGATTCAGGTGAAGTTATCTATCTTTTTAGAAAACAAGAGGACTCAGATCACTTTCCTGGGTATGCTTGTGAAGTCGCTTTCATAGATGGACAACAATTAACTCCGACATCATTTGGAGAGTTTGATGAAGATAGTCCAAATATTTGGAAACCAAAAGATTTTAAAAATGACGTTACTTTTGGTACAAATGGATTTTATCTTGAATTTAAAGACAGTTCAAATTTAGGTGCTGACACGTCTGGTAATGGTAATAATTTTAACTCATCTGTTGCTGGGGCAACAAGTCAATCTACAGATACTTGCACAAATAATTTTGCTACTATTAATGGTTTAAATTTTGGATCAGGAACTTTAAGTGAAGGCAATTTAAAATGGACAGCTTCAGCGGCATCAGGAAATTTAGCTTTTGGAACAATAGCTATTGATATGTCAAACTCAGATAAATTTTATTGGGAAACAAAAATTGACAGCATTGGAAGTGGAATTGTTATTGGACTTTCACCTTTAGATTTAAGGTGGAATGATACTGGTAGATCAGGATTTTATGGATATTATTCTGATGGAAATAAATATGTAGGAACAAGTGCTTCTTCATATGGAGCATCATTTACAACAAATGATATAATAGGAATATTAGCTGGAAATGGTACACTTACTTTTTATAAAAATGGTTCCTCGCAAGGTGATGCTTTCACAGGTTTAACTGGATACTATTTACCAAGTTTTGCAGAAGTTGGTATGACAGCTTCATTTAATTTTGGTAGTCCACCTTATTCTGTTTCATCAAGTAATTCTGATCCAGAGGGAAGTGGTAATTTTGAATATAGTACAAATAGTGGTTATGCACTAAACACAAAAAACTTAGCGGAGTACGGATAATGGCTTATACAACTATTGATGATCCAACAATTTATTTTAACACCTTAACATGGACAGGTAATGATAATGAATCAAGAGATATAACTGGAGTAGGTTTTCAACCTGATTGGGTCTGGGGTCGCAGAAGAGATGACGCCGCAGGTCACAATTTATTAGATGTTGTTAGAGGTGCTGGTCAAGATTCAGAATTACAAACAAATAGTACAGGTATAGAGGGCAGTGGAGCACAAGATCGTTTTGGTTTTCTAAGTGCATTTTTATCAGATGGTTTTAGAGTTGAAGATGGATCAGAAGCATCAGGTGATAAAGCATACTGGAATCAAAACAGTGCAACTTATGTAGCATGGAATTGGAAAGCTGGTGGTTCTGCATCATCAAACAGTGATGGTGATATTACAAGTTCAGTAAGTGCAAATCAAACTGCTGGTTTTAGCATCGTTACCTATACTGCTACTTCTACTGCAACAGATACAGTGGGTCATGGTCTTGGAGCAAAACCAAATTTGATTATTGTTAAAGAAAGAAATGGAACTAATCATTGGTGCGTAGCTTTACCTGATACACTAGGTAACAACGAAGTTTTACAATTAAATTTAACAAATGCTGTTTTTGCTGGAAGTGCTGGTTTTAATGATACTGTTAATACTGGAACAACAAGTTCTGTTTTTGTATCAGGGAATGGTGGTTTAACAGGTACAAGTGGTCAAAATTATGTTGCTTATTGTTTTGCTGCAAAAAAAGGTTATAGCAAATTTGGCACATACACAGGTAACGGAAATGCAGATGGTACATTTGTTTATACTGGATTTAAACCAGCTTTTGTTATAATGAAAAGAACTGATAGCACCAACGATTGGTTTATTTATGATAACACAAGAAATCCATTTAATGAAACTAATTTAAGAATATCAGCTAATCAATCTAGTGCAGAAAGCACTCAAACAACAAATCAAATAGACCTGTTATCTAATGGGTTCAAGTGTAGAGGATCAGCGGCGGCTACTAATACTTCAGGTGGAACATATATTTTTATANCATTTGCAGANTCACCTTTTGTAAATTCTAATGGNNTACCAAATAACGCAAGGTAGCTATTGTAACGCAGTTACAACTCATAATATAAATAATTTTTTTTAAAGATTAACTTGATTTGATCTTGCGGTTTGTTAAATGAAAAATCTAAACTTAACAAGGAGAACTCAATGGAAAGATCAATCAAAGAAGTAGTAAAAGATGCGATAGAAGAACTTATCACAGACAACGCTATAATTATTGAAGATGACAATGGTAACAAAATCCACGATTTAGTTATCAGTGTAGTCAATAATGAAGAAGAAGTTGAAGATGAGGACTTTGACAATGAAGAAGAAGATGATAATGAGTAATTAATCATCTAGGAAGGCACAAATTTTATGAAGTGCCTATGTACTACATAATCAACAGAGCAAAAGGTATATGACTTGTAAAAAAATGATTTGCATAACCAGAATTAAAAAAGCGATTTGTAGAGTATTGTTGCCGATTGTAGGTAAATGGGAAAATAGAATGTGGAGAGTGTTATATCAAAGGCCAAGACGATACTGTAAATGTGTTGGAGACAAAGAACTTATACATCATTTAAAAAACAACTTCCCAAATAAGGATCAATTTAATGGTTAGATTTTTATTAGCTTTTATGCTAATTTGTTCTTTTGCTTATGGAGATACTACTCAAAATAATACTTCTGGCTCAAACACTTCCATCACAGGCGGATATACAAACTCAACAACTTATGAGTCAGGATCAAGCAGTTCTTCAAGCACTACAAATAATAGCACCAGTAATATTAAATCAGCACCACCATCTGCTTATGCACCTACTGTACCCAGTTCAGGTAGTGACGTTTGTTCCGTAGGGGCAAGTGCTGGAGTCCAAACTTTTGGACTTGGCATATCAGGTGGTAAAGGTTTTAGAGATAAAAATTGCGAAAGAATAAAATTAGCTAGAGAACTCAAAGCTAATGGAATGACAGTAGCATCAGTAGCACTTCTCTGCCAAGACCCTAGAGTTTTTCAAAGTATGGAAATGGCTGGTACTCCATGTCCGATTGATGGTAAGATTGGTAAACAAGCACAAGCACAGTGGAAAAAATACGGCAAACTTAGACCAGACTATGACTTATATGTAAAAAGATTAAAGGTTATTGAAGATGCTGAGAATAATACTAAGACTTCTAGTTATTCTGATATTGACGAATAATGTAAATGCTGAACAAGCTACATCTGGTAACTTGTTGCCTAATGCTGGTGTAGGCACAACAAATTTACAAAATCAATCAGGAACAATAGATGGCATTAATGGATCAAATGGTTGGACAACAACAGGCATATCTAATTTTAACAGAGAACTAGAAGCTAATGGTACAGGAACAGTATCGTCTAATGGATCGCTTGTAGGCATTACAACAGAAAAACAAAATGGCGGTCAGTTTACAACAACTGCTGATAGCTTAGATGGCGGTGTAAGATTAAACTCAATCACTGAAGTACAAAACTGTGAATGGTCAGGATCAGCTTATCAATGCGGACAAGCAACAAATGGNAGAGATAGTTATTCNACAACAGTAAANATTTTAGATAGTAATAATAATTCATTAGCTACTGTTACACAAAATAGAAACAATGATGCTGGATATTATGGAAACACTTATACTTACACAGATACAGTAATACATAATGGTACAGGTGCAAGGAACTGGAGTTGGTCTTGGACAGGTATAGATGGATATAAACCAAATTCACAGAGTCCAGTTGCACCAAACTTACTGGGTGCTGAACTTACAGCCACGCTTTTAGATATTAATTATTCCCCACTACCACCAGCAATACAAACAGAACTTACAACTTTTAATGAAGAAATATCTGAAGAATTTAAAGAGTTTGAAAAGATACTAAAATTTGAAGAAGAAATAAAGTTAGAAGAACCTAAAATGAAAAAACTTGAACAGCCAATGATAACACAAAAACAAGAAAAGCCAGAACCTATTGTAAGTCAAAAAGAAGAAATAGGTAATCAAAGTTTACCACCTACACCGAATAAGACTCAGGAACAAGAAGTTCGTCAGGAAGAGGAGATGGTTCAAAGTATAACTGAAGAAAAAGAAACAGAAAGTACAAGCCAAGTATCAAATGAATCAAGCAATACGGACAATGTGACAAGTGATAAAAAAGATTCTGTATCAGTTTCATTAGAAAAAACTATGACAAAGATTGATGCTAAAATCAAGGATATAGATAAAAATTTAAAAATTAAGAATTATGTTAAAATTAAGGCTATGATGGCAGATAATATATTATTGAATTACAATGTTCCTTTTTATAAAGATAAACGTATTTATGAAGATCAAATTAATATTACAGATAATAGAGTATTATACTCTGATGCTTCCCTCGTATCTTATATTCAAAACGATCCGATTATTAAAAAAGAAACGCAGATACAAAAAATTAGACAACAAAAAGAAAAGTTGTTAAGAGAAATTGAGGTATTAAAAAATGGATAAATTAAAACAAAATATCGGTAATGTTATAGCAGTGATTGGTGTAGTTGGAACAATCGGTGCTGGATTTACTGTTTATGGCCAGATGCAAGAACAACTAAATTCTTTATCTGGCATTGATCTTAACCCTTTGATTAAAGAAGTTGGAAATCAAAATGTTAAGATTGAAAAACAAAATCAAAAAATTGCAGTTTTAGAAAAGACGATACAAGTTTTAGAATTAGAAATGAAAGAATTGAAAGCTAGTTCAAAAAACCCTTTAGCTAACTAATGGCTAAAAAGAAGGGTAACATCTTTGGCAAAACTGTAATTTATGAAAAGAAGCATAAAGGCACTTCTCAGGGAAGAATTAAAACTTCTTCTAAAGTTAATAGTATGAATAAACATAAAAGAAAAGGACGTACTAAAAAACAATTAAAGTATAGAGGACAAGGATAATGGCAAGGAAATCAGGAATAGAAGTTCAGCTTGAAGTTTTGAACAGAGAGATAAAAGAATTAAAAATAGAAACAAAAAGTCTAAGAGCAGATATTAATAGAGGTAAAGGCGGTTTATGGATTCTCCTTATACTTGCATCTTTGATTACAGGAGCTTATAACTATTTTATTAAATAATTTATGTCACATAAACGTATATTAGTCATATCAGACTTGCATATTCCGTATCACAGAAAAGACTCATTTGATTTTCTTAAAGAAATAAAAAAACAATACAAACCAGATACAGTAATTAATATTGGTGATGAGATTGATTGCCATGCTTTATCATTCCACGATACTAACCCAGACTTACCTTCTGCTGGACATGAATTAANTATAGCTAGAGAATATATCAAAGAATTAGAAAACATATTCCCTNNAATGATTTTGTTAGACTCTAATCACTCTAGTTTAATTTATAGAAAAGGTATTAAACATGGAATACCAAGAGGATTTTTAAGAGAATATAATGATTTTCTAAATGTTAAAAAATGGAAGTGGGTTGATAATTATACATTAACCATGCCAGATGGCCAAAGATGTTTTTTCACTCATGGCATTAGTGCTGATGTTGCAAAAGTATCACAAATAAATTCTATGTGCTGTGTGCAAGGACATTATCATTCTAAATTTAAAATAGAATATTGGGCTAATCCTGATGCGTTAATGTGGGGTATGCAAGTTGGTTGTCTTATAGAACAAACAAACATGGCATTTACTTATTCTAAAAACTTTAAAACTAAGTTTATTATGGGTTGTGGTATGATTATAGATTCTCAACCTAAACTAGTACCAATGGTGCTTGATAAAAAAGGTAAATGGATTAGGAAGCTAGTATGAAGTTGAGTGCAAATTTTATTTTAGAAGAAATGACAAAATCTCAAACAGCTTTGAGAAAAGGAATACCCAACAATCCAAATGCTACTCAAATAGATGCTTTAAGAGAATTATGTTTAAATGTTCTACAACCAATTAGATCATTCTTTGATAAACCAGTTACAGTATCATCAGGCTATCGTAGTTGTGAACTTTGTATTGCGATTGGTTCATCTATTAATAGTCAACACGCAAAGGGAGAAGCGGCAGATATAGAAATTATTGGATTAGATAACAAAGAACTATTTGATTATATAAAAAACAATATTGATTTTGACCAAATGATTTTAGAGTTTTATGACGGATCACCTAATAGTGGTTGGATTCATGTAAGTTATGTTTCACCTAAAGAAAACAGAAAACAAACATTGAAGGCATATAGAGATGAAGAAACACAAAAGGTCAGATACCAACCCTACAGCTAAACAGGTAGGCGGTCAGCATTACAAAAACTTATCCATACAGCCAAGCGAATACATATTAAAAAATAATTTGGATTGGTGTAGCGGTAATGCTATAAAATATATTACTCGCTGGAAATTTAAGCATGATAGCTTAGATAAACAGCTTGAAGATATAGATAAGGCTATTCACTACCTAGAGTTGTTGAAATCTTATCTAAATCAAAAATAAAGCCTTTTTAAGGTGTATAAATCTTAAATTGGTTATCTAGGTCATGGAAGGTGTATTTCGTTAATCTGGGGGCTTCTCAGAACGAAATAGAAACAAAATAAGAACGGAGATAGACCATGATTTGGTTAAAATTATTAAACAATCCAATAACTAAGCTAGTTGCTGATAAAACTATAAATGCAATCAACCATTCTTTAGAAAAAAAGAAAGTTGTCAGAGCCGCAGAAATAGAAGCTAGTAAAGAAGTAGATATTCAAAGAATTAAAAGCCAAGATCAATCGTACAAAGACGAGATATTAATGATCTGGCTGGTAGGTATGTTAACTACTGGTTTTTTTGAAAGCACCAGAGATAATTTTAGAGCATGGGTAGAGATAATAAATAACTTACCAGACTCAGTATGGTATTTATTAATTATTGTATTTACAGCATCATTTGGATCAAGAGTTTCTGATAAATTCTTGAATAGAAAAAAATGACATACTTACAAGTCACAGTAGTCATGGCTTATAAGAATTTAAAAACTTTTAAAAATGAGTTTGCCGCTTTTACATTAGAAGATACTGATAATTTAGTTGCTACTAGAAACTTTGTTAGTTCTCTAAAATCAAACAATCATTATGAAATATTAGGTATGGAATATGAATTAGAAAAAATTGATTTTAACGACCCAAGTAGTCCTAAAATTTGTAATACGATTCATTAAACCAAGACGTATCTCTATTTTCTTTTTTACACCAAAGGTAATGAATATATAATATTTTATTATTGAGTTTTCTTCTATTCCAAAGTCTATTCTTGTAGCGGTATGACGAAGTATTTGTTTCCTTCATGGTATGATTTAATTTCAGATTTAGGTAATAATTCCATAATTTGACTTATGGTTTTAATAATTAATTTATCATTAAAACAAAAACAAACATAATACTGTGTGTACTTAGGATCACACATCATCATTTCCCAAGCACAATATTTTTTTAAGTCTCTAATTTTGATTTTATTACTCGCCTTAATCTCTGCATAAAATTGACGATTTTGATTGTAACAAAAATAATCTGCTTGAGCAACCATGATACCAAGTTTAGACCAATACGGAATAGGTGATTCAAATAAGTTTTCGTCTGCGTTGAGAAGAAGTTTTTTAAAAGCATATCCTTTTTCAGTACAATAATCTTCAAACCTTTTTTCAGCAAAGTTAATATAGTTTTTAACTCTATCATTATAACTCTCCATGTTTAGTTTGCCTTTTGGGTAAACGTGTTTTTCCATTTTCTAATACTATTTTGTAATAGTTTGATTTGTTTTTTTAGTATATCTTTTTCTTCCTTACAATCGTCTAATAATTTTTCTAAAACGATAATATGGTTACGCTGTTCTTCAATGACTCTTTCAAGATCATTCTCACCACGATCATCTAGTTTAGATGTTTTTGGCATGATAAAAAACTCCTCATATATTCTATATAAGCATTATAATTATTAAACTTAGCTTTAATTCTTTCATACTCTGATGATGCAGTAGCTAAACCTTCAATATGCTTTTTATAATCTTGTTGAATAAATGCGTGTTTTTCTGCTTCAGACATAGAACAATTATATTCTCTTTTGGCCTGTAAACATAACTTAGAAAAAATAACTTTTGTATTACTATCTAGCAAATTATATTTGTATCTAGCTTCAGCCATATCGTCTGCTAATTTATCTAATTCCTGTTTTATTAACTCTGGGTTTTTTAAAGCGATAGAATCCATATACCTTCCCTCAATTTTTAGTTTAGTTCCAGTTAATAATATACTGGAATATTTAATTTTTCTTGCTTCAACTGTTTAAGAACATCTTGTAACTCTTGCTCTATTGATACGCAATCTACAGTGTACTCACCTTTAGAAGCGTACAAAGCCAATAACTCATTGACTTTCTGTTGAAGCTGAAACATTGTTTGCATTTGTTTCACCTTTGTTTTTAGTTAGGCTTTTGACCAACTTAACATTGACCAACTCATACTTATCAAAGTTTGTTGGTACATCAGCTTTCATGGCAGTTGCAAGATCAGGATAATCACATTCAAAAGTTATCTGTGCATCAAACTGATATTGCTTTGTTACCATTAAAATATCGTTAGCATTAATCATAGATAAAATCAATAGTTGTAGTGCCAAGCAAACAAACTAAGGGAAGAACATATATAAACGAAAGGATATATGTAACAATACTTGGCACTAATTATTCTAATATTATTTTGTTATCCTTTTGTAAAGATCAATCAAGTCTGTTGTTACTAACTCTAATCCCTGTTTGTCAGAAACTTTAATTTGATCTGATTTTATACCAGCTTGAAGCATACCTTGAACAAATATGGTCAATCCTTTTTTATCTAAGATACCATCTTTTTCATATTGCATGGGTGTAAAATCATGCGGTGCATCTGCTGGTGCAGACAACCATTCTTTTTCAGATTTTGGTAAATCATCATCTGGCATAGAGTTTTCAATTTTATTTATAGAAAAACCACCATTTGGATTTTTAGTGACATACCAATTATTTTTTTTACTTACAGCGTAAGTAAGACCAACTTCGTCACCTTCCTTAAAATCTATATTTTGATCTGTATAAATTCTAAGTTCGTCATTACCGATAAACATTTTGTAATATGGATAAGTTACTTTCTGTCCATCTTTAAATCTGTTATCGTATAGTTTATTTATTCTACCTTGTATTCTAGGCATTTAGACCTTCCTCTCTTGCATTAGATATAGTTTNAAACAAGATAAAAAATTATCTCGCATTGTTGAGTCTATATCAAACTCGCACAATTTCGTTTTACCTTTTTTCGGAAAATTAGCTACAACTCCTTTTTTTATTTGTATTCCTAGTTCTTCTTCTAGTGCCATAGCATATCCCGTTTCTTGCAATAAATAACCATGATATATTCCACTTGATGTTTTCCAATCATATATAATATAATTACCATCTTTATTTTTAAATAACGCATCTGTTGTACCAGTAAAATTATATTTCTTAGAATAAACTTTTCTTTCTAAAGAAACAATTTCAAGATCTTTTCCTTGTTCGTGATACCATTTTAAATATTCATTAAATGCGTGGGCTTCTTCTTTATTGTCAATTTTAGGTATTACATCATAATTTAAATGATCCTCAATATAATTATGAACAGCAGTACCTACATCACCAGCAGACTCTTTGTTTTTTCTAGGTGCTGATTGTATTTCTTTTGCTATATTATCTAGTTCTTCTAAACTGTAAGAAGTATTAGGTACTATCATTTCAAGAAATTGTAGTTTACATCTTTTAGCCGCCCAACCAACCATAGCATCTTTATTTGTAATGATACCCGTAATTGATGTCATGTTCTTTACATTTTGACCATCTAAATAATATTTATGTTTTTCAGGATCAAATTGTAAAATAATTTTTCCGTTATATAGTTTGTATTCTTTCATATTTTCCCTTTAGTGTATTGCGTGTAGCAAGATTGTTAAAAAGATTTGGAAAATAAGTAAACAACTTATTACCCAACACCACATTACAAATCCCTTCATACTTCCTCTCTTATTTCTTTGTAGTAAGTTGATATGGGTTCGTACATATCACCTACTGGTATTTCAAAATAATCAGCAAGTATTTTAAGTTTTGCAGAACCAATATTGTTCTTACCTTTTTCAAACTTTTGTATTTGTTGGAACGTAACATTAATTGCTTCACCAACTTCAGTTTGGGTAAGACGTTTCTTTTTTAATTTATCTTTAACTTGAACAAGTTTGAAAGTATTGTTTCTAACTGTCCATAAGTTANTTGATATTGTTTCGTTTATTTCCTTCTCTGTCATCTTGTCCTTCCTTATCTAAGTTTGTTTTTAATGTACTAAAGATATTAATTAAGTGTACTGTATCTTCCGTACTAATGTAAGGCTTAAATGTGTCATTCTTNACACAATAGCTATACGTTTTTANTAAGTGTCTTAACGGATTGCTCATATTACCTTCCTATTTGTTTAAAACATTATGACCACGACCCTCTAAACAATTTACAGTAATAAGTTTATACTTATCTGTAGCTTTTGGTGATAGCCATAATAGCTTTGGTCTCATTAACCAATTATAAGTTTTTTTAGATGTTTCAAAAACTTTACTGGTATGTTTCTTTGCTTGATAATCACAAGATTGTAAATCATCAGTAATTTCAGTTGCTCTAGGTTCATTCCATTTACCAGAACGACCTTTAGTATCTAAGATTGGTTTGTATGCACAATTAGTTAATAATATACATACAAAAAGTGCCTTCCAGTGTTTCATTATCTACACCACTCCTTTTTGACTATAGGGTTTCCAAATACAGTATGAAGCCAAACATAACTGTATATCTTTCCATCTTGGGTACATTTTTTACCCAAGAGTATTTTGTAAGTATCTGCTGTCTTAGGATTATAAGAACAAGCAGTTACTATTACAAATAGTATGATTGCTATTGCTTTCATTTTTTTTTCTCCTTCCATATAGCTTTCCATTTTTTATGAATATCAGGATCGCCTTTTGTTTCATTAGGAATAGGCTTACGCATATTCTCTAAAGCTTGTCTTTTAGTCATTCTAACGATTAAAGGAAATTTCATCTAATCGTCCTTCCAGTTTAGTTTTTATTCTTTCAAGTTTATCTAACATTATGTGTCCTTTTTTTAATTCAGACTTGCTGATTGCATTTTCAACTAGTTTTAGTAATTCATGCGTATCANCTCTGCGTAAGTTANATTATNGTTTAGTTTTTGCATTGTTTTCACCTTCCCTTATTTTTTGTCTATACCACTCTAACTTATTTTTTTCAAAGTTTGTAGTATATCCTCTATTGTTTTCTCTAATAAGAACTTCAACATAATATTTACGAAACTTTATTTTTAAATCTAAAAGTTCTTTATTCGTCATAATATTCAACGAAAGCCGCAAAGGTAAGACACAATATTATAAATGTACCACCTACTATTAAAGCACCCATTATTTACCTTCCTTTATATAGTATCCGTAAACACATCTTTCACCATTTCTTGAACAATCATAAGTATCATTCAAAACTCCGTCTATTACAGTTGTTATATGTTTAGATACAGACACAATTAATTTACCCATTGGTAATTCATTTTTTCTTAAATGAACTTTACAACCTTGGCCGACAAACATTGTTGGTATCCATTTATAACCTAACTTTTCTAAATAAGGTTTATATACATCTTTATAGACACCAGTTCTTGGCGAATCACCTTCTGGCTTTGCGGCTTTAGCATGGCGAGAATTACTAGCCAATCTCCATTCTCTAGTTTGATTGTAAAGATCATCATAAACTTTTTGATATGATAAACCTGTTACAATACTAATTGCTCTTACAACACAATCACCAGTAAAACCTTTGTAACCAGCTTTTTCTCTACCACCATCATTGTATTGGTAATCTAGTAAATGAATATATTGCACAGACCAATCTCCAGCTTTTAATTTTTTATCTTTTTCTAATTGAAAAAATTTATCTAATGATAGTTTTCTTCCATAATTACCACCATAACAAAATTGTTTTGGTAATTTTTTTCCTTTTACTATTTCCATTATTTACCTTTTTTTAGTTTAACGTGTTTAGGAAGATAGTTTGCTACAGGATAATTTGGGTCTTTGTAAACATCTGGTGTTCCATAGTTCCAAACTTTAATTTTATTTTTTGTGAAACCTACAACTTTACCAGTTACCCAAGTATCATAGTAACCATTGTGTAATTTAGATTTAGCTAAATATAACCAAACTTCATCACCGATTTGCATTGTAACTTCCTTAGTTTGTTTCATAATTATTTCTACCACATGGTTAATTTATTGCAATAGTTATTTTAACCAATTAGTTGTTTTTTTTATTTGTTGTAATTATGCAACTTATAAGTATTAGCTATAATTGTAGCCATTCTCTTGCCTTCCGAGAGTGGCTACACCTGAACAAAATGCGAACAAAAAACAAACTAGTAAAATCAAGAAAACATTTAGANTGGGTAGCAATAAATCACTGNTGTATAAGCTGTGGTAATAGTGAGGTGCAAATAGCACATATCAGACATCTGCCTTCTGGGAATATCGGTATGTCTGTCAAAGATGACCGATACTGTGTACCGCTTTGTTTTCAATGTCATCAGCATCAACATACTATGAATGAAAGAGAATTTTGGAGAAGAAATAATTTAACTAATCCAATGCAGTTTGCTTATCAGTTATGTTTACATTCACCATGCAAAAAGGTAAAAGAATTTTCCGAATCAACTGATTATTTTAAGGAAGGGTATAATGAATAAAGGGTGGATATTACTACATAGAAAAATATATGTAAGCAACGATTTTAAAAACGAATTAGATAGATCAATATTTATATTTTTATTAAGTCGGGCAAGTTATGAGCCTGTAACAGTTGTATATCGTCAAAAGAGAATAGCTTTAAACAGGGGTGAATTATTGATTACTTATGGTGATATTGCTAGTAAATTTGGTATTTCAGTACAAAATGTAAGAACTATTATAAAGAACCTTAAACTAACAGGCACTCTAACAGTTAGTCTAACACGAGGTTTAATGCGAATAAGCATTGAAAAATATATAAAATATCAAGATATAGACTCNAAAAAGAAACAAAAACTAACAGGGAGTCTAACTAACAGAAGAAAGAAACCAAAGAAATTAAATAATTATACTAGTAATGTTATTAAATATAAAAAGGTAAATATAAAAGACCATATGCCTAGACTNAAAAATATAAAAGATATTATTGACTTCAAAGACGAATNAATTTANANCTTNATNNGTAAAAACTACTATAGTCATTAGCTAGGTTGTTTAAACAAAACCTTGACTTTTAGTCGTGATATATCCTTGCCTAGCTAATGATTTAGAAAAGGATAAAAATATGAAACTAACTGCAAAACAAAAAAAACTTCCAATGGCTTTACAAAAAGCGATTATGAAGAAAAAGAAGAAAACAAAGAGGAAAAAATAATGCCTTACCACACTACAAAAAAAAAGAAGAAAAAGAAAAAAAAGAAGAAGAAGTAATGGTAAAAGTCGCATCAATTAAAAATATTATTGAAGGCTTAAAACCAGCACAACAAAAAGCTATGAAAAAACACGCAAGACATCATAGTTTAAAACATATGAGATCAATGGCCAATGCCATAAAAAAAGGCTCATCATTTTCTTCTGCACATACCAAAGCCATGAAAGCAGTAGGTAAATAATGGCAAAAAGAAGAAAAGTACCTAAAGATAAAAAAACTAAAATACCAAAAAAATATCTTAGTGGTCTTAAAGGTTCAAAGAGATCAACTAGAGCAACACTACTTAAACAAATGGCAAGAATGTACAGAGCAGGTATGAGAATACCTGTAAGTATGTTTAAAGCGAGAGTAAAGTAATGGCTGTAAGAAAACGTCCACTGTCTGCAACTGTTTTGGCAACACTGAAAAAAAAAGCTAATAGCAAAAAAGGTGTTACACTTGGACAACTCAAAAAAGTTTACAGACGTGGACAGGGTGCTTTTTTATCATCTGGTTCAAGACCAAGAATACCTATGGCGGCATGGGCTATGGCCAGAGTCAACTCGTTTCTTCGTGGCTCAAGAAAACACGATACAGATTTAAGGAAAAAAAGAAAAAGATAATGGCGATTACAACTGCATCAATGTTATCTGAATTATTTACCAAAAAATTTGCTAAAGGCAGATACAAAATACGAAAAAGCAAAACGGGGGCTAGACGTAAAAAGAAAAAGAAAAGATGATTGATGCGTTATTGTTTGTATGCACTCTCATTATTTTCTTGGACTATATGCACAAGTCTTACGTCACCAAAGACCCAGATGATCCTGAAACTCAAAAATGGATAGATGAAATAGAAGCAGATAAACGCAGAGACAAATACAAGGATCAGGATAAATGAGAAAACCTACATCATTTAAGTTTGGTCATAGACGAGTCAAAATAAAATATATCTCAGACAAAAAAGCAANTAANTTAGGNATTTATGGNCANATAGANCCTAGNANAAATGAAATACAATTAGANAANACTNTNAAACCAACACAACTTATAAACACCTTATTACATGAGTCCGTACATCTAATCGCAGACCATTATCACTGGAATTTACCAGCCAAAGAAGAAGAAATGGTATGTGAAACTGTCATCAATGGAATATGTGATTTGTTATCACAAAATCCTAAATTACTTTCATATCTTGCATATTCATTAAAAAAAGATTAATTGATTAGTAACGATTACATATCGGTTAATTATGGCTAAGAAAAAAGAAATNATCACTGCACCCAATAAACAAATGGGGAGACCTAGATTTGAGTTTACACAAGAACGATTAAGGCAGATTTATGACCTTGCTAGTTTCATGTGTAATAAGCAAGAAATCGGTACGATTATTGGTTGTTCACACGATACGATTGAAAGAAATCCAAAAGCTATGGAAATGTATAGAACTGGTGTTGCCAACGCTAAAGCAACTATNAGAAGAACACAGTTTAAAATTATGCAACAGATGAACTCTAGTAGTATGGCCGCATGGCTTGGTAAAGTTTATCTCAANCAAGACAAAGAAGANGATGATGATGATTATAAACCATTACCTTTGGGAGATGTGATTGATCTGTAAATTCCCAAAAAAAAAATACAGAATAATTTATGCTGATCCAGCTTGGACTTTCAAAACTTATTCTCAAAAAGGCAAGAATAGAAGTGCTGAAAAGCATTATAATTGTATGACAATACAAGATATTTATAATTTACCAGTTCAAAGTATATCAGATGATAATTGTATATTATTTATTTGGGTTGTTGATCCAATGTTACCAGAAGCTATAAAGACAATTGAGTCTTGGGGTTTTCAATATAAAACAGTTGCATTTACTTGGGTTAAATCAAATAAGACAAAAGGTTTTTTTACAGGTATGGGGTATTGGACNAGGGCTAATCCTGAAATGTGTNTNNTAGCNACAAAAGGTAAAACAACAAGACTNAGTAAAGCTGTTAAACAANTAATTATNTCTAAACGTAGAGAACACAGTAGAAAACCTGATGAAATTAGAAATAGAATAATTGAACTTGTTGGGGATTTACCTAAAATAGAATTGTTCGCAAGACAAAAAGTTAAAGGTTGGGATTCTTGGGGAAATGAAGTGTAATAAGTGCAAAAAAAAAGCAGTTATTATAGAACATGAGATATATTGGTGTGCTGATTGCATGATTAAGAAAATTGGTATATGGAAAGTTTATGGCAAAATACAGAGGAAAAACAGTAAAACTAAACAAACCTATGAGGGGTGATGTTAAGAAGTTTAAAGTGTTTGTAAGAAACAAATCTACAGGCAGAGTGCAAAAAGTAAATTTTGGCAGTAAAGAAATGTCTATCAAAAAACATATCCCAGCGAGAAAGCGTAGTTTTTTAGCTAGAATGGGTGGCGTTTTGAAACAAGTCAAAGGACAAAAATCTTTAAGTCCAGCATTTTGGAGTATGAAAGCATGGCGTAAAGGTTTTAAAGTGTGAAAACTTTTATCCTTATGATGCACATGATGGTCTATGATCCTGATCTTAGAATGATGCGTGGTATTACTTTCTTTGAACCAAGCATACCTAAATACGAAAGCAAAGAAGCCTGTTCTAAAAGAGGAATAGAAATAATTACAAAAGTAAAAAAAGAATTTATAGATTTAAAACTTAAAACTGGTGAGTTTGAAATAGATTGTATTGAGGTAAAATCTAACAGTATTTAATGCCACTATCTGACCCACAGAAACAAGTTATATCATCTGATAAACGATTTAGAGTGCTTATTACAGGCCGAAGATTTGGCAAGACTTATCTATGCTTATTAGAAATACTTAGACAAGCTAGGAACTGTGACAATGGTAGAATTTATTATGTGTCACCATCTTACAGAATGTCCAAAGAGATAATGTGGAAACAGCTTAAAAAAACAGTTAAGAAACTTAGATGGGAAAAGTACATCAATGAGTCTGATCTTACAGTGGTGCTAGTAAATAATTGTCAGATAAGTTTAAAAGGTGCTGATAAAACTAGAGACAGTTTGAGGGGTGTAGGATTGCAGTTCTTAGTGTTAGATGAGTTTAGTGATATTCCTGAAGAAGCGTGGACAGAAGTTCTAAGACCAACAATCTCAGATAAATATGTTAATGGTAAGGTGTTATTTGTAGGTACACCTAGAGGATATGGTAATTGGTCTTATGATATGTTTCAGCGTGGACAATCTGGTGATCCTGAATGGCAATCTTGGAAATACACGACAATAGAAGGCGGCCAAGTAGAACCACATGAGATAGATCAAGCAAAAAAGGATTTAGACGCAAGATCATTTAGGCAAGAATATGAAGCTAGTTTTGAAACATANGCTGGTGTTGTTTANTATAANTTTGATAGAGCAAAGAATGTAAAGCCAGTAAAATACGACTCCAATGCAGTAGTGCATATTGGAATGGACTTTAACATTGATCCAATGTCAGCTTGTTTGTTTCATGTAAAGCAAGGTGTAAGTACGTTTTTCAAAGAGATCGTAATATATTCTAGTAATACACAGGAAATGATTGATGAGATAACAAGACAATATGATCCTAAAAAAGTTATTGTTTATCCTGATCCAGCATCAAGACAACGTAAGACTAGTGCTGGGGGAAAGACCGATTTAATGCTATTGCAAAACGCTGGTTTCAATGTTAAGTGTAAACCAACTCATGCTCTAGTTAGAGATAGGATTAATTCTGTGAATAGTCGCCTTTGTAATTATGAAGGGAAAAGATTTATTTATATTGATCCATCTTGTAAAAACCTTATCAATAGTTTAATGAAACAGTTATACAAAGAAGGAACGAATGTACCTGAAAAGAATGGTTACGATCATATGACAGACGCACTGGGATATGCCATTGAATATCTATTTCCGATCAGTAGTAATTTACCACCTTCACAACCAAAAAGGTTTAGTTAATGGCATATAATAGGAATCAAATATTACAAAGAAGTGATTTATATGATGGTTACGCAGGAAGATGGGAATACTACATAAGATCATTTTTAGGCGGAGAAGAATACAAGGGTGGCAGATACTTACAAGAATATAACTTAGAGTTAGAAAACGAATTTGAAAAAAGATTACAGTTTACACCATTAGACAATCATTGTCGTAATATTGTCCATATCTATTCATCATTTTTATTTAGAGTACCAGCTACAAGAAAACTAGAGTCTTTAAATGACGATCCATCAACACAATTATTCTTAGATGATGCAGACTTAGAAGGTAGATCATTTGATGCTTTACTAAGAGAAGTACAAACATACGCTTCAGTTTACGGACATTGTTGGTTAATTCTTGATAAGCCTAATTCAAATGCAAGAACAAGAGCAGAAGAATTACAACAAGAGATCAGACCATATCTAAATATATTTACGCCAGAAAATGTAATGGAGTGGCAATATGAGAGGGCGGCTTCTGGTAAATATTATTTATCTTATTTAAAAGTTAGAGAGAATAGATCAAAAGAAAAAGATACATTTAGATTATGGTACTTGGATAGAATTGATACAGTAGAGATAGAAAGAATGGGTGCAAAAGACCCAAGAGTTATTGAGTCTGTACCAAACCCATTAAACACGATACCAGCAGTTTGCTTATACAATCAAAGATCACATGATAGAGGAATTGGCATTTCAGATTTAACAGATGTTGCAGATTTGCAACGATCTATCTACAATGAGTTATCAGAGATAGAACAGCTTATAAGATTATCAAACCACCCAAGTTTAGTTAAAACAAGAGATGTTGACGCTAGTGCTGGTGCTGGTGCGATTATTGAATTGCCTGATAATGTTGATCCAGCATTGAAGCCTTATATCTTACAGCCTTCAGGACAAAATTTGGATAGCGTATTAAAAACTATTCAGAATAAGATTGATGCTATCAACAGACTAACTCATGTAGGGGCTGTAAGGTCAACAAGCGAAAGAACTGTATCTGGTGTTGCTCTNAGAACAGAGTTTCAATTACTAAACGCTAGATTATCAGAAAAAGCAAAACTGATTGAATTAGCAGAAGAACAGATATGGAGATTGTTCGCTAGATGGCAGAATAAAGTTTTTGATGGTTCTATCTATTATCCTGAATCATTTGATCTTAGAGATTGGGCAACTGATCTTGAAGTCTTACAACAAGCTAAAGCAAGTAATATTAAATCTGATACATTTGTAAAAGAACT
>FUFK010044037.1_pt1 | contig 36086 bp, 39 predicted proteins | sample 1021851 | NCBI WGS metagenome assembly FUFK01 (sample SAMEA51879418, study PRJEB19060) | metagenome | reverse complement strand
CAGAATTAATATCAACCGAGTGTATTAATTCATATTCTTTGGAGTTATTTAAAACACCTATAAGAGATTGGCCCATTTTGCCTAAATATCCGTTTATTAAAATTTTCTTCATAAAGATATTTTAATATTAAAAATGCTAATTTCTCAAAGTTGGTGGCTTTGGATTAGACTTTCTCACATCTTTTCTTTTCGAATTAGATTTAGATTTATTAAAATTTTTTGGTTTGTCTTCTTCAAAAGAAAGTTCACCTGAAAGATATTTTTCTACTCTTGCGGACAAATCAATCCTGTTTTGATTGTCGATTTTTTTCACTATCACTTCCACTTCTTGGCCAACTTCATAAGCTGACTCCACTGAATCAACTCTTTCATCACTTATTTCACTAATATGAACAAGTCCATCTTTGCCTGGAAGTATGTTTACGAAAGCGCCAAAATCCATTAATTTAACAACTTTTCCTTGATAAACATCACCAACCTCAACATCCTTGATTATTGATTGTATTTTTTCAATAGCATTTTCAATTCTTATAGATTCAACTCCACCAATGCTCACGGTTCCATCATCAGAAATATCAATAGTTACATCAAATTCACTTACAATTTCTTTTATAGTTGAACCCCCACTTCCAATAACCATTCCTATTTTATCTTTCGGTATTTGTATTTTGACAGTCTTTGGTGCAAATTCACTTACATCTTCTCTTGGTTCAGGCAACGTTTCTTCCATATGATCTATTATTTCCAATCGTGCCTTCTTTGCTTGCTCCAAGGCTTCGCTTAGAATTTGAGGAGTAACCCCCTTAACCTTTATGTCCATTTGCAAAGCTGTCACACCTGACCGTGACCCAGCAACCTTGAAATCCATATCACCTAAATGATCTTCTAAGCCTTGAATATCAGTTAAAATTGCATATTTGCCATCAGGATTGAGTATTAGACCCATAGCTATTCCAGCAACAGTTTCTTTAATAGGTACACCACCATCCATCAATGAAAGTATTCCTGCGCAGACAGAAGCCATAGAAGTAGATCCGTTTGAACTCATTATGTCTGACACAACTCTCATAGCATATGGCCAATCTTCCTCACTAGGCAAAACTGGCTTAATTGCTCTTTCGGCTAATGCACCATGACCCTGTTCCCTTCTACTTGTCATAAATCTTCCCGACTCACCTACTGAGTAAGGAGGGAAATTATAATGGAGCATAAATGTTTTTTCAGTAATTGGAGACAAAAAATCTAATTTCTGTTTTTCACTTAACGAAGCCAAAGTCACTGTTCCTAATGCTTGAGTTTCACCTCTTTTAAATAATGAAGAACCATGNACTCTTGGCAACACTCCAACTTCAGATTCAAGGNCTCTTATTTCATCTGATTTTCTATTATCAGGNCTTANNCCTTTATCTANNATNCGTTCCCTAACTATNTTTTTTTCTANAGAAGAAATTTCATCTTTTACTTTANTTAAATCGTCAGATTCATCTTCAATTTCAATTTTATCTGCCAACTCTTCAATCAATTTCTTTTTTTCATTTGAAAGTTCAGATTTGCTCAAACCTTTTTCATACAGTTGGTTTATTTTTTCTGCTGAATCATTAAGTAATTCAGAATTAATAACTGGTTCATTTAATTTTTCTTCAATGAGATTTTTTTCTTTACCAATTTCTTTAACTATTTTCTTTTGCAATTCTGCCATTTTTATATTATTTTCTTGTGCTAGTTCTAAAGCTTCCAGTAAAAGTTCTTCAGAAACAAAGTTTGCCCCTGCTTCCACCATCATAATTGCTTCAGATGTACCAGCAACTGTTAATTGTAAATCGCTTGATTCAAGTTGTTCATATGTTGGATTTACTATTAATTCTCCATCTATATATCCTATTTCACATGCTCCTACAGGTTCACTAAACGGAATATCGGAAACCATTAATGCCATTGAGGCTCCTAATATGCCTAATGAAGAGTATGGAAATTCTAAGTCAGTAGATAAAACTGTAATGGCTATCTGTGTATCATTATGATAATTTTTTGGGAAAAGCGGTCTTAGGGGTCTATCAACCAATCTGCAATTTAAAATTGCTTGTTCTGATGGCCTTCCTTCTCTCTTAAAGAAACCTCCAGGCATTTTTCCTGCGGCATAAGATTTTTCTTGAACTTCAACTGTTAACGGAAGAAAATCAACATCCATTGCTTCATCCCGTGCACATGCAGTCACAAGTAATACAGTGTCATCAACTTTTATTGTTACTGCGCCGCCTGCTAGATTAGCTATTTTCCCAAACTCAAACTCGAAAACTCTTCCACCCAACTCCAACTCATATTTATTTATCATTTATTATTCTTTCTTATTACTACTATTACTTGCTATCTTGCTTAACGTCTTAAACCAAGAGACTTTACAACTTCTTGGTATTTGCTATTGTCATTTTTTCTTAAATATGACAATAATTTTCTTCTTTGATCAACCAATGTTACTAAACCTTTTTTACTTGAGTAATCATGTTTATGTAATTTTGAATGCTCAGTTAATCTTTCTATCCTAGATGTGATTAAAGCTATTTGAACAGGCGTTGAGCCATTATCATTTTCAGAAATTTTAAATTCTTTTGCTATTTTGTNTTTTTGTTCTTGCATAAATTTATTTGATTTTCTTAATTACTTATATTTAAAACGAGAATTTGATATTAAATAATCATTATTTAAGTCNATTATATTATATATAACTTTNAGTTAATTTAATAATCAACGATATGAAATACTATCAATGTTTTACAAATTTTAAAAATTTAGTGTTTATTAACAATAAAAATACTTGACATCTTAGTTTGAGCAAGTCTAAGATTGCATAGAATAATTTTTTAAAGCATAGTGCTTTTGTATATTGTTTCAGTTTTTTATGAAAAGTGAGATAATTAAAAATAATTTGAAAATTTAAACAACTACGATAGGGAGGACAGGCCAAATGAAAAAAGGTCTTCTCATTACAATATCAACAATAGCAATGATTAGCCTTATTGCCTGTGCTGGTAGCGCGGGTGAACAGGGAGCACAAGGTATTCAAGGTATTCAAGGAATTCCTGGACTTCAAGGGCCTGCTGGACCTGCTGGACCTGCTGGACCTGCTGGACCGCAAGGACCTGCTGGTAAAGANGGTGCNCCNGGNATGGCTGGAGCTNCTGGATCAGGTGGGTCGGGTTCATCGCACTCAGGTGTAGTAGTAGCTGAAGTATCAGGTACTAGTGCAACAATTTCTGGTGCTGGTTTCGACGCTGGTGAGTCCATAACGCTAATTGCTGCAGGAGCTATTGAAGTTGGGACTGCAACTGCTAATTCTGGTGGAGCATTCTCAGTAACAATAAGTGTTCTTGGGTTACCGTCAGGTGCTCATTCACTAGAAGCTAATGATGCTATGGGTGTAATTGTAATTGGTGGTGCAACTGATTTACAGGCAGCACCGTAACATTATTCTTACTGAATATTAATAAAAAAGGAATGGTAAAACATTCCTTTTTTATTTTGTTCTAATTCTTAATTTCCCAATCCTTCTACCAATAGTAGACTGAACAACTATTTCTATTCCTTCAAAGCTTACTCTATCTCCAACAGAAGGCATCTTTCCAAGTTCTTTATATACAAGTCCTCCGATTGTGTCATATCCATTTAACTCTATTGATGAACCAATTTCATCATTAAGATCAGAAATAGACACTTTTGCATCAACAATCATATTATTCTGATTTATTCTGTAAAAGACATTTTCAGCTTCGTCAAATTCATCGACTAGCTCTCCAACAATTTCTTCGATTAAATCTGTAACTGTTACTAATCCTGAAATTCCTCCATGCTCATCTATTACAATTGCAATTCTTGTCCTTTTTTCTTGAAATTCTGAAAGTAGCTGTTCAAGATTTTGTGATTCAGGAACAAATATGGCTGGTCTCATAATTTCAGATATGGATAATGACTTGTTAACACCTAAATGCATCTTTAATGTATCTTTGGCATATACAATACCTTTTACATCGTCGATGGATTCTCCAATAACTGGAATTTTAGAATATCCACTTTCTGAAATTAATTNAGTTAAAGAATTAAGATTAGAGTTTTCNTCAATTGCAACTAANTCAACTCTTGGTTTCATNATTTCTCTNACTTTTACTACATCCATCTTTAANATACCTTTGATCATTTCCATTTCATCATTATCAACAGANAATCCTGCTGCCTCAAAAACTTCAAGTTCATCAGAATTATCATTTTCAGAATCAGAAATGCTTAAATTTCCATTTGATAAATTAATTTTTGCAGTAATCGATTTAAGCAAAATAGACACAATAATAAATTTTGATAAAAAAGAATTTGGGATCAAATTTAAAATAGTATTTATTGTTAATAGATAAAAAAATGCACTAAATGAACTTAAAATTATCGTTGCCATTTCATTAATATTTAAAAAATTATTAAATGCTATGTTTAGCANTGANGTGTTTAANATAANNAGNACTANTAANATTATCCTTTCTATAGAAAGNATTTTATTTACTTCTTTAGNATTTCTTGCTGACTCTTCAACATCGTCGGTCTCTGGAACGATCAGTGATCTTAGTGAAAGGTCATTAAATGAGTGATAGGACAATAAAACTAATGATTGTAGTGAGAATAAGATTACAATAATAGGAATTATCATTGTTTCTTTATCCAGTCTTTATTAAATTTTTGAGTCCTCGTCGGACCAGGTTCTTCTATTTCAATCATTGATTTTAAGAATTATCCAATATTTTTGCTGGATTGCCAACTACTTTTAAATTGTCATTAATATCTTTGGTCACAATTGATCCAGCACCGGTAGTGACATTATTTCCAATTTTTCTTGGGGCTATAATCATTGTGCCTGAACCAATAAAGCAATTGTCGCCAATTATTGTTTGTGATTTTTTTTCACCGTCATAATTGCAAGTTACTACACCTGCTCCCACGTTTACGTTTGATCCAATTAATGAATCTCCTATATAGCAATAATGGTTAATGTTTGAATTCTTTCCGATGTTTGAATTCTTTATCTCAGCAAAATTTCCTATTTTTACATTTTGGCTAATAGATGAATTGTTTCTTATTCTGGAATAAGGGCCTATAACGCATTTACTTTCTATAATGCTATTTTCAACATAAGAAAAATAAATATTTACATTATTATCTATAATTGAATCAAATAAATAACTGTTAGGGCCAATTATACAGTTTGAATTAATTTGAGTATTACCTTTTAAGTGAGTATTAGGATTTATTGTAATATCATTACCTTTAAATCTGACTGAAGAGTCAATGTAGGTTGTANTGGGATCAATTATATTTATCCCAGATGATTTAAATTTTTCAGCTTCTAATTTATTCATAAAATTATTCAGACAGGTAGAATAACATTTTTCAATGAGGAATAGAATTTTTAAGGAGAGATGCTAGAGTGGTTTAATAGGCGGGCCTGGAAAGCTCGTGTTCCAATAATATTGGAACCGGGGGTTCGAATCCCCCTCTCTCCGCCAAAAATTATATGGATTTATAATTAATAATAGTGTAAATTCTTTTTTTGGGTGTCTTATGCCTAACAATAGTCAACTCCTTAAGGAGTATGACAATTTGTTTAGAAAAATTATAAATTTAACTCCAATAGAAAAGAGGAGAAAAGTTGAGTAAAAATTTAGTTATTGTTGAGTCACCGACTAAAGCAAAAACACTAACAAAAATTTTAGATAATACAAAGGTGTTATCAACAAAGGGGCATTTTCTTGAGCTCAACGATAAATGGCTAACAAGAGAGCAAAGAGAAGAGGGATGGCCAGTCCAAGGTGTTGATCATAATTTTAATCCTGATTGGAAGTATAAATCTGGTACTAGTTCAATTATTAAGGATATTAAGTCAGCTGCAAAAAAAGCTGATGAAATTTTTATCGCAACTGACCCAGATAGAGAAGGTGAAGGTATTGGTTATCATGTACAAGAGCTTTTACTAGAAAGCGGGGTACCAGAAAATAAAATAAAAAGGTCTACTTTTCATGAAATAACAGAAATTGCAGTCAAAAAATCAATGGAAAATGCGGAATCAATAAATATGCCCATGGTAGACGCATTCATTGCAAGAAGAATTTTAGACAGAATAGCAGGTTTTATTGTTAGTAAAAAATTAAATTCTTTTCTAAGGTTATCTCCTCTATCTGCAGGAAGAGTTCAATCACCTACTTTAAAATTAGTCACAGATAGAGAAGATGAAATTAATGCTTTTGTGCCTGAAGAATTTTGGAATATAAATGCTTCTTTTTACGCAAAATCTAAAAACTTTAATGCCCAACTGTTTAAGATACCAGGAATATCGGAAAAAGATTTTAAAATAAATAATTCTAATGAAGCTTTGGAAATAGAAAATAAAATAAAAACAGTTAAATTTTCCATTGAATCTCGAAAAGTTACTAAAAGATCCTCTAAGCCATCTGCCCCTTATACCACAAGTACCCTCCAACAAGATTCTTCTAATAGATTAAGCATGAGTCCTTCTAGGACAATGAGTGTTGCTCAAGAATTATTTGAAGGTGTAGATGGCCAAGAAGGATTAATTACCTACATGAGAACAGATTCTCCTACATTATCAAATGAAGCAATGGAAGATATTCAAAAAAATATTATTAATTCGTATGGTAAAAATTATTTTGAAAAAAGAATATACTCAGCAAAAGTAGCAAATGCTCAAGAGGCCCACGAGGCAATAAGGCCTACTTCTATTTCCAGAACTCCAGACTCAATAAAAAATACACTTAATGAAAGTCAATTTAAATTATATCAACTCATCTGGAATAGGACAGTAGCCAGCCAAATGCCTAATAGTATCACTGAAAAAACTACTCTAATTACATCTTCTTCAAAGAATGAAGATGGCTTTAAATTTAAATCTGAAGCAGATAAATTAGTTTTTGATGGATTTAAAAAATTAATTAAATCAAATGAAAAATATTTTGAACTACCAGACCTAAATGAAAATGAAGAAGTAGAGCTTGTTGATTTAGAAAAAGAACAAAAATTTACTAGGGGGCCTGGAAGATATAGCCAAGCTTCTCTAATTAAGAAGATGGAAGAGATTGGGATTGGTAGACCAAGCACTTATGCCTCTACAATAAGTTTACTCACAAACAGAACCTATGTTTTCAGTATAAATAGAGCAGTTTGGGGGTCACCATTAGGTTATGCAGTATCAAATTCACTTAATTACTATTTTTTAAATAATTTTATGGATTTTAATTTTACAAAAAAAATGGAAGATGATTTAGATAAAATTTCTAATGGTNAACTAAATAGACAAAAATTTACAAAAGATTTCTATGAATCACTTTTAGATCCGGTTGAAAAAATGGTCAAAGATTCAAATGAAAAAGATTGGGACCCTTACGATAGGAAGGCTTTAGGTAATTTTCTCGGTCTTACTACTGAAATGCTCCCATACAACTTAATACCAACTACAATACTTTGTTCTAAGGAAAAGCCAGCAATAAATATAAGGACAGGGGAAGAATTTACTGAAAATGACCCCCCACTTGAAGTAGCTACTGAAAAAGAAATAATTAGAGAAACAGATAAAAATAATGGGGACTTTTTAATGCGTGCTATAAGAAATAAAAAAGATGGCAAGTATTTCTTAGCTTCTAAAATAGGTGAAAATAGTATTTATGCCGACATAAGTGCATGGGCAGGTAGAGGGAGAAAGAGAGAATATGCTCTTGATAAATTAAAAGAATCTATAAATGATCTATCCTAATTACTAAATAATTTAAAATTTAAAAAAATTATTATTAGCATTAATAGAAATTCTATAAAAATTTAAATAGAGTAATAAATATGTTCAAAGAAAAGTATATACCAATAAAATTAATTGATATTTTCCATGAAAAAGATGTAAATGCGATCTTAGATAAATATTTTGATTATTTAAAATCTAAATCTCTTTCAGGCAACACAATAAAAAATTATTTTAGAGACTTGATAGAATATTTTGATTACTTAAAGCAAAACAATTTACTGCCTAACAAATCAATTGAGAGGAACCACATTAGAAAAATGCTCTCTTTTTTAATTGATAAAGGATTTAGCAAGCTTAGTATTTCAAGAAAAATATCAGCAATAAAATCATATATAACTTTTTTAGAAAAATTTAACTATTCAAAAAATAACTATTCCGAGTTAATTAGTATTCCAAAAAAATCAAAAAGCCTTCCTAAAGTAATGACAAAGAAAGAGGTCAACCAGTTAATTAAACATGTTGAAATGAATACAAAGAAAAATCTAAGAGATGACGCATTAATAGAATTGTTATATTCAACTGGATTAAGAGTAAGTGAAATAGCTAATTTAAAAATTAAAGACATTAATCTTGAAAAATCTGAAATAAGAATTTTAGGTAAAGGTAATAAAGAAAGAGTAGTGATATTTAACAACAAATCTAAAGAAAAAATTATTAGGTATTTGAAAAATGACAAGAGATTTATTTCTATTAAAACAGAAGCATTATTCCAAAATAAATTTAAAGAAGCGCTTACTACAAGGTCAATTCAAAGGATATTAAAAAAATATTTAAATTTCTCTAGTATTAATTCTAAATATTCAACTCATACCTTAAGGCATACCTTTGCTACTCACTTATTGGAAGGAGGGGCAGATATAAAAGTTATACAACAACTTATGGGTCACTCTTCTCCAGAAACAACAAAGATTTATACACATGTTTCATCTTCAACTTTAAAAAATGTTTACAATAATTCTCACCCAAGATCATTCTCAAAAATAAAGAATTAGATTATTATTTATTTATGAAAAATATTTTACTTATTAATGGCCCAAATCTTAATCTTCTTGGAAAAAGGGATGTAGAGATTTATGGAAATAAGACACTTAGTGATGTAGAAGATATATTAGTGAATTTTATAGGTGAGAAAGATCTGAAAAATAAATTTCAAATTAAGTCTTACCAATCAAATCACGAAGGTGATTTGATTGATTTCATTCAAGAAAATAGTAAAGATTCTCATGCTATTATTATAAATCCAGGTGGATTAACAACCGTTGGTTTTTCATTACTTGATGCATTAATCGACACCAAATTATTGTGTGTTGAGGTACATATTTCAAATATACATGAAAGAGAAGAATTTAGAAGAAATTCTATATTTCCAAATTATTGTAAATATCAAATTGCAGGTAAAGGGATTGAGGGTTATAAGTTAGCTTTAGAAAAAATTTTAAACGGAGACTAAATGGAATTTCAAAACAGAATAAATAGTTTGAGAAGTACATTATCTAAAACAGATATTGATACAGCTTTTATATCCAATAAAGATAATATTAGGTATTATTCAGGATTTACTGGAACTCTAGCTTTTTTACTTATATCGGAAACTAAATCAATAATTATTACTGATTCAAGATATACAATTAGAGCCCAAGAAGAATGTCCAGATTACGAAATTTATCAACTAAAATCAGGAGATAATTGGATTGAAAATTCAACAAATCAAATCAAATCAAAGGTTATTGGTTTTGAAGGAAATTTTGTATCTTTCAATATGCTTAATCAGTTAAAGGAAAGGTCAAATAACAATCTAATATGGAAAGATTTTTCTGAACAAATTTCTAAAGAAAGAATAATAAAATCCGAACATGAAGTAAAAAAAATTGAAGAGGCAATTTCAATTAGTGATAGAGCTTTCAACACTGTGAGTAAAAAAATAAAAGAAGGCATGACAGAAGAAGAAATTGCATGGGAGATGGAAAAGGAAATGAGAATACTGGGCGCTGAATCGATATCATTCGATACGATAGTGGCATCTGGTATAAATGGAGCAAAACCACATCATTCCCCAACAGACAAAAAGATTTCTAATGGCGAAGCTATAACTATTGATATGGGGGCAAAATATAATGGATACTGCAGCGATTTAACTAGGACTATATTCATTGGGGAGCCTGACGATAAATTCAAAAAAATTTATAATATTGTACTAAGGTCACAACTAATTTCAATTGAAACAGCTAAAGAAGGCATGACAGGAGAAGAAATTGATAACATTTCTAGAGATATAATCTCAGATGAAGGTTACGGAGAAAACTTCGGGCACAGCTTAGGTCACGGAGTTGGTCTAGAAGTTCACGAAAATCCTGGAGTTGGCCCAAACAGCAAAAATGAAATACTTCCTGGTATGGTTTATACAATCGAACCGGGTATTTACATAGAAGGTTGGGGTGGTATAAGAATTGAAGACATGGTCGTTATGACAGATAATGGAAATAAATTACTCAGTCATGCGGAAAAAGGTAGTTACTAATGACAATAAGTTCTAGTGAATTAAAAAAGAATATGACTCTAATAATTGATGGAGAACTTTATCAAGTTGTTGAATGGCAACATAGAAAACCACCAAAAGCACCACCAACATTAACATTGAGAGTAAAAAATATTAAAAATGGAAATATAATGGAAAAGAAAGTTCAAGGAAACAGGCCATTAACTCTCGCAAGAACTGAAAAACAACAATTTCAATATTTATATGGAGATGATAAAGAAGCTACATTTATGGATACAACTACATATGAACAAATTAATCTCACAACTGATTTTCTTGGTGATACTCTTGAATTCATTGAAGAAGGTCAATTTGTAGAATTTTTAATGTATGAAAATAAACCAATCAATATTGAATTGCCATCTTCAGTCGTACTTGAAGTTATGTCTTCTGTAGAAGCAGTAAAAGGAGATACTGCAACTAACGTAACCAAAGAGGCTACATTAAGTACCAATTTAAAAATACAAGTACCTCTTTTTATTAATACTGGCGATAAAGTAAAAGTTGACACGAGAACAAGAGAATATATTGAAAGAGTAAATAATTAAATTGCCTGATATAACTTTTACTCCAAGTGAATTAATAAAATATATTTATAAGAAGATTAATCAAGATAATTATTTAAATTCTTTTCATTTAATTGGAGAAGTATCAAATCATAGCTCTCCTCCGAGTGGACACCATTACTTTGTTATAAAGGATGATGAAGCTCTCATTAAATGTGTACTTTTTAATAGAGGTTCTGGAAAAGAAAATTTAAAGGATGGAAACCAAATTATTGCTGAAGGAAAAATGTCTGTGTATCAACCTAGGGGTGAGATACAATTTATTGCGGAAAATATTCATTCTCAAGGAGAAGGGACCCTTCAACAAAGATTTGAAGAATTAAAATCTTCTTTAGAGGCGCAAGGCCTTTTTGATGTCTCAAGAAAAAGGGAAATCCCAAAAATGCCAAAGAAGGTTGGAATTGTCACATCTAAAACTGGCTCTGTAATTCAAGATATGATAAATGTTATCCGAAGAAGATATCCTAATTTGAAGTTAATAATTGCTGATACAAGAGTCCAGGGAGATGAAGCAGCAAATTCAATAACTGAGTCAATATCTACATTGAATAAATTGGACATCGATGTAATTGTATTAGCAAGAGGTGGGGGCTCAATAGAAGATTTATGGCCATTTAATGAAGAAAAAGTAGCAAGAGAAATATTTAAAAGTAAAATTCCAATAATTTCTGCAATTGGTCATGAAACAGATTTTACTATTTCGGATCTTGTTGCAGATTTAAGGGCACCCACACCATCTGCAGCAGCTGAAATAATTTCTCCCGATGTTGATTATCTAAATGAACTTATCTCATTAAAAACTAGTGAGTTAAATATATCTTTCAATACTGTCCTTGAAAATCTAAAAAATAGATTTTATTTATCAATGGATAGAATAATTAATTATAAAGTTGAAACTTCAATAAATAATTACAAAATCAATTCACTTGCCAATGAATTGATAAATATATTTGATAACAGCATTAAAGAAGTTAAGTATAAACTTGAAAATCTTGAAATTAGTTTAAATCATTTAGACATAAATAAGATTTTTTCTAAAGGATTTTTTTTAACTCAACTAAAATCTGATAAATCAATAATTAAAAATTTTAAAAATATAAAAAAAGGCGATCAATTATTAGTATCAAATTTAAACGAAACTCTTGAAGCAGAAGTAATCAAAATAAACAATAAAGGTGGACACGATGACAAATAATACATTTGAAGAAAAATTAAAATTACTTGAAATGACAGTTAGGAAGCTTGAGGAAAATGATCTTTCGTTAGATGAATCAAAAGAACTTTATAAAGAAGGAATTAAGCTTTCTAAAGAATGCAAAATACTTCTTAATAAAACTGAATTAGAAATAACTGATTTAAAAAAAGAATTAGAGGAATTAGATTTTAGTGAATAAATTTACTTAGATTCAGGATATTCTAAAATATCATCAATTAATCCGTATTCCTTTGCCTCTGAGGCATTCATCCATATATCTCTATCGGAATCCTTTGTAACTCTAGATTCTTTTTGGCCAGTATGTTTAGCAATTATTTTTGTCAGTTGATCTTTCAATCGTAGAACTTCTTTGGCAGCTATTTCTATGTCAGATGCTTGTCCCTGTGCACCACTTAAAGGCTGATGCATGTGAACAGTAGAGTTTGGCAATGCAAATCTTTTGCCTTCAGTCCCTGCTGTTAAAAGTACAGTACCAAAACTTGCACATAATCCTACAGAAATTGTTGATACGTCACATGGTATATGTTGCATTGTGTCATAAATTGCCATTCCAGCGTAAACCATTCCACCTGGTGAGTTTATATATAAACTGATATCTTTTTCAGAATCTTCTCTAGCTAAATATAAAAGTTGAGCAACTACCAAATTGGCTATTTGATCATTGATAGGAGTCCCAAGAAAAATTATTCTCTCTTTTAATAACAATGAATATATATCAAGAGCTCTTTCTCCCCTAGCTCCTGATTCAAAAACTGTTGGTATAATGTTTGAAGGTAAATTCATATGTTCCTTTCATATAAGACTATTACAGTTTGTATATTATAACTTGATACGTTCTGTGTCAACTCTTTAATTTTTAATGTTATTAGATTTAATAATTGAAATTACTTTGTCTCTTCTTTTCTGATACTTAATTTCATCTTTTATACTTTGATCAGAATAATTATTGTTTTTCTGAATTTCTTTAAATTTATCTAATTCATCATTTATGATTTTATCATCAATTTTTACTTCATAATAATTTACAATTTCTTCAATAATAATTGCTCTTTTTAATCTAATATCAGCTGATTTTGATATTTCATCTTCAAATTCTTCTTCAGACTTATTGATACCTTTAAGATAGGCATCAAAATCTATTTTTTGATTATCAATCATTTCTTTTTGCTGCTTAATTAAATTTTCTGTTTCTTGTTCTATCATTATTTCAGGTATTGTAAATTTAGATTTATTAATTGCATTGTCAATGAAACTGTCCCATAAATCCTGATCATATTTGTTATTTGCATTTAATTCTAAATTTTTCTTGATCTGTTTTTTTAGTTCTTTAAGATCATTTATTGATGGGTCCATTAATTTTGCAAAATTATCATCAACTTCTGGCAAATTTTTCTCTTTAATTGAGATTATTTTCACATTAAAGGCAGCTGTAGTTTTTTTAAATTTTTCATTAAAGAAATCTTCAGGCAAATCGAGCTTAAAATTTTTACTGTCTTCTTCTGATAACCCTGTTAGCTTCTTCATTAATCCTGGCATTTTCAAATTATCCTCGTATTGATTTTCAAGAATAATTTCAATTGATTTATGATCCATTATTACCTCATCTCCTGATTCACATTTAAAATCAAGAGATAATAAATCACCAATCTTTGATTTTCTTTTTACCGGTACCCATGAAGCATGTTGATTTCGAGATTGCTCAATAATATTATTTACTTCTTTTGCACTTATCTTATCTTTGATTACCTCTAATTTTATGTCTTCAAGTTTTCCGATTTTTGCATTAGGCTTTAATGCAACCTTTGCTTCAAGTTTTAGAATTGGAACTAAATCAATTACTGAAATTTTGGGAGTTGCAAAAACTTCTAAATTTTCTTTATCAATAGCGTCATTAACTAAATTAGGCACTGAAAACTGTAGTGATTCTTCAACTAGCCCTTCCCTCCCTACTACTTTTTCAACTATCGATTTTGGAGCCTTGCCTTTTCTGAATCCAGGTATTTTTAATTGATTGCTTAATTTTTTTGCAGCTTGTACTAAATATTTTTCAATCTCATCTTCTTCAACTTCTAAAGTCAAAGTAACTTGTTGATTTTCAACTTTACTCTTATCTATTTTCACTTTATGCCTTTCTCGTCTTCAATGTTCTTAATCCTAAGTTCTAATTTTTGTTCGTTATCAATAATGGAAGGAGCCCCCCAAAGTAAATCAGAAGCGCTTTGAGTTTTAGGGAAAGATATAACGTCTCTTATTGAATCCTCATCCAAAAAAGTTGAAATTAATCTATCTATACCAAGCCCCATGCCGCCATGAGGAGGAGCACCATAATCAAAAGATTCAAGTAAGGGGCCAAATCTTTCGTTTACTTGGTTATCATCATACCCAATTATTGAAAATACTTTTTCTTGAACTTCTCTTTCATGAATTCTTATACTTCCTGAGCCTAGCTCTACACCATTGCACACCAAGTCAAAAAGGTTNCCAATAACTTTTCCAGGATCATTTTCTAAATAATCAATTGTGTCTTGATTAGGTGATGAAAAAACATGATGCATTGCAGCCCATTTGTTATTTTCATTGTCAAATTCAAATAAAGGAAAATCGGTAACGAATAAAAAATTAAATTTCTTTTGGTCAATTAAATTAAATTCATGAGCAAGTTTATTTCTTACTTTTCCTAAACAATCAAGAACAATATTTTTTTCTCCAGCACATAATAAAATTACTTGGTCATGTTCAATATCAAAAAATTTAAATAAATCTTTAACAAGTTCTAAGTCTAAAAATTTGATTATTGGACTTTTAATATCTTCTAATTGAATTTCATCAATATTTTTTTCAATAGACACTGGAATTATCCCTGCACCACCATTATCTCTTACAAACTCATTAAGATTATCATAAAATTTTCTGGTCATTTTCTCATTTTTTGGCACCGAAAATCCTCTTATGGTTCCATTATTTTTTAATGCATTATTAAATACATTGAATTCGGTGCCTGAAAGCTTACTCTCTAAGTTTTGTATTTTTAATTCAAATCTAGTATCTGGCTTATCTGTGCCATACATTTCCATTGCTTCTGCATATTTTATCCTTGGAAATGGCACCGGAATATCTTGCCCAAGAAATTTTTTAGATAAATGAGAGTATAATTTCTCACAATTATTTAATACATCTTCCTGATGCACAAAGCTCATTTCAAAGTCTAATTGAGTGTGTTCAGGTTGCCTATCTGCTCTTAAATCTTCATCCCTAAAACATTTAGCTATTTGAAAATATTTTTCAAATCCAGAAACCATAAGCATTTGTTTCATTTGCTGCGGAGATTGAGGTAATGCGTAATATTCACCAGGATGTACTCTGCTAGGAACAATGTAATCTCTTGCTCCTTCAGGAGTGCTTTTAATTAAAATAGGCGTCTCGATATGTACAAAATCTTTATTGTTTAAATAATTACATATTTCTAATATCAATTCATGCCTTAATCTTAAGTTTTTTTGCATCTTATTAGACCTAAGGTCAAGATATCTATATTTTAATCTTGTAGTTTCATCCACGTTTTCATTATTAATTTCAAAAGGCGGAGTTTTTGATGAATTTAGAATGGTTAATTTTTTTGCATTAAGTTCTATATATCCAGTTGAAATATTAGGGTTTTCGGCACCTTCGATTCTTTTTTTTACTATTCCTTCAACTTGAATAACCCACTCATTTCTAATTGAAGATGCTATCTCATGATTATCGCTATTTACGCCTTTATCAAAAACAATTTGAATTGTCCCTGTACTATCCCTGAGATCCAAAAATAATAATGACCCGTGGTCTCTCCACGAATCAACCCAACCAGCTACATTTATTACTTGATCTACATTTTCTAAATTTACTTGCCCACAGCCCTTGTCTTTATACAAGTTGCCTCCCTTTATTTATTTATTTTCGAAAGCTTCCATAAAATGTTTACTGAAAGAGAAGCTAGAATTAATTTTATGAAATCTCCAATTAAAAAAGGATACACAGCTTGAGAAAATAATTTACCCTTTTCAGGCCAACCAAAATCATAAACTGTCAACCAAACTAATGCTGTAACATAAATCATTAAATTTCCAATAATCATTGCCCATATGGATAATCCTTTTTTTAATCCTGAATTAGAAAGAATAGATATTATTACTGAAGCAAAAATGAATCCAATTAAATACCCGCCAGTAACACCAAAGAAGTAGTCAATTCCTCCATTATGACTTTGAAAAACAGGTACTCCAATAATACCGATTATCATGTATGAAAAAATCGAAAGTAAAGTTAATCTTGGGCCATACAAACCTCCTACCAATAAAATGCCAAATGTTTGCATTGTTACAGGAACCGGATTATCAGGAATAAAAAATCTTATTTGAGAAAATAGATATTGAAATACAATAAATAACCCGACTAATGTAATTGTATTTAACAAGGTATTTGATTTAATAAATTGATCAATTAGTGCATTTTCATCACTAAATAAATCTGTAAAAGATATTCTTTTTTTAGATTTAATTTTTTTAATACTAACCATTATAATCCTCTCTTTAATACTTCTAAGCTAATGAATGTTTCAGTTTTGTTTACACCTTCTAGATTACCTAAATAATATGTTAAGAAGTTAGTTAACTCTTTACTGTCAGGAATTGTTACCCAAGTAAAAATATCATATCCTCCTGTAGTCCTAGATACCCAAGTAGTATATTCATGATTTGAAATTGCATTCCCAACTTCATCCAATTTATTTGGATCAACTTGAATGCCAATTAAAGCTTCAGCATTATAACCAGTTTTTTTTGGATTTGGAACTGCATAAACATTAAGGATGTCATCTGATTTCATAATTTTAATTCTTCTTCTAATGGTTCCTTCGCTAACATTTAAATTTCGAGCAATTTCTGCATTCGAAATTCTTCCATCTGATTTAAGAATTTCAATAATATTTTTATCAAGTTTGTCCATAATTTATTTTCAGATAATATCATAGTTTGCGATTTTCGTTTGTAAATTTTCCAAAAAAATTACACTAAAATATCTCCAAATATTTTAATAATTGTGTAAAATAGATTTATAACCTAGCGAAATGGGAAAAATGACAACAGAAAATTTAATTTCTTTTACCGAAGCTGCTGCTTCGAAAATTAACGAAGTTTTAGAAGAACAAGGCAATAAAGAATCTTACCTAAGAATATCTCTAACAATGTCTGAGGGTGGAGGTGCTGGATATGAGTTTGGTCTTGAAGATAATGCTAACTCAGAAGATACAGTAATAGACTCAAACGGAGTTAAGGCGCTTGTTGACTCTGGTAGTGTTCCGCTTATCTCTGGTTCAAACATTGATTATGTTGAAGGCATGCAAAGATCAGGATTCGTTATTTCAAACCCTAATATACCATCTGGAGGAGGATGTGGATCTAATGGCGGTGGTTGTGCATGTGGTGCTGGTGGCGGGGGCTGTTAACAAATGACTTTTATCATTACAGGTTCCTGTATTGGAACTACCGATGGAGCATGTGTAGACGTCTGCCCAGTTGATTGTATTTATTCTAAACCTGGTGACACTCATTTATTCATAAATCCAGACGAATGCATTGACTGCGCTGCTTGTGAGCCAGTATGTCCAGTNGANGCNATNTTTCCTGATGACGAAGTTCCTGACAATGAATCAGATTATATAGAAGAAGCAAAAAATTATGATTATGATTCTTCTGAACCTGGTTCTAATTTGTAGAAACTCATTAAGATAGCATCATTGTTCCCGTAATACCCTTTTCTTACAGAGTCAATTTTAAAACCGCACTTAAGATATAATTTTTTTGCTACATTGTCTTCTGAGACTTCTAATGTAATTTTATATTTATGAAAGTTCTTTAATACTCTACTTAATAACTTATAGCCATAGCCTCTATTTTGATATTCTTTTTTTATTGCAATTGAATATATATCAATTAAATTTTCATATAAAAACTTTATTATTATAAATCCTATAACAGCCCCTTTTTCTTCAATAATTTGGATATGATAACTATTGTCTTTTAGAAGAAGTTTAAATCTTGGTTGTAACTTTTTGACTTTAAATTGTTCTTTAGAAATAATCTCCAAAATATCTAAATCTTTAATTTTCGCTTTTCTAATTTTCATAAAATTTGAATGATAAATTATTGTTTTATTGCTTTGGGTTTAAATAGAATGTTCATAATTATCAATTTAACTTATTTATAGTGAATATAAAATTTAAATCTCCTTTACATTTAAATAGTCATATTGGCGAACTTACTGTTCTTATCAGAATTTTTAAAATGTGTTTTAAATACAAAAAACTCATTACATTTGGCTTTTTAGGGGTAGGTGGATTAGTTGGTTCTCAACTATGGATACCTTACTTATTAGGAACCTCAGTTGATAGAGCATATGAAAAAATTAGTTCCAACTCTACTGATTTTAGTATTCTATGGATACTTGCTTCTCTAATTATATTTGTAAGTATTTTAAGAGGAATTTTTGCTTTTTTACTTCAATACAACGGAGAAAAAATTGCAAATGGCATCTCAGCTGATTTAAGAAATTTATTCCACAAAAAACTCCAGTCCCAAACTTATAAGTATCATGACAGAATACATACTGGAAATTTGATGTCTCGAGGAATATTGGACATTGAAGGCGTAAAGATGTTTGTCACAACAGGATTGTTGAGGACTTTTGAAATAATGACTTTAATTTTTTTTGGTTCTTACTTATTGCTAAGAACAGATCTTCAGATAGGTTTAATTGCATTCGGATTCATAATACCAGTGGCTTTGATAGCAACTATAAGCAGGCTTAGGTTAAGAAAAATTTGGAATAGAATTCAAAAAGAATTTTCAATCCTTAATACAAATCTTCAGGAGAATTTAATTGGTGTAAAAGTTGTTAGAGCTTTCGGAGGAGAAGATTATGAGGTAAAAAAATTTAGATCATCTCACAGACAAGTTACAAATGACACTATGAACAGCGTAAAGGTTGATGCCACCGGAACAAGTCTTGTTGGATTCTTTTTTTTGCTAGTATGGGCTTTTATAATATGGGTTGGTGGGCACAAAATAATTGACGGAGAACTGACTATTGGTGAATTAACACAGTGCTTAGTTTATCTTGGGATGTTACAAAGACCTGTAAGAATTGTTGGACTTATGGTCAATTCTTACGCTAGAGCAATAACCTGCGGGTTGAGATTATTTGAAATTCTTGATTCAAAACCAAGAATTGCNACAATAAAAAATTCAAATTCAATTAATAAAATTGAAAGTTTAAAATTTGAGAATGTAGGATTTAAATATTATTTTAAATCTAAAAAAAATGACGTAAATAAAATAAATCTAGATTTAAAGCCAGGAAAAATTATCGGAATCATTGGCCCACCTGGGTCAGGTAAATCAACAATAGCAAATCTAATCCCTAGATTTTATGATGTCTTAGANGGACAAATATTAATTAATGAAACTCCATTAAAAACTTTAAATTTAAATAATCTTCGATCAAGGATTGGATTAGTGTCACAACATACCTTTCTTTTCAATAGCACCTTAAAAGAAAATATTGCTTATTCAAAACCAGATAGTGATCTAGAAGATGTCATAAGAGTGGCTAAAATTGCTGATATTCATGAATTTATTGACTCTCTTCCAGAAAAATACGAGACAATGGTTGGAGAATTTGGAGTATCTCTATCTGGGGGCCAAAAACAAAGGATAGCTATAGCAAGAAATTTATTTAAAAATCCAGATGTTTTAATTTTTGATGATTCCTTTAGCGCTCTTGATACTGGGACAGATAAAAAAATTAGAGAAAGGTTAGTGAGTTTTCAAGAAAATAGATCAACTTTAATTGTTTCTCAAAGAGTTAGCACAATTTCTCACTCAGATGAAATAATAGTTTTAGATCAAGGAAATATAGTAGATAGAGGAAAGCATGAAGATTTGGTGAATAAAGATGGTATTTATAAAACAATTTTTGAACTTCAAAATCCAAAGATGCAGGTTAAACATTAAATGGCAACATCAATAAATAAAAATAAAAAAATTGTAAATGCAATTGAAGAAGATCTAGAACAGCTTTCATCATATGATGGTGATGTTGCAAAAAGGTTTTTTAGCTTCATTAAGCCTTATAAAACTAAGGCATTATTAGGAGTTATTTCGGTAATAACTTTTACTATTGCAGTTTTAGCAATACCACTTTTAGTTAAATTTACAATTGATAATGCAATTTCAGACAATAATGAGAGCCTTTTAAATAACTTATTTATTTTATTAATTGGTTTTGCTTTAATGCACTTTATTTCAAATTATGTACAACAGAGAGTAATAAGAGAAATTGGAGAACATATATTGTTTGACATAAGATCAAAAATGTTTGTTCATTTGCAAAAATTGTCTATGTCAGTTGCTGATAGAAGTAAATATGGCTCAATTATGTCACGTGTTCTTGGTGATGTTGGAGCACTCCAAGAATTGTTTCAAGCAGGAGTTTTCGCAATTGGAGATATGTTAACTTTAATAATAATTACTATAATTATATTTNCATTAAATTGGTCTATGGCNNTNGGCATCCTTATGATAATGCCTGTATTTTTAGCTTTAAGAATTTTCTGGCTTCCAAAAGCACGAAAAGCATTTCTTAAAGCTAGAGCTTCATCATCAGTTGTAAACGGAGTTTTAAATGAACACGTAAATGGAGTAAGAGTTACACAGAATATGATTAGAGAAGATATTAATCAGAAAAGATTTGAAGGGGAAGTAAATACAAATTTTAATGATACAAATAGTGCAGCAAAGTATGGTGCAGGAATACATCCGCCTGTTGAGCTTTTAGTTGGAGCGACAATGTCTTTAATTGTTGTCATGGGAGGATATTTAGTTTCAGGCGGGTCAGTAGAAATTGGGGTTATGATAGCTTTCTTGCTTTATGTTCAAAGATTTTTTGACCCCATTAGAGCACTAACTATGCATTACAGTACTCTCCAGAGNGCGATGGCATCTGGTCATAGGATTTTTGAACTACTAGATATAGAAATTGACATAAAAGATGCTGAAGATGCTAAAGATATCAATGTAAATAAAGGAAAAATTGAGTTTAAGAATGTTGATTTTGAATATAATTATAACGAGCCAGTACTAAGGAAATTAAACTTTGTTATTAATGAAAATGAAACTGTAGGATTAGTTGGGCCAACTGGGTCTGGAAAAACAAGCATTGCGAGCTTAATTCATAGATTTTACGAGATAAAAAATGGAAATATATTTATTGATAATCAGGATATCCAACAAGTAACTCAAAGTTCCTTGAGTAACAATATAAGCATGGTTCTCCAAGATCCAATTATTTTTTCTGGGACTGTTGAGGAAAATATAAAATACAAAGCTAATGCAACAAGAGAAGAGGTAATTGAGGCTTCTAAAATTGTTGGGTCCCATGAATTTGTAATGACATTACCTAATGGTTATGACACTATACTCGAAGAATCAGGAGCAAATATTTCAGTTGGTCAAAGGCAATTATTAAGTTTTGCTAGAGCATTACTTTTAAACTCAAAGATATTTATATTAGATGAAGCTACTTCATATATTGATAGCTATACTGAAAGGCAAATTCAAAATGCTCTTGATAGAGTATTAGAAAATAGAACAGGAATAATAATTGCTCATAGACTATCAACTATAAAAAATGCAGATAAAATAATAGTTTTAAATAAAGGTGAGATAGTTGAAATTGGGAACCATGAAAAATTATTATCTAATAAAAACTTGTATTGGAAACTTTGGAGCAATAATGAATCATCATTTGATGATTTAAGCTAAAACATTCTTTTTTGATTGTCCTCAGATTTTCTGACCTGAATCCCAGCATATTTTAATCCATCTATTGTTACTTTTCTTCCAGAAGGTGTTCTTATTATGAATCCTATTTTCAATAAATATGGCTCTACTACATCCATTAATGTTTGTGATTCTTCATTTAAAGTTGCTGCCAGAGCCTCAATTCCGGCGGGACCACCATTATAATTTTTGGCTAAAGTTAATAAATATTGCCTATCTAATCTATCAAGACCATTTTGGTCAACTCCCTCTAATTCCATTGCTTTTGAAGCTATTACATCATCAATATTGTCCGACTTTGAGTTTACTTGATGATAGTCCCTTACTCTCCTTAAAAGCCTATTAGCAATTCTAGGAGTTCCTCTTGATCTCATTGCTATTTGGTTAGTAGCTAAATCATTAATTTTTACGTTTAAAATATTTGAAGATCTTTTAATTATTGCAGAGAGTTCTTCTAAATTATAGAAATCAAGGTGATATGTTAGACCAAACCTATCTCTTAGGGGTGAAGAGAGCATTCCTACCCTAGTAGTTGCTCCAACCAATGTAAATTTATTAATTGGAAATGTAAGTGTTTTTGCAAATGTGCCAGAACCAGTAATGAAATCTACTTTAAAGTCTTCCATTGCAGAATAAAAGTATTCTTCAACACCCTTAGAAATTCTGTGTATCTCATCAATAAACAATACATCACCTTCAGATAAATTTGATAATAAACCAACAACATCTGCTGGTTTTTCAAGACTTGGGCCAGAAGTTACAACTAAATTTGATTTTTTTTCCTTTGCAATTACATGTGCCAATGTTGTCTTACCAAGCCCAGGAGGGCCGTGAAACAAAACATGTTCCATAGCTTCATTTCTAGCCCCGGATGCTTTTATTGCAGTTCTTAAGCTGTCAACAACCTTGGTTTGGCCAACATATTCTTTAAGAATTTTTGGCCTTAAATCATTAATATATTCATTATTGTCTGAATCTTTTAAGACTTTTTTATTGCTATTGTCTTCAGAATTATTATTGATAACTTCTTCAATTGGCATTTTATTTTGATTTAAATATTTCTCTAATTATTTCTTCAAGGTTATCTTTAATTTCAGGATTATTAGAAATTACATCATTCATTTTTATTATTGCGTCTGATTCTTTAAATCCCAAGCCAACCAAAATTTCAATTATTTCATCCCTTAAAAGATAATCCGCAGATTCTTTTACATTTGCTGATCTAGATTCAGAAATAATATCTATTAGCTTGCCTTTTAGTGTTGCAATCATTTTCTGTGCTGCTCTTGCACCGATACCTGGCATTTGGTTCAGAATTGTAAGATCTTCATTTTCAATGGCTTGAGATACAATTGCAACTGGAAAAATTAATGCTGAAACTGCTTTAAGTGGCCCAACGCCTTCGACCTGAATAATTTTTTCAAAAAATATTTTCTCAATTTGATTATTAAAGCCAACAAGAAGTGGCTTGGGAGACCTTTCTGTAGAGTGGTAATATATTTCAAGGNTTATATTTTCACCACTTTTTTTNCCTTCATTTACNANATCATCCATNACGAANGAAGGCAATACNACNTCATATCCTACTCCGGCTACGTTAATTTCTAAAATTGATTTTTCGGTAAAAATATTTCGAATTTCACCACTTAAAAAACTTATCATAATTTTATATTATACTTTTTTAATTGAACTAGACATTACCCAATGACATATAGCTGATGCAAAAGCATCTGCAACATGCTCATTTTTTATGNTTGGTGATGATAATCTATTTGAAATGGTTTTTATAACTTGATTTTTATCTGCCCTTCCCGACCCAGTGACAATATTTTTTATTTGAGTTGGTTGATAATGAAAAACTGGAGCATTATTTAACGATGCAACTGCACAAGCAACACCCCTAGCATGGCCCATTATTATAGCTGTTTTAAGATTTCGATATCTACTATGAAGGTCTTCCATTGATGTAATTGATGGATTATATTTTTTATAAACATAATCTAGGTCGTTAAATATTGTTAGTAGTCTTTCATCCAGATTTTCTTTAGAATCCGTTTTTATTACACCACCCTCAACTATTTTTTCTGTATTTTGATCAAAATCTAAAATACCGTACCCGGTATTTCTTAAACCTATATCAATTCCAATTATTCTTTCCAAAACAAAAAATTCCTAGAAGTTATTTTAATTTTCTCCCTTACATCAATCAAAAAGTTAAATTAATTACACCAAAACTTATTGATATTATTTCTATTACATGTAAAATTCACTTATCAAAAATAATTATTAGAAATTTATGGCACCACTACCTAAAAAAAAGCATTCGAGATCTAGAACACGAAGATCAAGGGCTCATATGGGAAAAACTAGAATTCAATTAAGTAAGTGTCCTGCATGCCCAACATTTGTTAGGCCTCATCACGCTTGCCCAAAATGTGGGATTTACAAGGATAACTATTACGTTGACTCTCCAGTTGTGGAAAAAAAAGTCGTTGATTTTATAACTAAGTAAGAAGGTTAAATGATTGATATTAACAATAACACTGCTGTAGTTTTTCCTGGGCAAGGTTCTCAGGTTATTGGTATGGGGGCTGATCTTTATGAAAAATCTTCAATTGCTAAAGATATTTTTGATGAAGTTGATGAAACATTAGGTAGAAAGCTCACTGATATCGTTTTTTCTGGATCTCAGGAAGTTTTAAATAAAACCGAAAATGCTCAACCTGCAATAACTGCTACATCGTTAGCTTGTTTTTCAGTATTTAAAGATAAATTTAAAGACTTCACACCAAGTGTTACTGCTGGTCATAGCTTAGGCGAATACACTTCCCTATCTGCTTCAAATGCACTATCTGTTTCTGACACAATTAGACTTGTTTCTGAAAGAGGAAGATTGATGCAAATTGCTTGCGATAAAAATCCTGGTGGAATGGTAGCAATAATTGGAATGGAAATTGATGTTGTTGAGGAAGTATGTAGAGAAGCTGGTGCATATCCATCAAATATTAACAGTTCTCAACAAGTTATTATNAGCGGAGATAATGATTCATTAGCAATTGCTGTTGATTTAGCTAAAGCTAGAGGTGCAAAAAAAGCTATCAAATTAAGTGTCGGTGGAGCATTTCATTCAATTTTGATGGAACCAGCTAGAGATAGTTTAATGGATTTTATAGAATCGCTTAATTTTAGCGATCCAGAAATTCCTTTAATTGGTAATGTAAATGCAAAACCTCTAGAAAATGCTAGTCAAATTAAAAACGAATTAATCGAGCAACTGATGTCATGTGTCCAATGGAATGACACTATAAAATATATGAGTTCAAATGGTTTAAATGATTACATTGAATTTGGTCCAGGAAAAGTATTGACTGGCCTAATTAAAAGAATTGATTCTAACAGCTCAACAATGAATATTGATTCTTATGAATCTTTAAGTTCATAAAATCTTTATGCCTAATTTGAATAGCCAAGAAAAAAATCTTGAACTAGAAAATAGCGAGTTTATTGAAGAATTTTCAATTAAATTAGATTTATCTAAACAACAAATTTTAAGAAAACAAGTTCTTCAGCTTCTTTATTTAATTGATATTAATAAAGGTATTGTTGAAATTCAAAAGAAATCATTTCTGAATATTTTTGATTCTAATGGATTATCAGATAAAGAAGAAAAGGAAGCAGAAAAATTAAGTGTAGAAATTTTTAATAATAAAAAAGAATTAGATGAAATGATACAAAGTTTTGCTGAAGAATATCCCGTAAACCAACTATCAATAGTNGATAAGAGTTTATTAAGATTAGCTTTCTGGGAAGTTAAAAAGTTGAAAAAAAGTGACAATTTTTCGAAACTAGTTGAAGATTTTGAAAATTTAGGTTATCTTTTCGGTTCAGATAACTCAAATAAATTTATTAAAGGTGTTTTGAAATCTTTAATAAAGAATTTAGATAAAATTTATTATAAAACTAAATGAAAGTAGGATAATTATGGCAACAATAGAAGAAAGACTATACGAAATAATAGCTGAATCTCTTTCTGTGAGCGTTGACGACATAAAACCTGATTCGTCATTCATTGATGACCTTGATGCTGACTCTTTAGATGTAGTTGAAATGATAATGGCTATGGAAAGCGAATTTTCATCAGATGGAAATGACTTAGAAATTTCAGATGAAGAAGCTGAAGGTATTATCACTGTTGCAGATGCATTAAAGTTCCTAGATGAAAAAGGAATATCTGACTAAATTTAATAATAATCTTTAATTTTTAATCAATACTAATTGATTTATAGTATTTTTTTACTTACAGTTATTAACCTAGATAGTTAAATTGTAAAGTTAAAAAAATGCAAAGATTATTTGAATTCAAAAATAACAATAAACACCTTTTATTTACTTTTTCATTTATACTATTATCCTTAATTTCTATTACTCAATTATATATATTTGAAGATACTAATTTAAGTTTTTTATACATACCTTTCCTAATCAATTTTTTTGGAATATCCTCACTTTTTTTTATAGCTTGGCTAGTATTTATAACTATAATTTTCTTCTATTATCCTGTTTCTATAAATAGTAAAAGAAACATTTTTTTTATGGTNATNATTCCAGTTATTTTGATTATTGAAATATCATCTTTATCAACTTTCATTAACTATAATAGAGAAGGCATTTTTAAGTTTTCATATGGTGGTGCTCTTGGAGAATATATAATTAAATTCCCATCAAAATGGGATAGGTTTGAACCTTCTGTATCTAATTATGNATTTGGCTTGATACGATTTTTANNTTTAAATATTNTAATTATAATTTTATTTTTTCCAAAAAAATCTTTAATTAAATTAANATCTTTTTCTTACACTTTATTTAATTCAATTAATGCAATTTATAAAAAAAGAGTTCAATCTAATAGAAATAAAAAAGTTTTGGTCGAAGAATATAAAGAAAATGAATTTAATAAAAATGAAAAAGAAGAATTCAATATTGANATACCATNAAAAATTGAAAATCCTTCAGTTCAATCTTTAAATGAATCTTCAGTAGAAAGTCACACTTTTACACCAAATTTAAATTCAAATGAAATATGGGATATGCCATCAGATGGTTTGCTGCAAGATATTAAGTCAGAGAAAGTAAACTATGAGGATATAAATAATAAAAAAGAATTAATAGTTAAAACATTACACGAACACGGGATAGAAGTATCAGTTGATCAAGTTAAGTCGGGTCCTTCTGTTACTATGTATGGCCTTTCTCCAGGATATGGAAATTCTAAGAGAGTAAGAGTAGATCATATTTTAGCAAGAGAAAAAGATTTGGCATTAGCACTTGCAAATCAAAATATAAGATTTCAATCACCTATGCCAGGTGAATCCTTAGTAGGAATTGAAGTACCTAATCGAAACACAACAATGGTCGGGCTAAAAGAATTAATTTCCGAAGAAAATAATGAAATTATTAGTAAACTTTCTTTACCAATTGCTTTAGGAACCGGAAGTGACAATTCGCCTCTTTATTGCGATTTAACAAAGTTACCTCATTTGCTTGTAGCGGGTGCAACAGGATCAGGTAAAAGTGTGTGTATAAATTCTATAATAACTGGATTTTTAATGAAGATGACCCCAGATGAAATAAGGTTCGTAATGATTGACCCAAAAAGAGTTGAATTAACTCCATATTCAGGTATACCTCATTTATTAACTGACCCAATTGTTGAACCAAGTGATGCCATTAAGGCATTAAAACTTATGACTGAAGAAATGACTTTTAGATTTAAACAGCTTGAAATGGATAATTCAAAAAACATATTAACTTACAATGAAAAAAGTAAGACAAAAAAAAGAGTAAAGATGCCTTATATAGTAATTGTGGTGGATGAACTGGCCGATTTAATGCTTAATTCATCAAATGAGGTTGAGAAATTATTAGTCAGATTGGCTCAACTTGGTAGAGCAACTGGAATACACTTGATTGTTGCTACTCAAAGACCATCAGTAGATGTGGTAACAGGATTAATAAAAGCAAATTTTCCTAGCAGGATATCTTTTTCTGTTACATCACAAATTGATTCAAGAACAATTATAGATTCACCTGGAGCAGAAAAACTTTTAGGTAAGGGCGACATGCTATTTGTTCCTATTGATAACCCTTTACCAAAAAGAGCACAAGGAATATTGATTTCNGATGATGAAATAGACAAAGTAGTAAATCATTGGAAAAATCATGAAGTTTTTAACCCTATTAAGAAAATTGACTTAAACTCAATTATTGATGAAATAAATGATGAATTTTTAGAAATTGATTCAGATGATGATCTTATTTTGCAAGCACAAAACTTAGCTAGAGGTCAAAAAACCTTATCAACATCTTATTTGCAAAGAAGACTCAGAATTGGGTATCCAAGAGCAGCTAGACTAATGGATGAGCTTGAAGATCAGGGTGTTGTTGGACCAGGCGATTCTGGAAAAGCTCGAGAGGTATTGTAATGATATATTTTGAAGAAACTATTTTTGATTCTCAAGAAAATGATGAAATATGTTTTTCTTGCAAAGAAGATCTTAATNATTCTTCAAAATATAGAAATTTTAAAATATGTTCTGAATGTAATTTTCATTTTCATATTCCAGCAAAGGAAAGAATCAATTTAGTTATTGATTCAGGTTCTTTTAAAGAAATTAATAAAAATTTATCTTCAAGCTTTGAACAAATTGCTCAAGAAGAATTAGAAAATTATGATGAAAAAATTAAATCTGATCAGTTTAGGACAGGTTTGAATGAAGCTGTAGTTTCTGGAACTGCGAAGATTAACGGTGAAGACATAATTATAATAGCTTTGGATTTTGGATTTTTAGGAGGAAGTATGGGATTAATTGTTGGAGAAAAAATTGCCTTAGCCTATGAATTAGCAGCAAAGAAAAAATTTCCTGTAATNACTATAATTAANAGTGGAGGGACAAGAATNCAAGAAGGTGTTATTTCTTTAATGCAAATGTCCAAAACAGTTTCAGCAGCTAACCTGTTAAAAAATTCCAACATCCCCATGCTAACTATACTTTGCAANCCTTCAACTGGACANACAATGTCTAGTTTCGCANCATTATCAGATATTATAATTGGCGAGCCAGGNGCAAGAATTGGCTACTCTTCNTATAGAAAATTAAGAAATAAAAANTCAGATGATTCAAAAAATCAATATACTTNTGAAGAATTTTTAAAAAANGGGTTTATAGATCTCGTTGTAAGTCGAGATGAACTTAAATATAAAATCTCATTACTGATAAGCATTTTAAAACCAAAATATTCTTATAAGTCTAAAAAAATAAAAATAAACAAGAATAAAAATTTTAAATTTAATTCAGCTTCAGAGGCATTGAAAATTTCAAGGAATATTAACAGGCCAAAATCTTCAATTTACATAAATAATATTTTTTCCGAATTTATTGAATTGCATGGAGATAGAATTGGAAATGATGATAATTCTGTGATAATTGGGATTGGTAAAATTGCAAATGAACCTTTTATTTTGGTTGCTCAAGAAAGAAAGATCATAACAAAGTCTAGTAATAATGTTAGCAGGAATTACAACAATAAAATATTACCTTCAGGTTTCAGGAAAGCTAATAGAGCTTTAAAATTAGCAGAAAAATTCAATATTCCGTGTTTGTGTTTGGTTGATGCAGTATATCCTGAGCTATCTTTAAAATCAGAATATTCTGGACTTGCCTACTCGATAAGTGAATTGCTTTCCAATAAATTGAATTTAGAAACCCCTATCTTATCTATTATTATTGGTGAAGGTGGAAGTGAAACAGCTCTTGCATTTTCGATAGCTGATTCAATTATGATGCAAAAAAATTCGATTTTTACTCCTTTAAGTCCCGAAGAAGCAGCAAAAATTAAACTTGGGGATTCTAGAAAAGTTAAAGAGATTTCTAATATGATGAGATTTACTTCTGAAGATTGCCTAAAACTAGGAATAATTGACAGAATAATTGATGAGCCAAATGAAGGTTCTCATCAAAACCATTTAGAATCTGCAAAGTTACTGCAAGAGGGAATATTAGAAGAATTATCCTTAATCAAAGATGTTTACCCAAAAACATTAGCAAAAAGAAGGTCAAATAAATTTAGGAAAATGGGTGATTATTCACAAAATTATAAAACTGACTTAAGGACTGAAATTAATATTTGGAGTTCAGCCTTTAGAGCTGGGGTTTCAACATTTAGATCTAAGCCTTTATCAAAGGAAGAATAATATTTTCAATTGCAGTAGAAACACCATCTTCGTAGACTGAATCAGTAATGAATTTTGACTTGGATTTTATTTCTTCTTCTGCATTGCCCATTGAAATTGAATTCTTGCATTTTAAAATTATTGATAAATCATTTAGACCGTCGCCTATAAAAAAAATATTATCAGAACTTAATTTATAAAATTTTTTGAAGTGATTATAAGCCTTAGCTTTTCCAAGTGAATTATTATGAATATTTATAAATTTATTACCATTTTCATCTGTGGAAAATTCTAAATGATATTCACTTATAAAGTTACTAAATTTTTTTACGAATTTATTTAATTCGACTTGTTTTTTTGATGATAGTACTAATGAAGAGACATTTTTAAGAATATTATTTGGATTTATATAAGTTTTTCCATTTGAAACAACTAAATATTCCATATTAGAATTCATAAATCCTTTTATTATTTCTGACGATATCTCGTCTGAAATTAAACTAACATCTAAAATTTTTTTTGATATCGCATCAACAACACTTGTGCCATTTTCACAATATTGTGGACCGAAAAGATCAAGTTGTTTAGAAAATTTAAGTACATCTTGAGGCCCTCTTCCAGTAACTATAGACACAGGAATGTGGCCAGATAGCTTTCTTATGCTTTTTTTTACCCTTAAAGATATAAATTCATTATTTTGAATAATTGTTCCATCGAGATCAACTAGTAGCCCGTAATTATTTAAATTTTTTAATTGTTGCATAGTTTTTTCAATAATATATTTGTATATAATAAATAAGAGGATTCAAATAAATGAATGATAATTTAATAATAGACGGAAAAGAATTTAGATCAAGACTTTTTATAGGAACGGGAAAACATAAGTCTCTGGAAGATTTAGAAAACTACATAACTTCATCTGAATCAGAAATGATAACAGTAGCAATTAGAAGACTAGATTTAGATGACAACCAAAGTAATGATTTACTTAGTTTTTTAATTGAAAAAAAATTAAATATCCTCCCAAATACAGCTGGATGTAAAAATATTGATGAAATCATTCTTACTTGCGAATTATCAAGAGAATTAATAAATACTAATTGGGTAAAATTAGAAGCAATTAAAGATCCAAAATATCTGCTTCCTGACCCAATGATGACTATTATTGCTGCAGAAAAACTAATTAAAAATGGTTTTAAGGTATTGCCTTATATAAATTCTGATCCTGCATTAGCTAAGAATTTAGAAGAAATCGGGTGCTCTACTGTAATGCCATTAGCATCTCCAATTGGGTCAGGAAATGGTATAAAAAACGAAGAGAGTATAAGAATAATAATAGAGCAATCAAATGTGCCTGTTATTGTTGATGCTGGTCTAGCAGTACCATCTGATGCCTCAAAGATGATGGAAATTGGTGCAGATGCTGTATTAGTAAATACAGCTATTGCTCAGGCTAGAGATTCAAAAAAAATGGGAGAAGCTTTTAAACTTGGAGTTAAAGCAGGGAGGATTTCTTTCAAGTCTGGAAGAATACCAATTAAAGGAATTGCCTCACCAAGCTCTCCTGAAAAAAATCTTCTTGATGTATAAATTTTGAAAACCATTACTCTAATAACTAATTCAGAGGTTTTAAGTCTTGAAGATACTGTAAAACTATCCAAAAAGTTATCTCGTAATGGTTTAAACAGAATTCAAATCAGAGAAAGAAATATTTCTCATACTTCATTAACAAATTTCATAAAAAAAATGAAAGATTCTATAGAAGAAAGTTGCGAATTGTTCATAAATGGCAACCTTGATTTAGCAATTGAAAACAACTTAAATGGTGTTCATTTTCCAGAAAAATACCAAATTAATGAGTATCAAAATAAAGAAAATCTTATTTTGGGAAGATCAATTCATGAAAATACCGATTTAAATAAGCATCAAAAAAAATTTGACTACTNNCACCTTGGNCCAATNTTTNTAACTCAAAGCCATCCGAATCAAAATACAATAAAAGAAAAAAATATTTCATATATTTCTAGAAAATTAAGTAACGTAATATTTGTAGGGGGTATTAATATTAATAATGTAAGCGAATTGTTAAAATATAATTTTTCTGGAATAGCAATTATGAGAGAACTTTTACTTAGTCGCAGCCCTGAAAAAACTTTTATGGAATTAAGAGAAAAAATAAATGAATAAAGCAAATTTCTATATATATGTTAATGGCAAAGAGTTTATTGTTGAAAAAAACACTACATTGATTAAATTAATTAAAGATTTAAACCTTGAAAAAAAATCTTTTGCGATTGCAGTTAATAGTGAAGTTGTAAAAAAAGAAAACTATAAAAGATTTATTATTTTACCTGATTCAAAAATCGAAATTATTAGTGCTGTTGGTGGTGGGTAAAGAAATTTGTTAATCTAAAGATTATGAACACAAATAGAATTTTTGAAAAAATAAAAAATCACAAAACAGCTTATATTTTGTCTATTAAGTCTGAAAACCTTGATGCAATAGAATATGCTTCTAAATTAGACTACGATGCCGTTCACCTTGATGCAGAACATGGCTCATTTTCCGTAGACTCAGTTGAAAGAATATGTCAGTTAGCTATTTCATCTGGACTAACAGTTACTGCAAGAATACATAAAATATCAAAACAAGATATAAATCTATTTATAGATAGAGGGGTTCAAGGAATAATGGGTCCTCATGTAGAATCATTCCAAGAAGCAAAGCTGCTTGCTGATAGTTGTTTATTTCCTCCTCTAGGAAAAAGATCTTGGGGTGGTGGAAGAGGAACTGAATTTGGAAACACAGAATTTATGCAAAACCACAAATCTGTAGATTCTCAATTAAAATATTCTAATTGGGCAAATGACAATATGGAGCTTACAATTCAAATAGAATCTGTAAAAGGCTTCGAAAATCTAGAAGAAATATTGAAAGAAAAAAGGATCCATAGAATTGCATTTGGTCCAAATGACTTAGCTGCTGACCTAGGAGTACCAGGTCAACCTGGGCATAAAAAAGTAATTGACATGCATGCCAAAATTGAAAAATTATCAAGAAACGCTGGAAAATTAATTGTTGGTGATTATTGCAAAACAATACGGTTTGAAGATTCAGCGTTAAATATGCTGAAGAAATTTAAAGAAGAATGACATCTAATGCCGAATTAAAAATTAATAAGAATACCATTGCATCAAAAACTACTAAATTTTTAATAATTAATGAAGAAATTGATGAAAAGATTTTAACTTCAAAATTTTTGAAAAAGGCTATCACAGGTCACAATTTGTCAAAAAAAAGTAAAAATAATAATCAGCTTTGGTGGGCCATATTAGGAGTAATAATATCAATTCTAACTTGGCAGATTTCAAGCGAAACTTTTATTTCTATTTATGGATCTATAATCTTAATTTTAATATCTTTATTTTTATATATTGACTATATTTTTCAAAAAGAAAAAATTTTATTGAAAATTTTTTTTAGCGGTAATTTCATNAGTTACACAATTGATGAAGANGTTGATGAAATAGAAAACTTTTTTAAAAATCTTTATTAATAATTTAAAACTGACTTTACGTCGATATTATTGAAATCACTGTTACTTTTTTTGTAATTTTCTACAACGTATGAAGCTATCATAGCCCCATTATCTGTGCATAATTTTTTCTCTGGAATAAATACTGGCAAAGGTGACTTTCGTGCCATTTCTTCTCTAAGGTGCGAATTTGCCGCAACTCCACCCGTGACGACTATCCCTTTACATCTATATTCCTCGGCTGCTTTAATTGTTTTTTCAGTAATAACATCAACTATCGCTTCTTGAAAAGTATTACAAAGTTTTGATATTTTATCTTCATCAAAGGGCTTGTTTTTTTCTGACAAATTTAAAAAAGCTGTTTTCATTCCACTAAAACTAAAATCATGAGATCCTCTTAATAATGCTCTTGGGAAATCAAAATGTTCATCAGAAAAGCTTGAATATTTATCAACTTCTGGGCCGCCAGGAAAACCAAGATTGAGTAACCTTGCAGCTTTATCAAAAGCTTCTCCAGCAGCATCATCTCTTGTTCTTCCAATCAATTCAAAATTATAATTTTCATCTAATTTTACTAAATCTGTGTGACCTCCTGAAACAATAATGCACATCAGTGGAAATTCTTTAGGTGTATCAAAAGATTTATTTGTCTCAAGATCCTTTTTTATCCATGAAGCAAAAACGTGAGCTTTTAAGTGATTTACGCCTACAAGAGGTTTATTAGTAGATATTGATAAACCTTTTGCAAAATTTACNCCAACAATTAATGAACCAATTAGTCCTGGNCCATTTGTAACACCAATAACAGAAATATCATCAAGCNTTACACTNGCATTTTTTATGCATTTTTCAAAAGCATCTTCAATATTAATTATATGTTGNCTTGATGCTAATTCTGGAATTATTCCACCATGCTGAGAATGAGTAGAGTGTTGAGAAACAATCACATTAGACATAAGGTGATTGTCCTCATTAATAATACTTAATGAAGTTTCATCACATGAAGTTTCAATTCCTAATATAATCATAAATTTTCATTATTATATTCAACTTAGTTATTGTATAATTATGTTATAAGAATAATAAAGTAAGGTGGTAAAAGTGGCTGAAAACTTTCCTAAATGTAATAAATGTGACAACCCAGATGCTGTATATGTACCGTTATCTGATTTTGGTGGACAAGGGGCATCTATTCACTACAAGGCATGGGTATGNACNGATGATAAATGTGGATCCAACATAAAAATTAGGAATGGTGAAGTTTATGTTGACGAACCAATATTAGATGGTTCTCAAAGAGAAAGAAGAGATAGGTAAAATTTTAGAATATGGTTTCGGCTTCTATTCAAAGAAATAATATTATTCTTGGAAATAGTTTCCTGAAATTCCTGATAGGATTTTCTATACTTGATTGTGTTTTCCAAATTAGTTTAGGTGGATTTGTAAGAGTAACTGGATCTGGTTTGGGATGCCCAGACTGGCCTTTATGTTATGGTGAAATCATACCTCCCATGAATTATCACACACTTATTGAATGGGGACACAGAACAAGTGGAGCGCTACTAGGATTGTTGATATTGCTCATTAATTTAATTGTGTGGACTCAGAATAGAAATAATAAATTCTTGGCATTTACATCACTTGCATCATTATTATTAGTAATTGTTGTTGGTGGAATAGGTGGAGCAGTTGTTTTAACAGAACTTGAACCCTCATTGAGAACTTTACATTTATTTTTAGCTCAAATGATTATATTTTGCTTGGGTCTAAGCTATGTAAGCGTTAATACAGTTAACTTCTCATTCAAAAACCAATTAATTCTTGATAAATATTCATTAATGGCAGGTATCATTGCATTTTCTGTATTGATAACACTTCTTTCAGGTTCTTACGCGGTATGGAAAGGGGCAGGTACAGTTTGTTCTTCATGGCCGTTTTGTACAGCTTCCTCAATTATTCCACAATCTTTCTTGGGCTGGGTGCATATGTTTCATAGAATTGCATCATCTTTAACAGGTCTAATTTGGTCTTATTTACAATCATTGAATTTGATTTTNNATTTNAACAGCCGCATGCCGACCTGGAACCGCAGTGACTTCAATGCCCTCGTTGCCGCCATGCGGACCGCTGAAAAGCGCGTCATCGAGATGGCGGAACGCTTCGGTGACGATGAGTATTACTCCGCTTTGGACGAGCTTTTGGCCCGGAATAAGCGTGCTATGGCCAAGCTGATCAAGGATACCGTGCCTACGAAAAAGCAACACTTTGAGGACTATATTTGTGACGA
>FUFK010068298.1_pt1 | contig 36099 bp, 38 predicted proteins | sample 1021851 | NCBI WGS metagenome assembly FUFK01 (sample SAMEA51879418, study PRJEB19060) | metagenome | reverse complement strand
CAATTGTAATTTATCTAAACTAGTTCCTGCCATAAAACACAAGTAACCTGGCACAATTGGTAACACACATGGGGACAGAAAACTAAGGAGTCCTGCAAGAACTACATACAAATATGAAATTTCAGTCACTATATTTTTCTAAATCTTTTAAATATTTCAGCACCACTCCATCCAATAATTATTGCAATTATCAAAGAAATCAATCCGTAAAAGAATGGATAGTTTTTTGAAAATGAGTAAATTGCCTCCTCAATTCCAACTCTAGTAACNATAAAGTTGTAAGAATATTCCTGAGATATCTCATTATCTATNATTAAATGAAGGTTAACAGTNTATTCTCCNACAGGAACGGTATTCGGAATATCAATATAAGATCTGAATAGATTTCCATCAATTATTTCAATTTCATCGGAAACTTGTTTGTACAAACTATCATTTTGTTTTGTTCTAATTAGAGCATTATAGAATTCCTCTTTTTCCTTTTCATTTATAATGCTTCCCCAATCAGTAGTAAGTAAGCTCCAATCAATCATCTCTGATTTTTTCTTCTCAAGTAGTCCAATTTGATTATTTATTAAAAATTCATCTGTAAGTTCAGATGTACTCGAAAGATAATAGAAACCTGGTACATCTCTGAAAGTTACACTTTTAGAATTCAACCAAAATCCAAAATATGAGTCTTTCTTTCTTAATGCAACATCCTCAGGAGGGCCGACAACTTCTATAAGTATATCACTTTTACTATCTCTTGACTGAGATGGATCAGAATAAAATGCCCCAAAAACGAGAAGCTCTTCACCAGAGAAATTTGCGTCTATATATATTTCTTCCTGGTCTGAGCCAATAACAAGTGCAACTGATATTGAGGGAGTCAATGCCCCAATCAAAATATAAAATAAAATAATCAATTGTCTTATCATTAGAAAACTAATCGTATTACAGATAAATTAAAAATTTCGTTAGGCTCTACTAACAAATCAAGNGCAATTTTAGTTGCAACNCCAAGTACTATTATAGCNAGTAAAGCTCTTATTTCTTCACCTCTTAATTTATTAGCTGCTAATACTCCAACTTGAGCNCCAATTACAGAGGAGAGTATTAAAAAGAAAGCTAGTACTGCATCTACAGCAAAAGTCGTAGTTGCATGAAGAATAGTAACTAGCGCAGTTATAAAAATAATTTGAAATAATGATGTGCCAATTACTTTTGAGGTAGGCATTCCCAAAAAATAAATCATNGCAGGAATTAATATNAAAGCACCACCAATTCCCATTGTTGCTGATAAGATACCNATTACAAAACCAATTATAATTGGAGGAATAACACTTATGTATAATTTAGATTTATAAAATCTAACTTTGAAGGGCAATCTATGCGCCCAGTTATGATAGTGAATCTTTCGTTTAACACTTTTTCTTCTTATTCTATCCCTTATTACTTTAGAGCTTTCAATCAGCATTGATAAACCTATNCCTGTTAAAAGAGCAAAATATAGAATTGAGATCACGGTATCAATTTGACCAATTGCAACAAGTCTACTGAATATCCAAACACCCAAGATTGATCCAAAGAAGGCACCAACAAGCAATACTCCTCCCATTTTNAAATCTACAAGACCTTGTCTCCANTGNCCNAATGTTCCAGAAATTGANGATGCAACGATNTGGTTTGCTGATGTTGCAACAGCAACNTTAGTAGGTATACCTATGAATATTAGTANNGGTGTCATNAAAAAGCCTCCACCTAAACCAAACATNCCAGATAGAAATCCTACAACTCCGCCTAAAGACAATAATAGAAAAATGTTAACTGAGAGCTCTGCAATAGGCAGATAAATACTCATAATTCTAAACTNTTCAGACTTTCCCCATNGATATGGTCAACAAAATTAGAAATTTGCAATTTATGAGACAAAGGTTATATATATTTAAACTACAATAATTATTCTTAAACCTATGTCGTACAAAAGTCCAATAGAAGATTTCAAATACAATCTGGCTATGCTTAACTACGANGAGGTCATTGCTGGCATAGAGAAGTTCAAGGAATATGATTCNGAAACACTCATGAGNGTTGTTTCTGAAATNGGGCGCCTTAATGAGCAAGAAGTACTAGATAGTAATAAAATTGGNGACAGAGAGGGCTTAAAATATGTAACTGATGGAGCAGAAGGTCCTGAAGTTCATACCCCTGAAAGATTTAAAAAATTGTATGATGCAGTAAANTCGTCAGGCTATGTNGGTGCTACTATGCCCACTCANTANGGTGGCGGTGGAGCACCGTTTACGACTGCCATACTTGCAGGTGAGATTGGTATAGCTGCTAATATGGCATTCTATATGGGTCCAGGATTAAGTCATGGAGCAATGAAGACNATCTTAAAAAAAGCTACAGAGGAACTTAAAGATAAATATNTACCTAACATGACTTCTGGTGAGTGGATGGGTACTATGTGTCTNACAGAACCACANTGCGGAACTGANCTTGGCTTAATAAAATCAACTGCAGTTCCTAAAGATGATCANTATGAATTAACAGGNCAAAAAATTTGGATTTCATTTGGTGAACATGACTTAACAGAAAATATTATTCATCTTGTGCTTGCAAGAACACCAGACGCACCNGAGGGTATTAAAGGAATAAGTTTATTTCTTGTACCAAAGCGACTAGATGATAATTCTCGAAATACAATTTATTGTGGCGGTTTAGAACATAAACTTGGAATTAATTCATCACCAACCTGCGTCATGAATCTTGAAAACGCAAAAGGTTGGCTNGTTGGNGAAAAAAATAAAGGAATGGAAGCAATGTTTCTGATGATGAATGANGCACGTTTAAAAGTTGGACTGCAAGGTATAGCAATGTCTGAGATCTCATACCAAAACGCCTTAGAATTTGCAAAAGAAAGAAAACAAATGAGGTCTGTTGTCAAGGATAAGCAAGACAAAGATAGTAAAGCTGACAATATAATCGTTCATCCTGANGTAAGAAGAATGTTAATGAATGTNAAAGCAACAACTGANGCAATGCGNGCATTATGNATTTATACAGCNATGAAAATTGATCTTGCAGAAGATCATCCTGATGAAAAAGTAAGACAGGAAGCTGATGATTTTGCTGCATTAATGACACCAATAATTAAAGCTTACTGCACTGATAGAGGTTTTTTAAATTGCTCAGAATCTTTACAAGTCTTAGGTGGTAGCGGTTTTACAAAAGAATATCCTCTCGAACAGTACATGCGAGATGTAAGAATTACAATGATATATGAAGGTACAAATGGCATTCAGGCGTTAGACCTAGTTGGAAGAAAATTAACAATGCATCAGGGACGGTTGTTACAAAATTTCCAAAAAGAAGTGCAAAAATTTCTCTCTGAAAATAAGGATAATCCAGAAATATCCTCATTTGTTAAACCTCTCGAAAATGCTCTTAATGAAGTTACTGCTTCAACAATGTGGTTAATGCAAAACGGCATGCAGGATCCTGAAAATGCCCTTGCTTCTGCCACTGATTACCTAAATTTAGTGGCTCTNTCGTCGATGACTTATATGTGGGCGCGTATGGCAAAATTCTCTATTGGCAAAAATGAACCAATTCATAAAAATAAAATAAAAACTGGAACTTATTTTGTAGAAAAGATTATGCCAGAGCTAACTATGTACTCAAAGAAGGTGCAAGCTGGCAAGTCTTCAATGATGGATATGGAAGTTGCAGAGTTTTAATTAAGACCTATATCCCAATTGTCTTGCAGCCAAATCGTACATTATTTCTTCTGATCCACCACCAATTGCATTAACCCTTACTTCTCTATAAATTCTCTCAACTTTTCCAGGTCCGCTATTAGCTCGAAGATATCCTGCTCCACCAAGTATTTGCATTGCTTCTCTTGCACATAGTTCCATCGCCTTACTTGCATGTACTTTTAGCATTGCCAAGTCTGCAATAGGACTTTCACCATTCATTACTNTCCAAGACAGCAATTCGGTCCAAGCCCTTGANGTTTTAACTGCTCTATTCATATCAACGAGTTTATGTTTTATCACTTGATTATCAATCAATGGCTTACCAAATGTTTTTCGCTCTTTTGCCCAAGCTACTGCTTCATCGATACAAATTTGAGAATATGCATTCATACCAGCTGCCATGCCAAGTCTTTCTTGACTAAAGTTGCTCATGACACCAATCCAGCCACTGTTTTCTCCACCAATCAAATTTTCTACAGGTACTTTACAATCATCAAAATAAAGTACAGCTGTATCGGAGCTGAGCCATCCCATTTTTTTGAGAGGTGTTTGCGTGAAGCCAGGCGTATCCTTTTCAATAACCAGAACTGATATTCCAGTAGCACCTTCACCACCAGTTCTTACTCCAACNACNTATGTATCAGCACGCATTCCACTTGTAATGAACATTTTTGAGCCATTAACAATGAAATGGTCGCCTTTTCTAACTGCTTTAGTTTTCAAACTTGCAACATCTGATCCTCCCGAAGGNTCTGTCATTGCAAGAGCTGCTATCTTCTCACCTCTTACAACTGGNGGAATAAATTTTTCTTTTTGCTCTTCTGTACCCAAAGATTGTATCAATGGTATTGCAATATTGTGTGATAAAAGACTTGCTGAAACACCGCCACATCCATGGGCGAATTCCTCAGCTGTTACGATGCCGTGAAAAATATCAATACCTTCTGTTGTACCGCCATACTTTTCATCATAGCCCATTCCCATTAGACCTACATCAGCAGCTTTTTTATAGAGTTCTCTTGGAAACTCACCAGCTTCTTCCCATTCTTCAACAAAAGGAGCTATTTCCTTTGAAACAAATTTTCTTACTTCTTCTCTCCATGCATGATGAGACTCATTATAAAAAAGAGGTTCTTTACCCTCAGAAATTCCAACTTTTGGTATCATATTATTTCACTCACTCCATTTTTAATTACCATTTTATCACGTTCTTTTACTTTGCACTGATAATAAACATTATTACCATCTTTCCACATTTCTGTAACTATTGTTTCTCCAGGATATACAGGTGAAGAAAAACGACAATCAAATCTTTTAAGTTTCTTTACATCTTTATCGCAGACACTTTCAATAATTGATCTGCATGCGATACCGTATGTGCACATGCCATGTAGAATTGGCCGTTCAAAACCAGCAGACTTTGCAAAATTTGGATCAGAGTGCAATGGGTTGTAATCACCTGAAAGTCTAAAAATTAATGCTTGATCAGGTTTGGTATTTATTTCATGCACATAATCTGGTTTACCCTCAGGTCTTACTAATTCTTTTTTTGGAGACTCAGGTCCACCAAAGCCACCATCCCCCCTAGCGAATGTTGTACTAACGAGCTTACAGATTTCCGTATTATCTTTTTTAAGATTTACAGTTGTTTCAACCTCAATAANTGCACCCTTACCAGGACCTTTATCATAACAACCTATAACTTTTGCGTTGGNTATAAAATCTCCTGAGACAGGTAAAGGATTAGTTACTGATAATCTCTGTTCACCATGAACAACCATAATGAAATTAATATTTGTCTTCAGCAATAATGGTGAGTGATATTGAAAATTAGTAGCCATTGACGGCAATGCAATTTGTGAATTTTCATAGACAAACTTTAATTCATCTAAATTCATTGGGTCATTCCCAAGACCGACGCCTAGACTATAGAGAATTGAATCTTTATCAGTATAGGAAACTTCAATGTTTTCTGAAGTCATGGACATTATTTCTTCGTAATTAATAGCCATTTTTTATGTATTTCTCTAATTTTTAAATGTATATATACTTTATATAGATCACTTATCTAAAGCGAGGAAAAAAACATGCCAAAACCCTTTGATGTTGAAATAAATAATTCAATTGCTCATATCAGGTTCAATAGGCCTGAAAAAAGAAATTCAATGAACGAGGATTTCTGGAGATTATTTCCAAAGGAAGTTGAAGAGCTAGATGATAGTGGTGAGATTAGAGCTTTAATTGTATCTTCCACGGGACCACACTTTTCTGCTGGAATAGACCTTAGCATGTTTAAAGATGATGTTGTTGAACACGAAACAAACCAAGAGCTTGGCAGAAGTAGGGGGTATTTTATTCAACAGTTAAAGTTTCTGCAACGTGCNGCTTCATGTTTGGAGGATGCGAGATTTCCAGTTGTTGCCGCTGTCCAAGGAGGATGTATTGGTGGAGGTATCGATTTAATCACTGCCGCTGATATAAGACTTTGTACAAAAGATGCATTTTTTTTAATTGAAGAAATAAATGTAGGTTTGGCAGCAGATATTGGAACTATACAAAGATTACCAAAAATTATACCTGCTGGTATAGCGCGTGAGTGGACTATGATGGGAGAAAAGATATCTGCTGAAAGAGCAAAAGAAGTAGGCCTTGTGAGCTCTTTGCATGAGAGTCATGAAGAAATGATTGATAGTGCTTTTGAAATGGCTGAAAAATTAGCATCAAAAACACCACTTGCGATGTGGGTTACAAAAGAAGTTCTCAATTATTCAAGAGATCACTCTGTTAAAGAAGGATTAGATAATGTAGCGCTTTGGAATGCAGCTACGCTTCATAAAGAAGATGTAATGACTACAATGATGTCAAAAATGCAAAAGAAAAAGCCAGAGTATAGAAATTTAAGAGATAAAAATTTCTTGAAACATAAATCAAGTAAATAGTATTTTTAACAAATTAAATTTTAATGAGATTTAAAAAAGGCATTATTCTCGCTGCCGGCAAGGGAACTCGACTTTCGCCTGCAACAAAAGTAACAGTGAAGCCTCTTCTGCCTTTATATGATAAACCTTTACTTTATTACGCGTTATCAAACTTAATTAAGGCTGGTGTTCGCGAGGTACTATTTATATCTCAAAAGAAAGATATACCAGAATTTAGAAAACTATTTGGCTCGGGAAAACAGCTTGGCATGAAATTCAGTTACACATTTCAAAAAAAACAAGTTGGAATTCCTGATGCAGTTAATATTGCCAAAAAATTTATTAATAAAAAACCATTTGTTTTAGCCTTAGCTGATAATTTATTTGTTGGTAAGAGCTTCACATCAACTNTAAAAAAAGTTCAGTCGCTCAAGGATGGAGCTGCTGTNTTAGCTGTAAANACAAAATATCCACACAAATCAGCAGTTATTGAATACGATAGAGNAAAAAATATAAANTCAATTATTGAGAAACCAAAAAAACCAAAGAGTAATCTTACAATACCTGGTCTTTATTTTTACGATAAACACTCCATATCAATTGTTAAGAATTTAAAGCCCTCTAAAAGAAAAGAATTAGAAATAGTTGATGTGCATCAATCTTATCTTAGAAAGAATCTCTTAAAAGTTTTTGCATTAAAAAATGATGTTCAGTGGTTTGATACTGGTGATGCAGAAGAAATGCTTGAAGCCTCAAACTATATTCACAAATATCAAAAAAAGGGAAAAAAGCTATTTGGGTCTATTGAAATGGATTCATATTTAAATGGATGGATTACAAAGAAACAACTNAGAACTCTNATTGATCAAATGCCCAACTCAAAATATAAAGAGAAATTAAGTTCTCTTGTTTAATGTTTGATAAAATTTCATTAATTAATTTATTAGACTCANAGTCTATTAGTTANAANATTACTGAACATAAACCGCTGTTTACAGTCGAAGACTCTAAAAATCTTCGAGGTTCAATTGAAGGAGCGCATTCAAAGAATCTTTTTTTGAAAGATAAAAAAAATAATTTTTTTTTAGTAAGTTTTATTGAGGATATTATNGCTGATTTAAAAAAAGCATCAGTACCTTTAAACTCCAAAAAATTGTCTTTTGCAAATGAAGATTATTTAATGAATATTCTAGGTATCAAACCCGGATCAGTATCTCCATTTGGATTATTGAACGATAAAGAAAAAAAAGTTAAATTTTTCTTTGATCAAGAGTTTATGGAATATGAAATTGTGAATTTCCATCCTTTAATCAACACGTCAACAGTGTCGATAGCTCCGAATGACCTGATAAATCTGATTGAACAGCATCATTCAAAAGTCGAATTTATNAANATGAGAGATTTTCAAAAATGACTCTAAGAAAAGCAAAATTTATTAAAACCAAGAAAAAAATTAAAGCGAATGTTTTTGATTTACATTTTGATGAAGTTAAATGGGTAAATGGAAACAAAACTATTAGGGATCTTATTGTACACAATGGTATAACTTGTATTGTTCCAATAATTGATAAGAAATTTATAGTTTTGCTCAAACAATATCGATACGGATCAGATCAAATTATGCTTGAAGTCCCAGCAGGGACTATTGACCCAGGAGAAAGGCCATTAAGTTGNGCTAAAAGAGAATTAATTGAAGAAACCGGTTATCATGGAAAAAATTGGAAAATGATAGGCAAATACTTTTCAACCCCAGCATATAACACTTGCTTAGTGCACTGCTATCTAACTCATTGCTATAAGAAGAGTGAGACAAATTTTGACGAAGATGAGGTTCTAGAGACAAAAATATATTCAGTCCAAGAAGTAAGAAGACTACTTAAAACTAATAAGATTAATGATATGAAAACTTATATCAGCCTTGATCGATTTATGAATTATTATTGATTTAATATTTTCCAAATACCTGAGGCAGATAAAATAATTTTATCTTGTGAGATCAAATTACCCTCAATAAAGACGAGTGATTTCGTAGTTCTTGTAACCTTAGCATCACATTCAACAATATCATCCTGAAGACCTGGACTTACAAAGTTACAATTCAGTGAAATAGTACTGCAAGGTTTTTTTCCACACGCAGCAAATACCATAGATCCTAAGAAAATATCTGCTAATGACATAGAGTAGCCACCATGCGCAATACCATGAGCATTGAGATGCTTATCCAAAATTTTAGTAATGAATTTATATTGGTTATTCTCTTCTTTTTTAAAATACATTGGTCCAATTAAGACATCAAAGCCAGCATGCCATCCAAGTTTTTTGTATCCTTCTGGTACCCAGCTTGGTGCTGATACTTCTGTCTTTAACATGACCATAGAGAATCTCCCTAATTCAAAGAATGCGACTTTCTAGACTTCAATTCGGATATGGTCAAGCAGAATAAAGAAAAATATTTGCCAAAATTGAGGGTATTTTTGATGTATTTTTTTAAATAAAATTAAACTTTTTTTTTTATATAAAAAGTCTATCTTACGGTTTTCTAAATATTTATAAGGGCAATATAGTATGAGAGAAGCTGCAATAATTTCAACTGCAAGAACTGGATTAGCAAAAGCTATGAGAGGTGGATTTAACAAAACTCACGGCATTACAATGGGTGGCCATACTGTTAAACATGCTATTGAAAGAGCAGGAGTTGAAGCTGGTGAAGTAGAAGATGTAATTTTTGGATGCGGACAACCAGAGGGAGCAACAGGTCATAACATTGGAAGAAATGTTGCAATTGCAGGAGGATGCCCCGTAACTGTGCCAGGTACTACAATAAATCGTTTTTGTTCATCAGGTTTACAATCAATAGCGGTAGCTGCTCAAAGAATTATTGTTGATGGAATTAAAGTAGCTATAGGTGGGGGAGTAGAGTCAATCTCAATGACACAGCAAAACATGAACATGAAACACCTTATTGAGCCTGAACTTCAAAAAATTTGTCCAGCATTATGGATGCCTATGATTAATACTGCTGATGTTGTAGCAGATCGATACAAAGTAAGCAGAGAATACCAAGACGAATATTCACTACAAAGTCAACAACGAACAGCTGCAGCTCAAACTGCAGGAAAATTTAAAGACGAGATTGTTCCTTTAACGACAAAAATGGATGTAATGAACAAAGAAACAAAGGAAGTTACAGAACAAGAAGTAACAGTTGATAAAGATGAGTGTAATCGACCACAAACTACACTTGAGAGCCTTGCTGGTTTAATGCCAGTCATGGGACCTGATAAATATATTACTGCGGGCAATGCTAGTCAGCTGTCAGATGGAGCATCTTCATGTTTGTTAATGGATCTTAAAGAAGCAGAAAAAAGAAATATTGAACCTATGGGAATTTTTAGAGGACTTTCTGTTGCAGCTTGTGAGCCCGATGAGATGGGTATAGGACCAGTATTTGCTGTACCAAAACTCCTAGAGCAACACGGCTTAAAGGTAGATGATATCGATATATGGGAACTGAACGAAGCATTTGCAGTTCAAGTTTTATACTGTAGAGATAAGCTAGGAATTGATAATGAGAAATTAAATGTGAACGGAGGATCAATTTCTATTGGACACCCATATGGTATGACCGGCTCTAGAATGACAGGACATATTTTAATCGAAGGTAAGAGACGAAACGCTAAATACGGTGTTGTAACAATGTGCGTTGGTGGCGGAATGGGAGCAGCAGGTCTTTTTGAGATTTTATGATAGATACAATTAAATACATTGAAAAAATAGCTCTGGTAATAATTATTTTTGCTACAGTTATAGCTATTGGCTATGAAATATATGCAATGTATGAAAAAAATCTCGTTGAACTTGCAGACTTACTTTTGTTATTTATTTATCTCGAAGTTATACAAATGATTAGAGAATATTGGACACTAAATAGAATTAGAATAAGTATACCGCTGTTTATTGCTATTACTGCTGTTGCACGTTTAATAATCTTACAGGGCAAAACTATGGATCCAAGCATGTTGCTTTACGAGGGTGGTGCCATTTTATTGATTGCCATAGCTGTTCTTATATTAAAAGCAAGAAAGCTTAAAATATTCGCCGATGTTGACGACTAAGATTGTCAAAGGATTAGTACTTCCATTTTTAGTTGTCCTTTTAATAAGCACATCTGCATTTTCACTTACTGATGAGGACGAACAAGAGATTATTTCTGTTGTAAGTCAGCAGCTGCAAGCATTTCAAAATGATGATTTCGAAAAAGCTTATTCTTTCGCATCGCCAATNATTAAGAAAATATTTCCAAGTCCAAAAGCGTTTGGTGAAATGGTTGTAGGTCAGTACCAGGCCGTTTATCGTCCCAAAAGTGTGAACTTTGGCAAGATATCACTTAGAGATGGAGTACCTTCCCTAGAAGTATATTTAGTTGATCCTGAAGGTGAATTCGTAACTGCAATTTACTCAATGCAGCAACAAGAAGACGGTGAATGGCTGATTAATGGTTGTTTTCTTACTCAGGCAGAGAGTAACGAAATTTAGGATTGAGAGTTTCTGATAACTTGCTCGTAAAATTTTAGACTTTCTTTGCTTTTTCTCTCTAAAGTATCTCTATTCACCTCGATTAAACCAAAACGCGGTTTGTAGCCATATATCCATTCAAAGTTGTCCAGAAATGACCAATAGTAATAACCTCGAATATCTAAACCGTCATCTAAACAGCTTTGAAGTCCTTTTAATGCTGTAGTGATATATTTTATTCTTTGATTATCATCATCTGTACCAATCCCATTTTCAGTCACAATCATTGGGCAATTTATTTTTGGAGCAACATACCTCAATACATTTTCTAATGACTCAGGATAATATTCATATCCCATAACAAGCATATTTTCATCATTGACGTTAGGTTTCATGATGCCCTCAGGACCATAGGTGTGACGTGTATACGTTTGAATACCAATGAAATCGTCGTCCTTAGTTTGATCCAAACACACATCCACTGTTTCAGCATGAGCAATGTCGCGTGATTGTTCGCCTCCTTCTGCCGCTTGGTAATCCATAATTGAAAGTGTAATACCAACAGGCTGATTTTTTGTAAGTAGACCTTTGATAACTGGAAACGCTTTTACATGCGCCGCCATCATACAGTCACGTATTTTATAGGGATGGCCAAATAGAAAAGGGCCAAAATTATCTAGAGTTGACCCGCATGATTTAGCAGCATCTTCAACAAATGGCATGATAGTTTTCATTCCTTGTTCAGGGTAGCTAGGAAATGTGTGTGCAAAACATGCAGTTAGATTTGCCTCATTTATTGTACAAACCGTATCTATNCGGTCACCNAGCTCTTTTGTTACAAATTCAGCATATTTAACATATAAATCTGCGTTTTCCTTTTTTTCCCAACCTCCTTTAGCTGTAAACCAAAGTGGGGAAGTGAAGTGTTGGAATGTGACGCACGTTTGAAGATTATTTTCATGACAACAATCCAAAACTTTTTTGTAATGATCAATTGCTTCATTTGAAAATTCTCCCTCGGACTCTTCGATACGAGCCCATTCAATAGATAGTCTATAGGANTGTATTGCGTGAGATGACATAAGCTTAATATCTTCCTCATATCTATTCAATTGATCACAAGCAATTCCTGACGGTTCAGCAAATGTGGTATTTTTTGTATTTTCAAGCAGCCAAAAATCTGAGTTTGTATTATTTCCTTCTACTTGATGAGCAGCAGTCGCTGTACCCCATATAAAGTCTTTTGGTAAATTAAGTTTCATAATTATATAAATTTAGCATTTGGATACCCATCAAGAATATACTTTTTAAGTTCTTCAACCAGCTCTTTTTTTACTAAAGTTACGATTGCCCCACCAAAACCAGCTCCAGTAAGTTTAGATCCTAAAGCGCCAAAGGAATTAGATAGATCAACCAACTTATTTAAATTATCAGTTGAAACTCTATAGTGTCGTGATAAAGAAATATGACTTTCTGTCATTAATTTTCCAAATTCTTCAGCTTTATTATCTTTTAAATATTGAGCTGCTTTTACAACTCTCAAATTTTCCTCAATTACATGTTTACTAACATTAAGCTCTTCATCTGAAAGTAATTGAATATCATTTTCATCAATTTTTGTTTTTGCACAGAGGTTTTGAATTTTCATTTTTTTNGCAGCATTGAGACATAATTCTTTTTTNTTGTTAAACTCACTATCTGATAAAATCCTTTGTGTGTTGCTATCAATTATTAGAAATTGATAATCTTGAAAAATTGGTATCAATTCATAATTTTTATTAAAGGTATCAAGAAAAAGAGCTTCATAATGATTTCCTAAGACCGATACAAATTGATCCATAACTCCACCGCCCACACCAACAAAATCATTTTCAACCTCAAATGCTAAATTAATTAAATCTTCATCTGCTAAATTTTTTTGAAAATAGCAACTTAGCGATTTTAAAGTACTAACGGTGATTGCAGCAGAGGAAGAGAGACCGACTCCTAATGGAAGGCTGCTTTTGATATAAATTGAGATATTGTTAATCTTAACTGAAAATTTCTTCTCAAAATAAAGACATGATCCAATAACGAAATCTGCCCAATTATTTCTTTTTTCGAGTTTCTTAACAATTAAAGAGTCCTTATATTTATCTGAAACTATCGAAATAGACTCACTATTTTTATTTTCAACGATCTCACAGATAATTGAGTTCTTAATTTGTAACGGTAAAACATGTCCACCATTATAGTCTAAATGCTCCCCAATGAGGTTAACTCTGCCAAAGCCCTCACCAATCGAGACTGTGTTCATAACTTAACTTTGTCTTTGTTTTAATTCAGAAAATATTCTTTCATAAAAGTTACTATCGTACTTATTAAAGTACGTAACTATTATTGCTATAGTTCCGGCAACGGCTGGAAAAATATATCCCATAATAAATAGACCATTCAATGTTTCTGGACTTTGATCTATTGCATTTGCCACATAGTCTGTGCTTTCAAGAATTACTCCAGCAAGCCATGCACTAAAACCAACACTTAATTTAAAAACAAATACGTGAGCTGCNTTTAAGACTCCTTCAGCACGAAATCCAGATTTCCATTCCCCGTACTCGATTGTATCAGCTATCATTGACCAGGCCATGACACCTGCCATACCGAAACCAATGAAGCCAAAGGTTGCAATAAAAGCTAATAACCAAAAGTTTTCATACCCAGTAATATAATAGATTATTAAATCTGTGATTACGTAAAGAAATGTTCCAATCATGAATAAAGTCTTTTTCTCAAACCTATGTTTTATTAAGTTAACTAAATATGCACCAAACATAATTTGTAAAATTACTCCAAGCAAAATTGGACTAAAGTAAGCCTCTAATTGAAGATTATATTTTACAAAATAGACAACTGTTAGTTGCTTGATATTATTTGCAACCCAAGTTGTTAAAAGTGCCAATATTACGAAATGTAATGGATAATTGTTAAATACCATTTTAGTAACTTTTTTAATACCAATGGTTTCTTCATATGGCTTTGAATAAACTTCTTTAGTATTAAAAAAACACAGAAATGCAAAAATAGCTCCAAGGACTGCCAAACAACCCACTACAATTGGAAATCCGAACTGTGGTGAGCTAAAAAGGCCAACTAGAGGCAATGTTAGAACTGCAACAGCAATTGATCCAGAGCTGGCTCCTAAATATCTAAATGATGCGAGCGATGTTCTTTCATCTCTGTCTTGAGTCATCGCTGGAATGAGCGATCCAACTGGAATAGCAATGATTGTATATAAAGTGGTGAATGTAATGTATGTAAAAAGTGCCCAATAAAATTTACCCGTTTGTGACAAATCAGGTGAGGTAAAGCATAAAATAATCATTATTAGCGCAGGTACTGATCCAAACAAAATATAAGGTCTGAATTTCCCCCATCTGGTCGAAGTATTATCTGCAATATACCCCATAATCGGGTCAGTAAATGCGTCCCAGATTTTCGCTAAAAAGAAAACTAAGCCAGCGTTTGCAGGCGATAATCCAAAAATATCTGTATAAAAAAATAGTAAGTAGAAGACAGTCAGTTGCCACATTATATTAATGGCAAAATCACCACCACCGTAAAACAATTTTGATCTAAAACTTAGTTTCATAGGGCATCATATATTGTTTCAACTAATTTAAGTGCTCTTTGATCACCGAGCATGGATCCAGTTAATAAATTCATTGTGTATGCGCAGCTAATTCCATTTTCAGGATCCCCAAATGCCATAGAACCGCCCCATCCAGTATGACCAAATGCTTTACTGCTTTTACCAAATAATTTTCCACCACCGACACTATAACCTGCATGTGACCACTGCATAGGTGACTTCATTACATGATCGTCTCCACTTACAGCAACTGTAGTAAGAGTTTCAAAGGTATTTGATGAAATAAATTTATTTGATAAATGCGATAAGAAAAAATCATAAATTTTTGCAAGTGATCCTGAATTAGAGTGACAGTTCATAGCTGGAATTTCCGCAAGTCGCCATTCAGCTGTATTTGCTGTTTTTGTTCTGTTTGCAGGATTAAGAAACGCAGTAATTAGATACTCATCTACATTTGTCGGATCACTGAAAGCTTTCCTTAGGCTTTCAGAACTAATTAGTTCAGCAATATTGTCATGATATGCTGAAGGTGTACCTATAAAACATTTGGTTTCAAGAGGACTATTCAGTAACTCCTCCAAGTTCTTACCGACTGATTTATTGGTCACTCGTTTAATTAATTCACCAACTAAAAAACCGATCGTCTTTGGATGATAACATATTTTTTCANTAGCTTTGTGATATGGTTCNTGATTTGCCAACAGATCAACTACATAGTCCCATTTGTAAAAATCGGTTTCATCTATAGGCTGTCTCCATCCATACATCCCTGCTTGATGGGAGAGTAATGTTTTTACTTTTATACTTTCTTTTCCACCGTTCGCAAATTCAGGCCAGTAATCAGCAACATTTTTCTCTAAATCTAGTTTGTTTTCATCAATCAATTTAGCAACAATCATCGCAACAATACCCTTACTGGTNGANTGGATNTTTACTATTGTATTTTGGTCCCACTTGTTTTTTTTATCACGATCCCGATAGCCGCCATAAAGGTTCACCAAAACTTCTCCATTTTGATAAACGGCAAATGATGCACCCACCTCCTCATCATTTTCTAAGTTTTTCTTGAATAATTCGTAAGTGTTTTCGAACTTTTTATTAAACTCACCCAATGCTGTTATCTCATTTTCTGTGGTCATTTATAGTGTCATAAGGCTATTATTTATATATTCTGCAGTAGATTATATGACAGAGCAGAATAACAAAACATATTTAATAGGTTTTATACTGGCACTATCCGCTGGTTTGATATGGAGTTTTGGAGCTCCTACTGTTAGATACATGGTAGATGCTCAGGTCTATCAATGGCATTACCTTTTTTATAGAGGTATAGTTGTAGCAACAATTTTGTTGATATATTTGATTTATAACGAAGGAATATCTTTCTATCATAATTTTAATAGAGTTGGATCATCTGGTTTATTGGGCGGTATTGGTCTTGCTGCAGCTTTTATATTTTTTATTTTTGGAATGACTTATACCTCTGCGGCTACCACATTATTTATGATNGGNACACAACCATTATTTGCAGGGCTCTTTGCATATATCTTTCTAAAAGAAAAAATTGGCATCACAACTGCGATAGCGTGTTTTGTATCTTTGTTTGGAATCTTTCTAATGGCTTATAATGACTGGTATGCAGGAACCTTTTTAGGTTGGGTATTTGGTTTATTCTGTTCTATTGGATTTGCAATATTTGCAACAACGCTCAGATGGCAACCAGACACACCTAAATTTACGACAATCATTATTGCTGGTATTGCCTGCTCACTTTTTTCAATGATTATGATTGTTTTATTTGCTGACAGTTACTCAATGCCGTTACAAAATATTTTATTAAGTATGCTACATGGAACTTTAGTTGGGATTGGACTTATACTTTTAAGTTTAGGTGCGCGCTATCTGCCTGCAGCAGAATTTATGTTACTTTCTTTAACAGAAGTTGTGGGAGGAGTAATTTGGTGTTGGATACCTTTATTTGGNGTAAACGAAGTTCCCTCAAACATAACTTTAATGGGTGGCTTGGTAATTATCATTGCTATAAGTTTTTATGCTTTTGGTACTACAAAAAAAACTACACCGCCAACGCTATAGAAAAGTATGAGTGATATTGATAATGTTAGCTGGAATTATCCTACCCCAATATGGTTTGGTTTAGGCCGTTCCCTAGAGATCCCAAATGCCTTAGAAGCTCAAGGTATGCAAAATCCTCTAGTTGTTACCGATCCAGAATTTACCTCTAATAAAAACTTTATAAAAATTATTGAATTATTAAAAAATAATAAAATCAAACACTCAATTTTTTCAAATATAAAAGGAAATCCAACTGGCAAGAACGTAATGGACGGTGTCGAACACTATTTGTCTAACAATAACGATGGTGTAATTGCGATTGGTGGAGGAAGTTCTCTTGATGCTGGTAAAGCAATTGCCTTTATGACAAAACAAAGGGAAAACCTGTGGTTTTTCGAAGATATTGGGGATAATTGGACAAAGGCAATTACATATCAACTTCCAAAAGTAATTGCGATACCAACTACGGCTGGCACAGGTTCTGAAACAGGCCGCGCATCACTTATTTTGGACGAAAGTGATAAGACAAAAAAAATAATATTTCATCCCTCGTTCTTACCAGACCTTGTAATACTTGATCCAAATCTAACTTTGTCTCTTCCACCTCATCTCACAGCTGCAACAGGTATGGATGCATTAGCTCATTGTTTAGAGGCATACTGTGCTAGAGGTTTTCATCCTATGGCGGATGGTATTGCACTAGAAGGGATAAAGAACGTGAAAGATAGTCTTCTAAGTGCTTATAAAAATCCAGATGATATATTTGCAAGATCAAAAATGTTAGTAACATCATCAATGGGATCAACTGCATTTCAAAAAGGACTAGGAGCAATACATTCTCTTTCACATCCTATAAATGCAGTTAATGATATTCATCACGGTCTCTCAAATGCGATATTTATGCCATATGTACTTAAGTTTAATGAACCGATTATAAGTCAGAGGATACAACTTTTAACAAAATACTTAGAATTAGAAAATTCTTCATTTGATGGTTTTATGTCGTGGATATTGAAGCTTAGAGATGAACTCGCTATCCCCCATACACTGAAGGAGCTTAATCAAGAATTTGATTTTGAACTACTCAGTGAAATGGCCTTGAAAGATCCATCCACTGGACCAAACCCACGTGATATAAGTCTTGATGAAATGAAGCAACTTTACATTAACTCATATGAGGGTATTCTATAAGTATGATNAAAACAGAAAAACTAGTTTATGGTTCTGCAAATTCTAGTGTGCAATTTGAAGGTTCAATAAGTTATGAAGATAGTTTTGATACACCAAGACCAGGAGTTCTCGTATGTCATGCTTATGGAGGCCATTCTGATTTTGATATTAAGAAATCAGAACAACTTGCTGAGCTTGGGTACTTTGCATTTGCTATGGATTTATATGGACAGGGAAGAAGAGGTTCAAACCCCCAAGAGTCAATGGAGTTGATGAATGAATTTAATTCTGACCGAGTATTGCTTCAACAAAGAATGATACATGCTTTTCAAACCCTCAAGAATTTTGATAAAGTTGATGAAAACAAAACCGGAGCAATTGGATTTTGTTTTGGAGGAAAATGTGCACTTGATTTGGCTAGGGCAGGTGAAGATGTTAAAGGGGTTGTAAGTTTTCATGGATTATATGACGCACCAACGGCAAGTTCAGGAAAGCAATTAAAAGGATCAATAAAAATTGACTCATCGATTTTAATTCTACATGGGTACGATGATCCCATGGCCACTCCACAAAATATGATTGATTTAGCTGATGAATTAAATTCAAAAAAAGCAAATTGGCAAATTCATGCTTACGGCAATGTTGGACATGCTTTTACAAATCCTGAAGCAAATGATCGAAACTCAGGATTATTCTACGATGCGCATGCGGATCAGCACTCATGGCGAGAGATGTCTAATTTTTTTGAAAAAATTTTTTCTTGAAATTATTATTCAGACTTCCAATTGATATTTTTCATTGNATTAAGATAATTCTTAAATTCTTTTATCAATTCAGAGCTTGGTTTTACTGTTTTTCGTCTTTTATCGTTCTCTGTTTTCTCTAAATGAATGAAACCTCTGTCACAAGCCTCATTAATCATCATAGATGACTTAGGCCGAGATGTATGAAAGAGCTTTGTCTTTAATTCTTCAACACATAGCTTTTCTTTATTTTGATGGGCTGACATTACAAGGAGCATCATATGATAATGAGATGGGGTCTTTCTGAAAAAGTGCTTACTTGAGCGGTGTGACGTTCCCATTTGTTCTTCCCAAAATCTGAGGAGTGAGTTTGTTGCGCTCATATAGAAAAAATTTTACAGCAAATAGAGCGATCGTCTAATTAAATTTTAAAAAAATTACTATTTAATTATCCCAATAAGTGAACTCATCGCCATCTTGAAATGNATACCCATTGTGTTTATCAATTAATATAGGAGCAGACATTGTGTTATCATATAGTGGAGGAGGTTGAACCTTTTTATGATCATTTAATAGTCTTTTAAGCTCTTCAACTTTTAAAGTCATTTCGCTTGCAAGATTAATTCTCTCATAGGGGTCACTTTCAACATTAAACAACCAGTCTTTACCAGTTCGGTGATCAGTAATGAGCTTCCAATTTTCGTGAAGAACAGTTTGAAGGCGACCTTGTAGCCAATATAGTGTTTCATGCGGCATGTCTGAATTGTGATTTTGTAAAAAGGGCAATAAGTTTACTCCGTCAATAATTCTATCATCTGGTAATTCTGCTCCAGCTGCAGCAGCAAATGTTGGTAAAATATCATTTGCGTGAATAGGGGCATTAAATTCTATTCCTGGTTTAATTTTATTTGGCCATTTAGCCATAAATGGAACATGCAAACCACCTTCGAAATGAGTTAGTTTCCATCCACGATAAGGTTTATTGATATCAGATAAATGAATGTAGTTAGCTCCACCGTTATCGCTGGTTAATACAATTAGTGTATTATCTGTTAGATTATTCTTTTCAAGTGTATCTAATATTCTGCCAACACTTCTATCAAGAGCTTTTAACATTCCAGAATATACTTTTAATTCTTCACTGAATTCACCCTCGATATGGTGAAAATGATCATAGTCGTCTCTAAGAGCTTGAAGTGGATTATGAGGCGCAAAGTGAGATAGGTATAAAAAGAAGGGCCTGTTCTTATTTTTTTCAATAACTTTGATTGCTTCATCTGTGTAGTAGTCAGTAATATATCCACGAGGTTCAAATGGTTCACTCTTGTTATTTCGTGCAGCGTATTGAGTACTGGCCCAAACCATCTCGTCAATAATTTCCCCAGTTCTAGCATTTACAACATCTGGATGATTCTCTGGAAGATAAAGTCCGCCCATTAGTTGAAGGCTGTCGTCAAACCCCTGATCAGTTGGACCATAACTTGGAGCAGTTCCTAGATGCCACTTTCCAATTATTGCAGTGTAATATCCTTCATTTTTTAGTACTTCTGGAATAGTTATTTCACTAGATGGCATTCCTGGGTATCCAATATTACCGTCGTTATCCAAAGCAGTAAGTTCAGCTTCATCATCAAAAATTATAGGAAAACCCGTATCGTTTAATTCTTCACCCCATTTTGTAATAGTAATGAGTGATTTAAATGCAGGGGTAAATTCAAATCCAAATCTTGTTGAATAGCGACCAGTCATAATTGAAGCACGTGAAGGAGAGCAGCTTGCACTTGCCGCATAACCATTATTAAATTTTATACCTTCTAAACCAATACGATCCATGTTTGGTGTCATTAAACTGCCATCTCCAGCACCGCCATTATAAAGTGATACATCATTGAAGCCCAAATCATCTGCAAGTATTAAAATTATATTTGGTTTATTAGCTAAGGCAGGATCTCTTTCTGATGGACCGTCTGGCCAAATGACCTCACGGTTTTCAGCAACTGGTCTTGTGAACTCAAATATAGTTGGTAGTGACCAAAGAAATATTTGAAGTTTGTATGTCCATAGGATTAAAGCAAGAATAATGATAAAAAAAACTGAAAGAGATATTTTTTTTATCATTATTCGATATTTGTAATTGTAATATCTTCTGAATTAACTGGTAAAATTGCTATGGTACCATCATCAGCTAATGTCCAGTTATCAGGTCGAACTTCGCTTACCCCTTTTACGAAAATTATTTTAGCAATAAAACTATCGGGAGCTGGTATCAGGTGATAAAAAATTAACTCTTTTACATTTGCTTCATTTGCGGCTTGCGCAGCTTCAACAGGCGAGGCGTGGTATCCCTGAATATCATAAAAAACTCTTGAAAGTTGAGGTTGTATAATCTCTGATATATCCTCAGCTCTACCTATCATATTATATGACAATGCATCATGAAAAAGTAAGTCAGCATTTTTTGATTGTTCAATCAAATTTGTACTGTAATCCGTATCCCCACTAATTACGATTGATCTTCCTTTATAATCAAAGCGAAATCCCAATGAGGGATAAACTGGCAGATGTTCAACTTCAAATGCTGTTATCTTCAGACTGCCATCATCAAAAATAACTGGATTATTTAAATCTATTATTTTTGTATCAAAGCCAGCAATGTCAGATGGAGCTACTTCNTCTCCATGATGCAGCGTTCTCCATTCATAATCAAGCTCGTAAGCCCTTGTTATGCCCTCTGTAACTAATTGTGTTCCCTCTGGTCCATAAACAGGAAGTTTTCCTTCTCTATTTTGAGTTACCCATGAATAAAGATGAAAATCAGCCAAATCAGAAATATGGTCTGAATGCAGATGAGTAAACAATACGGCATCTAAATTACCAAGATCTATCTGCCAATTTATTAGATTTTGCCTACTTCCATCTCCGGTATCCACAATAAACATATGATCTGGAGTTTTGATCATAATACATGGCTCAGCTCTTCCTTTACCAGGTAATGGACCTCGTGATCCACAGACAAGTCCAATAATATAATCACCTTCAAAGGTAACTAATTTATCTTGATTATTTAACTGAGATTCAAAAATTAAGTCGATAAAGAAATTTTGAACTGATGTATTTCTTATTCCAAAGAACCCAACAANAAATATTAAGATTGCAACTATTAAGAAATAATAGATTTTCCTCATAGTTAATTACCAGAAACCTTTCTGGATGTAATAAGCAATATTGCAACAAGAACAATTTCAATAATAATAAATTGTGTTGCAAAAGTTGCATCATGTGCAGCCCACGATATGATTCTAAATATTGCTGTAACACTTAAAAGCATTGCAGGAGCATAAAACCAAATATTTTTTAGAGTATAAGCNGCAAGTATCATCATCAAACCAATGCAAAAGAAATAACTTCCAACATCGCCAATCAGACTGCTTCGACCTAATCCTTCTGGAATTACTAATATACCAAAATTTGCTCCAGCATCGTATGGAGATATTATCCAAACAAGACCAAGTACAATAAATATAAATCCGTTTATTGTATTTAGAATAATTAAAAATTTATTCATGATGACTCCTCTATTATTTCCATAATTCTTTGTGCTGTTTCATGGCCTGAATTTTGATTTTGGCCAGTTACAAATCGTTTTTCATCATCAACAACTACGTGATAAGCAAACTGGTCAAGAAATTTGGTTTTAGCTTCAAACAATGCGCCAGCTTTTTTTAATTCTTCTTCCGGATGTAATGGTGTCATTGTAATATTAAGTTCTTTAACTTGTTTGTCAGTTACACCAGTCATTTTCCTTCCAGCAATGAGAATGTTGCCGTTTTTATCTTTTGAATTAATTAACCCCAAAGGACCATGGCAAATTGCACCTATAATACTCCCTGAGTAATATGCTTTAGAAATTCCTGCAGCTAAGGTATCTGAAAAGCCCAAGTCATATGCAGCTCCCCATCCACCAGCAAGAAATACAATATCATACGCAGAGAAATCTATTTCATTAATATTGATTGAATTGTTAAGTTTGTTTACCGCCTCAGCATCCTTATAAAATCTTTTATCAGATGAAGACCTCACGAAATATGATGTTGTTTGTGGATCCACTGGAATTTTTCCACCTTTGATGCTTGCAATATCAACACTTATATTAGAATCTATAAATTCGAAATAGGGAGCAGTTAATTCAGAACTCGCGAGACCCGAGGGTTTACCAGATGACTCTCCCGGATAATTTAAAACCCCATGACTTGTTGCAATTATAAGAGCTTTTTTTCCAGATAAATCAAATGTATTTCCCTCATAGTCTGGATGTAAACCCAAGTTTTTAAGAATATATGGCAAAAGAATAATTACTGTAATGACGATAAAAATTAGAGATAATAAAGTTTTTCTAACTGTTGATTGATACATAATTTTCTTACTTAAGTTTCATTAAAAATAGTAACTTTAACTCTTCAATAAGTCTTTCTTCTTTCGTATTATTAAATTTGGTCATACGAAACCATGCTGCGTATGAAATTAGGGTATCAATAAGATTTTGTTTATCTTTGTTAATCATTTTAATTTCAGGTATTAAATCTTCGAATCTCTGTCTCAAAATATGATTAAATTTTATAAATCCAGTTCTTATTGCATTAGAATTATTTAAACTTGTAATAGTTAAATTAAATACGTGCTGGTATGTGTTATATAAATAAAAACGCTCTTTAATTACATGTTCAATTCTCTGATCTTTGCTGTTTTGTTTTGGATTATTTTTTGCAATATAGCTCTCAAGATCGTTTAGATAACGACGATTTACTTCCTCAATTAATCCTTCCATATCGTCAATGTGCCTAAAAACAGTTCTTATTCCAACTCCAGATTTTACAGCAATTTCCTGAGCGGTTGGTATTTGACCGTTGTTATTTTTTCTTAATAAAGAAATAGTGGCTGCAACAATTTTATTTAATGTTGTTTTACTTCTGTTGATGCGTCCATCGTTAACAATTGGTGTAATTACCATAGATAAAAATTATCTATTGACAGTGTTTATGTCAATACTTTAGGCTTTATTAAAAATATAAAATTCGTGAATAGAATTACAGAAATACTTGGTTCTAAATATCCAATTATACAGGCCCCAATGGGATGGATTGCAAGAAGTGCATTAGCTTCAGCGGTTTCTAATGCTGGAGGGTTTGGAATTATTGAAACTTCATCAGGTGAGCTTGAGGAGTGTAAGCAGGAAATCAAAAAAATGNGTACACTCACCAATCGACCCTTTGGTGTGAATCTTCCAATTCTTTTTTTACGTGATGAAAGTATGATCAATTTGGTTATCGAAGAGAAAGTAAAATTTGTAACTACATCTGCTGGTGATCCAGCAAAATATATTCACATTTTAAAAGATGCAGGCATTAAAGTCTTTCATGCTGTACCAAGTTTGGCAGGCGCGCTAAAAGCGATAAAAGCTGGTGTGGATGGCTTAGTAGTTGAAGGGACTGAGGGGGGCGGATTTAAAAATCCTGAAGAAGTTGGACTTTACGTATTATTGCAGTCTATTAGAAAGCATTCTGATATACCAATGGTTGCGGCTGGAGGTATAGTTGATGGCATAGGAATGGCCGCAGCATTTGCAGCAGGAGCTGAGGGAATACAAATGGGGACTAGGTTTGTATCATCTAAAGAGAGTCCGGTTCATCAAAATTATAAGCAAGCAATTTTAGATTCAGACGAACAAGGAACTTATATATTAAATAAAAAATCTAAACCTTGTGTTCGTGCAATTAAAACTGACTTCACTCACGGTATTTATGAAAAAGGTGAAATGGATATGTCTGCAATGTTTGGTATTAAGAAACTTTATTTTGAGGGTGACATGAACGCAGCGCCAGCATTGGCAGGTCAATCGATGGGCTTAATTGATGAGATCAAAGGCGTTGAAGAAATTATCAATGAAACTATTTCGCAGTTTAATGACGTGTGTAAAAAAATGGGAAATCACAATTTTGCAAATTAAATGAAGTTCATCAGCCTTTTACCCACAGAAGCAAACAACAATTATCAGGGTTTAAAGTTTGCACTTTGGTTTTTTTATTTATATCTCGCATTAGTAGCGTTCAGATCGTTTACCCACATGTTCGCTCAAGATGCTGGTTTAAATTCAATTGCTTCAATTATANTTTTTCCGGAGGTTAATAATTTAAATCCTAATAGTGTAATTTATCTTATAGGTTCTTTATGGGGTGGATCACAGATCGTAGTACTTTTTATATCAATTATAATTCTTATAAAATATAAAAGCCTTTTATCATTAGCCTGGCTAGTTTTCGTATTCGATAATATATTAAGAATTATAACGATGACGATGCATAATTTAGATCAGGATTATCTCACTTCAACTGCCCCAGGAGGTTTAGTTGGGACAAGTGTCATGTTATTTGTTACACTTNTAATGTTTTTTATCTCGACCATTGAAAGGAAACAGAAATGAAAGTAGAGAATCGTGTTTTTCCAAATAGAGAACAAATGAAAGGTTTTTTTGAGAATACGGATGACAATGAACCAATATACATGCTCAATCTTCTCAAGTTTAAAGAGAAAGCGGAATATAAAGATGGGAGAGAAACCAACTTAACCGGAAGAGAGGCTTACACAATTTATGCTGAGTTCATGGATAAACATCTAAAGGAAATTGGAGGAGAATTAGTTTTGCATACAGATGTAAAACGTTTAGCGGTCGGTAAAGTTGAAGAATTATGGGACGTTGTTGCTATTGCAAAATGGCCTTCAAGAAAAATAATGGGTGAAAATATGATGCCCAGTGACCCAGAATATCTTGAAGCTTATCAGCACCGCGAAGCAGGATTAGCAGGCCAATTAAATATTGAAACAAAAGAAATTAATGATTGAATTATATACTTCACCTACACCAAATGGATATAAGATTTCAGTAGCGCTTGAGGAGTTGGAAATACCNTACAATGTTCATGTTGTGAATTTACAAGCTGGTGATCAAAAGAAGCCTGAATTTTTAGCAATGAATCCCAACGGGCGTATNCCNGTAATAGTTGATACTGAAAATGATAACCTTTCAATAATGGAAAGTGGTGCACAACTAATTTATTTAGCTGAGAAAGCAGGCAAACTACTACCTACAGAGTCAATTGCACGTTCAAAAGTTATTCAGTGGTTAATGTTTCAAATGGGAGGAATTGGTCCGATGATGGGGCAGGCCAATGTTTTCTTTCGTTATTGGCCTGGTGAAAAATTACAGCCAGCAATTGACCGTTATCAAAANGAAGGAAGACGCTTGTTTGAAGTTATGGAGACACGTTTAAAAGANAATGAGTNTCTCGCTGATGATTTTAGTATAGCTGATATTGCAAATTGGTGTTGGGTAAGAACATATAAATGGTCAGGTGTGAATATCGACGGTCTTGAAGGTGTAAAAAGATGGATGCAGATGATGGAAGATAGACCGGCTTGCAAAAAAGGTGTTGCAGTACCAATTGATATTATGGAGTTGATGAGAAATATGAAACAGTCAAAAGATCTAACCAATACCGGTTCAAAAATAATTCAGAAGTAGGAGAATAAAGATGAGTTTACCAAATCCATTAGTTGTTCTTGGCGGTGTGGGCTCACCCTATACACGTAAGATGCTCTCATATCTTAGGTATAAACGTATTCCTCATAAAATGATTTGGGGAGACCCTTCAAAATATCTTGATCAAGAGGGTATTGAAAAGCCCAAGCCTGGATTACTGCCAACATTTGTCCTACCTGATGAAAATGGAAATTTAAAAGCTGTAACAGATTCGACTCCGTTAATAAGAAGGATTGATAAAGAGGTTAGTGAGCGAAGTACTATTCCATCTGATCCTGCACTTGCGTTTATAAATTATTTAATTGAAGATTTTGCTGATGAGTGGGGGACGAAATATATGTTTCATTATAGATGGCATGATCAAAAAGATGCTGAAAATGCAGGAACAATTTTACCTCTTCAAACCGTAGGAATGATGCCAAATGAAATGCTAGATAATTTAAAGGGAATGATAAGCAAAAGGCAGATAGATAGGTTATGGGTAGTGGGTTCCAACAACGACACAGCTCCTATCATAGATGCAAGTTTCAGACGTTTATTGGGTATACTTGAGAAACATTTCACATCAACACCTTATTTGATAAGCAATAGACCCTCATCAAGCGATTTTGCAATGTATGGTCAACTGTCTCAACTTGTAAACTTTGATCCCACGCCAAGAGAAATTTGTCATGAAGTATCTCTTAGGACAGTCGCGTGGGTTGGTTTAATTGAAGATCAATCTGGTATTGAGGTAGATGATGAACAATGGGGATCAATTGATACTTTACCGTCAACGGTAAAGGAATTACTTGCAGAAATCGGTAAGGGTTATGTGCCTGCACAGCTAGCAAACGCTAAAGCATTAGAAAATGGCGATAAAGAATGGCAAACAGAGATTGATGGATGTCTGTGGAAACAAAAATCATTTCCTTACCAGGCAAAGTGTTTAAAGTGGCTTAACGAAGAATATAAAATGCTTGAAGATAATGATCAGAAAAAAGTAAATGATCTTTTTGAAGACACTGGATGTGAAAGGTTAATATTTGAGATATGAAAGTAGATTTATATTTCTCCTTTAGAAGTCCATACTCTTATCTAATATTACCACGTATCGTTTTGTTAAGAGATAAGTACGGTGTAGATATAAATTTTAAACAAGTCTACCCGTTAGCAATAAGAGAGCCAGAATTCTTTAAAGGTAAGAACTTATTTACATATTTTCTTCTAAAACGATTTGATTATTTTTTACAGGCAAAAAAACTCGGTATGGTATTTAAAAAACCAAATCCAGATCCAATAAAACAAAATATGCTAACCGGTAAAATTTCTGATGACCAGCCACGTATATTTAAGTTATGTCATTACTGCCAGGCAATAGAAAAAGATAGACAACTTGATTTTGCCGTAGAAGTTTCAAGCAAAATTTGGAGTGGTATGAAAAATTGGAATTCTGACGANTCAATTTCTGAGTCATCATCAAAATTAGGCTTAAATCATAATGATATTGAAAAAAAACGAACTGAGGCTGAGCAAAGCTTGATTGGTGAAATAAAATTAAACCAAAAGGAACAATTAGAAGCAGGTCATCATGGAGTTCCATTAACAGTCTATAAAGACAAGTTTTTCTTTGGGCAAGACNGATTTAATGATCTTTTAAGAGCATTAAAAAAAGATGGACTTGAGTTATAGTATATTTAACGAATTGTCTTAACTTTTATTGAGCTGAAATCCCTCTTATCCTCTCAGATCTTCTCCTTAACAACTCAGTCACAATCAGGATTAATGTTGAAAGCACAATTAAGCATGTAGCAACAGCCATGATCGTCGGGCTGAGCTGCTCTCTCAAACCAGTCCACATTTGAAGTGGGATAGTTGTAAGATTTCTATCTCCTCCTGCCACGAATAGAATTACGACAATTTCATCAAAAGAAGTTACAAATGCAAATAAAGCACCAGAGATAATACCAGGTGTTATTAGAGGTAATGTAATTTTAAAAAAAGTATTAGTTGGTGTGCTGCCGAGACTTGATGCTGCACGCGTAATACTGTCATCAAATCCACTTAAAGTTGCAGTAACTGTTATTACAACAAATGGTGTGCCTAAAATAATATGTGCAATGACGATGCCAGGAAAAGTTGCAGCTAATCCTAATTTTGCAAGTGAAAAAAAGATAGCTGAGCCAGAAATAATTAGTGGAATAATCATCGGCGAAATTAATACACTCATGATTAATTGTTTGTAAGGCATGTAACGACTGCTGAGGCCCAATGCTGCAACAGTTCCAAGCACGGTTGCACCTATTGTTGAGAAAAATGCATAGTAAACACTGTTTCGAGCTGCGATTCCCCAAGGATTTTTAGTNCCATAAATCATATCTTCATACCACCTAAGTGAAAATGCCTCAGGCTGTAATGCAAGCATGCCGTCAGAGAAGTGGATATACTGCTCAGCATTGAATGATAGTGGTATGATCACAAAAAGAGGCGCAATCAAAAATACGAAAACTGCAGTACAAATTACTAAATAAGAATAGTGCCAAACTCTGTATCTCATTTCTGTATATTTTGGTAATGCCATATTATCCAAGCCTCATGTTATCTATGCCAACAATCTTATTGTACAGCCAGTATACCACTAGCACTGCTATTAAAAGAACTGTCGCCATCGCCGTTGCAAGAGACCAGTCTAGTGATTGCTGCATGTGATATGCTATTCTATTACTAATTAAAATTCCTTTTGCTCCACCAACCAATGCAGGTGTTATGTAATAACCAATCGCTAAAACAAATACTAAAATTGATCCTGCACTAATTCCCGCGTATGTCAGAGGAAAATATATTTTTCTAAAAGCGTGAAAAGGTGTTGCACCCATTGACGTTGCAGCGCGCATTAAACTTGGTGAAATTGTTTTCATTACACTATAAAGAGGCAAAACCATGAATGGCAATAGGATTTGTGTCATTGCAATGAATGTGCCTGTCATATTATACATGAGCTCAAGTCTCGACTCATCTGCAACAAATCCAAGCGACACTAAGGTATCATTTAACACTCCTTGTTTTTGTAATAGAACCATCCAACTGGATGTTCTAACAAGCAGTGANGTCCANAANGGNAANAGNACNCANATCATCAATAGATTTGANTAACGAGTCGGTAAGACTGAAAGTAAGTGTGAAATCGGGTAAGCTAAAATAAAGCAGCAGAAAGTTACTCCAACGGCAACAAATATTGTTCGCAGCCACAAGGTTACATTAATTCTAAGCTTTTCAGGAATCCTTTCAATTGAGCCATCAAACTTTTGTTCATAATCAAATGTCGTTAAATATTTTCGAAAATGATAAGCGTCAGTCCCTCTCTTTAATGCTTGCCAATATTCAATGTCACCCCATTTTTTATGAACATCAATGAATTGGTCTAGAAAGTTAGCATTTTCATCAAAGTTTTTAAGTTTACGTGACGTCTTTTTAATCAGACTTGTAAAGCCNCCTTTTTCATAGTTTAAACGAGTTGCAATCTTNCCGTGGTATTTATTTTCTACAGCAGTCTTCAATTCATAATAAAATGTTGAGGTTACATCCTCGCCAGGCATTTCACTGCCATCCCATGTCTGCATAACCTCGTGTGTTTCTGTAAGAAACGAGTTCATTTCAGCATTATCAATACTTCGCCCCAACATCTGAAAAATAGGAATTACGTATGCAAAAACAATGAANAACAGAAGNGGCGCGGCCAGTAAAAAAGCAGTAGTTCTGCGTCTTCTCTCAACTTTTTTGAGTTTGACGGATAGAAGTTCTCCATCCGAGGTTCTTATTTCGGCAGTCATATTTAAAAGGATACTTAATTTGAGGTACTTGGGCAACCCATAGGTTGCCCAAGTTTAAACCTTATAGGTTAGCTTTCCAAGCTTCCCAAGCGTCGTTGATTTCAGTGTTGTTATCAGCGTACCACTCAGGGTTCATAAGAACGTAGTTCTCAGTATTTGCTGGAGCAGTAGGCATGTGAGGCATAATCTCAACAGCACCTGCTTGCTCAGAATAGAACCACGGCTCATCAGCCATGATCACATCAAGAGATGAGATACGGAAAGGAGCGTAAGCAATGTGCTTAGCACTTCCAGCTAAACCTTCAGAACTAGTGAAGTACTGAAGAGCTTTCATAGCTTCTTCTTGGTTTGGTCCACCTTTAACAAGTACGAAGTACTCATAGTCAAGGATCTGACCATCCCATACCATTTTCATTGGTGAACCTTCGTTCACGATGGCATTGAAGTGACGTCCATTCCANCCAGTAGCCATGATAGCTTCACCAGANACTAACTGCTCAGGTGGTTGTGCACCAGCTGACCAGAAAATGCATCCACCNTTAGGGTTTGTGCAAAGATCTGTAAGCTTATCAAGNGCTCTATCAATTCCATTNTCTTCCATGTAGTCATACACATCAGATGCAGGAACACCATCAGCAACTAGAGCAAACTCTAAGTTTGACATAGCTGAAGAGTAGATAGATCTTACTCCTGGATATTTATCTGGGTTAAAGAAGTCCTCCATTGAATCTGGATAACTTCCATCAAAATTTACATTGTCAGTGTTGTAAGCGTAGTTCCATGAATAAAGAATGTTACCCACAGCACAATCACTAGGCATTGGAGCAAAGAAATCGTCACTTGCTTTCATACCGTTAACACCAGCAGGGAAGTCGTTATCGAAATCGAATTCTACAAACAATCCTTCGTCACAACCGATAATTGTATCACGTGCATACACATCGATAATGTCCCAAGTAATCGCTCCAGACTCGACCTGAGCTTTAATTTCACTCAAACCTCCACTGTAGTCGATCCAGTTTACTTGAACGCCACTCATTTCCTGATATGGGTCCCCGTAACCTAGCTTTTGACTTTCTGTATAAGCGCCTCCCCATGACACCACGTTTACTTCCGCGGCTGTAGCCATAGATGGAGCCACCAATAAAGCAGCCAAAGAGATTAGTTTAGTTAATCTAGACATGATTAATCGTCTCCTTTTTTTATATAAAGAAATATTACACAAGGCCTTGAGCAAAAACGCAACAAAAAAAAAGATTATTTTTCAACAAATTAATGTTGAATCTACATGTAGTATCAAAGNATTAGTAATCTAGAGCCCTNCAGTCATGAGATGACCAGCCAAGGTCCAATTTNTCNCCNACGTTAAGCTTTAAATCACTNCTCGCGTTTGGAACTTTTAAAATAAAGTCATCATTACCAAGAAGATTTACACGTACTCTNGTATGATCNCCATGNTAGATAATTTCGCGGATCTCACTTGTGAATTTATTTTCAAGTTGTTCATTTGGGTCAATACTCACTCGCTCGGGTCTNAGAGAAATTCTGGATTTTTCTCCTGAAGAGCTCACAGCAATAGGATTAGCAACAATAGTTTCACCAGAGTCAGTTTCAATCTTTGCTGAACCAGATGCAATTTCTTTCACAGTTCCAGTGAAAGTATTATTTTCTCCAATAAAGCTTGCAACAAACGAATTCACTGGCGTTTCATATAATTCATTTGGTCCAGAAAGCTGTTGAACCTTACCGTCATTAAAAACAGCAATTCGGTTTGACATGGTCAGAGCTTCACCCTGATCATGTGTAACATAAACAACAGTCACTCCTAATGACTCGTGAATGTGCTTTAATTCATANTGCATACTCTCTCGTAAATTTTTATCAAGAGCTCCAAGAGGTTCNTCCATTAATACAAGTTTTGGATCAAACACAAGCGCNCGAGCAACAGCAACTCTCTGTTGCTGNCCACCAGATAATTGTGCGGGCATTCTGTTTTCAAAACCTGTTAATGAAACCATTNTTAAAGTTTTATTAATTCTNTCTTCAATTTCTGATTTATCNACTTTTCTTACNTTGAGAGGAAAAGCTAAATTTTCATAAACTGATAAATGCGGAAACAAAGCATAATTTTGAAAGACCATGCCGATGCCACGNTTGTGAGGAGGAATATTATTTATCGGNCGNCCATCAAAATATATTTCTCCATTCGTTGGAGTTTCAAAGCCAGCAAGCATCATGAGTGTTGTTGTTTTGCCAGATCCAGATGGCCCAAGTAAGGTAAGAAATTCACCTTCTGCAATATCTAAGTCGAGACCTTTAACTACAAGCTCTTTTCCATCGTAACTTTTATCGACTTGTTCAAATTTAACAAAATCAGACTTTTTTGAATTCATGTCGGTAAGACTAAGGTAAAAATAGTTGGGAATCTAGGAATTTTTGAACTAAATTAAAGCTGACCTTATTACAAAAATAGATCAGTATTTAACAAGAAAGACTCTAACTTATGAAAAAATACCAGCACTATATTAACGGTGAATGGACCGATGCCTCAAGCAAAGACCTTATTCCAGTTATTAATCCTGCGAATGAAGAGGTCATTGGTGAAGTAACTTGCGCAAAAGATGAAGATATTAATCAAGCNGTAGAGTCNGCTAAAAAAGCATACGAGTCTCGAATNCTTGTNGATATGAATCCGATGGAACGAGCAAAACTTATGCGACGCATTGCTGAAGAGCTTCGCAAGGTCAGTAAAGAAGGTGGGGCATTACTTTGTGCAGAAAATGGGAAACTACTTGCCGCTTCTGAATATGAATTTGTTGATGCAGCAAACTACTTTGATTACTACAGNGGCTTAACAGATAAAATCGAAGGCCAAACTATTCCTGTAAACAGTCAGGTTATGGATTATACAGTTTATGAACCTTACGGTGTGTCAGGACATATTGTTCCTTGGAACTTTCCCATTGCAATGATCGCTCGTTCTTTGGCATGTTCGTTTGCAGCAGGAAATTCTACAGTCATAAAACCTGCAGAATTAACACCTTTAGCAACCACTTCTTATTTTGCCCAAGCAATTCATAATGCTGAAGTTCCAAAAGGCTTAATAAACATAGTCACGGGTTATGGAAGTGAAGCTGGAGCTGCGCTAACTGCTCATCCGGACGTTGCTCAAATAACTTTTACTGGATCTGTAAAAACTGGAAAAGCAATTTTACATGCTGCCGCTGAAAGAGCTGTGCCTGCTGTTGTTGAGTTGGGAGGAAAATCTGCTGCTGTTGTTTTACCAGATGCGGATATTGATAAAGTTGTTAATGCAACCAAGGTTGGAATTTTTAGCCAAGCTGGACAAATTTGTTCTGCAATGTCGAGAATGATAGTCCATAAATCTATTAAGGATGAAGTNCTCGAGAANTTATCAAANTTAGCAGCTTCAATAAAAGTAGGCCCTGGTGATGAAGAAGGTGTTGATCTAACACCNGTAATATCTGAGGAACAGCTTCAAAAAGTAGAAAATTATGCNCGTTCAGGTTTACAAGCTGGCGCTAAAGCAGTCTCAGGTGGCAACAGAGTAGATAGAAAAGGTTTCTTCTTTGAACCCACAATTTATTCAGATGTTAAGCCCGATATGACAATTGCACAGGAAGAAATTTTTGGACCATTCTTATCTGTTTTAGATTATGAAGATCATGAAGAAGCAATCCATATTGCAAATGACACAGATTATGGTTTAGCGGCTGGTGTGTTTACTANAGATGTTGANATGGCNACAAAAACAGCNTCACGTTTAAATGGTGGTCAAGTTTANGTNAATAGTTGGTTCACAGGAAGTATNGCAACTCCNTTTGGAGGTTATAAACAATCAGGTTACAGTCGTGAGAAAGGTCAACAAGCAATTAAAAGCTACCTGCAGTTGAAGAACGTNGGNATACAACTTTAAATATTAATCGTTATCTCGAAGACCGGCCCCAGCCCCAGTTTGTTTTGATTGTTCTGTTTCCTCAACAAAGGTCTCTGTTGACATTTCATATAGCTCATTCCAAGTTTTGCTGGAAAAACTATCTTCATTTTCTAAAATATTAATTTTCACTGTATTAGCTTTTTTAATAATTAAAGATTTGATTTGATGATCAGCAAGTACACATGTGTTTAGATTGCATTCTGCATTGATATCATCAATAGAAATTTCAATTCTCTTACCAATTAAATATGAAAGTTTATTTACGAAAGGTAAAAGTAACAATGGATAATCCAGGTTTATAAATTTTAATGCTTTTATTNCATCTACAGATTTGTAGTTATCAATTAATTTTAATCCTGTATAGATAGGGCAGAGACTTTTATCATTCAATTTATTAGTTTTTTCAATTTGCTTTGGACCTTCTGGNTCAATGNCTTTGATGGTTTTAAAATAATTATTTAAATTTTCTACTCCAGAAATTCCAAACATCTCTATTGAACTTATACATTTNCCAACTTCTTCTGCTACTCCCCATGAATAACCAACCGCTCTTGCAGCTCTCTTTGATATGGTATTAATTTCACTTGATGATTGCATTAATTGTAAATCCATGTGTCATTTGATTTGTTTATTTCGTGCATCAATGGCGCTCCCTGATACATGCAAATTCTCAGCCACTTGTCTGATCGAGGATCAAATTTTTGGGCTCCAAAAAAAGATAGNTTTAGTCTTANCATATCAATAGGCATCAACTCTGAACCAATGGAGTTGTCTTGAATTTCTGCGTAAGGCAACTTTTCGACAATGTGGCATCTTCTAACAACATGTCTTAGGTCGCTATTTTCTTCTAAAAATTTGGATAATTCTTCATTTTTATATGATGATAATCTTGCATGAAGTTCTTTAATATCTCTCGCAATCGCTAGAGGTTGCTCCAATTCCGATCCAGGTTCATCAAGGCGACGCGCCAGTCGAGGCTCTTCCTTATTTTTTGAAATATACCAAAAATTTTCATTACTTTTATCAATTGAGAAGTCCATTCTAATTATATCTGGATAAGATTTTTCAATTAATGATTTTAATTGATCTGTGCTTCTATTTGTAGGTATATCAAAATATTGATCTTCATCAGAACTCATTTGAGGAACTAGTAAATTAATAATGTTATCGTATGGTTCCATCATGAGAGAAACTATGTACTCTACGCCCTCATGAGTTAAATTCTTCTCAACCCACTTATACATTTCATCCCAAAAATATTCTTCATCAAAAGTTATATTGNAGAGATAGTTCTCCTCAAATTTTTTAATATCTTCTTTTAATTGAGTAATTTTTATATTTTGATATTTGCTATCTGTATTCCAATTTTTTATATTTTTCTTTGAAAGTTCTAAAAATTTTTTAAACATTTCAATATCATTGTTTGATACATTTTTAATTTCTCTAATTTGTTTTAAAGCTTCCTCTCTCACATAAATCCATTGATGTAGAAGAGCAGGATGATTAATAATAAAGGGAGCCATTCCAAGCCCAGTTGAGTTGCCAATACCAAGTTGCCTGGACAATTCAAGGTCTAGTTTAACAGATTTATTGGGATTTTTTTTATGAGCAATGTGATTAANTTGATCAAACGTAAACTGACGAACCAAATAAACAAGCATCATTTCAATTCTAAATGGACCGTTTATTTCAGGACGGTCTTTAATTCTATATCGATCTGCTAAACCAAACTTTCCTGACCCATAAACGGCAGTGGTTCTATAAAGGTAGCCAACTTCAGTAAGTAATTTTTTATCAGGCTGTGTTCCGTTTGATAGACTGTCAATTACATGGTTGAAAACTCTAATAGATCGATTTGCTCTTGATAATGCAAGTTCCCTAAATGAACATCTACCCACTTCTTGTTTTGGGACATTTTCACGAAGTCTTTCAATATCATCTT
>FUFK010037903.1_pt1 | contig 36162 bp, 40 predicted proteins | sample 1021851 | NCBI WGS metagenome assembly FUFK01 (sample SAMEA51879418, study PRJEB19060) | metagenome | reverse complement strand
CAAACAGACAGGGGGGGAGGGGGTCCGGTCAACCTGGTCGGCGATCACCGCGACCGATTAGTAGCCANAAAAAAATTCTGACAAATTGCCNNCCCCGAGGTTACTCNCNCNCCTCNATCTGCTACAATCGGGAATGCCNCTTGACTGGNCACCNCANCCCGCCATTCCCGCTCTTAACGAAAGACGAGATGCTGGGAATGACTCCTGAGAATATCCTGGCATATTGGGAGAGGCGTGAGGAAGCGATCAAAGATGAAAAAAGTGACCCTTATAGATTTGGCTTTGAACTGGATACCTGGAAGAGGGCAGATGATCAGCTTAAATCGCACCAGGAGATCCTTGTCATGGGAGGCAACCGGGCAGGTAAATCGGAATGGGCGGCTAAAAGGGTAGTTCAATGCCTCGTAGAGAACCCAGGAACGATTATATGGTGCTTAACTGAAACATCGGCCAACAGCATACAGTTCCAGCAGAAGCTAATATTTAAGTATCTGCCCAAGGAGTTGAAATCGTTAGGCAGGGGTAAGGTTGGATATGTCATGTATTCGCTCAGAAATGGGTTCACTGCCGGCAAGTTCACTTTACCTAATCGATCTGAGTGTATTTTCCGTAATTGGTCGCAGGACATCAGTACGATTGAGGGAGGAGAAATCGGCTGTCCGCAGGAACCTGTAAACGGAACCCATAATATCGGCTACTGGGCGGATGAGCTTGTACCGATGCCCTGGGTGGAGACTCTTAGATTCAGAACTGTTACTCGGAATAGTAAGGGAATTATCAGCTTCACTGCCGTGGACGGGTGGAACTCGGTAGTAAAGAGTATGCTTACGGGAGCAAAGACAGTGGAATCGGCAAAAGCGGATCTTTTGGATGGTGAAGAGGTTCCATTGGTCCAACAGCCCTTACGGAAGGCCTCGAGCGTGGTATATTTCCATACGGCGGCCAATCCCTTTGGCGGTTGGTCGGCGATGAAGACCCAATTGGAGGGAGAGAAGAGGGAAACGATCCTTTGCCGGGCGTATGGAGTGCCTGTAAAGGCATCAAAGACTGTGTTTCCGGCCTTCTCTGACAAGAATGTCGTACAGGCCAAGGATATCCCTGTTTTGGAGGAGGGAGCGGACGCTAATTGGGTATTATCGATTGACCCTGCTGGAGCAAAGCCCTGGACGATGGTTTTGTTTGGTATTGATCCTCATGGAGTCGCCTGGGCAGTCAAGGAGTTCCCTGATTTCGATACATGGGGTGGATGGATTGACCTGACAAAGGGAGATAAGGTGAGTGCAGGGGAAGCGGCCCAGCCTAATGGTTTCGGCTTAAAGGATTATGCGGGGATTATTAGGCAGATGGAGGGTGATCGTTATGTTGAGCGGATCATCGACCCGAGGTTGGGAGCGGCGAGCTATCAGAAGTCGGAAGGATCTTCCAATATTATTGATGATTTGGCGGATGAGGATTTATCGGTGGTTCCGGCGGAAGGTTTGGACATTGAGACGGGTCTGCAGGCGATAAATAATCTGCTGGCATGGGACAGGAGTAGGGAGATGGGATTTGATAATCACCCAAAGCTGATGATTTCGGATGAATGTCAGAACCTGGTGGCCTGTATGCAGGAGTATCAGATTGGTGATTTGAAGCATCCGGCAAAGGATATGGTGGATACAGTGAGGTACTTCGCAGTGGGCAATTTTGAATATTTTGACGAGGAGGAGATGGTGGCAACAGGCGGAGGGAGTTATTGATTTATGGGAAAAGTAAGAAAGTGGAGTAAGATGCAGAGGGACCAGGTGGTGCTTTTACGGAAGGCGGGTACGAGTTGGCCGAAGATAAGTAAGGAGTTGGGAATCCCCCGTTCGACCTGCATAGGCATATGGAAGGAGGATTCGGATGGGGAGGTTGGATTACCCGAAGCCCCGCAGAATCAGGTGGAGAAGGCGAGGGTGCTGAAGCTGGTTCCGAATGCTCGGTTAATGCTTATCTATTTTGATGATCGGGAGGGAGTATTTAGGTGCGTTAAGAAGCCCGAGGATAATCACCCGCCAAAGTCGGAGGTATATGTCAAGAGAGTCGAAGGAGACGATGATCTGTATCGAATCGTATGAGCAGACGGAGGCGAGGATCGATGCCATGCTCAGAGAGATGGTGGTCGAAGAGGGATTGGCGGCAATGGATATGGGAAGAGACCCGAAAACGCACACTCTCAAGGAGATCTCAGAATTTATCGGAGTGCCAATCGTGGCAGTTCACAGGGTTGAAAAAGAAGCCCTGAAAAAACTTAAAAAAATAATGTTAGAATGTGGAGTTGAAAATGGAAAGTAGTGGATTAGAGGTACAGGAGTTTGATGAGAAGGGGCCGGATGTAGATTCGATCAAGCATGAGTTTAATGAGGCGAGGGCGAATCTATCGTTTTGGATGGATAAGGCGGAGCAGGCGAGGGAGTGTCGTTTTAATGAGTGGGCAGGTAAGGATGAATCGGGCAAGAAGAATGGACCCGAAGCATTTCCCTGGGACGGGAGTTCCGATTTGGAGCCTAACCTTGTGAACCCGTTGATTGACGGCGATGTGGCTTTACTGTCGCAATCGCTTTCACAGGCCAACCTAGTGGCGGCTCCCGTGGAGAGTGGAGATATTACATCGGCCAAGATGGTAAGTGAATTTCTTAAATGGCGGATGGGATCGATGACTGAGTTACAGAGGGAAGCGGCCATCGGTGCTAATTATCTTTTGCAGAATGGAATAACATTTTTTGGTACATATTGGAAGCGGGAGACAACTCGGGTATTTAAGGAGGTGACGCTCGAGGAGATTGCACAGATGTCGCCTGAACTGGCAATGGCGATCCAAGATCCCGAGATGAAGGAGGGAGTTGAGGAGATGTTCTTTCCGTTGTTTCCGGGGTTAAAGAAGAAGCGGGTTCGCAAGATGTTAAACGAGCTACGAAGCAAAGGAGTTTCCAAGGTTCCAACAGAGAAGGCAGTGGTAAATCGCCCGGCGGTTAAAGCATATGAATTAGGCAGAGAAATAATCATCGATTCGAATGTGATTGATTTGGAGAGTGCCAGGAGCATTCACTGCATTCATTACTACAGCCCCGAGGCTCTCATGCAGAAGGTAAATGAGGGATGGGATAAAGAATGGATCGAGGAACTGATTGAGAACTCGAAAGGATTTTATTCGGAGGAGAGTTACTCAACGGATCTCATGTCGTATGATACCGGCAACTTTTATGGCCAGCAGGATTACGAGGGCATGGTAAGGGTAATCACGACATATCGTAAGGAACTGGACGAAGACGATGTACCGATATGCACGATTACCTGCTGGGCGGATGAAGCGGAAGGGCATGGGTTTCACAGTCCTATGGAGTATGATGAGGGGAGATATCCCTTTGTGGCGATTACGAGGGAATGCCTCAATCATAGATTGCTTGATTCGCGTGGATATCCTGAACTGCTGAAGAGTTACCAAATCTGTGTGAAATCCGAAATGGACTCACGCCGTGATAGGGCATCTATGTCAACGATGCCACCTGTTGAATATGTGGTTGGGCGAAAGCCTGAACGCATAGGTCCAGGTTCACATATACCTGTTCGGCGTAGAGGTGAATTTGGATTTGCGGAGATCCCCCGCTATTCGAACGCAAGCATGGAAGTGGAGATGCAGATTCGCCAGTTGGCAGATAAGCTAACAGGAAGGCCGACATCGCAAGCGGATGCAGTGGAGGCAAACAGTGTTCGTCAGAACCTGGTCAATCGTTGGCTCGAGGGATGGAAGCAGGTATTGAATCGCATATGGTGCTTGGATCGCACTTATGGCGGACCGCAGATATGGTTTCGGGTTACCAACAACGAGCAGGGAGCGATGCTTATGCTGGATGAGACTGCTGAAGTGTATGATTTTAATATTACCTGGAACTCAATGAATCAGGACGAGGAGAAGGTTCTTCAGAAATTGGATACGATAGGTAAGTTAATGGCTACCTATGATCGTCAGGGCGTGAGCAGATTTGACATTTATCTTCGCAAGGTGATTGAGGCGATTGATCCAAACCTTGCCAATCAGTTAATCATGCCATCGCAGGAGGCTACCACAAAGGAGATTATTGAAACATCGAATGACATCGCAAAGATCGCATCGGGACAGGTTGTTAACGCCCCTGAAAATGGAGCGAATCCACAACTTAGGCTTCAGGTCTTACAATCGTACATCCAGGGAAGCGAAGCCATACCGGCGACCGATGTGCAGGAACGCCTGCAATCCGATGAAAACTTTGCGAAGAGACTTCAGACATATGCTGGTCAGTTAGAATTTCAGCAACAGCAACAAATGAACGCCAGAATTGGTCAATTAGGCACTGCCCCTGGCAATGTACCAGGCACATCAGTGGCCGCCTAGATATGAAACTCATCAAAGATGAGATCAGGGACTGGTCAAGCAAGGTTCTAGAAGTGCCTAGCCCTACATTTAATGGGATGCCACCTTGCCCATATGCAAAAAAGGCATGGGATACTAGTAATGTGCGATTTAATGTCATTGAAAATGTTAATGAGTGTATAAAGATCAAAGATAAATGCCCTGATGACGAATCCGTGGACATTGTGGCCTGGACCAAGTTCGACAAGATGACATCAGATGAATTTGATCAATGGATTGATGATCAGAATGAAAATCATAATGGCACTTGGATAGTTGGTTTTCACCCTAATCACCCTGCTGATGATGCACTGGAAGAGTTTGAGGGGAATGGTGCTCCTGAATATGCCCTAATTCTTATTCAGTCAATTCGGCATTTAGTTAAATCATCTAAAACAATTTACAAGCGAGGGTATTACAAAAACTACTCTCAATTTGATATAAACCACATCAAGAAAAGGAATAAATTATGAGAGGCGGAAAAGGAATGAAGAAAAAACCAATGGTTCGCAAAATGGTCAAAAAGGCAGTTCCAGCAAAGAAAAAAATGTTGAAGAAGAAAAAGTGAGTATTACTTACAGGGGAATAACTTTTGCTGGATATTCAAAACCCAAGCGAACTCCTAACCACCCCACGAAATCACATGTGGTTTTGATAAAGGATGACGGTAAGGACAGACTAATTAGATTTGGGCAACAGGGTGCAAAGACTGCCGGTAAACCAAAAAAAGGCGAAAGTCAGGCGATGAAGGATAAACGGGCTAGATTCAAAAGTCGGCACGGAAAGAATATTGCCAAGGGTAAAACTTCGGCGGCTTATTGGGCAAACAAGGTTAAGTGGTAATGGCTAAAGACGCCTGCTACAAAAAAGTAAAAGCTCGGGTGAAGGTATTCCCGAGTGCTCGAGCATCGCAACAGATTGCCAAGTGCCGGAAGTCTAAGGGACAGGTTCGCAAGACTGCCAAGGGTACATCGTTGAAACGATGGGGATCAGAGAAGTGGCAGGATACGAAGTCAGGCAAGCCATGTGGCCAGGGTGGAAAGAATGAATACTGCCGGCCTACNAAANGAGTTTCNAGTAAAACACCCAAGACGAAATCGGAGATGAGCAAAAGCCAACTGAAACGAAAGAAGGCTGAGAAGTCGAAGGTCGGAATGGGACGAAGAGTTAAACCTGTAAGAAGGAAAAAATGAAATTAGGAGATGCAGTAGCCGGACTCGGAGAACAAACCGAGTGGTTAGTGATTAAGGACTTTATTAAAGAACAGAGGGATATGTGCCTAGTTGATTTTCAGGACTATACTCATGTGGACAATCCGCAGAAGCTTGCCCGTTTATCGGGAGAGATTGCGGGACTGACTAGAATATTGGAGGCTTTGGATAATGCCGAAACTGACACCCCATCAGAAATTTAAAAACGAGCATAGGGCATTGCTCAATCGTTGGCTTGAGGAGTCTGATATTGAAGACACTGAAATGGCAAAGATTGTGATGTCAGATATTGAGGAGTGGCTTGATGAGGATGTTGTCGATTTTGAGTGCGATATGGTGCTTGAAGATGATGACGAAGATGAAGAGGAAGGGTAGCCTCTACGAGCAAAAGTTTTTTTCAGAAGCCCTTGAGCGTGGGCTGGAAGTTTTTGTACCTTTAGGCGATTATCTGCCACAGGACTGCCTGGTAATGAACTCGGCGGGGAAGATATTTAAGATTCAGATCAAAGGGACAGAATCAAAGTCTAAAGATAAAAACCGAACGGGATTAGGCAGGTACATGGTTACTACTTGCAGAGGATCGACAGCAAAAGAAATAATCGACTGCACGAAGGTGGATGTCTTGGTGGCCTATATCGAGGAACTGAACACTTTTTACAATATACCCTGCATGGAATTAGACGGGGCTAAGAGGATCGGATTGTATCCGCACAACCCTGAATCGAAAGCAAAGCACGAAGTCTATAAGGATAACTGGAAGATTTTTAAAGTTTCCTGAAAAATTTATCCGACCCCCTGTCATAATCAGAGGTGGCGTACCATGTCGGTACGCAGAAACCGCAAGAGTGCGAACTTACCAAACGCAGGAAAATGGCAGATACAGAAATAACCGAGGCTTCGGGTAGTACAACAGAAGCAGAACCACAACCAACGCAAAGCATTACGACCCTTGAGGAGTTGACAGCATCGTTTGTCGATAAAGTCGAGGAGAGTGAAGCGAAAGAGGAATCCGAGGTGACCGCCGAGTCCGAGACTCAGCCCACAGATACGGAATCCGACCAGGATCAAGATGTTCTTTTACAGTCAACCGAGTCTGAGGAATCAGAGGAGGAGGAAACGGAAGAGGTAGTTGAAGAGGAGAAAGAAGAGGAATCAGAAGACGAAGCTGAACCGCCCAAAGCTGTTGGCAAGCTACTCAAGCAGGTTAATAAATTAACCGCTCGAGCAAAGAGTGCCGAAGAAATAGCAGAAGCATTACAGGCTCAAATTGAATCCTTAAAAGCCAACCCTCAGAAACAAGCAGAAACCAGCCAACCGGCACTCGAAGAGGTACAGGACTTTCAAGCCCTGGAGACTTTGAGGAAGGAAGCACTTGCCGCCAAGAAGTTTGCACTTCAGCACATCGGCAAGGACTTTGTGGAAGTCGATGGAAGAGAGTATTCGGATGATGATATTCGAAACATTCTTACCCAGGCAGACGAATACCTGACAGAGAAGATCCCCGAAAGGGCACAGTATCTTCAGTCAGCGGCACAATGGCAACAGGACACGCTAAACACTCATCCGTGGATTTCAAACGAAGTGGATAGCGACATCGCTGAAGAACGCAGGGGCGTATTCAGTGAAATTAAAAGTCAGTATGCTAATGTTTTGAACTCCCTTCCTAATGGCGACTTTATAGCGGCCACGCTCGTAAGAGGAGTGGAAGCGATCAAGGCAGACCAGGCGGCCAAGACGGCCAAACCGAAAGCCAAGAAGGTAGCCAAAGCACCTCCACCGACAATGGGAGATTCCAGCCCGCCGGTACAAACTCAAGCAACTCGGAAGACTGCACAGAAGCAAAAGATTTTGGAGCGTAGAAGACTCTCGGAAAACGATCTAGCCGCACTTCTAGCGGAATAAAATTTAAAATCTTAAAATAAGGAATTATTCAAAATGGCTATTGCAACAAGCTACAATGTGACTAGCACAAAAGGTGCTAGAGAGAATCTCGAGAATGTGATGAAAACTGTTTCACCACAGGAGACTCCAATCTACTCAACAATCCCACAATCCGCCGCTCCAAAAGCAACTCTCAACGAGTGGTTGGTTGACTCACTTGCCGATCCAGTAGGATCAGGTGGAAACATCGATGGTGCTGACTTAACTATTTCAGATGCCGCTAACTTGATCGATACTCGTGCTCGTTTGTCTAACCGGGTGGCCACATTTAGAGACATTTTCGCAGTATCCCGTCAGGCTGAAATGGTAGATGTCGCTCCAGGTGGATCTCTTTTCGCCGCTTCTCAGGCTAAAAGTCTTATCCAGCTTAAAAACAGTTTGGAAACTGCAATCGGATCAGGAAACGATCAGTCTGCTGGTACTAGCTCCGCTGGTGCTAAAATGTGCGGACTTGGTATTTGGTCTGACCCAACAGCAACAGGTAACACTTTCGACACATCCTTAAAGCAAGGATTCCGTGCAGTAAGTGGTTCCCGTGTTTCCATCGGTTCTTTGACTGAGTCTGCTTTCCGTGGACTTCTTCAGGCTGTTTACACTGCTTCAGGTTCGAAAGGTTCTTTCAGACTTTTCGCAGGACCAGCTTTGGTAAATAAAATCACTGACTACACCAGGTCCACCACTGCAAACAGTGACTTCAACTTCAACCAGGATGTTAAAGATGGTATCTTGAAATTGTCAGTCGTGACTTACATCAGTGATTATGGTCAAGTAGATATCGTCCCTGATTTATGGTTGGGCAGAAATGATGCCGGAGCAAGTGGAGACGATACAGCCCTCGGAACTGTTAATACAGATCGTGGATATCTTATCCCAACCGATGACACTGTTTCACTTAAATTCTTGGAAGGCATGACCATTCAGGATCTTCCTGACAACGGAGCTGGAAAAAGAGCTTTCTCTGAGTGTATGGCTACGATTCGCGTCAGCAATCCCCGTGCACTCGGAAGTATCGTGTAAGTTATTCATAGTAAGTAATTTACATATATTATCATGTTGTTACTTGGGGAGCCGGTTTAGGGGTTAGACCGGCTCCCTTTTTCTTTTTTAAAATATGAGTCTTAATATTATCGTAAGAGGCGGAAAGCGAAGCGGTGGAATGTCGGGCGAAGAGATGGCACACTATCTTTCCAAAAAGGCAGAAGCACAAGCCGAGCGTGAAAAAGCCGGATACAAGCGCAGGGCATTAGCGGCTCGTAAATACGGGCAATCTGTTAGCGGAGGGAAAGACTTCCGAGCAGTTCGATCTGTCGATCTTACGACTTACTTGAGACATGAGCAGGAGCGTCCTGGCTGTATGTCTGATCCCGAGTATTCAAGGGATTTTGCTAAGAAGAATCCTGAGACAGTAATTGGATCGTGAGAACTGTATCCTACAGCGACTTGAAAGATAGATTCACTTCGGCAATCGGAGTGGATTCTTTACTTTCGGTTGAGGAGACAGCATTCAAGAACTCATTAAATGATCGTGTAAAGGGAGCATGGACACGGGCACAGTGGCCGGAATTGATGTCACTAAAAGAAAAGACAGTGGCGGCAATTACCACGCCACTGGTGGCCGACAAAGCGGTACAGATCGACAACGACTCGGACATCATGGATGTCTTTGCGGTCTTCGATAAAAACCCGCTGAGTGACCGCCAGGCGATCAAGTTAGAATATAATCTGATCAATGGATATCTGATTCTAAAAGCAGACTCCACACAATCGACAGTATTCGTACAAGGCAACCAGGTGACCCCTAGCAGTTATGGAGATCAACCAGGAGAGACTTCTACACTCCCACGATTCCTCGAGCGTTACCTACTACTTGCAACTGTATCTGATTGGTACAAGGCAGATGGGCAATTGGACAAAGCATTGGCACAGGAACAAATGGCAGAAGAAACTTTGGCACTCGAAATTGACCGAGTCGAGAGGCTGGAGGGAATGAATAAAATTTCGGTCAACACTTATCCGAGCTACAGCTTCGGAGTTAACATTTTAACCACAACATAATTATGGGCTTATCATCAATAAATATTCAAAATGTAATGGGTGCAAATGGATGCGTCTATGTTAATGGAACAGGAGCAAATACCGGCGATTTCACAGCTATTCAGTTTACCGAGGATTCAGTAATCGGAGGTATAACTGGATTGATGGATAACTCGGCAGACTTAGTTTCTGACGCTACAGTTTTTTCGCAGGGGCAGGTGCTGTACATACCTAATACAACTTCCGTCACCTTGGCTTCAGGGGCGGCCATTCTCTATAAAAAATAATGCCAAACTTAGGCATAGGGCTTTTTATTGGAGATTCTGAAGGTGATGCACAGGTCGGACCTGTCGGACCTGATGGAGTAATTCAATCAGAGGCAGGAGCTTTTCTACAGGTAGAGGCAGGACAATTTTTAGCATTCGACTAGGAGATAAAATAAAATGAACAAGAAGATTTCAGCACTTGGTTCACTTGGGGGAACACCCAATGCGTCAGACATCATTCCGATCACGGATGTATCTGATACAACGGGATCTGCTCAAGGCACTACAAAAAAAGTAACAGTAGCCAACCTGGTAGCCGCCTCACCTGTACAATCGGTGGCCGGAAAGACAGGCACAGTGACACTTAGCAATTCTGACATCAGTGGGTTGGGGACAGCGGCTACTACAGATTCTACTGCTTACGCAACAGCCGCTCAAGGGGCAACAGCAGACACTGCATTACAGAGCGTATCAGCAGGAGATTTAACAGACGGGAACTTCGATGGAGAAGCGATACTAGGATTTGACGCATCCATTAATGACCAAACGGGAACTGCATACACACTTCTTGCAAGCGATAATGGAAAAGTCGTAGTGTTGGACAACGGATCAGCAGTTACAGTAACAGTACCAAGTGGATTAGGAGTAGGGTTTAATTGTAGTTTTGTTCAAAAGGGAGCAGGGCAAGTAAGCTTCAGTGCTTCTTCGACTACTATCAACAATAGACAGTCGCACACTAAGATTAATGGTCAGTACGGAGTGGCGAGTATAGTCGCTTATGTAGCTGATACATTTGTTTTAGCAGGGGACACGGCTTCCTAAGATGACCTTTGTTCTTCCAAGTATTGGTGGTGGAATAATCGCTAGTCCTACTGCTACTGCTCCTCCATTCAGTAACACCTATTCAGCATTACTAGATGGCACTGATGAGGCAGTTGAAACCACTTATTCGCCAACTGTAGGTTCGACAGCATTTACCGCTACGATGTGGATTAAGACATCAAATACTACGACTAATCAAGGTTTTGTTTCGAATCTCTCATCATCAAGCGTACACAATCTAGCGGTTATTTCACCATCTTCCACTAAATCATTTTTTGTAATTATTAATAATGGATCAGCTCAATCACTGATAAATGGTATTGGCGGGAATGATTCAACCCTGGATATTCGGGATGGTAATTGGCATCATCTTGCGATCACTGTTAATGGCCCTTATGTAAAAATTTACAAAGATGGAGGTGATGCCGCAATCAACTCATCAAACCCGACTAACACCCAAGGAACCCCTTTTGGTACATGGACATCACCCACATCTTACATCGGAAAATCCCAAAATTTTTGGTTCGGAACTAATGGGTCACTTCACTACAATAACGGAAATAGATATTATTTGGATGGTAATATAGATGAAGCGGCAGTGTGGGAATCAGAACTAAGCGGTTCAGAAATCTCAGCTATTTATAACTCAGGGCTTCCTGCTGATATATCATCTTACTCCCCTGTTGGTTGGTGGAGAATGGGAGATAACGACTCAGGTACAGGTACTACGATCACGGATCAGGGTAGTGGTGGTAATAATGCAACGCTCGACAATGGAGCGTCCTTTACAACAGATGTACCAACATAATTTATATCATGAGAACATACTGCATAATTAATTCCTCCGATGTTTCGAGCATCGACTTTGACCATGTGCTAGAGACAAGCTCGCAAACGCTTCGTTACTCAGTTGACGGCTCCCAAACCTTCGTAAAGTACAACGGATCAAAGCCTAGTTTCTTAGACGGAAAAGACACCTACACCCACTCTGAAATTCTTGAAATCTTAGCGGGTGAGGATTGGACGGAACCAATTGAATGATCTACCTCCTGCCATTGCTTTTTTTTCTTTTAGTCGGATGTTCGTTTCGTTCGACCTATCCGACAATTGGCGGAGTGATTGGCGGATCAGCAGGAACGCTTGTAGGTGGACCTGTAGCAGGAGGTTTATCTGCGGGTGCGGGTGTACTTGCAGGAGAAGCATTAAAAAATGCAGATGCCTTAGTCGAGGCCGAGGAAACGATTGAGGCTTTAACACATGGCGATGTAAGTGCCCTTGTTGCACAGGGTATGGCCGAGCATCGAAGCGGATTTGCAGAATTTACGAACTACATAAAAAGAATCCTTATAGGAGCGGCAATCGCTTTGGGATGCTATCTAGGAATACCCATTTTTGTGGCCAAGAGATGTGCGAAAACAGAAGTCACAAAATCCACCACTCGACCTCCCTTTCCGAGACCTTCCGACTTAAAATGAAAAACTTAATTTTACTAAAAAAGAAATTTGAAACACTTTCGAAGCGTGGAAAAATGATTACGATATTCGTAGGCTTAGTGCTAGGGATCATCGTCCTAGACATTTTGTTCCAATGATTGATCGAGTGTCAGTCGCAGGTTTAAGTGGCACATTGGCCACCTTTGGACTTTCGTCCTTGGACTCATTGTTTGGGTGCATCGCAGGAGCGATCACCATTGTCTACATGAGTATTAAAGTTTGGCAGGAGGTTAAGAAGAAGTGAGCAGATATCGCTCATACGGCAAACTAGACGATCCATTCGTGACGGAAGGGGATACCTTCTTTCTACGGATGAATGCCCGTCTGCGACCCAATCAGTTAAAACCTGGTGAGGTAGCTCTTTCCAAGAATGGTCGCATGAATGATGACGGGACTTGGCAAACTCGCAAAGGATTATCGACTCTGTTTGGATCAATTACATCGGGCACAGATGCGATCCGTTTACCCTATGTGATACAATCGGCATCCCGATCATCGGGAGTGGTTTCAATCGTATTAGATGCCACTCCTAGTTTATCCTTCATTCCTGGTGACAATATAACTGTGGCGGATTTAGATACATCGGTTGATGGCACTCATATATTAGCTTCTGTAAACTTCACCACTAAAACACTAACTTTTTCAAACGCAGGGACGGACGCAGTATTTGGTGTGCAAGGCGAAACAGTCGGAAATACATCCGTCTGTTCTGCGGGCAATTCCATAGCTACAACTTTGAATTTTACCCTCAACGATGATGGAGTAAATGCTGTTTATGGATCAGCAGTTTACAGTGATGCATCATCAAATTCGGATGATTTCATTTTCACTGCCACAAATAATCTTTGCATAATTCTCCGACTTAAAGATCTAGTCGTTTTTAAAAGCAGATATGATGCCGGAGGCGAAACAGTAAATGGGCCTGTCGGGATGACGCAAGGTTTTGATAAGATGTTTATCTTTAGAACCAATAAGACCACACTTTCTGCAAGTCCGAAACTTAATCAGGTGGCTATATCTTCGGCATCTCAGTCGGGTCAGACCATAACAGTAAACACATCCACAGATCATGGGCGTGTGACAGGTGACTTTGTCACGCTGACGAACTTGGGCGGTTGGACAGTTAATCCGAATAATTGCTATGATATAACAAAGACATCTAGTACTCAGTTTACTGTAACAATGGATTCTTCGCAGACTGCCACTTTTAATGTATCAGGGGCACAGGTGGAATATTTTGCGGATTTCACTAGCGTACCAAGTGGGACTTATACCGCTCCTCAATATCTCACAGATACAACCACCACGGCATCAAGTGGATTAGTCACTATGGATGTGCCAACTCATGGGCTTTCAGTGGGAGATCAAGTGACAATTAGAGACGGGCAATCACCATATGACCTCTTTAAAGATCAGAGCGCTAGAGTTAATTCAGCCACCACAAATCAATTTACATTTAATCTAGGAGTTGAAAATGTATCAGTCGGGCAATCGTTATCGCTGACAGTCTCAAAACAATTGGCATTAGGTAAAGGGTTCGTTCATCAACCTGCGGCTCCATTTGGTGAATTTCATCAGCGAAGACTTTGGCTTCCGTTTCAGTACACATCAGATGCACCCCCAACAGATAGAGAGATCCGTGATGAGATTGCCGTTTCGGACATTTTTGACAGTGACACATTCGATATAATCGGAAATCAATTTCGGACTAGTTCAGGTAAAAGTGATTTCTTGGTAGGGATCAAAGGATTCACACAGGATTCGGTAGTCGCATTTAATCGTAAATCTATTCACCTGCTTACGGGGTCAAGCGGATCTTTAGCTGATGTAAAAACGACTATGGTCACGGATGAAGTCGGAGCATCTGCCCGTAAGTCAATCGTGCAAGTAGCGAATCAATTTTTGTTTCTGTCAGATCGTGGTATTTTCGCGATTCAGTTCCTGGACGAATATAACTTGAGAGGGACAGGCACACCTTTATCTGAACCGATTCAGCCATTTATAGATCGAATCAATCAGAACTATGCACATCTATCCACAGGCGTTTATTTCGACTCCCGTTATTGGTTGGCATTACCATTGGATTCATCACCCGGAGCGGGGGATGCAACAAAGCTAAACACAATCATCGTTTATTCATTCATCAATGGAGGCTTTGAAAGTATTGACAGTGTAAACTCATCTGAGTTTGGCATCAGAGATTTGCTTGTCGCGAGGGAAGGGGCACAGAATGCTTTGTATTTAACAACGGAAGAAGGTGGGATTCACAAAGTAGATTCAGTAGAGGGTGATGATCTTGTGTCTTTGACCGCAGGACAGGCAACCACAACCCCAATACCCGTAATCAGTCAACTAACGACCAGGCAATATGATGCCGACTCAATGGATCGTAAAAATTTCAGCAGAGCAGAATTTCATGTAAAATCAAATGATGGATTTTCAACCGATGGTAACTTGCAATTCATCACCGAAGATCCTGACGCGACTACAGAAATAACAAGCATATCCTCACTACTCGGAGGTAAATTAGCATCTGATGAAGAGGCATCTATTCGTCTGCGTGTTAGGAAGCGTGGATTTGGGGTTCAGGCAGACTTTAAACCTACCGATGGAAGACCTTATTTAAGGTCAGCAAAAGTGGATGCCAGGATAGCAGATAGATCAACAACTACAGTTTCATAAGGAGAACTTAAAATGCCAATCATAAGCACAGCACAATCATTCTCGTCAGGAGATCAAGTAACCGCACAAAAATTGGAAGATATTGCCAATCAAGCAAGTTTTCTAACCGCATCAGGTACAGCCACGGATGGATCGACTCTTGAGGTGCATAGCACGGGAGGATACCTTTTGGTGAAAGAGGATGGAATAACATCTAATGAACTTCGTGATGATCCGAGTACAGATGCAAATCGGGCAGTCACTACGAATCATATAAAAGATTCAAATGTTACAACTGCAAAGATTGCTAACAGTGCTGTCGAATTTGCTAAAATTCAAGACATAAGCACGGCAAAGGTTCTTGGTCGAACAGCGGCGGGAGCAGGCGTAGTTGGGGAAGTGGATCTCTTAGATCAGGATGATATGGGTGGATCGACTCCTTCTGATACTGCCCTGGCGACTCAGCAGAGCATCAAGACTTATGTCGATAATTCCATTCCCGACACATCTCAGCTTCTACGAGCTAAATGCTCATTTGATGGTAGTTCAACTAACCCTTCTGCAAACACAGGGGCGTTTAATATTTTATCAATTACTAAAAACGCCACAGGGGATTACACTGTAACTTTTAATGATGCTGTAACTAATCCTGTTGCTTGTGTTACGGCATTGCAGGCTCAAAACACAAACCCGATGGATGCCTCGATACACACAATTAATTCATCCACAGTTCGAATAATTACAGGCACAAACACATCAGGCCTTATTGATGTAATTGTTCACTTAATCGTTTTTTAAAATTAAGCCCATGAAAAAGAAGAAAATCAAAGATCCATTGGCCGAGGCCGCCAGGCTTTTAAATGAGAATGCTCCCGAAGGAGAATCGCTCGCATACATTAACTCGAAAGAGGCAGATGTTTTAAAGCGATTGGGTGGGGCAGGTAAGTCTACAAACAGTTCAGGAGTTCCATCTTATTTCACCTTACCTGATTTTAATGCGGGAACTGCGGCACAGGAGTATGTAGCCGCAATGGCTGATCCGGCATTACAGCAGACAATGCTCCACAATCGTCAGGCTTATGATCCGCAATACCAGGATTTACAGATGGATCTAGCTCGAAGAGCCGCTGATCCGATGGCAAGCCTAGCCGAGCAAGAAGCAATGAGGGCACAGGATTTTGGTCGGACAATGGCCGAGCGTGATGCCACTTCCAATATCGAGTTTCTTAATCAGTATGGTGCTGACATAAATCAGGCTCGTAGGGCATCCGATCCGCTCATGCAAGCCCGTGTGGAGCAGATGAACAAGGTGGCTGATGATGCATTCCAGGAGTCACAGATGCAGGATCTTTCCCCTGAGATGCGTAGGCGAGCCACTCAGTCCGCAAGAGAGGGATTAACCGCAAGAGGGCGTGGTATGGATAATGCGGCCATCGCCGCAGAAGCGATGAGTCGGGAGGACTATCTCCGCGACATCGTAAATAATGCCCGTGGGCAGGTTCAGAGTTTAGGAACTACCGCAGGCAACTTTAACCGAGCAACAGGCATGGACCCACTGATGATGACCCGTGGGGGGAGTGATTTCACGCAACAGGGATTTGGTCAAAGATCCGCACTTTTTGGAATACCACAGGAATCAGTAACTCGAATAAATCCCGATGCAGGTGTGAATATTGGTATGCAAGCCTATGCGAATAAGGCTAATGCAATGGCTAATGCTTATGCGGCGGATAAAGCGGCAGACGCTTCATTGACTAGTGGACTTCTTGGTTTTGCAGGATCACTTGGTGGTGGCTTTCTAGCGGGTCGCGGTAAGCTGGGACAATCGATGGGTGATTATTACGGAAATTCAACAAGTGCAATGATGGCAGACGCAGTGCCCTTTCCGGGCTAAAGGAGAAAACAAAATGGCAATAGGAGATACAGTACAGGCGGGATTAATGAGGGTGGATACTACTCCACTCCTACAGGCTCAGATTCGAAGTTCCGAGCAAATGGGTAATGCGATTGCCGGACTTGGGCGTGATATAGGAAGTGGAATTGAGAAGTTTATGCAGAACAAAAAGGAGGGCGAGGCCGCAGAAATGCAGATCGGTGCTCTCCTGCAAAATATGTCACCCGAAAGGCAAAAAGAGATTCAATCGGGTGAAGGTGAACTGGGTAAGTCGCTATCCAAGTTTTTAAGTGGTGAACTTGGTAACTCAAAAAAGAAGGCATTGCTTGGGAGCCTAATGACAATAAACACTGCCGATCAGCTAAAGAGAGAAGAAGCTATGGCCGCTGAAAGATTTAAACAGCAACAAGAGGCAAATGAGTTAAAAAGGCAACTTATTCAAGGACAGATAGATGATCGATTGAGTGATAGGCAAGCGACCGAAACATTGATAACAAAACTCTATTCTCGGAAACCTACTGGCAAATTAAACGAGGCTGGGCAGGATGATTTAGAAAGAGGTTTGGCATTCTTACCACCTGGTCCACAGGCAAGAGAAGAGTATAAAAATCGATTACTTCAAGACCCTCAGTTTCAACAGACTGAGCCTGTTATGGGAATGACTGGTAATCCATTTCTTCAACAGTTTGCGGGTGACTCTCCTGCTGTTCAAAACTTGGCATTGGCATATAATCAGGCAAATGCTCCAAAGCCGATGACTCCAAAGGAGGAGGCTGAATTAAATAAAATTCTTTTAGGTAATCGTAAAACAGAGCTTGAGTTATCTAATTTAGAAACTCCAAAAGAAACCTACAAGCCTGGTCCCGACATTATGTCCAATAACATAAAGAGGGCTAACGATATAATGGATAATGATGGAATAATTCCAGCGACTAGTTTTGGTGGATTATTAAAAGCTGTGCCTGGTACAGATGCCCATAAACTTGGTAATTTGTTGCAAACCATAAAAGGAAACATCGGATTTGATTACCTCCAACAAATGCGAGAAAACTCGCCAACGGGCGGAGCATTGGGGCAAGTATCCAATCAAGAACTAAGCACTCTGCAATCTGTCTTTGGTAGCTTGGAGCAGACTCAAAGAGCGGAAGATTTAAAGTACAACCTTCAATTACTAAACCATGTCTATAATAACATTATTCATGGAAAAGGTAAGCATGATATTCCTCACCCAGATGTAAAAAATGATTCACAAGGTCAAACACCTCAAGTCGATCCATCTGCTCCAGCCTCCCAGGCTACTCTCGATGAGTTAGAAAAGAAGAGACAATTACGCAGTAAAAGGGCAGGATTATAATGCTTACCCAAGAACAAGCACTCGCCGAGTTAAGACAATTAAACATGGAACTCGGACTAGCCGAGGATGATGGTATTCCTATGACGCAGGCTCAAGCGGAAGCGGAGCTTCGCAGACTAGACGAGGAACTAGCATCCACTCCTGAATCGTTTGACGAATATGTCGCTCGCAGAAAACAGGAGGACAGCAGATCGCTCGGAGAAAAGACATCGGCCTTTACTGATTCATTTATTACAGGAGCCGGCACACTGGCCGAAGAGGGTGGCCGAGCAATCAAGCAACTGTTTGCCGGTGATGTTGGACTAAAAGAAGCAAAGGGAGTATTCCAGGTAGGTATAAAAGATTTCGGTAGATTTGCCAAAACTCTAGGCGGTGCGGCGATGGATAACTTCTACTCGGATGAAAACGAAATGAGGAGGGAATACGAGAGATATAAAGATAACTTCCTCTACAATCAAAATGTCAGAACTGCCATGCTCGACACATTCGATGAGAAGGGCAGGGACTTTGTCAGTTTTGGAGCAAACTTTGTCGATCCGACCATGTTTATACCGATTGCCGGTCAAGTCTCAAAAGCCGCATCAGTTGGATTAAAATCTGCAAGACTCGGAAAGGTTGCTAAAGCGATAGAGAAGGGTGGTGCAATAGCATCTAAACCTACCGAACTAGTTGCAAAAGGTACACGCAAAGCACTTGAGAAAACCGCCCAAGCAGGATCGAAGATCGCCGGTGCTACCGGCAAGGCGGGAGAGGTTACCTCAAAGGTTGCCGCCTTCCCTCGGGATATGGTTACCAAGCTTGCTAGTAAAACAATTGATCCGAAAGTAGCAGGTTCAGGCATACTCGGAGCACAAGTAACAGGTGCATTTACAGGAGCAGTACCTGGCCTCGGTTTACTCACCTCCGCAGAAGTGGCTGGATATATAGCCAACAAATCGGGTAGGGGGATGGAGCGGGTATTAACGGCACTCGGTTCTGAGGCTGGGCAGAAAAGATTCCTCCAACGCCTCGCCATGCAGGCAGATTCACCGACTACAAGAAAACTCGCCCTTTATGCCCACAAGCTAGGAGGCACAAGGATGGGCGATATGGCATTTAATTCGTTAGTAAATGGTATTTCTGTATCCACATTGAACGGAGCTTTGGCATACGCAACCACCGATAATATCGAAGAACTCGGACAGGCTATGGGAGCAGGCTTCGCAATGGGTGGAGCATTACCTGTTGGTCAACCTGGTATGAGGGTAGGCAGATCACAAGCCGCCCGTAATCAGTCATCAGTAAACTTTCTGGAGGCAAAACTTGGGCAGGATCAATTAAAGCACTTCCGTAAGATGGACCCCGATGCCCGCCTAGCTTTTGCCACAGTAGAAGAGGCAGGCATAAAAGCACCCAAGCTTATGTTCGTGGATAAGGATTTGATGCTTAAAACCCTCAGAGAGAAAGATCCAAACATCCGCCAAGCACCCAACGCTTATTTCGATCAAAACGATAACACTATCTATGTGAATGAAAATGGCCGAGCCAGCAAAAGCTCGAAAGAAGCATTTGACATTCTTACCCATGAACTCGGCCACGGATTTATCACTCAGGCGATTAAGGACGATCCATTCTTTGCCCGAAAGATTTTAGAACAGTATGAGGCAAAGCCTGGTGAAAAGTCATTTGAGTTTGCATTTACCAAAGACTCAGCAGGAGCACCAATCGACTCCATCATGCTCAATGAAGATGCGAAGAAGATTGCCAGTGCATACGACAGCATACAGGAAGGCGATAAATCAATCGGAATAGGGCAGGATGCCAATTTACTCGCCCAGGAGATTGGAGCCGAGCAGTTCGCCATGATGATGGTCGATAATCCTAACTACTTTAACACCATCGAACCATCCCTCCGTCAGAAGCTACTCGAGGGATCTCGCAAAGTGCTGACCCTCTTTGGTGCTGTGGATGGCAATACCGGCAACCCGTTGGATGTTTCCATCTCCCCAATCCTTAAACGCAACAAGTCCATCCGCAACCTCTATAAGAACTATACAAAGCAAAGAGATGCTTCGATTGCGGACAAGGTTGACCTTGCGGATAAAGGAGTGGCGATTAAGGTCCGTAAAGGCGAATCGGCGGATCAAGCGGTGGATAGGATGTATGGTAAAGTATTCGGTGCTAAAAGTTTCAGTCTAGATGATGTGTCGGGATTTAGAATCAATAATAAAAAGATCAAGAAAATCCTCACAGACATAAAAGACAGATTAGTCGAATCTCCTGAAGGATCTCTTCGAGTTGAGCGAAATCAAATAGTAGGCAAGGAGTTAAACAAAGACTTAAAGGAAGCACTTTTATTCGGAGATAAATTAGGAAATAAAAATGTCCTACTGAATGCTATACTTGAAGGCATTAAGAACTTAACAGAGTTTAATTTCTTGTATCGTGCCGGTAAACCAAGCAAATACTCCGATAACGAGTTAAGAGCTAGAATCGTTACTCCATTTCAAATCAGAGTAACTGGATTATCACCTAGATCGAAGTCTGCCGCATCTGTAAAGATGGATGCATACGATTTAGCATATCTTCGGAATAATGTTGAAGTATTAGCTAGAGAAGGATTCACCGACAAGCCGGAAGATTTAATAAAGGAAGCCAGGAGGGTAGCTCAACAAGCATTAGAAGATCCCGAAGGCAGAATTAATCCTGAGGGTAATTACGAGAATGAACTTGTTACCGCAGTATTCGGCCAGCCTGAGTCTGCTCAATTTATAAAGAATCCAAAACTCAGAGCATTATTAGACCCCGAGAAAGGTCCTCCTAAGCTAAAGCATTCAATTCGCTCCTACGATGTGGACGCATTGGCTGGGTTAGTTCCAACCGGCAAGAGCGGGATCGCATTTGATTGGTTCAATATCAAAAACAATTACTCGCCCTTCGATGATAAGCTGTTCATCCCAGCCTACCACGGCACACCGCACACCTTTTCAGCCGAGCCAGGAGCACCCTTCGGCAGATTCAGAACATCGGCCATCGGTACTGGCGAGGGTGCGCAAGCCTATGGGCATGGGCTTTACTTTGCGGGGAAGAAGGAAGTGGCGGAGCATTATCGGAAAGTGCTAACTCAGGACGAAAGAGGTTTTTACGATGGTCAACCTTACAACTCAAGAGACCCAAGGCATCAAGCGGCACTAGACTTAGAGAACTTTGGGGATCGAGAAGCATTGATAGGTTATTACGAAAGAAGGGCTAAAAGAATGCCTAATGCTGATCGTAGTGATTTGGTAAAAATCCTTCGTGATAAAACTGAAGCTAAAAAAACTCCACCCCCTAAAGGCTCCCTCTACAAAGTCGAACTAGCCCCCAAGGAGAACGAGTATTTGCTATGGGATAAGCCTCTGTCCGAGCAACCCAAGGGGGTGAGGGAGAAGGTAAAAAATTTACTGTTAAAGACAGAAGATGAGTCGGGTTTTGATTTCACTTATGGTAGACCAAGTGACAGAGTTGGAACAGGCGAAGAGGTATATCGTGCTTTAGCGGGTTTAAATCGATCTAATAACCCTAATGCCGCCGCCTCCGCCGCCCTAAAAGAAGCCGGCATACCAGGCATCAAATACCTCGATGGTTCATCCCGAAATCAGGCTACCTTTAAGATTACTCCTCCATCCCAAACAGTTTCAGGTAAATATATGGTCAAAGGAGATGACTATAATTCCAAAGGAAAGCACTTTGATACTAAAGCAGAAGCCGAAAAATATCTACAGGAACAATTAGATAAATTGGATTACAATTATGTAATCTTCGATGAAGCCGATGTGCAGATTACTGAGAAACTCTTCATGCCGGCTGGGGAAAATCCCTTGAATAGAAATCCAATTAAGGATAATCAAGGCCCTGTAATGGATTTTAATAAAAACTGGAATACTAAATTTAGTAATTTAGATAAATTCATAGAAGAAGCTGAATTAGTTGGTACTAGATGGGCTCCAAAGGGTGATGATAGTTTTTATCCATTGGGATACAAAACAGACAAAAATTTTGAAGGTTCGTATTCAGACGCTATTAAGAAAAAAGGAAGTAAATATGACCCAATTGAGGAAAGTAAAAAAGCTCAACAAAATTTACGAAAAGAATTTAATAAATACAAGAGGCATGAAGTTGAACTCTCTGACAAATCTCAATTAGTAGGATGGTCAACTTTTATCGATGGTGGAGGAATTGGATTCCAAGAACAAAAAGGTATTCCTCGGCAACTCATTGAAGCTATATTAGTAAAGAGAGATGGTGATGTTTTTGCTGTAGCTATAGCAGATGATATTAGTCCAGGCTTTACAACCTTAGAAGGTGGACTTCAAAAAACAACAGGTAAAGATCATGCGGGCATAATAGAGCAAGTCGAAAGAGGTGAGACTATACCTGTTACGGAACAAAATAAATTACAGGAGAAAGTTGTAGTAATACCATTAAAAAGCGATCAAGCACTTGATGCTATAAATCGACCTATTCAAAGCTCCGACAAACTCTTTATGCCGGCCTCCGAGGCTGGTGCGGGGGAGAGGAATATTCTTTTTATGCCGGCAGGCGGTGACAAGCTAACTGCTACACACAATTTAAGTGCAGAGGCTTTAGCCAAAGCAGACGAACTAGGGGGCTTGCCAGTACCATCGGTAGGAATTACCAAGGGTAGGGCATTGGAAGGATTTGGCGAGGTTACCTTACTGGGAACTCGGCCATTAGTAGACCCCGAGCTTGGAGTGCCAGCATTTGGATCGGATGTTTATTCCAAGCGATTTCCCAGAGAAAAGTATAAGCCTGTGAAAATGAAGAAAGCAGATGATTTTATTGCCAAATATAGACCATTTGCGAATGAAACAGGTGGGCATGAATTATCTTTAATCTTTGAGGCTCTAGTAAATTCACCCGATTTAGGTGATGCTAAATGGAGGTTTATGTCCTCTGATTTCGCAAAGATGGCGTTTTTAAAAGACAAGGGTAAGCCTGTTAGAGTCCCTAAGAAAAAAGAAAGCGTTGATGCCATTGTAGATCAACAACTGGTAAACGAAGTTTCAAAATTAGCTAAATTATACGAAAATATACGACCCAATGATCCTGAATGGAAGCAGTATTCAAAATATCTTAGAGATGCTTTTGATCGTTCTGATTTAGCTAAAAAAGATAAGTTCATTAGAGACACAATGTTGGAAAATTTATTTGATGAAAATAATTTAGCTTATTTTGGTCCAGGAGATAGAATATTGAGGGACATCAGAAAGTTCGGCAATATGGTGATCGATAAAAGCAAACTTAGAGATCGAATCGAAAAGAAATTTACTAAAAACTTAAAAGCTGAATACGAAAAATGGGCTACTCAGGAAATAGCCTCATTGTTCGATGACCCTTACATAATTGTAGATGGTAAAAAAGTTCCCTTAACCTTAGATACTGCTACGGATTCTATGACTGGTAGAATAAGGGCAGTAGAGAAAAATATGACATTTGGACCTGGTGAGGCGAGAAGCATGGGATCGCCAAAATTCTCCAATATTCAAGAGATGCGTAATAGGTCAGATGTTTTAGTCTCTAAGGAAAAATTTGATAGTTATAAAGAGAATATACAAGACCCTATACATGAAGCCTTCAGAGAATCTGCAATGCAGGCATATAAATATTCGGATGGTTGGACATCGTTGGATCTTTCTTACAGAGCTTTAGGCCAATACCTACAATCTTTTAAAGGTTCTAGTAAGCAAAGAATGAGATCGGCACTAAGAAAATACGATTTTATCCCAAACGATTCATTAGTCGAAAAAGCTATTAAGGCCGCTGAAGTTTTAAGGGATGCACCGACTGAATACTTTGAAGCAAAACCTCAAAGAGCGGTAAAACTTGAAGAATTTGCTGGGGCAATCATACCAAAGAAAGCCAGCCCAAAGGTAAAACAACTAGCCGATAAATACGGGTGGGAAGTAAAAACATACGATCCTAATAAACCTGAGACTCGGCAAGCCGCTGTAAGGCAACTAGCCAATCGATTACAAAGGCAAGGTAAAGAGGTTTTATTCATGCCCTCAGACTCCAAAGCACCAACCCGCCAACCCGCCAATCGGATTACCCGCCAAGCACCAGCTATGCCTGGTAATCGGTTCATGCTACCTGCGGCTACAGCAGGTGCTAAATCTGCCGAGCGATTTCGCTAATTAGGGACTGATATTCCCGAATATCCGCAAGCAATCCCTTGCGTTAAATAGGTATTAATTTCTGCCAATTTCTGCCGTTTTAGGGTTGATCTTGGTAATATCTGTGCCAAAATTAAGGCAAGCAGTTGCATGATATAATTATGAAAAAAGGTAAGAAAAGATGGATTAACGACATGGCGTGTACATTGCACTATGCGGGTATGACCCGTAAGTGTTTTGGTGAATCAATTGATCATTTAAAGCAACGAGTCCCCGAGGCGATCCAACGCCAGTGGAAATTACGAGCTAATTTGAATACTGACTTCATGCATAAACTATCCGATAATGAGTATCGAGGTTATACAATAGCCATTTCGGGTGAACGCATAAACTATGTCATTATTGATCGAAAGAACACTATTAAAGAGGCCGCCAAGCTTCTTGGGCAGATCGGAGGCCAGGCTGGCACAGGTAAGAAAAAAGTCCGAGGGGATTCGAATTATTATCGAGTTTTACGGATGAAAGGTGTGGAGAAAAATAAAATAAAACAGAGTGAAAATGTCACTAATAATAAAAAAGTGTAAATTTTTTAAAAAAAGTGAATATAGTTATTGACGAGTTATCCGTTTTGCTCCATCAGTGGAATAGTTCAGCAAGTGATGGGCTGAATAAGTTCTTTCAAATTACAAAACATAACAACAATCGGCGGGAGTTGTGCAGATTTGTTTCGCACAATATGCATTACCTTCATATTTCGACATTTCTGCACAATAAGTAGTACTTAGTTTTTTCCTGTCGGTTGTTATTCACAATAACCCGACAATGGAAAAATTACTCGAACAATACCACCCAATACTCCTATCGAAGGAAGATGTCAAAGCGATCTTCCGTTTAGGCTCTGACAGAAGTTTAAGAGACCTGAAAAAAGAATACGGCCTACGCAAGAAAGGTCGTTATTACTTAACTAAGTATGTTCGCGAAGCGATCCAAGAGATGGAAAGCGAGCAAGCGGCATGAAACTGACCATTGGAATTGATCCAGGTAAAAGTGGCGGCTACGCAATCGCTTGGGGCGGGAAGCACAGTATTAACCTGCATTCGCTTGGCGAGGACTTCGAATTTGTCGAACATATGCAGGACTTAANAGACCATCCTGATGTCACATCGATTGAGGCAGTGGTTGAATTGGTTCCGCCGTTTGTCGGGAAGAAGATACCTTCCAGTAGCTCGTTCAAATTAGGGGANAATTATGGATTTCTTAAAGGTGTACTCAGGTCATTGGAAATACCTTTCACCCTTGTCCGACCACAGGAATGGCAGAAGGGGCTGAGTGGGCTGAGTGGTCTGACATCGAACAAGCGTAAGAAGGTTCTAATGAATCACGCAAAACAATTTTTCCCTCAAGTGAAGGGACTCACTCTCAAAACAGCCGATGCGGTTCTTATCCTTCGGCATTTTTTACTAAACACCTAATGAGTCTCCCACTCGTAAAAAAGGGAATAGAAAGCAAATAATAACATGGCAATACTAACACAATCATCTAGCGGAGACGGACCGATAACAGGTTGGGATCTTCCACTTTGCAGACCAGGGCAATACTTGGCCGTATGTCTTGATGTCAAAGATAGCTTCGGCATACAGCGTCCTAAATATGAGAATCCCGCTGAAATAGAAACTCTTGATGTCTGCCGATTTATTTTCGGAACACAGGACGGGCAAATGGTACAGACAGGCGAGATGAAAATCTCAGCCCATGAGAAGAGTAAACTGACAGGCGTACTTACCTCATGGTTAGGTTCAGCACCTGGAGCAGGATTCGACACTGAATCTTTAAGAGGTAAGGGAGCGATGATTAACATCGTGGAGAAGACCTCACAAAAGGGCAGAACCTACTCCGATATCACATCGGTAACTCCAGTAATGGCAGGCATGGAGGCACAGGTTCCACAGGCATCGAACTTTACGATACCAGGCGGATCACCTGCTCCTGCTCAACCTGCTCCTGCACAACCTGCTCCACAGGCGACTACCACAGTAACAGTCGAGCAACCTCAGACAGTTCAGCCGGCACAGGCACAAACTCAAATGTTTTCCCAACCATCTTCAGGACAGAGCGTTCCGTTCTGAGTTAGTACAGACATAGTAAAACCCCTGGGTGGCCGGTTAGTGTGTGGCCGGTCACCCTTTACCCCAACAATAACGACATGAATCCAATAATACTTTTAATAATAGGGTGGCTCGCAGTAGTCATCGATATGATCACATGAGAGAACTCAGCGACATATTTAAGGCAGTCGAAAAGACTNGATACTCAGAAGCAGATATCATCAGTAAGAATCGAAAACAGCCCTTGGCTTTAGTTCGACAGCTTGCCGTTTGGCTTGCCCGAGAGGGAAGAACATATGCCGAGTTAGGTGTTATCTTCCAGCGAAATCATGCGGCGTGTCTTAATTCGGTCAGACAGGTCGAAGGTAGACTTTCCTATAACGATTTAGAGGTCATTAAAATGATGGAAAAGATGGAGGTGGCTACATGATCTACATCAAGCGAACCATCCACCTGGTATATTTTTTATACAGATGTGGGAAGGAGGTAATCCGTGGCTATATTAGCACAAAAGCCTAAGCGAGGAAGTGGTGGCCATTGGTACACCGCAACAGGTGAAGCTCGCCATACGATGCCCCGAGCGGACGGGAGTGGCGAAAGGAATACTACCCTACGAGATGCTAAAAAGTATCGATTGATACCATCGGTAACTACTCTACTCGGAATGTTTGCAAAGCCTGGGCTTGATCGTTGGAAACAGGATCAACTCTTGCGGATAGCTTACGATAACCCTCCAAAAATGGACGAATCTTTTGAACGATTTGCAGACCGATGCTTAGTTGAGCATGAAAAGCCTGTTGAGGAGGCGGCCGACTTTGGAACTAGAATCCATGATGCCATCGAGAAATACTTTGAAGGTTATCCTATAGATGATGATTTGCTCGAATATGTAAATCCCGCGTTCCAGTGGAAGCAGGAGAATCAATTACGATTCATTGAGAGGGAAAAGATTCTCGTAAATATGGAACACGGATTTGCGGGTACTGTCGATATCGTAGGAAAGGGAGCCGAGGATCAAAAGTTTATTGTCGATTGGAAGACCCGTAAAACGAAGAAGGGGGTCAAGGTAACAAGTTACGACTTTCAGATTCATCAGATCGCCGCCTATGCCGCTACCTATTGGGGNGAGGATCAGGTGGAACAGATGNNNGTNCATGGAGCAAACTGTTACATNNNNTCNACNGAACCTGGTCGCTTNGAGGTGATTAAATATNCTCCNGANGANATNCGGGATGCCTGGCAGGTATTCAAGGGAGTCTGTAGAATATGGAGATCCCTTAAGGGATACGATCCTAGAAAGACTTCCGACTAATGGGTCCGGATAACTGGGGAAATGCAACAAGGAGGAGAAGCATCTACGATGGTCTGTTTCCATCCACCGAGGAGATGCAAAAGGCATGGGCTTACTTTTGGTCGCAGAACCGACTCAGTATTGATGAGCACGGACGGAAGTATCGGACGAACGAACAGAGGGTGATGCCGGTAACCAAGGAATTTGAATTTAAGAATAAGAGGAGGGGGCATGGGTAAGTTCATAAGTTTATTTGCTGGGGTTGGTGGATTCGATCTCGGCATGGAGCAGGCGGGGCATGAATGCGTTGCCCAAGTGGAATGGGACAAGAATGCGGCGGGTGTATTAAAGCATCGCTGGCCGAATGTTCCCCTGTTCTGCGATGTATCAAAAGTATCGGCGGATGATCTGCCCGATTGTGAATTTATAACATACGGCTTTCCTTGTCAGGATCTCAGTATAGCCGGCCAAAGAAAGGGATTAGATGGAAAACGATCAGGATTATTTTATGAAGCAACTAGACTTATTCGGGAACTGCGATCCCGAGGATGCGGGCTACGCTTTGCCGTGGCAGAAAATGTCGGAGGATTGTTCTCCGCAGATGATGGTCTCGCACTTGCAAGGTGTATCCGAGAGCTACTCGACAGCGGGGCTTGTGAAACGGGATGGAGGTTACTCGACAGTCAGTATTTCGGTGTGGCCCAAAGACGGAAGCGCGTGTTCATTGTCTCAGATTTTGGAGGCGAATCCGTTGACGAAATACTCGCTATCACCGAAAGCCTGCCAGGGTATCCTGCGCCGAGCCGAGAAGCGGGGAAAGGAACTGCCGGAGATGCTGGAGCGGGCTTTACAGCGAGTAGCTTCGGAGGGTACGAGCAAGGATGCNGAACCCTGCGAAGCCAAGGCGGAGATTTAGGCGGAGGAAGTGAGACGCTTGCGGTAAATGCCGCATTCAGCGATGGAAGCCAAACAAGCTCAAGCCTGACCACCCGATGCCATGATCAATTTATGCCCGACAAGGGCAACTTTTGTGCGGTGATACAGAATAAGAATACTTCAGTCGTCTCATGGAACGGAGACACAACCCCCAAGGCTTCCGAGGATGTATCGGTAACTCTGCGTAGCCAGCAAGGCGGGGAANGCGTGGGGGTGGCATTNACCGCATCCGACCGATCAAACAAGGCGGCATGGGAGGGTGATATTAGTGGGACGATAAATTGTCAGATGAACTCGGAGTCGAGNAATCTGCAAATGGGAGTCCGAGAAAACCTAACNGTCCGCNGACTCACTCCAATCGAATGCGAACGCCTACAGGGATTCCCCGATAATTGGACANCNGAAAAGATGGAACTGANTCCTTGAGGGNAACGAGTGGAAGGCNACCGNCAAGGTNGTCAAACAGGCAGATGGTCCACGNTANAAGGCGATGGGNAATGCNGTCACNGTCAATGTGGCTGAGTGGATAGGGAAACAGATTGGAAAGGTTTTAGACAAATGACTTTAAGAGCGATCCCGCCTTTGGGCCGCAAGGCGATAGGCAAACAAGACCACCTCCAGGACACTCGCTGGGGCGGGATTGCTCTTTTTACACTTATGAAAGCAATAATAATAATAGCACTGATCGCACTGGTTGGATGTGCGAGGAACCAACAGAATATCCGTTGCATTAATGCTCCTGAACCTGGGCATGGCCCGTGTCCATTCTGTACGCAATGAATATCGAATATAAAATGGGTATAGGTCTACCCCGAGGGGAAAAGATAATCGTCAAAGTGGGGGCAAGGCAGGCGGATATATGGCTCGACCATGAGGAGTTTGCCTGGCGGGTAAAGATCGACAGGGATCTCCCCGAAACAACTTACCCTCACCTCGAGAATGCGATCCTTTCGGCACAGACTTTACTGAAGGAGGTTCCATGATTGTCGCTTTTGATGTAGAAACCTTTTGGACCAAGCGATACTCGGTCGCCAAGATCGGACTCGACCGATATGTGAAGCATCCCGACTTTCGGGTTACCCTGGTATCCATCGTAACAGAGGATGGATTTGAATGGGTAGGGGAGCCACAGAACCTGCTGGTCGAGCGATTAAACGGCCATACCCTAATCTCCCATAATGCGGAGTTTGATTCTGTCTGTGCAAGGGCCGCCATCTTCAAGGGACAGATGCCCGAGTTCATGCCAGCTGATTGGATATGTACCGCCGACATGGCATCGTATCACCAGCTACCCCGATCACTTGCCGGTGCAGTCAAGGAACTGTTCAACGAGGAATTATCCAAGGATGCCCGTGAACAGATGGCAGGTTTATCGGTTGAAGAGATTCAATCGAATCAGGCATTTATAAACTATGCCCTGGAGGACAGCCGAGCCTGTCTGCGGGTATATCAGGAACTGGATGCCGGCTTCCCCGAGAAGGAGAGATTGCTGTCATCCCTGACCCGCAGAATCGCATCCCGAGGATTGGCGATTGATGGTCCACTCTGTCAGCAGTTCATCGATAAGACAGATAAAATTTTAGAGGAAACTCCGAAACAAACAACCGAATGGAGACAGGCTAACTTAGCTAACCAAACATTCGAAAAACTACTGATGGGTCAACGATCTGACCGGCGGGTTCCTACCCGCTTAAAATATTGCGGTGCTCCTCATACTAAACGATGGAGCGGTGGAGGTGTCATTAACTTCCAGGCCATCCCTAACGACGGAATTGGTGACATCTCGGCAAGGCAGTGCCTCAAGGCTCCCGCCGGTCGGGTCTTAGTATCAGCAGACTTATCTCAGATCGAACCGCGCGTGATTGCGTACCTTGTAGGCGATCTAGATTTCCTCGGATTAGTCAGGGGAGGAATCGATATCTACGAGGCACATGGTCGGGCCTCCAAACTCTATAAGGAGGATGAACCGATGGCCGAGCTTGCCCCTGAAATGAGGAAGCTGTGCAAGGCGAGACTACTCGGGCTGGGCTATGGATGCGGACCTAAGAAATTTATCGAGGTAGCAAAAAGCTACGGCGTGAACATGACCCAGTCACAGGCGAATGAACAGGTGCTTTTATACCGAGCACAGAATCCTGATGTCATGCTCGCCTGGTCAAAGATGGAAGACCAGTTCAGAGAATGGATGAAGGAGACTCCCGAGTGTATCACCTTTGAAACACGATGCGGTGTACCTGTCCGCTACTTCAATGCCCACGAAAAGGACGGGGATCTCTATGCTTCGACTACCCGAGGATATGAACCGGTCAAACTCTATGGAGCTAGACTCTTTCAAAACCTTGTGCAGGCAACCGCACGATCCATATTCGCCGATGCCCTTATCCGAATAGAGGCCGCCGGCTTACCCGTCTGTCTCCATGTCCACGACAGTATCTGCCTTGAGGTAGGCGAGGACGAGGGACAGGCGGCACTGGACCTTTTACTACAACTATTAACCCAAGAATCTCCGAACTACCAGGGATTACCCCTGGCGGCAGAAGGAGAAATTAAAACCCACTACTGATATGAAGTTCTTAAAAAACTTAGACTATACAGAAGTGCAGGATGATAATTGGAAGTTTTATGCACATTTCATTTTTGATACCTCAAATTATTCTGATCCAATTCAAGCCAAACTATCAATAGCATCATTTATATCAAAGCGTTTTCATGTTAAATTTGGTGAGCAAATTGTAATTGATAAACAAGTTTCAGACGATTTATCACAAACCGATTTAGGGGACATCACATTTGAAGAATTACCCATACTGAATGAGTCTTTGGAATTTTATTTTGAAGATACTGAATTGGGAACTTTTTTACTCAACACTGCTAAACCTGAGAATTTCTCAAAATCCGTTGGACTTAATTACAAAAAAAAACCAGGTGATCAGAAAAAGTGTACATTTAGTTACCAAACTAAAGATGTTCCACAGACACTTATTACAAGAGGTGTAGGTAACATAACCAAAGAAGCTTTATTAGCTGAAGCAGGAAATAACATTATTGATGGTGCTATAGATATGTTGTTCCTCTGCTTCAAGGTTCTGATCTATGCATCGATACCTAAATTAAAACCTAAAAAAATAAGTAAGAAGGAACTTAGGTTTGGTGGAAAACCAAAGGTAAAAGGCAGACCACATTTACCGATTAACCGAGTGGTTTATTTACCCCGCGAGCAGATCATTGACGGGCAAGGCATGACCGAAAGAACCGGCAAAAAGTACAACTTCTATGGTCGGCGTGGATTTATGAGAACATATAAGCACGAACGATACACCAAGATGCGAGGTAAGATTCAATATATGCCTCCTATCCCTCCGAAAGATCAAAAACCTAAGACAACCTATAAAGTAGTAAACGCATGAAACTCCACCCAATACATTACATCCTATTCGGCCTAGCGATACTGATGTTCGCTTACACAGTTCTATCCTTTGCAATGGCGATCTTATGACCTACCCAGCACCTAAAATAATCGGCCTTTGCGGTCCCAAGGGAGTAGGTAAATCGACTTACGCCAAATCATTCGAGGGAGCCGCCGTTCTGTCATTCGCCACCCCGATTAAGGAGATGCTCAAGGTAATCCTTCCGCATCCCGCTTGGCTCGAGAAAAAGGAGGAACCCATACCGGGTTTCCCCGATGGAATAACTGTCAGGCGGATGCTCCAAGAATTGGGAACTTCTTTTGGTAGGGAAACTATCTACCCTAATCTATGGGTCGATATTGCCATGCGGAAAGCCGAGGATCACCTGGGTAAGCGGTTAATCATATTCGATGATATTCGCTTCCCGAACGAAGCGTGGGCGATCAAGCGATTAGGCCATAGGCATGAAATCCTAACACAGATCGTTCATATTTCCAGGAAGGGCCATGAGCCTGATCCTAATGACCTTCATGTTTCAGAGGCGGGACTGCCAAGGCATTTTATCGATAAGTGGGTAACAGTGGATGACGAAGGAGCGGAGACAGAATAACTCCGTCAGAAAGATGGCAACCGACGCGAGGCTGAGACAGATGCTTCGCTCGGTTCCATCAGACCATGCCGGATTTACTCAGGATGAAATCGCACGGAAAGCAGGAGTCGCCAAGCAGACGATTTCCAAGATTGAACGAGCGGCAATGCTAAAAATCACTGAGCAGATCGCCAAGTATCTATCCGACTAATGGCTACCCTTAAAGGAGATCTCCGCAGATGCCTCGAGAATCTGCCAGCAGGTACACTGTCTCACCATGATATCATCCTGCGACTCGCCCTAGTGGTGACCAGGCATATCGATGATGCGAGTGAGGCGGAAAGAGCAGTCGAGCGAGTCCTACGAAATGTATCACATCGACCCAACCAACCTTCCGAGGTCAGGAACGCTGTTAAGGGAGCCTACGACCGCCATAACAACCCTCACATACCTTCCAACCCCATAAAGGTCACTCAGCCCGATCCTTCCCTCAAAGAACAGAATCTAGGCGAAGCAGGGCTGTTCGAGAAATACACAATAAAATCAGACCCCATTCCTATGAATGCCGGTGAGGCGGTCAGTAAACTCTTCGATCCATCCGAGCATATATTTGTACAGCGTCAGGTGGCCGAGAAGGGGAGGCTACTACCCGTATCCGAATGGATCGCTCAACCCGACCTCTCCCAATACCAGTTCATCACATATAACACTTTCCCCGCCGATGCGACCAACCGATCAGAGGCACAGGTGCTTGGGCGAAAATACCTCCTTCACGAAACAGATGATCCATCCCTCTCATTCGAGCAACAGCTTGGGCTGATCAAGCGACTCGAAAATGAAGCCGAACTCGAGATGATCGTAAACTCAGGAGGCAAGTCCCTCCACGCTTGGTTCAAGTGGACTCCAGGTAACAAGAAGGCATTCCTTGAGCTATCTCAAAAGCTCGGTGGAGATCCACGATTCAAACTAATGAACCAACTTTGCCGGCTACCTTGGGGAACCCGACGCAAAGAGGCCAGCCTGCCAGCCGCCCAGCCGATCATCTACTGGAAGGATTGAATGATCCACAAGTTCTTCCTCAAAAAAATGATCGCCCGAAGATTCATCAATCTAGGCGTTCCCGTAAATGAGGCCTGCCACTTTGCCGATCAGATGGATGAAGAGAAATCAGTCCTCATAGTCCGTGATCCCGAGACCTTTAAACCCGATATTATCATATTAATTAAAACAAAACATAAATAACAACATAACATGGCCAGAAGAGAAGATTACCTAACACCCGAAGTGCTNGCCGATGTGGATGAGGTGGACCGATACCTCGCCTCCAAGGGCAAGATNGATTACCCAACCCANNCCGANCAGGATTCACCGCCCACTGCCTANTCCATAGCAATCGATGATCCGCTNCCNCCACCCAAGTTNCTNTCCCTCGAGCAAATGATGACCCATAATACTGATCCCATGCCCAAGCAGGTCATCGAAGGAGTCCTCCACAAAGGCTCCAAAATGATCATCTCAGGCTCATCCAAGGCCGGTAAAACACTCTCCCTCCTCCACCTCGGCCTAGCCGCCGCCAACGGGTCCACCTGGTTAGGCCACCGCACAGCCACCTCCAAAGTAATCTACCTCGACTTTGAACTTAAAAAACGCATTGCCGCCCGCAGGATTGCCGAGATGGTCAATGCGAACTCCGACTANNACCCCAAGAANNANAACTTTATGTACTGCTCCCTCCGNGGCCAGTCCCGTACCCTNGAAGACCTCGTACACCACATAGAAGATCTCGAGGACCATCGCCCCGACCTCGTAATCGTAGACCCNTTCTATAAGCTCGCCACAGGNGCNGANGANAACGATGCCGGTGCTATCGGGGAAATAGTCAACCGAATGGAGAAGTTCTCCGAGCGACTCGACTGCTCATTCGTCTATGCCCATCACTTTTCCAAAGGAAACAAGTCTGACACTGACCACATTGACCGGGCAAGCGGGTCAGGCGTGTTTGCCCGTGATCCCGATGCCATCCTTACCCTCACCCCTCACGAAGAGGAGGATCACCTGGTACTCGAGGCTACCCTCCGAGACTTTCCAACTCCCTCCCCCCAGGTGGTAGAATTTTCTTGGCCAAACTTTATTCATAAGCCCGATATGGAACCTAAACTCCGAAAGCCAGGGCAGACGAAAGAAAATAAACTATTAAACGATAAACTCTCCACCGCCCTCATCGAACTACTAAAACCTAATTCGATCATGGGATTAAATAATCTTNGAACCAAACTNGAGGAGAAAACAGGNGAGGAAATNCATCCTAATAAACTGCGAAATCTTATTAAAAAGACGAAGAATATTAGTGAACTAAAGACTCAAAAGGGTAAAGAAAATATTTACTCTTATACCGAATAATCCTGTCTCAACTCTGTCTCAAAACTAGTAGTAAACCCCTTATATAGTAGGAGTACTACTAGTGCAAAAAGGCTGTAAGTAGTAGTTGCCCGCCCAGCAGGGCAATAACTACTACATCCAAACAGCCTTAAAGCGAATTACTAGTCGGATCAACAGGTTGAATGATTTGATCGAAAAAGCCGACACTCGGGAGAGGAGAATAACAGGAAAGAACCCTGTGCTCGTGAAAGGCCATACTCGGATAAAAGAATATACAGGTATAAGCATATGGCTCGTAAAAGGCTTTTGTTGGGTGAATAGGAGTCAGGGGACTCGCTGAATAGGGAAAAGGCTAAATAGATGCCTTCCTGCCCGTTTTAGGGCTATTCCTGTGGATTTACCNCTCGGTTTAAGNTTACTCAGCTAACTCGTCAACCACTTGACCTACTGATAACTTCTTAGCCTGCCCATACTGCTTGATGGACAACATATCTGACACAGCCAACCTGCCAAGCTGGCAATCCAAGGATTGCAGGTCAGGCGGATGTCTCTACATCCGAAACCTCAGCATCGACTACCTTTTCATCCTTCAGGTTGGCAAGCTCGGCTCGGATCTCGTCCAGGCTCAAAGATTTCTTTACCTCTATGGTTTGGGTCGGCTCGCCTTCATACTGGCGATGCTTGTCGATTAANATGCCNGTNGCGATTGGCAGGACTCCATTTGGTATCTCATCGTCCTGTAGCTTCGTTATGAGCTTTTCTACGGCAAGATGGGTCGCAGTACCAATTAAGGATCGTAAATGCTTTTTAGACTCCTTCAGGGTGTCTCCTTCACGGGATTTAACTATAGCTATGGTATGAGGAGAAACTTTACAGGTTTTACATATCTGTTTGATAGTCGATCCTTCTGCCAACATCTTAACGACCATCGCATAATCCTGTGGCCTTTGATCGAAAAACTTCTGACCTGTAAAGATGTTTGGACAAGCTTCCTCTGTCTTTAGGTTAGCCGGAAGATTCTCTGCTCGCTGGTAAACTCTCGGTCTTTTAGTAGGCATAAAATCAATCGGTGAGATAATTTGAGAAAGTATTTTAAACTAGGGATCAGGCAAGCCTAATTAGACATAATCACTATTTTGCGAAACTCTATTGAACGCCAATTTATTACACATCCATATATATATAAGCAACTTACAGAAAAAACACCTTATTT